>Ga0209472_1001832_pt1 | contig 12125 bp, 11 predicted proteins | sample GraSoiAngelo_130_FD_185887 | JGI IMG/M metagenome (GOLD analysis project Ga0209472, IMG submission 185887) | Grasslands soil microbial communities from the Angelo Coastal Reserve, California, USA - 14_0929_02_20cm (SPAdes) (version 2) | ecosystem: Environmental > Terrestrial > Soil > Grasslands ...
GAAGAGCCCCAGCCCCGAAGAGCTCGCCAAGGAATACAGCGGTCGTGCGCTGAAAGACGTCACCGACCCCAAGAACCCGACCCAGGTGATACGCAAGGCGGGCGAGCAGCTCGCAGGATTCGGCGAGCTACGCGACGACGGCAGCACGCTTTCCGGGTGCTGGCTCTACTGCGGCGCCTGGGGACCCAACGGCAATCTCATGGCGCGGCGGGATAACTCCGACCCCACCGGCATCGGTCAGACCCTCAACTGGGCGTATTCATGGCCGGCAAACCGCCGCGTGATGTACAACCGCGCCTCCTGCGACCCGAGCGGCAAGCCCTTCAATCCGGATCGCAAGCTCATCGCCTGGAATGGCACGGCGTGGACCGGTGCGGATGTGCCCGACTACAAGGCGGACGAGGATCCCTCACTCGGCATGGGTCCGTTCATCATGAACGCCGAGGGGGTGGCGCGCTTCTTCGGGCGCGGGAACCTGGCCGAAGGCCCCTTCCCCGAGCACTACGAGCCGTTCGAGAGCCCGCTCGCCCACAACCCGTTGAGCCCCGGCCAGGAGCTGACACTCAGCAACCCCGCTGCCCGCGTGTTCAAGGACGACCGTGCGGCGTTCGGCAAGGTCACGGAGTTCCCGCACGTCGCGACCACTTACCGCCTGACGGAGCACTTCCATTACTGGACGAAGCACGTGCGGTTGAACGCGATTCTGCAGCCGGAGCAGTTCGTCGAAATCGGAGAAGGCCTGGCGAAAGAGCTCGGCATCGCTTCGGGGGATCGTGTGAAGGTCTCCTCGAATCGAGGCTTCATCAAGGCCGTGGCGGTAGTCACCAAGCGCCTGCGGACGCTCCCGGCCGACGGCAAGCCGGTGCACACGGTCGGCATTCCCATTCACTGGGGCTTCACCGGCCTCGCCAAGCCGGGTTTCCTGGCCAACACGCTCACGCCCGTGGTCGGTGATGGCAACTCGCAGACGCCCGAGTTCAAGTCGTTCCTCGTCAAGGTGGAGAAGGTCTGATGGCCTTGCAATCCCTGGACATCGTCCGGCGCTCGGCTACCACGACACCGGAGCCCGGCGTGCGCCAGCCGGCCGTGGGCCCGGTCGCGAAGCTCATCGACACCACCAAATGCATCGGCTGCAAGGCCTGCCAGGTCGCGTGCATGGAGTGGAACGATCTTCGCGACGAGATCGGCACCAACGTTGGTGTATATGACAACCCGCCCGACCTGACCGACGCGTCCTGGACGGTGATGCGTTTTGCGGAGTACGAGAATCCCAAGGGGGATCTCGAGTGGCTGATCCGCAAGGACGGATGCATGCATTGCGCGGACCCGGGATGCCTGAAGGCGTGCCCGTCGCCCGGCGCCATCGTGCAGTACTCGAACGGTATCGTGGACTTCCACGAGGAGAACTGCATCGGCTGCGGCTACTGCATCGCCGGCTGCCCGTTCGATATCCCGCGCATCTCCAAGCGCGATAAGAAGGCCTACAAGTGCACCCTGTGCTCGGATCGCGTCGCGGTCGGTCTCGAGCCGGCCTGCATCAAAGCCTGTCCCACCGGCGCGCTGGTGTTCGGGACCAAGGAGGACATGCAGCAGCATGCCGCCGAGCGGGTGGCGGACCTCAAGTCGCGCGGCTTCGAGCAGGCGGGCCTGTACGATCCGCCCGGTGTAGGTGGCACGCATGTGATGTACGTACTGCATCACGCGGATCAGCCGCTGCTCTATGCCGGGCTCGCACCGGACCCGCATATCAGCGCCCTGGTCGGGCTCTGGAAAGGCGCCTCCAAGCCGTGGGCGCTGGCGCTCATGGGGCTCACGGCGCTTGCCGGCTTCTTCCACTTCGTGCGTATCGGGCGCAACCGGATCGAGGATCGCGACGAGGCGGCGGCGCAGCAGGCCCTCGAGGCCGCCCGCCGCAGCGTTCCGCCCGGGAGCGGCGGCACGCGGGAGAAGCGACCATGAGCCCGAGTGATGCCCGGCCGACCGTAGTGCGCTATACCGCCGGCGAGCGCACCACCCATTGGCTGATCGCCCTCGCCTTCGTGCTCGCGGCGCTCTCGGGACTCGTGTTGTTTCATCCGGCGCTCTTCTGGCTCAGTGTTTTCTTCGGCGGCGGCCCCTGGACACGCATCCTGCACCCCTTCATCGGCCTGTTCATGCTGATCGTGTTCCTGTCCCTCGCCGCGACGGTCTGGGACCATAACCGCATGCAGCCGGCCGACTGGCAGTGGCTGCGGCGGTGGAGGGACGTGGTGAACAATCGCGAGGAGCAGCTCCCCGAGGTCGGCCGCTACAACGCCGGCCAGAAGCTCCTGTTCTTCGTGATCGTCGCCTGCCTGGCGGGACTGCTGCTGTCGGGGCTCGTCATCTGGCGCGCGTATTTCTCCTCCTACTTCGCGATCGGACTGATTCGCTTCGCCTCACTGCTGCACGCGGTATGCGCCTTCGTGCTGATCTGCGCGATCCTGGTGCACATTTACGCCGCGGTCTGGGTGAAGGGCTCGATCCATGCCATGCTCGGGGGCACCGTGACGCCCGGCTGGGCGTGGAAGCATCATCGGGCCTGGTTCCGCCAGATCACTCATGCCGCGCATCCTCGAACCGGGCCAGATTGAGGCTTCAGCCGGGCGGGCGATTCCGCGGATCCGGCTTCCCGAGCGAGCGTGCGTTTTCTCAGCGCGCGCGCGGCGCCTGAGGCAGCTCGCGGAAGCCGGCGCACCGGGCCACGCCATCGGCGATTACCTGCGACTGATGGCGGTAATGGCGGATGCCCAGCAGCTCGCGCTCGGGTCCTTTGAGGCAGCGGCCCCTACCGCGCACCAGCTCGCCCGCGCCGCTACCCACCGCATGCCGGTGATCCACGCGAGCAGCTGGCCGCGTGCCCCTGACTGGCGCGAGGTGGTGACGCAACTGTGCGGCGCGGTGGCCGCGGCCCGGGACGCTCCCGCGGGTGTGCGCGCTACCTGCGAGCGACTGCAGTCAGCTGCGGCACAGGCGCTCGAGACTCAGGCGGATGCCCTTCTCGCCGGGCGGGCTGAGGCGGTCGAGGTGGGCGCGGCGCCCTTCCTCATGGGCGCGCTGCAGGTGCATTGGGTGGCCCTCGCGAGTCGCCTGCCGCCCGAGCAGGTGCCCCCGCTCGACGTCCCGGGGCTCTGTCCCGTGTGCGGCACGCTGCCGGTCGCCAGCATCGTCCGCGCGGAGGCCCGGTCCGAGGGCTATCGGTTTCTGCACTGCGCGCTGTGCGACACCGAATGGCACCTGGTGCGCATCACCTGCAGCCAGTGCCAGGGCACCGCGGACATCGCCTACCACTCGATCGAGGGCGACTCCGGGGCCATCCGCGCCGAGTCTTGCGAGCACTGTCATACCTACCGCAAGATCCTCTACCAGGAGAAAGACACGAACGTCGATCCGGTGGCCGACGATCTGGCGAGTCTCGCGCTCGACCTGCTGATGAGCGAAGCGGGCTACCACCGCGGCAGCGGCAATCCGCTGCTGTGGCAGCGGCCCTGAGGGCACCGCTCCGCGGCTCACCGCGGTGACTTGACTCCCGCCCACGTCCCACGTGAATGTGCGCCATAGAAACGGCGCGAGAACCATGTCCGCACCCGGGATGCTCGACCAGCGTGAATCCGGTCAGCCCTCCGACATCGCCTCGGTCGATCGCCTGCTGAGTGCGCCGGCGTTCGCTGCGCTCATCGAGCGGCACGGGCGCACGCCGGTCACCGTGGCGCTGCGCGAGCACCTCACGAGTCTTCGCCACGCCGCGCTCGCCGGGAGCCTCGCCCGCTCGAGTCTCCCCGAGGCCGTGATCGCGGCCGCGGTGCAGGCGCGTCTTGCCGAGACCGCGCGGCCGGCACTGCGACCCGTGTTCAATCTCACCGGCACCGTGCTGCACACCAACCTCGGCCGCGCGCTCCTGCCCGAGGAGGCGGTACGCGCCGTCGCTCAAGCGCTCACCACGCCCGTGAATCTCGAGTTCGATCTCGACTCCGGCGAGCGCGGCGAGCGTGACACGATCGTCGAGGGCCTGCTGTGCGAGCTCACCGGCGCGCAAGCCGCGACGGTGGTGAACAACAACGCCGCGGGCGTGCTCCTCATGCTCGCCGCGCTCGCAGCCCGCCGTGAGGTGATCGTCTCGCGCGGGGAGCTCATCGAGATCGGCGGCTCGTTCCGCCTCCCCGACATCATGCGCCGCGCCGGAGCGAAGCTCGTCGAGGTCGGCACCACCAACCGCACCCACGGGTACGACTACGCGCAGGCCCTGAGCGCGCGCACCGCGCTGCTGATGAAGGTTCACACGAGCAACTATGCGATCTCAGGGTTCACGAGCGCCGTCGCGCTCCCCGAGCTGGTCGAGCTCGGACGTGCGCACGGTGTGCCGGTCGCGGTGGATCTCGGCAGCGGATCGCTCGTGGACCTGACGCGCTGGCAGCTGCCCGCCGAGCCGACCGTGCGCGATGCGGTGGCAGCGGGCGCCGACCTCGTCGCCTTCAGCGCCGATAAGCTCCTCGGCGGACCCCAGGCGGGGCTGCTCGTCGGCCGCGGCGACCTGATCAAGAGGCTCCGCCACGATCCACTCAAGCGCGCGCTGCGGGTGAGCAAGCTGACCCTCGCCGCCCTCGAGGCGGTGCTGGCGCTGTATCGCGCCCCGGAGCTCCTGCCCGCGCGACTGCCGACGCTGCGGCTGCTGACCCGCCCGCCGCTCGAGATGCGCTCGCAGGCCGCACGGCTCCGGCCGCTCCTCGAGCGAGCCCTCGGGGATGTCTACGACGTGACCGACGCACCGATGCGCAGTCAGATCGGCAGCGGCGCCCTGCCGGTCGACGAGTTGCCGAGCCACGGCCTCGCCATCCGCGCGGCCCGGCGGACCGGCGCGAGTCTCGAGCGTCTGGAGGCGGCGCTGCGCGCACTGCCGCGACCCGTGATCGGCCGCCTCGCCGAAAAGACCCTGTGGCTCGATCTGCGCTGCCTCGAGGCGGGCGACGAAGCGGCGTTCGCGGCGCAGCTCGCGATGCTCAACCCATGATCATCGGCACGGCCGGCCACATCGATCACGGCAAGACCACGCTGGTGCGATCGCTCACCGGCGTGGACACCGATCGCCTCGAGGAGGAGAAGCGGCGTGGCATCTCGATCGAGCTCGGTTACGCCTACGCGGCGCTCCCGGACGGCGGCATGCTCGGCTTCATCGACGTGCCCGGACACGAGCGTCTGGTGCACACCATGGTGGCCGGCGCGTGCGGGATCGATCTCGCGCTCGTCGTGGTAGCCGCCGACGACGGCGTGATGCCCCAGACCCGCGAGCATGTCGCGATACTCGAGCTCCTCGGCGTGTCACGGGGTGCCGTGGCGCTCACCAAGACCGATCGCGTGCAAGCTGAGCGGGTGCGCGAGGCCGAAGCGCAGGTTGAGGCGCTGCTCGCGCCCACGGCGCTGAAGGAAGCACCGGTCTTCGCGCTCGATGCCCGGGACGCCGGGCACCCCGGCACCGCAGCGCTCCGCCGGCACCTCATCGAGACGGCTTCGCACAGCCCCGGCCGCCCGGAGGAGGGTCTTTTTCGCCTCGCGGTGGATCGCGTGTTCACGCTGCCCGGTCACGGCACGGTCGTGACCGGAACCGTCTTCGCGGGGCGCGTTAGCACGGGAGACACTGTCGCGGTGATGCCGGCGGGCACACCGGCCCGGGTGCGCAGCATCCACGCCCAGAGCCGCAGTGCCGAGAGCGCTCGCGCCGGCGAGCGTTGTGCGCTGAACCTCGCGGCGATCGAGCGGAGCGCCATCCGCCGCGGGGACTGGCTCGCCGAGCCCGGGGCACTCACCGCCACCTCGCGCATCGACGTGCGGCTGAAGCTCCTCGCCGACACCGGGGCGCAGCTTTCGGCGTGGTCGCCGCTGCACATGCATCTCGGCACGACGCATGCCATCGCGCACGTGGTGCCGTTGGAATCGGTGGAGCTTCAGGCCGGCGGGTCGGCGCTCGTGCAGCTGGTGTTCGATGCCTCGCTCTGTGCCGTGCCCGGCGATCGATTCATCGTCCGTGATGCGCAGGCGCGGCGTACCCTGGGCGGCGGCTGTGTGCTGGACACGCGCGCCCCGGCGCGCAAGCGCCGCTCCGCCGCGCGTCTCGAGTTTCTGACGGCGCTCGAGCGCATGCTCGCCGGCGAGAGTCTGTCGCTCCTCCTCGAGCGCGCGCGCTATGGCGTGAGTCTCGCCGATCTGATGCGACTCACCGGAAGGCCCGCGGACTCCCTCCCCCTGCCGCCCGGGGCGCTCACCCTTGCCGCAGGGGCCGATCGCTTCGTGCTCGAGCCGGCGCAATGGCAGTCGCTGCGCGAAGGCGCGCTCGCTGCGCTGCGCCGCTTTCATGACGAGTCCCCGGACGAGCCGGGGCCGGAGGTGGGACGGCTGCGACGCATCGCCTTCCCCGACATGCCGGCCGGGCTCTGGCGGGCGCTCCTCGATGAGCTCGCGCGCGAGCGCCGGGTGCTCTCGAGCGGAGCGTGGGTGCACCTGCCGGAGCATCGGGTGACGCTCACCGAGACCGACCAGGTCCTCGCCGGAAAGCTCGGGCCCCTGATCGCCGCCGGACGCTTCGATCCGCCCTGGGTGCGCGATCTGGCGAGCGCCGTGCGCGAGCCCGAGGATCGGGTGCGCACGGTGCTGCGCAAGCTCCTCACTCAGGGACGCGTCTGTCAGGTCGTACGCGATCTCTACTACGATCGGGAACGCATCGCGGAGCTCGCCGGGATGATTCGCGCGCTGAGCCGCGAAAGCGGCAGCGTCAATGCCGCGGACTTCCGCGACGCCGTGGGCCTCGGTCGCAAGCGGGCCATCCAGATCCTCGAGTTCTTCGATCGGGTCGGTTACACGCGTCGCCTGCACGATGTGCATGTGCTGCGTCCCGACAGCGCCTGGGCGTCGCCGGCGGAATCCGCCACCGCGGCGCCCGTCCGAGACTTGCGGAAGGTACACGCACCCGGTGGTGCGGCTGGGCTTCAAACCCAGGAGGGGGCGTCAGACGCTTCCTGGTAGGTTCGACTCCTGCTGCCTTCCGCCAATTCGCGCCCGCGGCGTAGGATGGGACACGCGCGAGCCGCGCCACAGGTCCTGCCATGCTGACGACTTCCACGACCTCCTCCGCCAGCGCACCTCCCCTCACCTCGCTCTCCCACGGAGGGGGCTGCGGCTGCAAGATCTCGCCAGGCGTGCTCGCCGAGCTGCTCAGGGAATCGGCTTCCGCCGCGCCCTTCGCACGGCTCCTGGTGGGCACCGAGACCGCTGACGACGCCGCGGTCTATCAGCTCAGCGACGATCAGGCGGTGGTGGCCACCACCGATTTCTTCATGCCGATCGTCGACGACCCGTTCGATTTCGGGCGCATCGCCGCCGCCAACGCGCTGTCCGACATCTACGCCATGGGCGCAAAGCCGCTCCTGGCGCTGGCGCTGCTCGCCATGCCGGTCAAGGTGCTCCCGCCGGCGGTCATCCGTAAGATCATTCGCGGCGGTGAGGCGATCTGCGCCGAGGCGGGCATTCCCATCGCCGGGGGTCACAGCATCGATTCGGTGGAGCCGATCTATGGGCTCGCGGCCATCGGGGTCGTTCATCCGCGTCACCTGAAGCGCAACTCCGAAGCGCGCGAAGGCGATGCGCTGATTCTCGGCAAGCCGCTCGGTGTCGGGATCCTCTCGGGCGCGCTCAGGAAGGGTCAGCTCACCGCCAGCGGCTATCAGGCCCTGATCGACACGACCACCCGCCTCAATCGTGCGGGCCCGGAGCTGGCGGCAATCCCGGGAGTCCACGCGATGACCGATGTCACAGGATTTGGTCTCCTCGGGCATCTGCTCGGGATGTGCCGCGGCGCGCGGCTCGGCGCGCGAGTCAGCATGGCACGTACCCCGCTCCTCGACGACGTTCTCGCCATGGCCGAGGCCGGCTGCGTGACCGGCGCCTCGGCGCGCAACTGGGATTCCTATGGAGCCGAGGTGCGGCTGGCGCCGGAGCTCGGTGCCGCACACCGGGCGCTCCTCTGCGATCCGCAGACCTCGGGCGGACTCTTGGTCGCCTGCGCGCCGGATGCGGTCGGCGAAGTCCTGGATATCTTCGGGCGTCACGGCTTTGCGCGCGCCGCCGTGATCGGCTCGATGAGCGTGGATACGCCCATCGTGCAGGTCGAGAGCTGAGCATGCCGCACCGCGCCATGACCCCGTGACTCACTCCTCCCCTGCAGGAGCAGTCAGCGGCGGTCGCGACTCATCGCCCCTGCGCTGGGCGGCGCTCGCGCTCGCGGCAGCCACCATCTTCAGCAGCTACTACGAGTCGGACGCCATCGGTCCGATCGCGGACCTCCTCGAGCGCCAGCGGGGGTTCACCCAATCGCAGATCGGCGATCTGACGGCCGTCATCAGTCTGCCCAACATCCTGCTCGCGGTGCTGAACGGCGTGCTGATCGACCGCTTCGGCCCCGCGCGCATCATCCTGTGGACCGCGGTCACCGGATTCGTCGGCGCAGTGCTGACGGCGATCGGAACGCCCTACGAGCTCATGTGGTGCGGCCGGCTGGTGTTCGGGATCAGCGAGGGTGCGATCTTCATCGCCCTGGTCGCGGGCGTGGCGCAATGGTTCTCGCGCCGGGAGATCGCCCTCGCCACGGCGATCTTCCTCAGCCTCGCCCGGGTCGGCTCCTTCACGCTCGACGTGTCACCCTCCTGGGCACGTCCGCTCTACGACGCGGGCTGGCAGCCGCCGCTGTGGCTCGGCGCGGCGATCACCGGTGGCGGCCTCGTGTCGGCGCTCCTCTTCCGGGCGCTCGATGCACGGCACGTGCGTGACACCCCCGCGCCCGCCGTCACGGGCGAGCGGGTGAGCTGGTCGGCGATCTGGACCTTCGATGTGTCGTTCTGGTACATCCTCGGGCTGCACGTCCTCTACGCGGCGGTGTTCTTTCCGTTCCGGCAGACCTATGCGATCGAATACCTGCAACACGTCAAGGGCCTGGCGCTGCAGCAGGCCGGCAACGTGAATTCCGGCGTGTTTGCAGCGGCGATCTTCGCAACGCCGCTCTTTGGCCTGCTCGCCGATCGCGTCGGCCACCGGGCGTTGATGCTGACCCTCGGGACGCTGCTGCTGCCGATTACGTTCATCGTGCTCGGCCTCACGGATCTCAATCCCTGGATCTCGACCGTGCTGATGGGGGTGAGCTTTGCGCTCGTGCCGGCGATCATCTGGCCCTCGACGACACTCATCGTCGATCCGCGGCGCCTCGGCACCGCGCTCGGCGTCATCACGCTGCTGCAGAACGTCGGCCTCTGGGGCTCGAACCGCACCGCCGGCTGGCTCGCCGACAAGGCGGGCGCGGGTCCTCAGAATCCTGCGGGCTATGCGACGATGTTGTGGTTCTTCGGCCTGCTGAGCCTCCCCGCACTCACGCCTGCGGTACTGCTGTGGCGGCGCGAGATGGGTCCGCATGGCCACGGGCTGGAGCTCGCGCGCTTGCGCGAGACGCAGGGCGTGGCGTGACCGGGCTCTATCGGCTCAGCAGGCCATCGGCTCGCGCCGCGCCTGCGCGCGCTCTGAGGTGCGCGTCTGGAAACGCGGGGGCGTATTAGATATACTATAAATAATTGTATATCCAGAGGTTACGCATGCAAGTATCAAAATGGGGCAATAGCCTGGCAATCCGACTTCCCGCCGCCGTTGTGGAAGCCTTGGGACTCAAAGAGGGCGATGACATCATCGTGCACGCTGCGGGCAAGCGGTCACTCGAAATAGAGAAAGCGCCCAGCACCAAGGAGCTTCTGGCGCGCCTCAGGAAATTCCGGGGTCGATTGCCTGAGGACTTCAAATTCGATCGTCTAGAAGCGAATGCCCGACGCTAACGTCTTCTTCGACACCAGCGTTCTGCTCTACCTCCTGTCGAAGGATGCCAAGAAGGCGGACCGTGTAGAAGCGCTGCTGCAGGACTGCGGCAATGTCAGCGTTCAGGTCCTCAACGAGTTTACGGCCGTCTCGCGAGGCAAGCTCGGCATGTCGTTCGCGGAAATCCGCGAAATTCTCGCGACAGTTCGAACCGTTTGCCACGCCCACCCGCTGACGGTCGAGACCCATGACCGCGCTATCGAGATCGCGGAACGCTATAAGTTCTCCGTCTACGACTCGGTCATTGTCGCGTCCGCGTGTCTCGCAGGCTGCAAAACCCTCTACGCTGAGGATCTGCAGCATCGTCAGGTCATCGAGGGGCAATTGACCATCATCGATCCCTTCTTGCCGCGCTAACCTGCAACTCACTCCGTACCGGTCTGATCCGAAGAAAGGCCGGTGTCGCCCGCAGTATCGAGCTGCTCGTCTCGCCCGAAACACTTCCGGTGCTCCGCTGAGTCGCCGGTCGCTACCACAATTATTCGGCCTCGCAAGCGGCGCCTAAATGTCAATCACGTTCATGCCGGCTTGAACAGCCGCTTCTCGCATCCGTCGGTCGAAGGTCAGGACGTGAGTTGCTCTCCCCGAGAACGCTAGTGCGATGTGTAGCGCATCCAGGGTACGCAAAGGCAGCGAGTCCGTGGCCAGGAGAAGGCGTTCCGCGTCGAGATGCACCGCAGGGTCCAAATGCAACCGAGCGAACGAACCAGAGTCGGCATCGGCGAGCAGTGCACCACGGATCTCGTTGGCCAGTTCTGGACGCAACTCTCCTTCACGCTTTCTCCGTGCAACCGCGGAAAGCACCTCGGTGATCGCAAGCTCCGAGATCATCAGACCCAGTCGGCCGCGCAAAAACGCATCGAGTCTCTCGCTCTCGGCTTCCGGCACGTAGAGCTTCGCCAACGCGCTGGCATCGATGTACACCGCGGCCTCGATGCCCGGGGAAACCGGCCCGGTTGCTTCAGCTTCGCTCGGCTCTGCCATCGAGAATGGCGGACGAGAGCGGCTTGGTCAGCTGTGGCATCCGGCGTCGAAATGCCGCACGGCCACGGAACGGCTTAGCGTCTGCGGGACGGAGCGGCACCAGTCTGGCGACGGCCTTGCCTCGATCCGTAATTGTGACTTCGTGCCCCTTTCGAACCTCAGCAATCAATGCAGACAGATTCTGCCGCGCTTCACGTATTCCGGCTTCTTTCATCCTGCGATTGTGCTACATGTAGCACTTGCGTGCGATTGCCCGACTGGCAAAATACCTGCGGAGCGTGACGGACGGGATCGAATCGCTCTATGCAGCGCTTGCCGTACTCGTGAAAAGACCCTTCAAGGGACGAGAGCTGGTCGATCAGCCGCAGCCAGATTGCGTGAGTGAGGGCTCAGCACTTGCCAACTACCTGCCAAGCGCTGACACGCGGTTCTGCACTTCTTGAATTTGGAGCGGGAAAAGAGACTCGAACTCGCGACCCCGACCTTGGCAACACCGGAAGATACCACGTAAATCAAATAGAGAGACCCTCAAATCGCGCCAGCTCGTGCCAATGGAATCAAGTGGTTGCCACTGGGCACTTGCCACGTACTTCCAACGTAGTCTGGGAGCGGAAGGGCGCCGCCGTCCTACCGAGCTGCCGCGATCTCAGCCTGTACGGCGTCAGGGAATCCGCTCGGGAACGGAACTTCCGACGCGGCGTAATTGCCGCCCGCCATGAACAGCTCCATCACCGAGTTCCAGCGGTCGCGCCATGCAGAGGCGTAGTTGCGGAACTTGTCGGCCTCCGCCGTAAACACCGGAGTCTTCGCCTGAGGCGAGTACACCTTGATCAGCGTGACGACGGCCGTGTTGTTCTCTGCGAGCTGGTCGAGGCGCTGCTTCATCTGCGTGTTCTTGGCCAGGCCGTCGCGGCGGATCTTAGCGAGGTACGACGCCAGGATTCCGGAATCTTTCTCCATGAACGGTTCGGCCTCAAGCTCTTTGGTGATCGTCTGGTTCTCTTTCAGGAGCGTCGCGAGCGGCTGCAGCTCACGCGCCATGGTTTGCGCGCGCGACTCTTCTAGGGCCTCATGCTCGTGATGCCAAAAAGCCGTCGCGACAAGGGCCGCCAAGAGCGCAGCCGCCAATAGAACCCATATCGTCTTGTTGTTCATTCGCGCTCCATGTGCGGCGCTGGCTGGCTATGACTGCCTCGCGTCGACGCGCACCGCCGCCGGCAGTT
>Ga0209472_1001833_pt1 | contig 12121 bp, 13 predicted proteins | sample GraSoiAngelo_130_FD_185887 | JGI IMG/M metagenome (GOLD analysis project Ga0209472, IMG submission 185887) | Grasslands soil microbial communities from the Angelo Coastal Reserve, California, USA - 14_0929_02_20cm (SPAdes) (version 2) | ecosystem: Environmental > Terrestrial > Soil > Grasslands ...
CTGTTAGCTGCGGAAGCGCAGTCGGTCGCTGAAAGACGGCGGCAGTTTTGACTCGTGATGAGCGTTTTACGAACGATTTTTCGGTCACGTTTTCTCCATCCAGCTGAACGATTCCCCGAGTTGGCTTCTCTAGGCCAAGTACTATGTTGACAAGGGTCGATTTGCCCCACCCCGACCCTCCAACGACTGAGAGGAATCCTCCTTCTTCGAGGGTGAAGGACGCTCCTTCGCCGTAGAGTCTGAGAATCCCGTCGGCGATGGGATAGGCGACTGTGATGTTCCTGCATTCTAAGAGCGGTTTCATTTGTTTAGCCCTTGTATTGTTCAACGAAGGCCAGCGAACGGGTCCGTTTGAGAGCGGGCGAAGCGTAAGCTAGTCCTCCAACAATTGCGCAGCCGAGAAGCAAGACTAGATTGGTTGAAAGAATACTCTCGGTCGCTAGGAATCTTAGCCAAAGAGGCGATAGTCCGATGATCGACAGGTCGACTCCCCGTAGAATGTACCGCAGCTGAATTTGTAATCCTGATCCTCCATATGCGAATAGTGCAAGTTCCTCCTTCTGGGTCCTGGATGAATTAGAGAGAGCTGCTAGAGCGCACGTCAATGGGACAAGAACCAGCAAAGTTGTGAACCAGGCGGGCTGATTGAATCGCTGAAGCTGGGCGAATACGCTTTCGAGGCTAACGAGAGCTAGAATCGATATTGCAAGCAGGTCCGATAGTTCTCTGGGAAGTGCTCCTGATAGTACGACTGGAGCCCAGCTGATTCTCTCCAATAGCTGGCTACCTCTCGTCAGTCCCGGCCATAGCCCTGAAGTAAGTGCCCAAACGGCCCTCATCATAAGTCCGGATTACCGAGGAGGCGAAGTCGATGTCAAGATTCATCGACCGAAGCTTCCCGAGAACGGCGTTGACATCCTCCTTGTTTCGAGCAACAATAAACACGAGCCCTTCCGGAGTTCCAAGAGAACTGATCACATTGATCGTTTCCGGAATCTCACAGATCTGCTTCATGATGTCCTCTCTCGACGAGTCTGAGGGGAAGTTTGCCGCCACGACGACCTGTTCGGATAATCCGAGCTTTGAGAAGTCGACAAGCGTCGTGTATTCGCGTATGATGCCTTGATCCTCGAGTCTGTTGACTCTGTAGGCTATGACGTTAGGATGGAGAGCGAGCTTCCGACCGATCTCGACGTAGGACTGTTTGGAGTTCTCTACGAGTTCTGCGAGGATTCGAAAGTCAGTTCTATCCAAGTTCACTCTTGCACTCTCCTAGCTTGCCTTGAATGATTCGTCCCAGTCGTAGTATCGCTTGAGGATTCCTGGTGAAACGCTTGGTCGGCGGCCGGTGATTATTGACTGGAAGTCTTCCATCGTGATGGCGTCTGGGACGGAGTTGAGATCGTTCACGTTTCCATGGGTGAAGAAGTTTCGAACTACTCTGAGTTGGGTTGATTGGAAGAGGTCTCTGATGTCTCCGCCTGAGTATCCTTCTGTCATTCGGGCAAGTTCGGCGAAATCGACGTTACTGTCTAGTTTTAGATCGTGAGCGTAGATCTGGAACATGTCCATCCGTGTCTTTATGTCTGGAAGCGGGATGTAGATTCTCTTCTGGAATCTGCGGATGAAGGGCTCGTCGAGGACCCATGGTTTGTTCGTTGCTCCGATTAGGTAGACGTGGAATTTCTTGTTCTTGTCCAGAATCCCATCCATTTCCTTCAGGAACTGGTTCCGGACGCGGACTTCTCCACCGACTTCTTCTCCTCGAACTCCCATCAGGGAGTCTATCTCGTCGATGAATACGATTGCGGGCTGACCCTTCTCGGAACTATCTCTCGCCTTCATGAAGAGTTGGGAGACGTTCCTCTCTGATTCTCCAAGCCATTTGGACATTAGAGAGGCTGCGTCTGCACAGAAGAAGACTCCCTTGATCTCACTCGCCACTGCCGCAGCGAGCAGGGTCTTTCCACATCCTGGCGGACCAAAGAATAGAATTCCGCGAGGCCATCCGAGCGGAAAGAGATCTGGACGCCGCACTGGGAAGACAACTGATTCTTCTATCGCGCGCTTCGGCTTTTCGAGTCCTGCTATATCGTCCCAGCTGATGTCAGGCTTCTCGGTTAGAACCCACTGGTCGAACTTGATGTTCTTCGAGTCCTTTGTCTCGGTGGAGTCAGATGGGTGTGCTATTGGTTCGGAGTCGGATTGTAGTTCTTGGACTCGCTTGCGGTAGGCTTCTGCGTGCTCCAGGTACACCTTGTTCTGTGGAGCATTGGGATAGAGTGAGCAGAGTTTCAGGAGGACCTCGATGGCTCGCTGGTACTTTGTCCCGGCGATTCGTTTGGAGCCCTTTCTCTCAAGCTCTATCGCTTCGTGAGCGTACTTTACTGCGAGAGATTCTAGTTCTTCTGAAGCTGAGATCTGCCTTTCCTCCATGTGATCGTGACTGGACGCGGCGACGTTGTCCTCGCCCTAATCCATGACTATCTTGCCGTCATCTTTCAACTTCTGGAGAGACCCGCGAATGTCGTCAGCGGGAACTGCGAGTTCCTCCGAGGCGGAATTGAGGCTCAATTCGCCGTTGTGACTCTTGATGTAATCCAGGACCCGCTCTTCCAGAGGCAATTCTGGCTCTTCTTCGACTCCGCCGGAGGTGACTGCGATGGGAATTCTGGGTTCTGGTGCCTGTGGTCTTGGGACGGCGATTGCTTGCCTCGGCTCTGGCGAGGGTAGTTCTGGGAAGCGTTCTTTCATCTGTTGGGAAGCGATGGCGCTGGATTCCTCGAGGACCTTTTTCGCCTCGTCGCTAGAGGTTTGAACGTCGGCTGCTTGGTCCGGGATCTCTCCTGTCTCGAGTTCCATGTCGCTAAGCATGTTGTTCACTTCTCCGAGTTCGGTGGCGACTTCGGGGATGACTCCTGCAATTCTTCCTCTGGTTTCGCGTACGACTCCGATGACAGGGGCGATCTGGGCCATGATGTCCCCGAACTCTTCGATCGTCTGGAGTCTGAGAACGACCCTTTCCAGTGCGAGTTCGCTGCTTAGCGTTATGTGTGCCATCTTTCGGATCTCAGCACACTCGTTAGCGTAGAGGGCTGCGTGGGCGCTGTCCTTGGATAATTGTGCGCCTATGCAGCGCTGGAACATCTCTTTGTCTCGCTGCTGGAGCCTTGAGGACATGTGCTCCAGTTTTTCTTTCTGGGTTGCGAGCCGATAGAGAGCCTGATCCACTCGCTCCTTCAGAGGAATTGGGTGGACCTTTTCCTCGAGGCTTCTAAACAGGCCACGAAACCCCCTAGGTCTCTCGTACATGAAGGACCATGACCTGGTCCTTCGGCTGGCTTGCAGCAGATGGAGTGGGGCTTGGGGCGGCTACGGGTGTTTGGGTCGCGGGCGCTGGGATGGTGGAACTGGAGGAGTCTAGCTTTGAGAGGTATCCGAAGATTGAGTCGACCTCTTTCCGCTCGGCCATTGCTCGGACCAGGCCTGTGTCGATGGCGTCGCTGACTGCTTTGTAGCTCTGGTCGTCGAATTCTCCCGAGGCGTGGAACATCTTGTTGCCGGCGAGGTGGGTCTGGAGCTGTCGGAGCTGGGTGTTTAGAGTGCTGCTTCTCTGGCTGAGAGTGTCGAGGATCGACTTGCGTTTGGACTTGAGTTCGTTGATGGCATCTTCGTGCTGTTTTCTCATATCCTCGTAAACGTCTTTCTGTATGTCGCCTACGCTGAAGAGCTCGTCGAGGGCTTTGAGTCGTCTTGTGACCACGTCGAATTCTTTGCGGAATTCCTCTGCCTCAACCTTCCAAGTCGGGGCGAGTACGAGGGAGTCGGCGCTAATGGAGACTCGGTCGCCGGGGCATTGTACGAATTCTCCGTTTCCAACTTCTATTCCTACGCCAGTGACTTCGTCTTTGAGGTTGGCGTTGATTCCTACGACTTTGCCGAACGTGCGCCCGTACGGGTCCTGTAGGGGTCTGCCGAGGAATCTTCTGATCTGTTCAAGGGTTATGGGCATGATCATATTCTCCAAAAAGGTTGGTCCGGGCTACCTCGGCACCGTGCTCTCGAGTGTGCCGAGAGCGGGTGATGGTAGCTCCGGGAATTTTTCGCGCATCCTTGTCTCTGCGATGGTGTTGGCGTCGGAGAGAATCTTCTGTGACTCTGCTCCGGACGCTTCGAAATCGTAGTTCTGCCCAGTTGCTTCGCCGACTTCCATGACTACGCTGTTGAGTGATTCCGAGATCTCGCCTAGTTCGTAGCCGACTTGTGGGATTACGCCTTGTACTTGGTTCTTGATGGCTGCTACTACGCCTGCGATCGGGCCCATTGTGGCTGCGACGTCGCCGAATTCCTGGATTGTCTCTAGTCGGAGGCCTACTTGTTCGAGGGCGAGTTCGCTGCGGAGTGTGATCTTTGCCATTTTGCGGATTTCTGCGATCTCGTTAGCGTACATTGTGCTGCGTGCCGTGTCGTGGACCATCTGTGCCTGTACACACTTGTCGAATAGCGCCTTGTCGTGCTGCTGTGTCTTCATGTTGGCTCCTTCGAGCCGGTTCTGTTGTACTTTCAGCTTGTAGACGACTTGGCTGATTCTTTCTTTGAGGGGTTCTTGGTGGTGGACGCGCTCGGTTATTTTCGAGAGCAGTGGTTCTCTGCTCCCGCGGTCCCAGTTCTTCATGGACTTGTAGGACATGTGGGAATTTCTTCCTCTTGATCCTTCGGTTGACGGAGTGTTTTGCCAATTGAATTCTTGACATGGCTAGGTGTGGTTTGAACAGGTTGGAGGCCTGGTTTTCGCAGGCTAGGCAATAGAGAACGTGGCTGCGACAGTTATTGGCGGTGCTAGTTGTGGGGTCCACAGGAAGGTTTTGGTTTATATGCGATCTTGAAAATGATGATCGAGTTTGTGTTTTGCACAATTTCGATTTATCTTTGCTAGCTTAGAATCATCCGCGATCCGTCTGATCATTGACACTGTTTTTGTTATCATGTATCGAAAACTGGACTCTTGACGCTGTCTTATCGGCTGTTTTTGCGTTGGAACGCTTTTACCATTTTACCTCATAGATGACGGAATCCTAGGTAGAAAAAATGGGTCTAAACGATCTGACCATAGAGAAACTGATCACTGAGATCAACGGCTACAAAGAGAAGATGCGGACAATCCACGAAGAATATGGACGAGCCTCTTCAGACCTGCAAGACCGGATCAACGTACTCGGCTACACATTGAACGAGCATTTGAAACAGACAAAGGACCAGATGGCGACTACTCCACAGCGACTGCTGAATCTAGAAATGAAATTCGTGACTGGTGATGTCAACGAGTCTGAGTATCGGACTCAGCGCACAGAGTTCAAAGGCCTACTAGAGAACAATCTCAAGAGCATCGAAGAGATCAAACTGATGATCGACACTCTCAGCCACATCGAAACCAAACCACTATTCCCCGGAGAATTCAAACAGACATACCCAGAAACCAAGCCCGCGACCGTCAGCTGGGTCGGAATAGGCGCTATCGCTCAAGCGAAGCCCTCCCTTCCAAGCCAGCCACAATGGCCTCCGACGCAGAGCCCAGCGCAATCAGTGCTTTCTACTCCCAGCAGTGTTGTCGAGGCGAATCCAGAACCGACAAGTCCAGCTCCGGCTATTCCAGAGAGCAACGGCACCGGATCTCCTACTCCAGAAACAACCAATGCACCATCCACTACTCCGCTGGACGCTCTCGCAGCTAGCACAGCTCCGGTCAGCGCTCCAGTTGCATCATCGGACATCGCATCCTCAAACCCTCTCGACGAGTCATTCAACATAGCTCCATCACAAGACGTTGCGGAGGATGTTGCCGACGCGCTTGTCGTCAAAGTCGTGGACGATATTCCCGCACTCGACGCATCCGCACAAGTAGCAACAACAGAGACCTCACAAGTCCAGCCAGCGATTCCAGGCACAGAAGCGGTTCCAGGCATTCAAGGTTCACCGGATCTGTCTTCGGTCGGCCTCGCGCCCCCGAGTCAGTTCTACAAGGTGGTCTGTCCAAAATGCGGCGCTGATGTTCCGAAGCCGGCGAAGGTCTGGGAACTCAAGGGCGGCAAGTCGAAGAAGAACGTGCTAATCGGGCTCTTCCAGTGCCAGGACTGCAGGGTCAAGTTCAGAGAAGCTCTCACAAGAGAGATACTCTAAACACGGCTCTCCAACAAACCTCTTTCCTCTTATCCTCTTTTTTTTCTCTCCTTTCTCTTACCTTGATTTCGTCGCGATGGTAGCAAACCCTTAAGACGCAACGCCTAGCTCCGTGCTCGTTATTCGAGCATACTCGATTGACAACTGAGACCACAACAATGAGTGAGAAAGTAGAGCACAAGCCCTCACGTGAACATCATGAGCCCCGCACAGAGAGAACAGAACAAACCCCAGAAAGACGCGAAGAGAGACCACGGGAAGAAAGGCCACGACAAGAGAGGCCTCGGGGCCAGATTCCGCCTGATACCGTGTTTATCGGGAAGAAGCCGTTGATGGCGTATGCTACTGCTGTTATGATGCATTTCAACAGCGGCCAGAACACACTCACCGTCAAGGCTCGGGGACAGTCGATTAGCCATGCGGTGGATGTTGTGGAAGTGGTCCGGCGCCGGTTCTTCCAGGGAAAACTCACCATCAAAGAAGTACGAATCGCCTCGGAAGTTCTAGGGGAAGAAGGAGACACACGAAACGTGTCGACGATCGAGATTGTCCTAGAGAAGGCAGCATAGCAAACCCGTCTCTGAAACGTTCTATTAGCCATCAGGGAACTGTAGAATCACGGGCAGTTCTGCGTAACGAGACGGGCCTACATACCTTGTTTTTTTAGAGCGTCGTCAGCTGACCAGGTCTTAACGCAGATTCATCAACCTGTCCGCGTCACTGATCCCAGATCTCTCACCGACCTTAACATTGTCGAGGACCCTCCGCCGTTTTCAAGGCGTTTCCTAGGGACGATCAGGTCGTTGATCGTATCTATCTGCAATCAAGGGACACATTGAAACTTGCAAACTCAGCTAAGCCGTGATCCGGCTACCTTGGTAGCGAAAAGTGAACTGGGCTGTTCCTTGATGTAACTATGATTACTGTGCACGATTGGCCGCTTTGAAGTCCGTGAGCCCTCCGGAATGCTGACATACGTAGGATGGAAGCGCGCTAGGGCCAGCAGCAAGATTTGTAAATCACGATTGTAATGCTCGCAGGTTGTCGAGCTACCGAGGAAGACGGTGGGACATAGCTGGGCGACACAATGAAGAATAACTGGAAGGTTTGAGTCTGCAAACCCACCGGGCAGCTAGGCGACGAGAAGTTTGGGGTCCATCATGACCAGCGGTCGCCACCTGTTTTCATCGTCCAGGAAGGCAAACCACTAGTCGTTAACGTTGCGGAATTCCACTATTCCCACAAGTGCAAGCATTGCGGTCACGAGTGGACCGAGAAAACATGTTCAAGGACCAAAGGAACTACGCTGATCGATTCAAGGACGATTGTTGCCAATCACGGAAAGCAGCAGGTCTGCCACATATACACAGTTACACTGTCTGGCCAACGTTGGTTTGAACCATAGCTCGATGCTACAGTGAAGTTGAGCCGAAACTCCGCAGAGCCATTGGAGGGAACATTGCACCCTCTGGCATCGAGGCTGGGCCCTGAAGTGAAGGCACAGTCAGGAATTGAGGTGAAGTTCACATAAGGAGCTGCTGAGGAGTAGACCAAGAAGGCTACGAATGCTCCCCCTGCATACGTCCCTGGATGGAATACTTGAAAAGTGACATTCAGCGTCACGTTCCCGGAGTTCCCTCCCACGATGAAGATCGGACAGACCGCAGTGAACTCGGTCGTTTGGCAGATAGTAGGTCCAGACGACTCCACCTGGGCCCTGGCACCCTGAATCGACAGTTTCGGATACGGCGCGCAACCTTCGAAGCTGCCACATTGAAGATTCTGGTAGATGGTATAAGCGAGAAAACCAGCGAGTGTCAATCCAATGATCACCACGAACGCAATGAAGCGCCAGATTCTCCGTTTCTTTGGTAACACCGGCGCCGGCGAGCCATTCCCATCGACATACGATTTGTAAACCAGACATCCCGCGTATGCGGTATACGGTATGCTTATCTATCTCACATACACTACTGGTAGGATGTACATGGGAGTTTCAAGAGTCACCGACAAGTTTCAGGTGACCATTCCTAAAGACGTACGGGAATCAGTAGGCTTGAGACCTGGCGAAGAGGTCACAGTGGAAGGAGCGCCGGGAGGCGCGATCATCGTAAAGCGGTTCGAGACCGTCAAGGACCCTTTGACAGTGCTAATTGGCAAGAGGCCTCTCTTCCGGAAACCCCTCAGCTCCGAGAAGCTGGAGGATCTGTCAGAAGAACGGTAGAGACTGGCTGTGGAGTATTTTCTCGATAGCAATATCTTCGTAAACGCCAAGATCAAGGATCGAAAATACGGATCCAGCTGCGGCAGGGTAATCACCGACCTCGCCGAAGGAAGACTCTCAGCCGCCACATCAACCCTAGCCCTGGTAGAAGTATGCAACGCATTGAGAAAGATCGGGCTCGGCCAAGAAGTGGCTCCTGAGATCAATTCCATATACTCGACGGGAATCACTGTCAGTGAACTACTCAACGTGGACGTTAGACTAACCGTCGAACTGTTCAGGTCAAGCAGCGTCAGCCCCTACGACTGTGCTCATGCAGCAATAATGAAGAGAATAGGACTGGACACGATCCTCTCAACAGATCCCCACTTCGAAGATATACCCGGCATCAACAGGCTCGACCCCCTCAAGTATCCACCGAGAAAGACTCAAGGCTAGAACGTTAGCCCAGACGACCGTTGGTATCAAGCAGTCTACGCAGCCTCGGATTACTGGGAAACGTCCAGACGATCCCGCCCTTGTCCAGGAGAATCTTGTTCAGCTAGCCAAGCACACCGGACACGTCTTCTTTGGCACCTTCAGGGTCGTCAGCGTTGGAAGCCTCAGAGGTCTCCCCGTTCCGTGCCTCCTCCACATCCTCCGCCTTCTTCTCCTCTGGCTTGCGAAAGACTATTGTCGGATAATTCCTGGATACGCTCTGACGCTGTCTCTCCTCTTCTGATTCTTCCATCCTCTTCTTTAGGGCCTCAAGCTGAATCGTCATGGCCTCGAGACTGAAATTCTTCAAGATCTGATCCTTATACCATATTAACTGACCCGCCAGCTTGGTCCACCTGACCCGCTGCGCATTAGGATATACTGAGACTTTGCATACTTGTGAGAAGTCTGGATCAGATCCTGGAACAGTCTCTATCATGATCTTCCGCTCAGACTGCCGCCAAGCATCAATACTCTTCCTAACCTCAGACCCCTCATCCTCGTCCATTGCAACCTGCGTAGTCCTACGAGCTAGTTGGATATGTCCAAGAGAGCAGAACGAAAAACACCAACAAGACTATTGGGCAAACTACCCAAACATTTTCAGCAAACACTTTCACCTGAATATTCAGGGTCCTCCCTTGTCTTTACACTCGACCCATATCTCTGTCCCATGCAGAGCGTGGATGCAGGGCCTAGTGTCGAGTTCGGTCCTTAGCCTACTGCTTTCTTGACGAGCGCGGCGACCCTTGCCTCTTCGGCGGCAGTCAACCCCTTCAATGCGAAGGCGTTCGGCCACATGTTGCCTTCGTCGAGGTTCGCCTTGTCGCTGAAGCCGAACGTCGCATACCTCGTCTTGAACTTCGCCGCTGCCTGGAAGTGGCAGACGACCTTATCGTCCTTGGCATACGCGGGCATCCCGTACCAGAGTCTTGGCGTCAGGAGTGGCGCGCTTTCTCTGATGATAGCATGGAGGCGTTTGGCCATGGTGCGATCCGGTTCCCGCATCTCGGAGATCTTCGCCAGCACGACGCTCTCCCCCTCCCCCTTGCCAGCCTTCATCTCTTGGACGCGGTCCTTTATCGCACCTCGTTCCTCCTCAGTGAATGCCTTGCTGGTCGCGGTGGTGCTCTTGGCGGACTGCTTCGCGCCCTTCTGCTTAAGTTTCATGGAATTCGATTCGTCTTTTCAGAGCTTAAGTATTTTTTCACGAGTTCATTCCTCGCTTTTCAATCAGCCTCGCTGGGCCCTTGTTGTAGGAAGTGCTCGCAACCACTAGAGCCAGCATTCCCCTCGGGCTGGCGCGGAGAGATTCGCGCAGCGATGTTGAGAGCCTTTGAGTAATCGCGGAGTTTCGGGATTAGGCGGGCGCCATGAGTTCTTGTTTCTTGCTTTCCTTCTTTTCCTTCGCTTTTGCTTGTATTGACTTGACGAGATCGGCCGCCGAGGCACCTTCTAGCGAGAGCGCGTAGCCAACTTCTCGAACGATTCTCTCTTTCAAAGGTTGGATAAAGTGCTGGCGTGTGTTCCTGCGTGTGACTTCCGGAGCTTTGAGGTAGATCGCGGCGAGCTTACGAGCTCGGTCGAGCGCCGTTCCATTTGGAACGACCTCGGAGACAACTCCCCAGTCGTAAGCAGTTTGTGCCGTAATTGGCTGAGGGTTTAGCAAGAAAGCCTCCGCTCTGCCGGGTCCTGCCCTGTAGCTCCACGCGGTAAAGATTCCGTCACATGGCGCTAAGCCGCCGGGCATATGGGGAATGTCGTTGAAAGTCGCTCCAGCGCCAGCCACGATCACATCGGCCAGTAGTGCATACTCTGAGTGCACGTGGGCTCGTCCCTCGACAGCGGCGATCACTGGTACGCGAATGTTCGCGAGATTCTCCAAAATCTGCACGCCCTCGTCATGAACCTGGCTCCAGACACCCGGGTCGGCGACGTTTCCGAACGACGAAAAATCGATCGTTGGGATAAATTCTCCGCCCACCCCGGTCAGGATCACTATCATGTTAGAGCGATCTGCCGAAATATTGTAGAAAGCGTCCACAAGTTCCGTGTGATCTCGCGCCGTGAAGTTCAGAGGACCGCCGTCTTTGTGGAACTCGGCAACCAATACGCCGTTAGCGTCTCGGGTTAGCCTCAGGCTAAGGTATCTGGAGAAATAATTTGTCTGATTCATTGTTTCCAAACTCATGCCGCGATCACCTGCTCGCTCCTACTTGAGTACGAGAGGCGTTCCTATGACTCCGCCCGTGGGGACGGTATTCACGATCTGAAGCGAGCTGGTGTCGATCACTTGGAGTCCGGCCTTGACGCTCGCGTAGACGTACTTGCCGTTCGGGTCCGGGGTGATGTAGCTTGGGGTTGACTGGAGCTTGATTGTTTCGGTCACCTCGTATGTTCCCGTGTCGACCACGACCGTCTTCGCCGCCAGTGGCCCAAAGATGAAGTCGTATTTTCCGTTGGGTGTGAATTCGTCCCAGACTGCTAAGAAGTCTAGAGGCAGGGTCTTGATGACTGACTTGCTCGTCAGGTCCACGTATGTGTTTGTGAAGCCCTTCACAGTTGCGACAGCGGGAGGGCCAGTCGCACCAGCGTATATTCCTCCATGATGACCGGCTCCCTCGACTGAAGCGAACTTGCTGTTCGGACTGATCGTGACCATGAAGGGCGCGGTCCCTTCACCGGTCGGAATCTTACCGCTGACCTTCCAAGTCGTCGGGTCGACGATTGTGAGCCAGTCGGAGTCCATGTCCGGCTCGCAGCAGTACTTTCCGTCGGCGCTCACCATCATGTCCCAGGGGCGGGCCCCAACGCTTATGGTCGCAACCTGTTCGAATGAGCTGGTGTCGTACACGTTGAGCTTGTTGGCTGTAGAGATCGGGACGACCGCGAACTTACCGTCTGGCGTGAGGCCCACCGTGTTCACGACGTTCTGTCCTAGGCCGATCGTCTTCTCGTTTCTGAAGCTCCTTGCGTCCCAGACGGAGACGCGTCCCATGGCAGGCGCCTCCCAGGGCATGACCGGTTGGGTCCCGGAGGCGACACTCCACAACCGACTAGACTGGTCAAGATAGTGATTGTCCACTAGAAAGCCGGTCGGCCCGGGCACTATCCCAGGCGCGATGACAATAAGCTGCCAGTTCGCGGGGTTGATGACAGCCGTTCCCGTTGCGCCTATGACGTAGATGTAAGGGTGCCCTCCTTTCTGCATTTGACTTTGAGACATCTTACTTGACGATTCCA
>Ga0209472_1001837_pt1 | contig 12103 bp, 7 predicted proteins | sample GraSoiAngelo_130_FD_185887 | JGI IMG/M metagenome (GOLD analysis project Ga0209472, IMG submission 185887) | Grasslands soil microbial communities from the Angelo Coastal Reserve, California, USA - 14_0929_02_20cm (SPAdes) (version 2) | ecosystem: Environmental > Terrestrial > Soil > Grasslands ...
GGTCAAGCATGCCTTCGCCGATGTAGACCGGTCCGCCCGGAAGGGAGAAAGCGTTGATCATGTTGCGATCGGGAAGAACCGTGAATGTGTAAGGCAAATGCCGATGCGCGTGCACCGCAACTGCCCCTCCGACACGCGTAACGTACTTTTCTAGGCCTTCTTCTTCAGGAGTGAGCTGGCGCGATTGTGTTGCGTAGCGGGCGGCAAGGTCCTTGCCGATGGCGATTTCCTGTTCATCGGAGAGGCGCGTGAAGTGCATGGGAACACGCGAGAGATCGCGCTGGGCGTCCGCGGCCATATTCAAAATAGCGTTGGCGGAGACGGGAGTGGACTTGGGACGGCGCTGGCTCCAATAGAGACCCGCGAGCGCAAAGCCCAGGATGAGAAAGAAAACGACGAACACAACGGAGCGCTTCATAGGTATTGGCGAATGGCGTCGCGATACTTGCTGTAGAGAAAGGAAACGAGCACAAGCGCGGCGCCAACAATTATGAAAGTGACGTAGCGATCGCGGGGCTGAAGTCCCCAAACATCGAGAGCCATCACTTTCGCGACGCAAAGCAGAAGGATTCCCAAACCGGTGAGCCGGAAGCTGCGCTCCTTAACTGCGAGCGCCAGCAGGAAAATCATCACGCCTTCAATGCCCCACGACACGGTGATCATTCCCGACCGCATTTTTAGCGCGAGCATGAAGGTGACCAGGATGGTGGGGACAAAAAACACGATTTGCTCCGGGCGGCTTGCAATCACCGCAAGCGGTCTTACCCAGGCACCCAGATTCTGCGGGACGTTGAAGCGCCCGCGGAGACGGAAAGCGAAGAACAGGGTCGCCAGTAGAATTCCGGATGCACTGCTGAGAATGAAATAGCGCCCTTGCCAGTCACCTTCACCAAAATAGCCGGCGCCGAACAGATTATGCACAATGCCACGTACGAGAACAAACAAAATAAGAAGCAACCCTTGATAAAGGAGGACTGGGCGATTCAGGAGGAGCGCGGCGCCGAGAAGGGCGAACACCACGGCGGCCCAGGAAGTGACCACCCATTCGATGGGAAACTGAAAATAGAAAAGCGCGACGATTGTGGCGGTGCCCAGATACGCCAGAAGAACGTCAAAATGCAACCGGCGGTCGCGCCCCGTATTTTCTTCTTTCTCCGGCAATTGCGCATAGACGAAAAAGAAAATCAGTACGAGCGGGAGGATAGTGTACATGCGCGGTCCCCAGAACTCGCCCGGTTCGCTTGAAGTGAGATTGGAAAAGAAAATCCGCGTGAAGGCGGCGATTAGCCCTACGTACGCCTGATAGCGGAACTGCGTGATCTTGCGCAACAGGCCGTACTCAAAGAGCACTAAGCCAAACGCACCCCACGCGACGGCGACACTGGTGGGCTGTGTTTGCAATTCATACCAGAGGAGCAGGCCGCCGATGGTGGATGCCGCCCAGGAATAGATGTGATGGATGTCACGCTGGCGCCACTCTTCAGGCATGCGAATGAGGCGCGATAGCGCATAGAAAATCACCGCGACAATGGCCAGCGACATGAGGCGCACGCTGATGCCGTGCCAGGTGGCGGTGACGTAGAGATTTACGCCGATGCTGCGAAGCAACGTCAGTGCAGCGAGAATATGCGATTGCCAGGGCAATTCCTCGAGTTCGAGGCGCTGATCAACAATCGCCAGGACCAGTGCAAACGCGGCCCAGAGCGGAGCTAGCCATCCGTTAGGCGCTTCGTACCAGGCGAGGAGAGCAAGTAGCCCGGTCGCCGCGAAAGAATGAAGAAAAGCGATGGCGCGGGCAAAACGCTCTTCCGGCGCGGCGTTGCGCGAGAGGAAGTACAAGCCCGCGGCAACGACCGATATTGTAAAAATGCGCAAGGAAATGGGGCCCCAGAATTTCTGCTCCAGGTTGTAGTTATAAAAGTACGCTCGGAGGAGGGCACAGAGGCCGACGACGTTCGCCTGCCACGCGAGCTGATGGTAGCGAATCAAGCGCGTGGAAAGCGCGAGCACGACCGCGAAAACGATCCAGCCAACGGCAATCCATGGCGCGTGCAGCGCTTCTTGAAGGATCCAAACCGTCACGCCGGCTGCGATCCACGTATAGGCCACACGCGCAAGCCCGATGTGCCGGTCATTCGTGGCGCCGAGCCGCTTGGCAAGCCAATAGGAGCCGACCACGACCGGCAATGCACTGAACGCACGCGCCGGAATGGTGAGCCAGCGGTAAGTGCCGCTCTGATCGGCGGTTAACGCCGTGAAGACGGCAAGACCGGTGAGCAGATGCGAATGCCAGGCAAGCGCGTGATACCGAAGTGCGCGTGCGGCCTCGGAAAGAATCACTGCGAAAGCAATGAACGCGAGCGGCTGCCAAAGCTCCGGCGCCTCAAACCAGATTAGAAGGGCAATGAAGCTGCTTCCCGCAGCAGCGAAGAGGCTGCGAAGGGTGCGTTGATCGGGATCGTCACGGAGGGTAGACAACTTGGCGGTGAGATAGAACGCGGCGCTAAGAATGGGGAGAGTGAGCAACCGCAAGCATACGTGAGCGTGCTCTCCGGATTCGAGATGAAGATTGACGACGATGCCGCGATACAGGGTGAGCGCTGCCAGGAGCGCGTACTGCACCTGCAAGTGCTGCGATTCGAGGGCGCATCCAAGAGCCGCGACAATCAGCATGACGGCAGCGAATGCGAGAGCGGTCCAGTCGCGTGAAAAAAGAGCCCACGCAGCGCATGCGGCGGCAAAGCCGCCAAGATAGGAATGGATAGTCAGCAGCGGACGGTCCGACGAGCCGGTAAATAGTTCTTTCCAGCGCGAGCCGACGCTATGGGCGTTGACATAGAAAACGACGGCGCAGAGAAAGAAAAGGACGCCAGCGGCGAGCACCAGATCTTCGTTCGCAAGACGCTGGTTGACGAGTTGGCGGAAGTCAACGCCCACGAGATGCAGGCCGACGAGTAAACCTGTCAAAAGGCCAAGACGCCGGAAAACCACTTCTTTCGCAATGATCCCAGCCGCGAGGAAGGCCTCGGCTCCCACAAGCCAGAGGATGGCCACATTGTTCCCGGAATAATGGAATGGAACGGCGGCAAGCATCAGCGTCGCGCCAACTACGCTTAAGACGACGAAGGCCTGGCGCCGGCGCTTGGTAATAGGCAATTGGGCCAGGAAGAATTCGCACGCGCCGACAACGAGCAGCGCGAGATAGGCGAGTTCCGGCTGGACGGATTGAAACTTCATGACTCCGAGGAGCAGCAAAACGTTTAAGAGAGCGGCGAGAGTGGAGACGTGTTCTTCGAAGTCGGTTTTAATCGTGCGGACAATGTAGGAAATGCGGAAAGTCAGCCAGTAGAAGAAAAGCAAAGCCAGGCTGCCATGGTATTGCTCGAAGTGTCGGCCTTGCGCTCCTTCGATGCCAAGGATGCGATACAGCCAATACAGATGATTCAAGTAGCTGGAGAGAATGCCGAACACTTCTAGCTCTAACCAGCCCATTTTCAAGACAATCGAAACGAGTCCGATGGCAAGAAACACGCCGGCTGAAAGGCTATAGACCGTGTCTTGGCTTAACGCGACCGTAGTGTAGCCAAGCAGGAATGCCAGGCCGGTGACAAATTGTGAGCGATAGCGCAGCGTGTGGAACGCCATGGCTACTGCAACAAGCAACATCAGAGCGCAATCGAGCGTGAGCGCGCCTGGGTCCTGGGAAAGAACGCGCATAGCTTCCACATGATAAATCCCGAAGGTGCTGAAGAAGAGCAGCGCCCACCCTCCGCCGATGCCGGTGCGGCCAAGAAGACGATAGCGTTCGTTCTTCTCGAGATAAATGCCGCCCACAAGAAGAAACGCGGAGGCGAGGTAAGAGATCCCAACTTTGCCGAGCGGGCCTAGGGCACCGAGTTCATAAATCCCGAAGAGGGCGACTCCCACGACCAGAATGATTATGCCGAGTTTGTTGAGCCAGTTTGTGCCGAGAGTTTCTTCAATCGCGGATACAGTTTTCATGCGTTGTTGAAGAGTCGGCCGGGGAGTAGGCACGCGATATGCAGAGAGCGGCGGTGGCGCGGAGATGCGAGCGGCAGAGGGAGGAATCTGTGCTGGCGCTGGCGGCTTGGGCGCGGGAATACGCGGCTCAGAAGGCTGGGACGAGGGAGATGGCGGAGTGGTTTGTAGTGGAGCAGCCAGTGCAGAAGGTTTTGCTTCGGCTGGGGTCTTCGCGGCTGCGGGTATCGCAGGCTTCGGCTCTGAGGGCACGCTGGGCGGTGGCGGTTGTACCGGGGGAGTTGGCACTGATACGGCCGGTGGCAGCTTGACTGGCGCGGGCAACTCAACCTGCGGGGATGGGACACGAGTATCTTGTACAGTTGTCGCGCGTGGTGACGGAGCGACGACAGGGCGCTCCAGCGCGTTTTCAGCGGTTGGCGCAGCAGGATGGACCACTGCAGAAAGTTGACGCTTTAGATCAGTAAGTTCTCGCTGGAAAGAAGTGTGCTGCCGGGTGTTTTCCTCCTTAAGCCGATTAAGCTCCGAGCGAACCTTGCTGTACCTCACCAGAAGGATGAGCGCGATGATGGGGGTGGCGATCAGCAAGATCCCGATCAAAAAGACCAGCAGCTCGACCATGGGCATAGGGCGTCCTTGGGAGTGCGTGTTTCCTTGTCTCCATGTTAGAACGAGGCCAAAAAGGAATCTTGCACTTTGTTTCCTGAGAGGCCTTGCAAGTAAACTGCCCCGACGTAAGACATTCCAAATGAATGACTTATTGGCTAAAGGAGGGTTCATAATTCATTGCCTCAAGCCGAAGGGATTACATTTCGTAATTTAATCGTTACGAAGAGCGACGAGTGTGATATAGTGCTCTTGCGCTTATTACCTCGGTTGTGTTGTGCGGTCCCTCTGGTGCAGTTCTTGATCTGAGACTCCCCGCCTCCAGTTTCCTCCGTACGTTTTACGCGTAATCTAAAAGAGGCTGGCAAAGCAAGCCGCCGGTCCGCCCGAGAACTCGTGTGCGCACCGCGACGGCTTCTGCCAGCAAGAAAGTAATATTGAATGTTGAATGTTTCAGAAGTGAATGCAGAGCGCTCCTCGGAGGCTCTGCCGGAACGCGCATCAGCGCGATTTTCCGAAATGCTGATTTCTCCTTATGTGAAGGAGCGGTTGGCTGCGGCGCGGTTTACCACGCCGACGCCCGTCCAGGCTGCGGCAATTCCGCAGGCGCTGGAAGGCAAAGATGTGCTGGCGACGGCACAGACAGGAACTGGCAAGACGCTGGCGTTCCTGATTCCGGTGATCGAAAAGCTCCTCAAGGATAAAACGCCGGGAATCGCGGCGCTGGTGCTGGTTCCCACGCGCGAACTCGCGATGCAGGTCGTGGATCAATTTAACAAGCTGCGCGGCGCGCAGCTTCTTCCCGCGGCGCTCGTTGTCGGCGGGTTATCCGAGGGTGGACAGCTCCAGGCCATTCGCAAGGGAGCGCGGCTGGTGGTGGCGACTCCGGGGCGGCTGGAAGATTACCTTGATCGCAGACTTTTCCACTTTAATGCGCTGCGTACGCTCATTCTCGACGAAGCGGACCGCATGCTGGACATGGGCTTCCTTCCGGCGATCAAGCGCATCGTATCGATCCTTCCGAAAGAGCGGCAGACGATGTGCTTCTCCGCGACAATGGAAGGCGACATGGCGCGCGTCGTGAAGGATTACCTTCGCAATGCCGTGCGTCTTTCCTTCGGCTCGACCTCGAAACCCTCGGAAAACGTGCGCATCCAGGCGTTTGAAGTTGCCATGGACCGCAAGCAGGAAATGCTGCAGCGTTTGCTGGCCAAGGAAACGGGAAAGTGCCTCGTGTTCGCTCGAACCAAGCGCGGAACGGAACGGATTGCCGACAGCTTGAATCGCAGAGGCTTCTCCACCGCCATGATTCATGGCGACCGCTCGCAATCGCAACGCACCACAGCGTTGGCTGGGTTTCAGCAGGGTCGCTTCCGCGTGCTGGTCGCCACGGACCTGGCTTCCCGCGGGATTCACGTGCAGGACATCGCGCACGTCATCAACTACGATCTGCCTGAAGTGGCGGAGAATTTCATCCACCGCGTCGGGCGAACCGGACGCAATGGCGGACACGGCGTAGCCTCCACGCTGTTCGTGAAAGAACAGCGCTCCGATTTGTTCCAACTGGAACGCGCGCTCGGTATCAAGATGGAGCGTCTCCGCGCGGAGGAAACGACTGGGCTTCCCGAAAAACAGGAACGACTGCCGGTTCATCTGCCTCGCGCGGAATCCGTTCAGCGTCCTGCGAGATTTGTGCTCCCTGGCGAGGTCTTCCAGACGCAGTTTCAAAACTAAGCAAGTCTAATCACCACTTAAGACGGCCTCTCCGATGGGATCGGAGAGGCTGTCTACGTTTACAAGCACTCGTGGCAAACTACGAGCATGCTAATCCGGTCTGCAGCCGACGGAGACAGGGGTGCGATCTGGGCCATCATGGAGCCCATCATCCGCGCGGGCGAGACTTATACGTTGCCACGCGACATGGATAGAGCGAGCGCGCTCGCGTACTGGTTTTCAGCCGACCGCGAAGTTTTTGTGGCGGAAGATGGCGGCGAAATCGTCGGAACCTACTGCCTGCAAGTGAACCAGAGGGGCGGCGGGTCTCACGTCGCCAATTGCGGGTACATGACCGCGGCAACGGCGACGGGCCGCGGTGTGGGCCGTGCCATGTGCGCGCATTCGCTTGACCATGCGCGCGAGCGCGGATTTCGCGCGATGCAATACAATTTCGTCATCGGTACCAACGAACGTGCCGTCCGTCTGTGGCAGAGCTTCGGGTTTGGGACCGTCGGCCGCCTTCCGAACGCTTTCCTTCATCCAACCAAAGGCTACGTCGACGCCTACATCATGTATCGCAGTCTCTAGGCTGTTTGCGCTACTGCGCGCGGCTATGCTACACATGCTGCATGCCCGATTTTGCTGCTCCCGTCGAACGACTCATCGATGAGCTGAAACATCTTCCCGGAATTGGCCAGAAGACCGCGCAGCGGCTGGCGTTTCATTTGCTGCGAGCCGCGCCGGAAGATGCTCTGGCGCTGGCGGACGCCATTCGCAACGCCAAAGAAAAAATTCGTGCTTGCTCTATCTGCTTCAACATTACGGATTCCGATCCGTGCTTGTACTGCGTGGGCCCGACGCGCAGCAAGAAAACGATTTGCGTCGTCGAAGAAGCGCACAACATCATGGCCATCGAGAAAACGCGGACGTACAGCGGCATGTATCACGTGTTGGGCGGGTCGCTCTCGCCGCTTTCGGGGCGCGGACCGGAGCAACTGCACATCAAATCGCTGATCGAGAGATTGAAGGGCGGCAGCGTAGAAGAAATTATCATTGCCACAAATCCTACTGCCGAAGGCGAGGCAACCGCAGTTTACCTTTCGAAGCTGCTGAAACCGCTGGGCGTGCGCGTCACGCGAATCGGCGTCGGAATTCCCGTGGGTGCGGACCTCGAGTACGCCGACGAAGTGACCATGCTGAAGGCCATGGAAGGCCGCCGGGATTTGTAGGCATCCAAACGGCCTACTCGTTTTAGACCGCAATAGGCGAACAGCAGCATTACTCCCAGTACCCTCAAGACGCTCTAGCAAATCCTCCCATTTAGGTATAAAGTTTGATTCCTGAGGTGGCTGTCCTCCCACCAAACCTTGGGCAGTCGCTGTCTGGCTGACAGGAGGTGCGCTAATGCCGAGCCTGGCGCACTACATGACGCAGTACGATCACGAGCACGAATCCGGCTGGAACAAATTCCTGCATGGCGTTGGTATCCCGATGATTTTTGTCGGGATTATCCTTCTGCTTTTCACAAAATGGATCTTGGGAGCAGGAATTTTCCTGGGCGGATGGGTGCTTCTTTTTCTCGGCCACCGGATCGAGCGAAACCATCCGGCGTTTTTTCAGGGACCTATTTATTTGTTAGTTGGGCCAATCTGGGTTGCAAAGGAAGCATGGATGTTCCTAACGGGCACGCACCGCAGGCCGACCTCGGAAGGCACTCCGCAAAGTGACGCGATGAAGTAGATGCAGCGATTCCAATCGTCTGCGCGAAATCTTAAAATTCTGAGGGCCGGTGGTGGTTTGTATGAACGATTCAGGCAGCAATTTTGCCGATGAGACAATGGAAATGGTGTCTGAGAACGCCAATAACGCCAGTGCGGAATTAAGGAAGCGCCGTAGCACGCGGATCGTGCAGGCGGTTCCGCTGCTCGTGACTGGTGTCGATGCGCTGGGGCGTCCCTTCGTGGAACGGACTTCGTCGCTGATTATCAATTGCCATGGCTGCCGCTACCAGTCCAAACACTACGTCCTGAAAAACATGTGGGTGACGATGGAAATCCCGCACCCGGAAACAGGGCAGCCGCCCCGCACAGTGCGCGGTAGAGTGGCTTGGATTCAGCGGCCACGGACGGTGCGGCAGCTCTTTCAAGTGGCTCTGGAGCTGGAAGTTTCCGGCAACGTCTGGGGCATCGGCTTTCCGCCGGAAGACTGGACAGCGTTCCCCGAGGCTGGGCAGTTCGTGATGAAGCTGGATGGGGCGCCGGAGTCATCGCCGTTGCCGCCTCAAGCGGATGAAGCGGAAGCGGTGCCACATTTGCCCAATTTGAATGAGGGCGACCTTCTAGCGGGCACTGAAGCGGATAATTTACGAGTGTTTCCTGCTCCGGCGAGCGCGACGGATGCGTCGCTACAGTTAGCGCGGCAAGTGGCGCGGCTGGTGGCGGATGCCAAGCAGCAAATTCAGGCGGCAACGCGAGAGGCAGCTTCGCAAGCCGTGTCGGCGGAGCGCCGGCTGTCCTTCGAGCAGTGGGAACAGAAGTTTGCGGCGGGACGCGCGGTGATCGAGAATGAGACTGCGCAGGCCATTGAAAAATTTCAGCAGGAAGCGGATGAGCATTCACGCACAGCTCATGCAGCGGCAGCCGAGGCGGTGCGCACGGAATTGCCGCGATGGCTCGCGCCACAGCTTGAACAACTCACACGCGACTTGACGGAGAGTCTCTCGCGGGAAGGTGCTACCCAGCGCGGCGAGCACGCGCAACGCCAGGAAGCCTCAGCGGAAGCTCTGGGAACCGCTTTCCAGAAAGCAGAGGAAACAGCCGCCAGGTTGAACGCTCAGACAGAGCAGTTGGAAGCAAAAATTGTTGCGCGCGTGGAGTCTGCGACACAGGCCCTTGAGGAAACGGCGAAGCGGACGGAAGAAACGGCGTCTACCCAGCGTGAGGCGTTGCTCGCCGCGGCCCAGGAGATTCAGCAACAGGTAACAGCCGCGCTGGCGTCGACACAATCGTCCTTGCACGGGCAGCTTGCAAGCGAACTGGAAGCAGCGCAAACGCGTTGGCAAGCAGCCATCGAGAGCACACTCGCGGAAGCTCAGGATCGTGCGGCAGGCGGTCTCAATGAGCACGCGCGCGGCTGGATGGATCAGCTGCAGGACGAGATAGCGCGGCACGCCAAGGCGGCGCGCGAATCGGCATCAAACGCCGCCATAGAGGCGGAGCAGCGGCTGACTGCGTTACGAGACTCGTTGCAGGAGCAAACGCAAAGGCTGGAGTCCGTACTGGCGGTCGCGGGAGAAACGAGCCGGCGTCTCGAACAACATTCCGCGCAACTTGAAAACGCGCAGCAGCAGGCGCTGGCCGGATTCCAATCAAACCTCGAAAATGTATTAACCCCGCATCGCGAAGAATTGCACCGCCGGTCCGAAGCGATCGCAGAGGAACTCAACTCGAAAATTCGTGCTACGTTCGACGAGGCCGGCCGCCAGGCTGTCTCGCAGTTTGAACAGCAAATCAAAGAAGTGGTTCAGCCACAGGTGACGAGCGCCGAAGAGGCGGTCCATAGACTGGCAGGGAGCCGCTCGCTATTGGATGCCGCGCTTACCATGCAGCAGGACCGCATCCGCGATACCGCCGACGAAGCCTTCGCTGAATCGCTTGCGCGCTTCCGGGAGAATCTCGGGAGTGTCGAGCAGATCCTACAGGATTCTTCGCAATCAATTACCTATCGCAACCTGACGGAACTGGAAGGAAAAGCCGGCGATTTGAAGCACCAGGTGGTCGAAGAGCTCCACAAGTCGGCCGAATGGTTCGAGAAAAAAGCACAAACGCAGATTCAGAATTTCACGGAAAGGGCCGTCGAGCACGCTGAAAACCGATTGAGAGAGAGAGCAGGCGAAGTTTCCGGCGCCTTCACGAGCGAGCTGGATCATTCGAGCCGCAGCTTCGTGGGACATGCGCAGACGCAGATGGAAGAGCTGGTGCGTGATTCATTCACCCGCGCGCGGGCCCTCTTTGCCGAAGCCGCAGACACTACTGTGGCGGCGTTCACCGATGAAATTCAGCGGACGGGCCGTGAAGAGCTGAAGGGATACAACGAAGAGGTTCGGCGTTCCACGGAAGGAGCGCGGCAGCAACTGGACGCGGCACGCATGGAGTTCGCGCAACAAACGACCGCCGAACAGGATGCCTTCCTGCGGCGCTTCCAATCCTCCATGAGCGGCGCGCTCGACGCCGGCGTGGCGGAAGCTCAGAAGAAAGTTTCAGAAGGATTTGGGCCGTTGCTGGAATCCTGGAAGGCGATGACGCTTGCGCATCAGCAAGAGATGCGTGGAATTTACGACCGGATGGGTGAGCAAGCGGCGGAACAATACAAGGGCCGCCTGGATAATGTTTCTAACCAGTGGATGCTGGCGACCGTGGCCTCTCTGGATCACCGTTCGCGGGAGATGATTTCGAACATTGCCTCGAAGGCGGAAGTAAAACTTCGCGAAGCGTGCGGCCAGGTGTTCGAAGGCGTGGGAGAATCCTTGCGGGAGCGTCTGCGAGAAATGGCGCAAGGTTTCGTGCCGCCAGCGGAGCCGCCCGAGCGCGCCAAGAGCGCCAACATGGGAAGCTGAAACGCAAAGCTGCCCAACATCAACCCGCTGCTGGTTCGCTACTTCCCTGCTTAGCCCGGTATAATCCCAAAGGTTCCAACCACCATGGCCAATCATGCTTACCTGCGCGTGTGGACGCGCGACTTTTCGTTGGAAACAATGATTGCCGAATTTGCCCGGTTTCTCGCAACCGCGCCCCTATCGGCCGAACATCCTATGTTTACCGAGCTGATCGTTCAGGCTGTGGACGCGACGGAAACACCTGTTGCGGAATGGGATTTACGCCCGATGAAGGCCGGGCCTGCAGAGGTTGCGGCGCTGGCGTTGCAGCACCTGAACGCGGACACCGCGTATATCGTCAGCGCAAAATGGGACTTGTGGGGATTCGATATCGAGACCCTGAGGTGGCAGCGCAAGCCGGAACCGCTGGTGCTGACCTGCCACGGCCCGGAGTACGACGGTGGGCTTGTATCCACAGCCGGTCACTTCATGGCCGATTTGGGCTTCGAGCACTTTTTCACGGGGCATGGAGGACTGCTTGCTCCCGGAGCGGCGTCGAATCCTTTCAATTCGTCGGATCATCCGATGGAGCACACCTTCCGGCAATGGATGGCGGTGAGCGCCAATCTGAAGGAATATCACGCCAAGACACGCGAAAACATCCAACAATTGTTCAATTGGGTGGAAGCAATCGAGCGGGCGCTGCCCGTGCAGCGTAGCGAGCTTTGGTCTGAAGGAGAGGAAAACTTTGAAGCGCGCCTGGACGCGATTCTGGCGCAACGCTAGCTCATTCCAATCTTGGACAAGCCCGATTCGCGGAGTCCTTCCCCCAAGGGGCAGGCAACGGTTAGAATTGCTGGAGTAAGCTTCTGGTGAAGCAGGTCCGGCTGTGCCGCACAGTGATGGAAGTGCCCTGCATACCGGAGAAGGATAGGAAGCCCGGGCGAGCTTTGAAATGTCGCCCACGACCGTAAATCTCTCATGGAGAAAACTTCGCAAGGTGACTGTTCGTGTGCTAACGAGGCGGGTATCAGTCCGTCCTTCCTTAGAGTGGGTCTTGGCGTTGGCGCGGCCCGCAGGTGGAGAATCCCCCTGATTTTTTCGCTGAGTTTTCTGTCCCTGTCCATTCTTCTGGGCGGATGCGGTGGTACGGATGCTTCCAAGTCTGCGAGTCAGGTAGCAACCAAG
>Ga0209472_1001841_pt1 | contig 12086 bp, 12 predicted proteins | sample GraSoiAngelo_130_FD_185887 | JGI IMG/M metagenome (GOLD analysis project Ga0209472, IMG submission 185887) | Grasslands soil microbial communities from the Angelo Coastal Reserve, California, USA - 14_0929_02_20cm (SPAdes) (version 2) | ecosystem: Environmental > Terrestrial > Soil > Grasslands ...
AGCACGTCTGGCGGGGCGTATACTCTGCGCCTCGTGCACTTGCCCAATGGCCGTAAAAAAAGATCCGGGGAGATGTCAATGAACGCGCGGAAGACCCTCATCCTTGCATCGGCGCTGTCCCTAGTGGTGGCGGTGTTAGAAGCAGCGCAGCCCGCTGAGGATACGTCGGCCGGCACCTGGAAGCTGAACATCGCTAAGTCCACCTTCGCCTCGAACGCGCCGCCGAAGAGCGAAACGCGAACCTACACGGTGACGCCCGACCGCACCCATGTGGTCATCGAAGACGAGTACGCCGACGGCAAGAAAACCAAGGTGGAGGCCCTGATCACCTACGACGGCAGACCACAACCGAGCACGGGCAGCGGCATCTTCGACAGCATCGCCACGCAGCGCATCGACCGCAACACGACCACAGCTGATCTGCTCCGCAACGGCAAGGTCATCGGCACCGTGCGGCGGGAAGTTTCCCCAGACGGCAAGACTATGAAGATGTTTTATGTGATCAACAGGCCGGATGGCACGAGCGTGAGCACCTTGTCCGTCTTCGAGCGGCAATAATCGGCTGGTGGCCCATCACGAAAGCGAGCAAAAGAATGGAGAATCCCACGGTGCGCGGGCCGATTGAGGCAACGGCAGCATCAATGAGCGCACGAAGCGCCTCCAGGATGATACCGGCGGAGGTATCTTCCGGCCGTTGAGACCTCGCGCTATCGATTTCATCGTTTCGCCAAGCGCAAACCGGTGGAACATCTCACGGATGACTTCCGCTTCTCGATTACCTCTCCGCGGCTGTCGAAGCCATAGACCTTGCCGCCCGTTGGCCTTCCCGCGGGTTGGTGCAGGATCTGGGTTTTTCAGTATCCGGGGCTGTCCAGTTACGTGCCTCGACTGCATCTACTTCTCCGCACCCCGCAGGTCGGTCTTTTGCGGAAGGCTTCTCGCCACTGCACGCCGGATGCGCGAGCTCTTGACAGTCCATGTATATGCATATACTATACGACCCCATGAAATTGATGTCACTCCCCTGTTACTGCGCCACGCTTCGGCAAGCCGCCCGGGCAGTAACCGTGCTCTACGAAGATATGCTCGCCGGCAGCGGCCTCCATGCCACGCAATTCACGGCGTTGCAACTTCTCGACAGGGCCCGAAGCCTGACCACAACGGAGCTGGCGGAGGCGCTTGGCGTCGATCAGACCACGGCCACGCGGACACTGGCGCTGATCAGGAAGGCCGGCCTTGCAAGCGATACCGTCGGTGATGACCGCCGGGAGCGCCACTGGGCGCTCAGCGCTCAGGGGAAGGCGCTGGTAAGGAAGCTGAAACCGCGCTGGGAGGCCGCTCAGGAAGCTTTCGAGAAGCGCCTGGGACGGACGCAGGCCATGGCACTGAAAGAAGCATCGTACCTCGCGGCCCACAGGCTCTCCTCGGGTTGAACCTGTTCATGCCTTAGATGTAGGAGGAATCGCAACACACAATTTTGCTGCTTTGATACATGCATATACATGCTATTTAAAACTCAGGAGATCACCATGTCACTGCACATTGCCAAGTTCTTCAAAAACCCGCTGGCCCTCGCCGGAGCCGCACTCGTCATTCATATCGGCGCTGCCACGGCAGCCGATTCCACGGGCGACGCTCAACAGCAGGCGAGGGAACTGCTCGCAGGGATCACTACCGCTCACTCCGCCCCACAATCCCCACCGCGCGATGGCAAGGTGACGAGCCGGACCGCCGATGCGCAGGAGTCAGCCAGACAGCTGTTACTGGGGACGACCGGCTCCCGTGTAGGAGGTGCTGAGGCGATCAAGCAGTCTCAGGTTGCCGGAGCGTCAGGCGAGACCGCGCGACAGGCACGCCCGGTCGCCCACGGCGACGCGCAGGCGGCAGCGCGGCAGCTTCTGCTGGGCCAACCTGTTGCGAGCGACGCCTCGCGAGTCACTGCACGCCGAACGCGTTGAGCACTGGATGCTCGGGGTCGATAGGGCGAGCCAGGGGCGCACATGAGGTTTGTCTCCAATAGGGCCATCGTTATGCGGCCGCTCCTGGCCGCTCTCGCCTCGCTCAGCCTCTTTTCGCAGCTCTGCGTGTCAGGTTGTGCCGTCGGCCCGTCTTATAGAAAACGCGCGACGACGCTCGAGAACTTCCACAGTGTCGGCGCCTTCGCGACTCGCCCGACAGGCGCTCCCACGCCGGCCCTCGAAGCCTGGTGGGATGGCTTCAACGACCCGATGCTCTCGCGCATCGTGCAACGGGCGCGTGATCAGAACCTCGATCTTGCGGCGGCTCTGGCCCGAGTCCAGCAGGCTCGGGCTGCAGCCCGTGAAGCCGGTGCGCAGCTCCTGCCAACCTTCGATCTGAACGGCCAGGCGACCCGAATCCACTATTCCCTGGAGAGCCCGGTCGGCCAGATCGCCAGCCCCCAGCCCGGTTTCAACCGTAACCAATCGATCTACGAAGCAGGTCTAGGCGCGATCTGGGAATTGGATCTGTTCGGCGGCCTGCGTCGCGGCAAAGAGGCCGCCTCGGCCGAGGCGGACGCCGCGATCGCTGAGCAGGTCGGCACACGGATTTCCGTAACAGCGGATGCTGCAGACGCCTATTTGCGCGTCCGGGGCGATCAGACCCGCATCGCCGTTGCCGAGCAGCAGGTCGCCACCGATGAGCGTCTGCTCGAGCTCGTGCGCCAGAGATTCGGCCGCGGGCTGGCGGCGGTGCGTGAGGTCGCGCAAGCCGAAGCACTGCTGTCACAGGCCCGTGCCTCACTGCAGCCGCTGCGCATCGACCTGGAGGCGCAAATGAACCGACTGGACGTATTGCTAGGAGTCCAGCCGGGGACTTCCGCCGCGGAGCTACAGACTCCGAGCGACATCCCCTCAGTGCCAAGTGTGCCAGACAACGATACGCCCCTCGACGTGCTGCGCCGACGGCCGGATGTCATCGCCGCTGAACGGCACCTGGCAGCGTCCAATGCCCGGATCGGCCAGGCGCTCGCCAACTACTATCCGAACATCTCGCTCGCGGGAGTGCTGGGCTACGAGAGCTCTCGCCCGAGCGATCTCTTCAAAGCCGCGACGTTCCAGCCGCAGGGCATCGCCGGACTGCGGTGGCGGGTGTTCGATTTCGGCAAAGTGACGCTTGAGGTGGCGCAGGCCCGGGGAGCCAACGCTGAAGCACTCGCGCGGTACCAACAGGCGGCGCTACGCGCAGCCGAAGACGTGGAGAACGCATTCACGTCACTGGTGCAACTGGAGGCCCACCGAGAAGAGCTGCTCACCGAGGTCGCGGCACTGAGGCGAGCGCGGGATGCCTCGCAAGAAGCCTACCAGGGAGGCGTGATCGCCTTGACCGATGTTCTCGATGCCGATCGCCAACTGCTCACCGCCCAGGACGAGCTTGCGCAAACGCGTGCCGATTCGGCGAGAGCCGCGGTGGGTACATTCCGAGCCTTGGGCGGCGGATGGTGAGATCTCGTGGGACTGCTAATCCTTTTGTTTGGGAGCATAGCGATGTTTCGAGTTAGAACCCTGACCCTCGCCGGTATCGTCTGGGCGGCGACGATGGACCTCACGGCCTGCACATCCTCACAATCCGCGGAGGACCCGAGAACTGTCCCCCAGCTTGCGGAAGTTGCCGTGGTGCAGCCTGCCGAGGTAGGCGAGCGAGCGTTCACCGGCCTCGTGTCAGCTCGCGTCCAGAGTAATCTCGGCTTTCGCGTCTCGGGCAAAGTCATCGAGCGCCTGGTCGATAGTGGCCAGGCGGTGCACGAGGGCCAGCCGCTCATGCGCCTGGACCGAACGGACTACACACACGCCATCACGAGTCAGGTCGGCAATGTAGATGCGGCGCGGGCCCGATTGCAGCAGGCGGCCGCCGATGAAGCGCGCTACAGTGGCCTGGTCTCCTCGGGCGCCGTGTCCCAATCGGCCTACGACCAGGTCAAGGCTGCCGCGGACAGCGCACGAGCCTTGCTGTCAGCCGCCGAAGCGCAGCTCAAAGTCGCTCAGAACGAAGGCGCGTACGCAACGCTTGTCGCAGATGCCGACGGCACAGTGGTCGAGACCCTGGCAGAGCCAGGACAATTTGTTTCCGCCGGCCAGATCGTGGTCCGCATGGCACGCGCCGGAGCTCGCGAGGCGGCGATCAACCTGCCTGAGACCCTGCGTCCGGCGCTTGGCTCAACGGGTTACGCAACCCTCTATGGAGCGAATGCCGATTCGGCCACGCGATACCCGGCGCGCCTGCGACAGTTGTCCGACGCCGCCGATCCGCTGACCCGAACGTTTGAGGCCCGCTATGTGTTGGACGGGGTAGCGGCCACAGCGCCGCTCGGCGCGACCGTCACAGTGTATCTGAAGGAGCCAGAGCGGGCCGGTGCCCTGTCAGTTCCGCTCGGGGCGATCGATGACGAAGGTCGAGGCCCGGGTGTGTGGCTGCTCGAGCGCCAATCCTCATCCGTGTCGTACCGACCGGTCAGGTTCCGCCGATTCGACGGTGAGCGCGCCATCGTGAGCGGCGAAATCCACGTCGGAGACCCGATCATCGCCGTCGGCGGTCACTTCCTGCACGAAGGACAGCGCGTCCAGGTGGCTGAGACGCGCGTTGCCGCGAGATAACCCCACATGAGTCGGTTCAATCTGTCCGCGCTGGCCGTCCGCGAGCGATCGATCACCCTGTTCCTGATCGTCGCCATCATCCTCTCGGGCGCGTACGCGTTCCTGCGGCTCGGTCGCGCCGAGGATCCTACTTTCGTGATCAAGACCCTTACGGTCACCGCCGTGTGGCCCGGAGCGACGGCCCGGCAGATGCAGGACCTCGTGGCCGAGCCGCTCGAGAAGCGCATGCAGGAGTTGCGTTGGTACGATCGGGTAGAGACTTTCACGCGCCCTGGGATCGCGGTGATGATGGTCACGCTGAGCGACAAGACCCCAGCCTCAGCGGTTGCCGAGGAGTTCTATCAGGCGCGCAAGAAACTCGGCGATGAGGCGCCCAAACTTCCTGCCGGCGTGCAGGGCCCGTTTGTCAACGACGAGTACTCCGATGTCATTTTCGCCGTCTACGCGCTCGAGGCTCACGGCATGCCACCCCGAGAGCTCACCCGGGAAGCCGAGAGACTACGGCAGCGCCTCCTTCACGTATCAGGCGTCAAGAAAGTCAACATCCAGGGCGAGCGCCCTGAGCGCATCTTCGTCGAGTTCTCCTATGCCCGGCTGGCGAACCTCGGTCTCAGCCCAAGAGACATTTTTGACGCGCTCCAGCGTCAAAACGCCGTGACTCCCGCCGGCTCGATCGATACGAACGGGCCGCAGGTGTTCATGCGCCTCGATGGCGCCTACGATGATTTGCAGAAGATCCGCGACACCCCGATGTCCGCCGGCGGCCGAGCGTTCAGGCTTGCGGACATCGCCGAGGTCAAACCGGGTTACGAAGACCCGCCGACATTCCTGATCCGTCACGATGGCGAGGCCGCGCTGGTGCTTGGCGTCGTGATGCAGGACGGCTGGAACGGATTGGATCTCGGCCGAGCGCTGAATGCCGAAGAGAAGCAGATTGCGCGCGCGCTGCCTGCGGGCGTGCGGTTCACCAAGGTTGTCGACCAGGCAGTGAACATCAGGGAAGCGGTGGGCGAGTTCATGCTCAAATTCTTTGTCGCGCTGGCCGTCATCATGATCGTGAGCCTCATGAGTCTCGGCTGGCGCGTGGGCATTGTAGTGGCTGCGGCCGTGCCGTTGACACTCGCGGCGGTGTTTGTCGTCATGCTCCTCACCGGCCGCGTCTTCGACCGTATTACGCTCGGCGCGCTCGTGATCGCGCTCGGACTCCTCGTCGATGATGCGATCATCGCAATCGAAATGATGGTGGTGAAGCTCGAAGAGGGCTTCGAACGCGTGAAAGCGGCCGCCTACGCCTGGAGTCACACCGCAGCTCCGATGCTCTCGGGGACATTGGTCACGATCATTGGGTTCACGCCCGTAGGTTTCGCGCACTCGACCGCGGGAGAGTACGCCGGCAACATCTTCTGGATAGTGGGCTATGCTTTGATCGTGTCCTGGCTGGTGGCCGTCGTCTTCACACCGTATCTCGGTGTCAAGCTGCTTCCAGACATCGCGCCCGTGCCGGGCGGGCACACCGGGATCTATTCAACACCGCGCTATCAGCGCCTGCGTCGACTCATCGCCTGGGCCGTGGACCACAGGTTCAAGGTCGCGGGCATGGTCGTCGCGGTGTTCCTGCTGGCGGGACTCGGAATGGGTTTCGTCAAGCGTCAGTTCTTCCCGAGCTCCGATCGGCCCGAGGTGCTGGTCGAAGTGCAGATGCCGGAGGGGACCAGCATCGAGGCGACCACGGCCGCCGCCATCAAAGTAGAGGGATGGGTGCGCCAACAACACGAGGCCAAGATCGTCACCACCTACATTGGGCAGGGCGCGCCCCGCTTCTTCTTTTCCTACAACCCCGAGCTGCCGGATCCCGCCTTCGCAAAACTGGTCATCCTGACTCCTGACGCCCGCGCGCGCGATCGACTCAAGTTGCGGTTACGCGAGCGGATCGCCCAGGGACTGGTGCCTGAGGCTCGCGTGCGGGTCTCCCAGCTCATCTTCGGCCCCTATCCCCGTTACCTGGTCAACTTCCGTGTCATGGGCCCCGACCCCGATCAGCTGCGGACCGTTGCCAACCAGGTCCAGGCCGTCATGCGCGCCAACCCCCATACCCGCCAGGTGAACCAGGACTGGGGTGAGCGCACCCCAACAGTCCATTTCGTGCTCGACCAGAATCGCCTGCAGCTCATGGGGCTGAGCTCGAGCGAGGCTGCACAACAGCTTCAGTTCCTGTTAACCGGGGTCCCTGTGACTCAGGTTCGGGAAGATATCCGTACGGTGGACGTGGTGGCGCGCAGCGCAGGCCCCGAGCGCCTCGACCCCGCGCGACTCGGCGAGCTGACCCTGACGAGCCGCACGGGACGCGTGGTCCCCTTGAGTCAGATCGGTCACGTCGAGATCCGTCCCGAGGATCCGATCCTCAGGCGCCGCGACCGTACGCCGACCATCACCGTGCAATCCGACTTCGATGAAGCCATGCAGCCGCCCGAGGTTTCCATGGAAATCGAGAAAGCGCTCGCCCCCATCATCGCACGCCTGCCGAACGGATATCGGATCGAGACCGGCGGCAACATCGAGGATTCGACCAAGGCGAACTCCGCGTTGGCACCCGTCTTTCCGATCATGGTGCTCTTGACCCTGTTGGTATTGGTCCTGCAGACACGCTCGCTGTCAGCGATGACGATGGTGTTCCTGACGGCGCCGCTGGGCCTGGTGGGTGCAGTCCCGATTCTGCTCGTTTTGCATCAGCCCTTCGGCTTCAATGCCATTCTCGGGCTGATTGGCCTCTCCGGTATTTTGATGCGCAATACCTTGATCCTGATTGGGCAGATTCACACGAATGAGGCCCAGGGTTTGGATCCTTATGATGCGGTCGTCGAAGCCACCGTGCAGCGCGCGCGACCTGTCCTCCTGACGGCTCTTGCGGCAGTGCTGGCATTCATTCCGCTCACGACCTCTGTGTTTTGGGGATCGATGGCCTGTACCCTGATCGGCGGCACAGCCGCCGGCACGGTGCTGACGCTGCTGTTCCTTCCGGCTCTCTATGCCATCTGGTTCCGGGTAAGGACGCCAATAGTGCACGCACTCGCGGCGGAGTCGTTGGCGCCAGCACAGTAGGGCGCACCACTGCTGGGGGGCCAACGCCTCTCTGTGTGTCGCACGTCTAAGCCAGAACGTACCTGGATTCAGGACGAGGCCCGGTTGCAATGGTCATGGCCGCCTCCGCGGGTGCTCCGCGAGAGAAGTCGATCTACTATTCCACGGTCGGCGTCGTGGAAGTACCCTCCGTACTGGATCGTTGGCACGATGATGAGGATGATCCCGGACATCAATCTGGCTGCGGGGGACATAAATTCTCCGGGAACTGACGGCCGTCCGAACGCCGGCAACCTTTCGCGGTAGGGACAAACATTGCTGCTCGCCCCCCGCACAGATCCCAGCGAGCCCGATTTAGGCACTGGGCTCCCACCTTGGGTGTCGGACGTCAAAACGTTCGCGAGGCCAGGGATGGAGAGTACGCGGCCGCGGGAGCCACTGGTTGAAGAGCCGCTCCATTCGATTCCATGTCGTGTTTTCTCGTTGGCTTCGACGTGCGAGCACGTTCCACCATAGAGTGGAGACATGAAATCGAAAGGCCGCCGTCGCCCGCCCATTGCCCGGTACGGCATGGTAGGCGTAGAAGCCCTGAACGATTTGCTTCAGCCATCTGCCCTGTTGCGACGTTGCGTGGTGCTTTCTCTTCCGCAGCTCTTCCTTCACCCGCCTGAGCGTTGCCTGCATTCGGTCGCGACGGGTGCTCCTTTGAACAAAGAAGTGCCCTGCTCGCGCCTTACCGCAGATAAATGTAAAGCCCAGGAATGTGAAGGTCTCCGGCTTGCCAAGCCCGCGTTGTTCTCGATTGGACGCCGCAAAGCGGCCAAACTCGACCAGCCGGGTCTTGTCCGGATGCAACGAAAGCGAGAACCTCTGCAAACGTTCACGCATATCCGTCAGGAACCGCTCGGCGTCGGCTTTGTGTTGAAATCCGAGGACAGTGTCGTCGGCGAAACGCACAACAACCATATCCCCTCGGGCGTGACGCTTACGCCACTGGTGCACCCACAGGTCGAACGAATAATGGAGATAAACGTTGGCCAGCAGGGGCGATGCAGTCGCACCCTGAGGGACGCCAGTCTCACTGTCCGTCCAGACCCCTTCATCCAACACTCCAGCTTGCAGCCATTTGCGTACCAAACGAATCATACGTTTATCCGCAATCCGATGCTTGAGGAAGCGGACCAGCCAATCTCTACTCAGCCGGTCGAAGAAGCTTCGGATATCGACATCGAGGATCCAGTTCACCTTTTTCCGGTCGATTCCAACACACAACGCATCCAGCGCATCGTGCTGACCGCGCTTCGGTCGGAAGCCATACGAGAATCCGAGGAAATCTTCCTCGTAAATCCCACTGAGCACTGCAACTGCCGCCCGCTGGACGATTTTATCTTCCAGTGCGGCGATACCCAGCGCTCTGACCTGTCCATCCGGTTTAGGAATGTTCTTCCTCCGGCTGGGCAGCGCCCGGTACGTTCCCCGTTGGACCCGTGCATGCAGATTTATGAGATTGCTCTCTAAATCTGCCTCGTAATCCTGCCATGTCACACCGTCCACTCCAGGTGCCGCCCAACGCTTGAGAGCGTAGAACGACGTCGTAAGTAGATCGACGTTGATATGGTGGAGAAGCGCTGTGAACCGTTCCTCCTTCCTTGCCTTTGCTGCTTGACGTACACGCTCCAGCGCCTGTGACACGCGCGCCCGGCACTGTGTCCGGTGCGTGCTTTGCTGGCTCGTGTTCCCCTCGGCCCTCACCCTTCGCTCCGCCGACTCCGCGACCGCCTCTAGCGCAGCCTTGTTCGTCGGTTTCACCGCTACTTCGGCGAGGTCAGACTTCTTGGGGCTGTTCATCATCGGCTATGGCTCTTTACCTTCCCGATGCGGACCGGTGATGCTCGCCGGTCAGCCCCAAGATCTCCCGGTTCCCGTTCAAGGAGCGTCCACGCATGCCAGGGTCTCAGACCACGCCGGGTCGTCGAGGCACTCGCGTTTGCGCGCCTCTCCGTGTTGCCTTCCACGCAAGTGACCGTGTCGGCACCCGGGATCAACCTTTCGCGGCTCAATGGCTGGCCTGCGTGCTCCCCTGTCAACGCTTCACTGCCATCCTCACGGAAAGCAGCGCATGACTCGGGGTCAGCGTAGATCGCTAATCTTTCACTGCGGTGGACTTCCACCACCTACTCCTTGCCGGTTTTGCCGGCGCACCACTTCCATTCCTCGACCTTGAGCCCGGGCACCGATGCGAAGTGCCGCACATTGTTCGTTACAACGGTCGCTTCCACCGCCATGGCATGCGAGGCGATCATGAGATCGAGATTACCGATCGGCTTGCCTGCGCGCTCGAACGCCGCGCGGATGCGCGCATAGTGGAAAGTCACCGCATCCGTCCAGTCGAGGATTGCCAAGCGCGCGAGGTAAGCCTCGACGAGCTTCACGAGCTCCGGCCGAGCGGCCCTTTCCGCCCCGAAGCGCAGCTCCGCCGCAGTGACGACCGAGACACATAGCTCCGAAGCGTAGTGCTCGAAGCGCTCGGCTACGGAAGCGGGCCTGCGGCGAATGACGTAGCTCGAGATATCCGTATCGAGCATGAGAAGTGTCATGCCGCGAGCCCCTGCGGAGACATCCGGGTCTTACAGCGGCTCGCGCGACTGCGGGGGTGAGTCTCCGCGCGGCGCAAGGAAGTCCTCTGAGACCGCCGTGTCGAGCTCGAAAAAGGAAGCCCAGTCGCGTCTCACCGGCGAGAGCACGATGGCATCGCCCCGGCGGCTCACCTGCACTTCCTTCACGTCTTGCGGAAAGGCAAGGTCCTGCGGTAGCCGTACGGCCTGATTGCGACCGTTGCGGAAGATCGCCGCACGTCGCGTCGCGGCAGCGTCAGCCGCCCTCGTCACGGTCTTCTGCGATGACCTGGAAGCGCTGCGCTTACGCGCACGATGACGCGCGTTCACCATCCACCTCCAGCGGCAACCAGTCTATCTAGCATAGGCAGAAGCATATGCTAAGCATATGCCGGTGTCAATGCCCTGCCGAGCACCGCTCAGCCCCGCCCTGAGCTCGACGCAAATGCGGCGCGGTGTGCCACAACCCGTCTTGTAGGTCGCATTCCCTTGGTGCGGTAGGAAACGACCGACTTGGCAGAGCTTGTGACGTGAGTCGCTGATTGGCGGGGGCCCCGAAAGCTCCAATCGCGGTCCACCTGTACAACACGAGGCTGGTTCCATGGAAACGATCAGGTTGCGCAAACTGTAACAGCCTTCCGATGTGGAGAAGCTGTTGGGGGCCTATGTGCCCGCTCAGGCCTTTTGCCCAGCGACTCACATCAAATTCAGGACCGTGCAGACGCGCCCAGAGAACTGCGGAGAGTTATGGTTCTGGCAACCCGAACAGGTCAGGCGTGGTCGTGCTGGGCTCACAATTTCCGCACTTGGCTCTTCACGGCTGAGATGTCGCTCGCATTGTCACGCGAGCGCGGATCGCCAGTGCTGCAGGTCAACCGCTGGGGCGAGGATGGCGCGCTGGAGGCCTCGGGATGCTGGATGGCAGACCAGAAGGGAGAGTGGCACCGCTGCGCAGGCTGAGGTAGGGAGGTCACTATGGCCACGATACGCGATCCAATCTTCTGGCGACCGATTGGGAATTCAGCTCGCCCTACTCGCGGGACTGCTTCACGGCTTGACGACCGCTGATCTGGCAGGCAGCGAGATTGAGCTATTGGCCGCGCGCAGCATCCCCTGTTGCCGCTCATCGAGAGCGCGGCCGCCCAAGCCATCCTTAACCGGCAAGCGGTGCGAGCACGTGCCACTCGGCGCCCAGCTTCTGGACCCGCACCCGCTGACCGTTAGAACGCTCATAGTGATCCGCTCTGCGGGGCCGCGTACAGGCTCAGCAATGGCGAACGCCCGTGACTGCCGACGTGGCGAGTCGCGAGTCGACGCACATTCGTGCTCTCTTACTTCTCACGTCATCAACTTGCTGCACATGGACGGAGAATGGCGGCAAGCGCACGAGTGTGTGCGAGCGGCCGTTATCCGTATTACGTGGGCGGTTGAAACGATTTTGCTCGGTGGCCACCTACCCGACGGGCCACGGGCGCGAAAGACTCGGCCCACCAGCGGATTGCGTATCCGTCGGCGTGCCAGCAACTGACTTGAAAGGCAACTGGAGTGAGAAGCCGAGATTCGGTGCACTCTCTGTGCAGTGCCCGGAGAAATGCCGCCTTTGGGCATAACGCTCGTGATGGGGTCACCTAAACGCGGTCTGGCCCTCGTCTCATTTGGACCGTCTTTGACGAAGTCAACGCGTCGGATCGACCAATTTCAGTCCCTCGAATCGCAGGAAATCCCGGTCCGTCGAACAGAGCGTTGCGCCGGACTCGATGGCAAGTGCGGCCAGCGCAGC
>Ga0209472_1001843_pt1 | contig 12078 bp, 9 predicted proteins | sample GraSoiAngelo_130_FD_185887 | JGI IMG/M metagenome (GOLD analysis project Ga0209472, IMG submission 185887) | Grasslands soil microbial communities from the Angelo Coastal Reserve, California, USA - 14_0929_02_20cm (SPAdes) (version 2) | ecosystem: Environmental > Terrestrial > Soil > Grasslands ...
CCCCAGAGTCTATGACTTCTTCAAAGCCTGCGGCTATAACTACCTGGAATTCTGCGAAGCCGGATTTCGCGCTCGCCCTGACCTGCTGCCAGAATACTACCAAGACATGTCAAGCGCGATCACGTTGGCGCATGACAAGGGGTTCCGCGTGGGGATCGTCCTGCTCGCCGGTATGGAGCAGTGGATGGGGCCTGACAGTACGTTGGGCGCTAACTTTCCCGGGGTTTTCAGCCCGCGCGACAAGACCAAACTGACTGAGCGTTTCGCGCATCTGCGGCACGCCGTGTCCCAACTGCGGGGCGCCGACGTATTTGTCTTCCTTCCCGGAGATCCGGGTGGAGACCCCGAAGGCAACAGCACGTTGGAAGACTGCGTGTCGTTCTGTCGCCAGGTGCAGGAAATCGTAAAGCAGGAAGCGTCTGCAGCAACGTTCATCGTGAATCTCTGGAGCATAGCCCAGTGGGAAGGCTTTCCATCGCCATCCAGCCTGCGCTTTTGGGAGCAGGAGGTCAACCTGTCGCGCGCTGCCGTGGCGGCAGCCGGCCTGCTTGGGCCGAGGCGTGGCGTGTCTTTCCCTCTCCACAACTACTACCGGTCGCTTGCCCTGAGCCGTTACTCGCGAGCGGGGCTGAAGCCAGAGCTCTATCCCGCTGCGCAAGATATTGAGACGCTGCGAAAGCGAGGAGTCGGCCCACTGCTTGGTTGGCCGTATTTCCTCGTGGACGAAGCCGATGACGGCTTCGTGAAGCCCAACAACCACGAATCCGGTGGGCAATCCTCCTGCGAGACGCGCTACATCCGGGCTCTCGTCGATTGCGGTCTCAGGCTCGGCCTGGATGGTCTGGTCGCCAATGCCATCTTTCGAGAGGCTGAGTCCCTCAACATCTACGCATTCGGACAGATGTGTCGCTCGGCTGAGCTGACGCCGGAGCGCTTGATCGACCAGTACGCTGGTTTCGTTGCCGACGAGAAGACGACGGGCGTGCTGGGGCGAGTCCTCCGCTACATTGAAAACCACAGCAATTGGCAGAGCAGCCTCCCAGTCGAGTACCGTCTTAGAGACTTCGACCTGCCGCACGCCCTATCGGCGCGAGTGGCGCTGGACCTGCTCGCTCGGGTCAGGCCCCGTGTTCAGCCGGCAATTCCGCTCTTGGAGCCTCCCGCCATTTACCTGGGCCGACTGAAGAAGCGTTTGGAAGCCATCGTTGCCGGGCGTATCGGCGGCACCTCAGGCTAAGCGCAACCGAGACTCTTGAGCGAGCACAATGGGGAAGTGGTGGGAACGCGTAGATTAGCGGGCGGTGGGCGCTCGGGGTGGGTGCTCGTTTCCCGGTGTCGGCAGTTCGATTCTGCCCCTGGCCATTCGCCGCCCGCTCGACGGGCAGCCTTCCAACGGAGGTCTCTCATGGTCAGTATGGACGAGCAAGGCGTGGTGGTAGTGCGTGGGGGTCCGAATGGATTCGCCCAGGAGATTACGGCAGGGCGTCATCACCTGATCGCCGACGAGCCGGTGTCCGCCGGGGGGACCGACCGGGGGCCTGGACCGTACGAGCTGCTGTTGGCGGGCCTCGGCGCCTGAACGTCCATGACGATCGCGCTGTACGCGCGACGGAAAGGCTGGCCCCTGAGAGGTGTGACGGTTCGCCTCCGTCATTCGAGGATCCACGCCGAGGACTGCGCCGAATGTGAAACCGGACAGGGGATGCTCGATCGGATCGAGAGCGAGATCACGCTCGCCGGCGACTTTACCGAGGAGCAGCGTACCAGGCTACTCGAGATCGCCAACAAGTGTCCGGTCCATCGGACTCTCACGTCGGAGATCAACATTCGGACGACTCTCGTTTGAGGATGCGGTGTCGCGTCACCTCGACACCGCCGAGGAGTCCTCGCGGGAACCGTGGTGCCGGATTCACCATTACTCACCTGAACACAGCTGACATGGTGATGCTATGTCCCGAGTCGTGTACCGCTCTGAGGTTCGGATTGAGCGAGTCAAAGGACCGGTGCGCCGCGCCTTCCTCCCCGGTGAGTCGCAGCCGGTCGTCTTCGGTGTCCACGGCGCGGTGGCTGAGCACTACAAGGTTGCGCCCGGCACGCTCGAACCGCGTGCCACCACGCTCGACTACGTCGTCGCGGCGACGGCCGGCTGACTTACAGGCACCTTCGGAGGCGCGCTGGAGGCGCGCGACGTCAGAGCCGACGGGGACCGCCTCACGGGCGAGGCGGTTGGGGAAATCGAGGAAGCTGACGACAAGGTCCTCGTGATTCGACGCATTCACGTGCGGCTGCATCTCAGAGCCTCGGCGGAGCAGCGCGCCACGGCCGAACGCACGCACGGCGTATTCGCGAAGTTCTGTCCGGTCTACCGGTCGCTGCACAAGGCGATCGACATCACCACCGAGCTCGTCTTCCGCGAGGCGTAGCGCGCCTCGGAAGCCGGTCTAGCCGACGTCCAGCAGCACCTTCAGCACGCCGGGGCGCTGCGCATGCTCGAACGCCGTGAGGGCTTCGGCGAGCGGGTAGCGCGCGTGGATCAACGGTTCGACCGCCACCCGTCCCTCTACGAGTAATCGCAACGCCGGCGCGAACGGCCCACAGCGCGAGCCTACGAGCGTCAGCTCCTGTACCACGACCGCTGAGGCATCGAGGGCCAGCGCACCGGCATAGGTACTCTTGAGCACCACCGTGCCGCGGGGTCGGACGGCGCGCTGAGCCACGGCGAAGCCTTCGGGATTCCCGGTGCACTCGACGGCCACGTCGAATTCTCCGCGGGGCGCTCGGTCGGCGCGCCCGGTTTCAATGCCCCGCGCGGCGAGCAGGGACAGCTTGGCGTCGTGCCGTCCGACCACGAGCAGGGCGCAGCCGGTGAGCGCGAGCGTCTGCGCCACGAGCTGGCCGAGCTTCCCGTCGCCCACCACCAGCACGCGGTCGCGGGGGCCGATCGAGACCTGCTCCTGGATCTCGAGCGCGGCGGCGAGCGGCTCGGTGAACACGGCGGCGTCCGAGGACACGGCGTCCGGGACCGGATGCAGGTTTTCGGCGGGCAGGACGAGGTAGTCGGCGAACGCGCCGTGCCGGCTCACGATGCCGAGCACCGTCCGGCGCTCGCAGTGGGTGCGCCGGCCGGCACGACACGCGCCGCACGCGCCGCATACGGCGTTGATCTCACCGACGACGCGCCGGCCCACGAGCGCCGCGGGTCCCTGCTCGACGACGCCGACGAACTCGTGGCCCGGGATTCCGGTGAACGGGTAGTACCCGCGCGTCAGCTCGAGGTCGGTGTTGCAGATGCCGGCGCAGAGCACACGCACGAGCGCCTCGCCGGGCGGCGGTTCGGGGATCGAAACGTCGGCCCGCGCGCGCAGGCGGCGATCCTCCAGCCAGAGGGCCCGCATGCCCGGTAATATGCCGTGGCCCGCGTCGTTGACAGAGTCTCGGGCCTCGTGGTAGTCTCGGCGCGATGAGCGAGCTGCCGTCCCTTCCCAGCTGGGCCAAGACGCTTCAGCGGCGCATCCGCCAGCGCGGTATCGACTTCTTCATCCTGCACGGACCCGGGGTGCGCGACCTCCATCCCCTCGGCGCCCGGCGCTTCGGCACCATCGCCGACTGCCTTGGTCAGGTGATCTTGAACGACCGCTCGGCGATCGTCACGTACGACCGTGGCGCGGGGATCGGGTTCTCGGATCGTGATGTCGAGAACGACTTCAAGATGGTGCTCAAGGCGTACGATAAGCTCGGCGGGACCAATCTGGCCCAGGTGCAGCCGCGCGATCCCGACCGGGCGCTGCAGCTGATCGAGACCTACCTGCGCTATCAGCTCGGCGGGAACCCGCGGTTTTCGGCCGCGGTGCTCATCGATTACGGAGAAACCGTGGCACCCGCGGGGGAGCCGGGGCAGCTTCCGGCGGAGGATCGCGGGGCGATCGTCACGCTGCGCCGCTGGGCGAGCGAGCCCGTGTTCCTGCAGCGCAGCGTGACGTTCTGTCTGCTCGTAGAGACCACGGCGACGCTCTCGGCCGCGCTCGTGAGCGACGCGCGCACGTTCGAGATCGCCGTTCCCGTGCCGGACGAGCAGGAGCGGTACGCGTATCTTGCAGGACGCGGCAGCCGTCCCGAAACGTTCGCCGCGGTGGACGCCCGGCGCGTCGCGATTCTCACGGCGGGTCTCACGCGCCTCCACCTCGAGAGCCTGCTCGCGGAAGCCGAAGCGGGTGGCGCCCCCCTCGATCAGGACGCGCTCACGCGCGAAAAGAAGCGGCTGATCGAGGAGGCGAGCGGCGGCCTGCTGACGTTCATGACGAGCCTCGTCGGGCTCGACGCGGTCGCCGGGCACGAGGGCGCGAAAGCGCTCCTGCGAGAGACGGCGCGCGCGTTGTCGCAGGGACGGCTCGATGTGGTGCCGATGGGCTACCTGATCTGCGGGCCGGTGGGCACCGGCAAGAGCTTCATCGTCCAATGCTTCGCGAAGGAGATCGGCATCCCGGTGGTCGAGCTCTTGAACTTCCGCTCCAAGTGGCAGGGGCAGACCGAGGCCAACCTGGAGCGCGTCCTGGCGCTGCTCGACGCGATTGGCCCAATCGCGGTGGTGGTGGACGAAGCCGACGCGGCCCTCGGCACCCGCGAAACGGGCGGAGCGGACTCGGGGGTTTCCGAGCGGGTGTTCGCCTCGCTGGCGGCCTTCATGGGCGACACCCGCCGTCGCGGCAAAGTGATCTGGTTCCTGATGACCAGCCGGCCCGACCTGGTACCGGTGGACCTGAAGCGTCAGGGCCGTGCGGAGGAGCATCTGGCGCTCTTCCCGCCCGGCACCATCGAGGAGCGTGTGAAGGTGTTCGAGCTGCTGCGGGAGCGGCTGGGGATCGGGCTTGAGCCGGGAGTCGATGCGGCGGCGTTGCTCGGCGAAAGCCATGACGCGCTCTCCGCGGCCGACCTCGAAGCGATCCTGGTGCGCGGCAGCCGGCGCATGGCGGCGGGGGGTCAGAAGATCTTGAGCGCCGCGCTGTTGCGCGAGCTGATCCGCGACTTCCAGCCACCGTCGTATCCGCTGGAGCTCGAGTACCAGCGTCTCATCGCGGCTTTCGAGTGCACCAGCCGTCAGCTGTTGCCGCCCGACCTCGCGACCGTGCCGCCGGAAGCGATCGGCGCCAGGCTCGCGGAGCTGCGGGCGGCCCTCGGAAAGTCGGCGTGACTCGATCCCCCTAACCCGGGTCTCAACGCGTGTGGTTGCTTGCCCTGTTCCTCCTCACCGACAGTACCGCGGTGTCGCAGTCGCTCATGGTGCCCGTGGCTCCGGCGGAGTCCCTGTCCGTCGAACTCACGGGTCGCGGCGATCCGGTAGTGCTCATTCCGGGGCTCTTCGGCTCGGCGTTCGGTTTTCGTAAGCTCGTCCCATTGCTCGTCACCGCAGGCTATCGGACGATCGTCATCGAGCCGCTGGGCGTCGGCGCATCTGGCCGGCCCGAGAAGGCGAACTACTCGCTCACCGCCCAGGCCGACCGCATCGCGGCCGTGCTCGACTCGCTGCACGTGCGCCGCGCTCTCGTGCTGGCGCACTCCATCGGCGGCTCCGAGGCGTTCCGGCTCGCCTACCGGCGGCCGGATCTCGTGCGGGCGCTGTTGTCGATCGAGGGCGGGCCCACCGAGAGAGCCATCACGCCGGCGTTCAAGCGAGCGCTCCGGTTGGCGCCGTGGATCAAGCTGTTGGGCGGGATCCGGCTCATCCGGCGCAAGATCCGAGGCATGCTCATGGACTCCTCGGGCGACGCGAGTTGGGTGACGGACTCGGTGGTCCTGGGCTACACGGCCGCGGCCGGGCGCGATCTCGACGCCACCCTCAAGGCGTATCTCGCGATGGCGAACGCCCGCGAGCCGGAGCTGCTCGCCCCGCACCTGCCGCAAGTCCGGTGTCCCGTGCGCCTCATGGTCGGCGGCGCGCGCCACGCCGGCGACGTCGGAGCGCGGGAGGTGCAATTACTGGAGCGCACCCTCCCCGCGTTCGTGCTCGATTCGGTGCCCGCCGCAGGTCACTTCATTCAAGAAGAAGAGCCGGGCGCGGTCTTGGCCGCCGTTGCCCGCCTCAAAACGAGCGTGACCGCGGGCCATGCCACCGGGTCACAGTGACGGAGGTTCACCGGATGCGCATCGCCTTGGTGGCCGAGGACTACTATCCGCAGCTCGGGGGCGTTCCCGAGCACGTGCACAACCTCGCCCTCCAGCTGAACAGCTGGGGGCACCCGACCACGGTGGTCACGTCCCACATGGGCGACCATCCGGACGCCGAGTTCGTGCGCCGGGTGGGAACGAGCCGGGTGATCTATTCGAACGGCGGCGTGTCCCGCGTGACCACCGGCTGGCGGCTGCGGGGACGGCTGGAGGAGCTGTTCCGAGCGGGCCGCTACGACATCGTGCACGTGCACGGCGGGCTCGCGCCGACGCTCGGGTTGGCCGCGCCGTTCGCCGCGTGGCGCGTCGGCATCCCGGTGGTCGCCACGTTCCACTCGTGGTTTCGCCGCTCGATCGGCTGCCGGGTCTTCCGGCGGCCGCTGCAGCGGATCCTCGACCGCCACGCGGCGACGATCGCGGTGAGCCCGCCAGTGGTGGACGCGAACGCGCGCTACTTCCGCGCGCAGTGGGACATCATCCCGAACGGCGTGGATACGACTTTCTTTCGGCCCAACGGGCGGGGCCGGCGCCCGATGGACACCCTCGGCGAGCACCCGCGGCTCCTCTTCCTCGGGCGCATCGAGCCGCGCAACGGACTGGGGACGCTGCTCGACGCGATGCCGCGCATCCTGGCGCGCTTTCCCGGCGCGGTGCTCACCGTGGTGGGAGACGGGCCGTGGCGTCGCTATTACGTGCGACGGGCCCGGGAGCTCGGTCCGAGCGTGCGCTTCGTGGGACAAGTGTTGGACAACCGCCCCGCGTACTACGGCTCGGCCGATCTGTATCTCTGCCCGACGACGATCGCGTCGTTCGGAGTCACGCTGCTCGAGGCGATGGCATGCGGCACGCCGATGATCGTCTCAGATAACCTCGGCTTTCGCTCGGTGATCGACGGCGGCGAGGAGGCGGTGGTCATCCCGCCGGACGACCCGAGGGTGTGGGCGGACACGACGATCGCCCTGCTCGGCGACCCGGAGCGCCGCGCGGCGATGGGGCGTGCCGGCGTCGCGAAAGCGGCCGGGTTCGCCTGGCCGCGGATCGCGCGTCAGGAGCTCGCCGTGTACGAGCGCGTGCTGGGACGGAGCGCCAGGGCGGAGAGAAAGCCCGCCACCGATCCGCGGTACGTGCGCACGCCCATGAAGACGTCGGTGATCGCCTCGACGAGCGGCTGACCCACCCGCCGGAACATCCAGCGGCGTGCGCGCGGGTGCTCGTACAGCAGGCGGGCGAGAGCGCGCGCGACGCGCAGCTCGTCGAGCAGCGGCCGGAGTGCCGCGTGGTAGCCGGCGCGCGCGCGCGGCGGGTCCAGCTCGCTTGCGATGATCGCGTCCGCCGCGAGCCCGCCGCTCCGCGCCGCCGGACTGATCCCCTCCGCCGTCACCGGGTCCGCAAGGCCCGCCGCGTCTCCGACCAACAACATCCGCTCGCGCGCGAGCGGCCCGGCGCGCGGGCGTACCGGGATGACGAAGCCGTGGCGCTCCGTTGCCTGCGGCGCGAGCCCGATCAGACGCAGGTACTCCTCGAGCTGCCGATGCAGGTTGATCGCGCCGCGGTGTGTCGTCAGCACACCCACTGAGAGGTGCGCCGTTTTGGGAAACACCCAGGCGTACCCGTGTGGGACGACACCCACGTCGAAGCGGGGCGCCCGCGCGAACCGGTCGAGCGTGGCGTCGTCCACGCGCACCTCGTACTCGAGCGCGGGGATGAGGTGTCGCCCGTCGCCCCACCCTCCGAGCCGGGCGAGCTCGCCCGTGGCGCCGTCCGCCGCGATCACGAACGCCGCCGTCACCGGACCCGCGTCGGTCTCGAGGCGGACGTGCCGCGGCCCCAGGGTGACGCCGCGCACGCAACAGGCCGCGCGGAGCGTCGCGCCGGCGGCGGCGGCGGCCGACGCGAGCACGTGGTCCAGCCGGTCGCGCATGGTCATCGCCATGATCGGCGGGCCGGGCGGATCGCGCGTGGCGCGGTAATGCTGGTTCGCGTCGAGCAAATGGAGCGCTGCCCGGCCGCAGCGCCGCTCGAGCACCGGCTCGACCTCCGGCGGCAGTAGCGCGAGCGCGCGGCCGACCAGACCGCCGCCGCAGGTCTTGTAGCGGGGAAGCGTGTCGCGCTCGAGCAGCACGACCGAGAGCCCGCGTCGGGCGAGGGCGAGCGCGGCGGTCGCGCCGGCAGGGCCGGCGCCGACGACGGCAACGTCGAACATGACCATTAAGTTACTCCCCGCTTGAAGTCCCGCGTCGCTCCACGACTTTTCCCCTCCTTGCGAAGGTCCCGAATCGCGCGCAAGCTAGGCGGCCGCTTCATTCGCCTTGCCAGGCCCACGCGTCGAGGAGGGTTCTATGGTCACCGCTGGAAGCCGGTTCCTGAGTTTCGCCGCACTCGCCGCCCTGCTGTACGGCATCCCGGTGGATGCCCAGACCGGCCGGATCAGCGGTGTGGTGCGCAGCGCCGGCGGTGTCGCAGCGTCGGGAGCCATGGTTCGGGCGACGAACCAGAGCACGGGCGCTACCAGCCGCGCGACCACGGCCGCCGACGGCAGTTACACCGTCTCCAACCTCGCGCCGGGCGCGTACACCGTCTCCGCGTCGCTGCTCGGCCAGCGAGCAGCGTCTCAGAAGGACGTGCGGGTCGCGGCGGGCGCGGCCGTCTTGCTCGACCTCGTGCTGCAGCCGCTGACGCTCGAAGCCGTCACAGTCACGGCCATGCTGCGCGAGCAGGAGGTCAAGGAGGTGCCCTTCTCCGTCGTCGCCGCCACCGCGGACGTGCTCCGCGCGCGCGGGGCGGACAATATCGAGGCGATCGCGGCCAACGTGGCCGGGCTCGCCGTGCAGAACCTGGGCCCCGGTCAGAGTCAGCCCGCCATCCGCGGAGCTTCGTCCGGGCAGATCGCCCGGGACCAGCCCGGGGTCAAGGAAGAGGTAGGCGCTTATCTGGACGAGGTACCCATCTCCCTCTCGCTGTTCACGCCGGACCTGGACCTGTTCGACGTCTCCCGCGTGGAGGTACTGCGCGGTCCTCAGGGGACGCTGTTCGGCTCGGGCTCACTCGGCGGCACGGTGCGCTACATCAGCAATCAGCCCGAGCTCGGCGAGAGCAGCACCTTTGGCGAGGTGGGCGGCAGCGCGATCGACCGCGGCGCCCCGGGCAGTAGTGCCAAGCTCGGCTTCAACGTGCCAATGGGAGACAAGGTCGCCTTCCGGGTGGCGGGCTACAGCAACCGCCTGCCGGGCTACATGGACGCGGTGCAGCCCAACCTGAGAATCAACCAAGATGTCAATGGCGGCGAGCGCACCGGCGTGCGGGCCGCCTTCCGCATCGTCCCGAGCCAGCGCTTCAGTGTGACTCCGCGGATTGTCTATCAAGACGTGAAGATGGACGGCTGGAACCGCATCGACGCCTTCAACATCCTGGCCAACCCTTTTACCACCACCCGGCCCGCGGTGACGCTGGGCGAGCGTCAGCTCTTCACCCAGAGCGAGGAGCCTTTCACCGACCAGTTCCTGCTCACCGACCTGAACCTGAAATACGACGCCGGACCCGTGAGCTTGACCTCGATCACCTCCTATACCCACCGCGACATCTTGGTCGTTCGCGATGCGACCGCCCTGACCGGGAGCATCACGGGGGGCACCATCGGTCTCCCGGCGAACATCTACACGCTTGACGCGCCGCTCGACGACTCCACCAACTCCAAGGTGTGGACGCAGGAGCTGCGCCTGTCCGGCGGCCGAGATCGCGTCAAGTGGCTCGTGGGCGGCTTTTACAGCAAGAACAAGCGCCACTACGCCCAGGACCTGTTCGTGTCGGGGTTTGACACGCTCGCCGCGCCCATCCTTGGCGCTCCCTACGGCTTCACTCAGGGACTGCTGGCGCCCAAGGACCACCTGTTCTGGTCCACCCTCTCTTACGATCTGAGGCAGTACGCCGCGTTCGGCGAGGCGACGCTCTCCGTGACTGAGCGGCTTGCCCTCACCGGCGGCCTGCGGTACTACGACTTCGACGAGAGCCGCCAGCAGATCTTCGACGGCATCTTCGCCCAAGACAGCACGGGGAAGGCCCTGCTGTCGCAACCTGGCTCGACGAAGGCCAACGGTGTCGCGCCGCGCTTCATCGCCAGCTACAAGGTGTCGGACGCGCTTACCCTCAATGCTCAGGCGTCGCGCGGGTTCCGCCTGGGCGGGATCAACGATCCTCTCAATCTCCCGCTGTGCACACGGCAGGACTCCATCACGTACAGCGGCCATCCCTCTTGGAAGGATGAGACGGCGTGGAACTATGAGGTGGGGGCCAAGTCCGAGGTGGCGGGCGGCCGCGCCTCGATCAATCTGTCAGCGTTTTACATGGACATCCGCGACCTCCAGCTGACCGTGACCGCGGGCCAGTGCTCATCGCGTTTGATCCTGAACGCGCCCAAGGCCCGGAGCACCGGCATCGAGGCGGAGGTCACCGCCAGCCCAAACGAGCACCTCGACTTTTCCACTTCTCTCAGCCTCGACAACTCCAAGCTGCGGTCGAGCTTGAAAGACGTGGCGGGGAACGTGATCTCGGCCATCCAAGACGGCAACCGCTTGCCCACCGTGCCGCAGGTGCAGTGGTCCGCGGCCGTCACCTATAGGTGGTCGGTGGGCGCCGGGTCGCGGGTGTTTATCGGCGCCAGCGATCAGTACGTGGGCTCGCGCTACACGCTGATCGACGACGAGGCTCCGGGTTACGGCACCGTCGACTTGACCACCTTCGGAGCCCACACGATCGGCGGACCGCTGACGCAGTCCACGTTCACGTTCGATCCTCTGCTGCCGGCTTACAATCTCTTCAACCTGCGCGTCGGCGTGACGCGGGAGCGTTGGGAGCTAACGGTCTTCGGCAACAACCTGACCGACGAGCGAGCCTTTCTGGCGCTCGACCGGGAGCGGGGGAGGCGCGCCCGCGTGGGCTACCTGACCAACCAGCCGCGAACGGTGGGAGCCACGCTCCGCTTTAGTTACTGAGCTCCGGTCCCGCTGCACTTGGGCTGGCCCCGGGGTTCGTTTTGGCACGAACGCCCGAACCTCGGGGCTCAGCCGCCTTCCTTCTTGCGGGGTCGCGATTGGGGCGGCAGCATATGGAGTGCTCGTGCGGTCCCCGTCGTGAACTCGGTCGCTCTGCTCGAGGAGGCATCGTGGTAAAGCGCCTTTCGCTCGCCGTGCTGTGCGCAGCGCCCCTGCTGGTGGCATTGCCGAACCGGCTCGATGCCCAGGGTGGAACTATCCGCGGACGGGTCGCGGACGCCCAGGGCGCGCCACTCCCGCGCGCGGGCGTGAGCGTCGACGCGATCGGGGTGCGCACCACCACCGACGAGCAAGGGAGCTACGAGATCCGTGGCGTTCCAGCGGGCACGCATACACTGCGCGTGCGGCTCCTCGGGTACGTCCCGCAGAGCGTCCAGGTCACCGTGAGCGAGACGCAGCCGACCCGACGGGATTTCTCGCTCGTGGTCCAGCCGATCGCGCTCGCGCCCGTGGACGTGACGGTCGGGTCCCGCGCCCGCCACGCGGCGGCGGAGGAGCTGGCCGTCCCGGTCGACGTGTTCGGCGCCGATGATATCAAGCGGCAGGGGACAACGGAGACGAGCCAGATTCTGCAGGCGCTCGCCCCGTCGGTCAACTTTCCGCACCAGAGCGTCACCGACGCGGGCGACATCGTCCGGCCCTTCACACTACGCGGCTTGAGCCCCGACCAAACGCTGGTGCTCGTGAATGGCTGGCGTCAGCACCAGACCGCCCTGGTCAACAACTTCACGTACGGCATGGGCGCCGGCTCGAGCGGCGTGGACCTGAACACGATCCCCCAGAGCGCCATCGACCGTATGGAAGTCCTCAGGGACGGAGCGTCGGCTCAGTACGGCTCGGACGCTATCGCCGGTGTCGTGAACCTCGT
>Ga0209472_1001846_pt1 | contig 12073 bp, 20 predicted proteins | sample GraSoiAngelo_130_FD_185887 | JGI IMG/M metagenome (GOLD analysis project Ga0209472, IMG submission 185887) | Grasslands soil microbial communities from the Angelo Coastal Reserve, California, USA - 14_0929_02_20cm (SPAdes) (version 2) | ecosystem: Environmental > Terrestrial > Soil > Grasslands ...
CGGCGTATTCGGCGAGGCGTCCCACGTTCACGGCGACGAAGGTCTTCCGGAACCGGTTCTTGAAGCCGCGGAGCTTCGGCACCCGCATGTGCAGCGGCGTCTGGCCACCCTCGAACCAGCCCGGGAGACCCGGGCCCGTGCGCGCGAGCTGACCTTTCGTCCCGCGGCCCGCCGTCTTGCCCTGGCCCTGCGAGGTACCCCGGCCGAGCCGGCGCGGCAGCTTCCGCGAGCCGCGAGGCCGGGCGACCTGGTGTTCGCGCATCAGCGGCTCGCGTCCTTTTCGTCGGTGACGACGATGAGATGTGCGACCCGACGGATCATCCCGCGAAGCGCCGGCGAGTCGTCGTGCGACACGACGTGGCCCGGACGCCGCAGTCCGAGCGCCGACAGCGTCTGCTTCGCGCCCTTCTTTTCGCCGATCGCGCTCTTGTGCTGGCGGATCTCGAGACGCGTCACGACGCCACCTCGGCCGTTTCGCGACGCTCGCGAGGCTCGCGAGGCGGAAGGCCTCGCGTCTGGCGAATGGTCTCGGCGGAACGGAGCTGGGATAGCGCCTTGATCGTCGCCCTCACGACGTTCACCGGATTGGTGCTGCCGAGCGACTTCGACAGGATGTCGCTGATCCCCGCCGATTCGACGACGGCGCGCACGGAGCCGCCGGCGATGACGCCCGTGCCTTTGGACGCAGGGCGAAGGACGACGCGCGCCGCGCCGAAGTCGGCGACGACCTGATGCGGGATGGTCCGATCGACGAGCGGAACGAGCATCACGTGCTTCTTGGCATCCTCGCGACCTTTGTTGATCGCGCCCGGGACCTCGTCGGCCTTGCCGAGGCCCGCGCCGACGTGACCGCGGCCGTCGCCGACCACGACGATCGCGGAGAACGAGAAGCGCCGACCGCCTTTCACGACCTTCGACACGCGATTTATCTGTACGACCCGCTCGGTCAGCTCGAGGCGATTTGCGTCAATTCGTGGCATCTAGCTCTTAAAACCTCAACCCCGCGCTTCGGGCGGCGTCGCCCAGCGCTTTGACTCTTCCGTGATAGCGGTAACCGCCGCGATCGAAGACCGCTTCGGCGATGCCCTTGGCCTTCGCCTTCTCGCCGAGCATCGATCCCACCGCCTTCGCGCGCTCGCTCTTATTGCCCTTGCCGTCCTTGGCGGCCTTTGACTGGGGCTCGGCCGGCGACGGCGAAGCCGTGGCCGGCCGCAGGTCCAAGTCCGTGGCTGTGACCAACGTACGCCCGGAGTCGTCGTCGATGAGCTGCGCGTAGATATGCGTGATGGAGCGGAAGACGGCGAGGCGCGGACGCTCCGCACTCCCGCGGATCTTCTCGCGCACACGCGAGTGACGCCTGGTCCTGCTTTCAAGTCGCGACTGCTTAGCCATTAAGCCTTCGCCGCCCCGACCTTGCCGGCCTTGCCCGCCTTGCGGCGGATGTACTCGCCCGCGTACTTCACGCCCTTCGCCTTGTACGGGTCGGGGTCGCGGAGTCCGCGGATCTTCGCGGCCACCTCGCCGACGGCCTCTTTGTCGATACCTGACACCTTGAGCTTCTGCGGTGTCTCGACCGTGAACGTCACGCCCGCCGGAGGGTCGATCTCGATGGGATGCGAGAAGCCAAGCGAGAGCGTCAGCTTCTTCCCCTGCAGGATGGCCCGGTAGCCCGTCCCGCTGATCTCGAGATCTTTCGCGAATCCCGTGGTGACGCCGGTGACCATGTTGGCGATGAGCGTCCGGGTCAGACCGTGCAGCGCGCGATTCATCTGCGAGTCGTCGGCCCGCTGCACCGAGATCTTTCCATCCTCGCGCGCGATCTTCATGTTGTCGTGAAAGGTCCGCGACAGCTGCCCCTTCGGGCCCTTCACGCTCACCGTCTGACCGTCGATCTTGATATCGACCCCGCTCGGGACCGTGACGGGGAGTCTTCCGATTCTGCTCATGCTCTACCTACCAAACGTACGCCAGGACCTCGCCGCCGAGGCCCTTGCGCTCCGCTTCGCGGCCGGTCATGAGGCCCGAGGAGGTCGAGATGATGGCGACGCCAAGGCCGCCGAGCACGCGCGGCATCTCGGTCTTCCGCGCGTAGACACGGAGGCCGGGCTTTGAGATGCGGCGCAGCCCTGAGACCGCCGGAAGCTTGCCGACGTATTTCATCCGGAGGACGAGCTCGCGCGCATTCGGCTGTTCGTAGCCCGAGATGAAGCCTTCGTCGCGCAGGATGCGCGCGACCTCCGCCTTCATGCGGCTCGTCGGCACGGACACGGTCTCGTGGCGCGCGCCCGCCGCGTTGCGGACGCGCGTCAGGAGATCGGCGACGGGGTCGTTCGGCATCCCGATCCCCTTCGGTCGCGCCTTCTTCGGCGGCGCAGGCTTGCGCGCCGGCCGCTCGGTCCGCTCCGCGGTCTCCGCGGGCTGTTCGCGCGTCGCGGTCATCTCTTCGGTCAACACCAACCCCCTGTCACCAACTCGACTTCGTGACGCCCGGTAGCTCGCCGATCAGCGCGCGCTCCCGGAAGCAGATCCGGCAGAGGCCGAACTTCCGAAGGAAGCCACGTGGCCGGCCACAGACCTGGCACCGATGGTGCGTCCGCACCGAGAATTTCGGCGTCCGCTGCGATTTCAGGATGAGGCTTTTCTTGGCCACCGTTGCTCCTTTAAGACGACGCGGTGCGGAACGGCATCCCGAGGCTGCGCAAGAGAGCGCGCGCCTCTTCGTCCGTTCTCGCGGTCGTGCAGATCGTGATCTCCATGCCACGCAACCGGTCGATCTTGTCGTACTCGATCTCCGGAAAGACCAGCTGCTCCTTGAGGCCGAGCGAGTAATTGCCGCGCCCGTCGAAGCTCTTGTCGGGCACTCCTTGGAAGTCGCGGATGCGCGGGAGGGCGACCGTCACGAGCTTCTCGAGGAAATGCCACATCCGCTCGCCCCGCAGCGTCACCTTGAGACCGATAGGCATCCCGACTCGCAGCCGGAAGTTCGAGATGGCCTTCTTGGACTTCGTCACGATCGGACGCTGTCCGGTGATCTTCGCGAGATCGCCCGCTGCCGCGTCCATGGCCTTCGCATTCCCGATGGCCTCGCCCATGCCGATGTTGAGGACGATCTTGTCGACCTTCGGGATCTGCATGACGTTTCCGTAGCTGAATTGCTTGCGCAGCTCATCCTTCACGGCCGTGTCGTAACGCTCCTTCAGTACCGCAGCCATTACTTCGGCTCCTGCTCAATCTCGCGGCTTCGCCGCGGAGATCCGCTCACGGCTGGCGGTGTTCGCTCGCCCCGGCAAAGCCGTGTCTCGCTCACTTCGGTTCCTCCACGACGATCGCCTCGCCGCAGCGCTTGCACACGCGCTCCTTGGTGTCCTCGTCCATCCGGTGCGCGACACGCGTGGGTTTTCCACAGTGGGGGCAGACGACCATCACCTTCCCAAGCCCGAGTGGCATGGGCTGCTCGATGATCCCGCCCTTCTGGTTCTTCGTCGGGTTGGCCTTGGTGTGGTGCTTGGCGATGTTCACCCCGGCGACGATCACGGTCTGATCGCGGGGCCGCACTTCCTGCACGCGGCCGCGCTTGCCCCGGTCCTTGCCGGTGATCACCATGACTTCGTCGCCCTTGCGAAGGCGCATGCCACTAGCCATCTAAAGGACCTGCTCAATCTCGCGGCTTCGCCGCGGAGACTCGCTCACGGCTGGTTGGATTCGCTCGGCCCGGCAAAGCCGGGTCTCGCTCATGCTCATAGGACCTCCGGGGCGAGCGAGACGATCTTCATGAAGTTCCGCTCGCGAAGCTCGCGGGCGACCGGACCAAAGATGCGGGTCCCGCGCGGCTGGTTCTGCGGATTCAGAAGCACGGCGGCGTTGTCGTCGAAGCGGATCATCGAACCGTCGGTGCGACGGTACTCCTTGGTTTGACGGACGACGACCGCGCGCACGACCTCGCCCTTCTTCACTCCGGAGTTCGGGATCGCGTTCTTCACCGCGGCGATGAAGACGTCGCCGATCTCGGCGGTCGTCCCGGTCGACGACGCCAGCACACGGATCACCGAGAGCTCGCGCGCCCCGGTGTTGTCCGCGCAACGGACCCGCGTATAGGGTCGGATCACTCTTCCGCCTTCTCCGCTGTCTGGGGCTCGTCCTCTTCACGGTCGGGCGTGAGGATGTCGGTCACGCCCTCTTGCTCCTCGAGCGCCTTCGAGATGTCGGCGACCCGCGGCGCGGCCGCCCCGGCCTCACCGGCACGCGAGATGACCTCGACCAGCCGCCAGCGCTTCGTCGCGCTGAAGGGCCGGCTCTCCTGGATGCGCACGAGGTCGCCTGCCTTGGCCTCGCCGGCCTCGTCGTGCGCGGCGAATCGCTTTCGGAGCCGGATCATCTTCTTGTAGAGCGGGTGCTCGCGGAAACGGCCGACCTCGACGATGATCGTCTTGGCCATCTTCGCCGAGACGACCACGCCGACCTTCGTCTTTCGACGGAAGCGCCGCCACGTGAACTGCTCTTTCTCGCCGGCCGCGGCCGGCGCTGGCGCCGCCCGTTTACGCGCGACGGTGCGCTTGCCGACCGGGCGCGCGGCGACCGCCGCCTTCGCCGGGGCCTTCACCGCAGCCGCCGGGGCCCTCGCCGCAGCCGCGGGGGCTTTCGCCGCCGCTGTCGCGCGTGCCTTCGCGGGCGCCTTCGCGCGCGTCGTCGTCGTCTTTGTCGCGGTCTTCTTCTCGGTCTTCTCAGCCACTGGTGTCACTCTCAGTCGTTCGCTCGCGCATCACGGTGAGAAGGCGAGCGATCTTGCGCCGCGCCTGCGGCATGGTGCGGAAGTTCTTGAGCTGGCGCGTAGCGAGCCTGAACTTCGCGTCGAAGAGCTCCTCACGCGCACCGCGCAGCTGATCCGCGATCTCGTTGTCAGACAGCCGCCGCATGTCCTTCATCCGCCGCCGCCTCCTCTCTCGCGATGAACTGAGTCTTGATCGGAAGCTTGTACGCGGCGAGCCGCAGCGCCTCTTTCGCGAGGGCACGATTGACGCCGCCGACCTCCAGAATGACCCGCCCGGGGCGCACCACGGCCACCCAGTGGTCGGGCGCACCCTTGCCCGAGCCCATCCGCACCTCGGCGGGTTTCTTGGTCACGGGCTTGTCGGGAAACACGTTGATCCAGACCGCGCCACCCCTCTTGAAGTGGTGGGTCACCGCGCGACGGGCCGCTTCGATCTGCCGCGCCGTCATCCAGCACGGCTCCATCGCCTTGAGGGCGTAGTCGCCCTTCGTGATCCGGTTGCCGCGCTGCGCCGCGCCCTTCATCCGGCCACGCTGGAACTTGCGGTGCTTGAGCCGCTTCGGTTGCAGCATCTAGGTCGCCCTCGCCGGCTGGGGCACGGGTGCGGGCGCCGGTGCCGGCGGCGCCGGTGGGCGCTGTGGCGCGGCGGCGGGCGCGCTCGACTGGGTGACCTGGCGCGGGGCCGGCTCGATCTCACCTCTGTAGACCCAGGCCTTCACGCCGATCGTGCCGTAAGTCGTCTTCGCGGTGGCGCGGCCGAACTCGATGTCCCCGCGGAGCGTGTGCAGGGGGACGCGCCCCTCGCGCTCCCACTCGCGGCGGCTCATCTCGGCGCCGCCGAGCCGGCCGGAGACCGCGACGCGAACCCCCTTCGCGCCCGACTTCATCGACCGCTGCACGGTCTGCTTCAGGACCTTGCGGAAGGACACGCGCCGCTCGAGCTGCTGCGCGACGTTCTCGGCGATGAGGTAGGCGTCGAGCTCCGGATAGCGGATCTCGAAGATGTTCACCTTGACCATCTTGCCGGTCATCTTCCCGAGGACCTGCCTGAGCTCCTCGACCTTCGCGCCACCTTTTCCGATGACGACGCCGGGCTTCGCCGTCTGGATCGTGACGGTGACCTGGTTGGCCGACCGTTCGATGTCGATCCGGGCGATCGCGGCGTCGCGGAGCCGTCCGCGGATGGCGTTGCGGATCCCGATGTCCTCCTTGAGGAGCACCGGATAGTTCTTCTTGTTCGCGAACCACTTCGCGTTCCACGTCTTCGTGAAACCGAGGCGGAACCCGATCGGATGCGTTTTCTGGCCCATGACTAGCTTCCTCTCTCGTCGAGCACGACCTCGAGATGCGCCATGCGGTGCACCTTGAGATCGCGACGACCGCGACCGCGGTACCAGACGCGCTTCATGCGCGGGCCCTCGTTCGCGATGGCGCGCTTCACGTACAGGTTCTCGAGCGTCAGATTGAAGTTGTTCTCGGCGTTGGCGATGGCCGACCGCACGACGCGGCCGAGCGGCAGCGACGTCGACTTCGGAAGGTTCTCGAGGATGGCGATCGCCTCTTCGGCGCTCTTTCCCTTGATAAGGTCGGTCACGAGACGCGCCTTCCTTGGGGAGAGCCGGAGATATCGGGCCGATGCCTTGACTTCCATCTAGGCCCCCGCCCTCACGTTCGTCGAGCGCTCGGGCGTACCGGCGCCCGCGGGCGCTCCCGCACTCGGTGCGGCCGTGGCGCTCGCGGCCTCGGCTGCGGCGATCGCGCGCCCGTGCCCGCGAAAGCTCCGTGTCGGCGCGAACTCGCCGAGCCGGTGACCGACCATGTTCTCGGTGATGAAAACGGGCACGTGACGGCGGCCGTCGTGCACCGCGATGGTGTGGCCGACCATGATCGGCAGGATCATCGAGGGGCGCGACCAGGTCTTCACGACCTTCTTCTCGTTGCGCGAGTTCAGGATGTCGATCTTCTCTTTCAGGGACTTCTCGACGAAGGGGCCCTTCTTTACAGACCTGCTCATTTGGACTTCCTCTTCGGCGGCCGCTCGGTCACGAACCGATCGGTGCGTGGGTTGTTGCGGGTCTTGAGGCCCATCGCCGGCTTGCCCCAGGGTGTCTGTGCCTGACCGCCGACGGGCGACTTGGCTTCGCCGCCGCCGTGGGGGTGGTCGCGCGGCGACATCACGACGCCGCGAACGGCCGGCCGCCAGCCCATGTGACGCTTGTGCCCCGCGCCGCCGACCTTCTGGTTCTCGTGCTCGACGTTGCCGATCTGCCCGACCGTCGCGCGGCAGCGCACGTGGACGACGCGGATCCCACCTGATGGCAGGCGGATCTGCGCGTATTCGCCTTCCTTCGCGACGAGCTGCGCCGCGCCACCCGCGGCGCGCACGAGCTGCGCCCCGCGTCCGGGCTGGAGCTCGATCCCGTGGATCTGCGTTCCCGTCGGGATGTGCTCGAGCGGCAGGCAGTTGCCGACCCGCGCTTCGGCATCCGGTCCCGAAATGACCGGGTCGCCGACCCGCAGGTCGTTCGGCGCGATGATGTAGCGCTTCTCGCCGTCGCGATAGACGATGAGCGCGAGGCGCGCCGAGCGATTGGGGTCGTATTCGATCGCCGTCACCTTCGCGGGGATGCCGTCTTTGTCGCGCTTGAAGTCGACCATGCGGTAGTTGCGCTTCTCCCCGCCGCCGCGATGGCGCGTCGTGACGCGGCCCTGAGCGTTGCGGCCGGCGTGGCGCAGCTTGCGCTCGGTGAGGCTTCGCTCCGGCTTCTTGCCCTTGGTGAGCTCCTCGAACGAAGCGGATTGGCGGAAGCGCCGGACCGGCGATGTCGCCTTGTACTGCTTCAGCGGCACTTACACGCCCTCCACGAAGTACTTCTCGATGCGCTGGCCTTCGCCGATGGTGACGACAGCTTTCTTCCAGTCGGGACGGTGCCCGATGCGCCGTCCAAGTCGCCGCGACTTGCCCGGGACGTGGATCACGTTCACGGCGACGACATCCACCTTGAACGAGTCGGCGACCGCGTCGGCGATGTCGCGCTTCGTCGCGGTCTTCGCGACCGCAAAGGTGTAGCGCCCGGCACCGGTCTGGCTCATCGAGCGCTCCGTGATCACCGGACGGATGAGGATCGCGTTGCCCTTGATGCTCATTCTTTAGTCCGCCCTCTCCACGGTCGCGACGGTCGCGCGCGCCGCGAGCGCGTCGAGCGCCGGCCGAAGCACGAGGACCGTCTCAGCGCGAAGCACGTCGGTGAGGCGGAGGGTTCCCGGCGTCCGGATCTCGAACTCCTTGAGATTCGCGGTCGCGCGGCCGACATGCTCGTTGGTTTCCGCGGTCACGAGCACGGCGCGACCGGTGTGGCCGACGCGAGCGAGCCAGTCGAGGACCTCGCGGGCGCGCGGCCGATCACCGTCGAACCGAAGCTCGTCGACGACGAGCATGTGCCCGGTCGCGGCGTGCGCCGCGAGAGCCTCGGCGAACGCCGCGTGGCGCATCTTCGCGGGCATGCGCTGGTTGTAGCGCCGACCGTTCGGGCCGAACACCACTCCGCCGTGCCGCCACTGCGGCGAGCGCGTCGAGCCCTGCCGCGCGCGGCCCGTGCCCTTTTGACGCCACGGCTTCGCGCCGCCGCCCGCGACGCGCGAACGATTCTTCGTTGCGCTCGTGCCCTGCCGCGCGTTCGCGAGCGAGGTGAGCAGCGCCTGAAAAAGCACGCCGCGCCGTTTCGCGGGCGAGGCGATAGCCGCGGGTAGCTCGACCGACCCGTCGGAGCTGCCGTCGGCCTTGATGACCGGCGCGTGGCCGGCCGGCGCGGTCGGAAGCGCGCGCACCTCGACCTTCGGACGCGGAGCCTCGCGGGGTTCTTCCTTGCGCTCGCGGCGCTCTTCGCGCGTCGGCTCGGGACGGACGACGCGGGTCACGGGCCGCGCGACTGCGCGCTTCGCGGGCGCCTTCGCGGCCGTGGCCTTCGCCTTCGCCGGGGCCGGTTTGGCGGCTGCCTTCGCGGCCGTCGCGGTCGGCGCTTTTGCGGCGGTGGGCTTCGCGGCCGTGGCCTTCGCCGGAGCGGCTTTCTTCGCCGCCGGCGTGGCCTTCTTTGGTTCCTTCTCTTTGTCCGCCATCAGGCCTTTCTCACCATCACGATCCCGTTCTTTCCACCCGGCACCGCGCCGGCGATGACGAGGAGCGAACGCGCGGGATCGGAGCGCAGGATCTCGAGGTTTCGGACGGTCACCTTGTCCGCACCCTGATGCGCTGCCATGCGCAGTCCTTTGAGGACGCGACCGGGCGTCGTGCCCGAGCCCACCGAGCCCTGACGGCGAAGGTGATCCGATCCGTGTGACTTCGGTCCGCGCGAGAAGTGATGCAGATGGACCGGTCCCTGAAAGCCCTTGCCCTTCGAGACACCGCTCACGTGGACCTTGTCGCCCGGGGTGAACCGATCCACACCGATCTCCTGTCCCGTCGCGAACCCATCGGTGTCATCGAGCCGGACCTCGCGCAGCACGCGCATCGGCGGCAGATCCTTAAGGTGGCCGAGCTCGGCCTTCGTCATACGGTCGGGATTCTTGGCGCGCCCGAACCCGAGCTGGATGGCGCTGTAGCCGTCCCGCTCCTTCGTGCGGACATGCGTCACGACGTTCGCCTCGGCGACGATGATCGTCGCCGCGACGACCGAGCCATCTTCCTTGAAATGCTGGAGCATGCCGAGCTTGCGACCGAGCAGCACCGGTTTCTTGAGCGCCGGGGCAGCGTTGGTCGTCTCGGCCTGCTCGTCCTTCTCTTCCACTTTCGTCTCGTCGGTCATCTTCTTGGCCTTCTTAGAGCTTGATCTCGATGTCGACGCCGGCCGGAAGGTTCAGCTTCATGAGGGCGTCGACCGTTTTCTGCGATGGGTCGTTGATGTCGATGAGCCGCTTGTGCGTCCGGATCTCGAACTGCTCGCGCGAGTCCTTGTAGATGAACGGACTCTTGATGACCGTGAACTTCTCGATACGTGTCGGCAGCGGGACCGGACCGGTGACCGTCGACCCGGTCCGCTGCGCGGTCTCGACGATCTGCGCCGCGGACTGGTCGATGAGCTTGTGGTCGTACGCCTTTAGGCGGATCCGGATGCGCTGCTTGGCCATTACGCAATTACCTTTGTGACGACGCCTGCGCCGACGGTGTGTCCACCTTCGCGGATGGCGAACCGAAGACCTTCTTCGAGCGCGATCGGCGTGATCAGGGTGACCTCGAGGGTCGAGTTGTCGCCCGGCATGATCATCTCGGTGCCCGTGGCGAGCTTCGCCTCGCCGGTCACGTCGGTCGTGCGCACGTAGAACTGCGGGCGGTACCCCGAGAAGAACGGGGTGTGGCGGCCGCCCTCTTCCTTCGAGAGCACATACACCTCGGCGTTGAAGGTCGTGTGCGGCTTCACGCTGCCGGGCTTGGCGATGACCTGGCCGCGCTCGATGTCCTCACGCTCGAGGCCACGCAGGAGCAGGCCGATATTGTCGCCCGCCTCGCCCTGGTCGAGAAGCTTGCGGAACATCTCGACACCGGTGACCACGGACTTCTTGGCGTCGCGGATGCCGACGATCTCGATCTCCTCGCCCACCTTGACGATGCCGCGCTCGACGCGGCCGGTGGCCACGGTGCCACGGCCCTTGATCCCGAAGACGTCCTCGATCGGCATCAGGAACGGCTTGTCCTTGGCCCGTACCGGGGTCGGGATATAGGTGTCGACCGCGTTCATGAGGTCGAGGATCGACTTGAACTCAGGCGCGTTGACGTCCTTGGACGTGCTCTCGAGGGCCTTGAGGGCGGAGCCGCGAATGATCGGGGTCTCGTCGCCCTTGTAGCCGTACTTGGTCAGCAGCTCGCGGACCTCGAGCTCGACGAGCTCGAGCAGCTCCTCGTCGTCGACCATGTCGACCTTGTTGAGGAAGACCACGACCTGCGGCACTTCGACCTGGCGAGCGAGCAGGATGTGCTCTCTCGTTTGCGGCATCGGGCCGTCGGCCGCCGAGACCACCAGGATCGCGCCGTCCATCTGGGCGGCACCGGTGATCATGTTCTTGATGTAGTCGGCGTGCCCCGGGCAGTCGACGTGAGCGTAGTGGCGCTTGTCGGTCTCGTACTCGACATGCGCGATCGAGATGGTGATGCCGCGCTCGCGCTCCTCGGGCGCGTTGTCGATCGTGTCGAAGGCGCGGAACTCCGCACCACCCTTGAGCGAGAGGGTCTTCGTGATCGCCGCGGTGAGCGTGGTCTTGCCGTGGTCGATGTGACCGATCGTCCCCACGTTCACGTGTGGCTTGGTGCGCTCGAACTTCTTCTTTGCCATGTGACCCTCCCCTGGTCCTATCTACTTCTTGTTGATGACCTGATCCGCAAGGTTCTGCGGCAGGACTTCGTAATGATCGAATTCCATCGAGTACGACCCGCGGCCCTGCGTCTTCGATCGCAGGTCGGTCACGTAGCCGAACATCTGCGCGAGCGGCACCATCGCCGCGATCACGCGTGCGTTCGCGCGGTCCTCCGTGCCCTGAACGTGGCCGCGCCGGCTGTTCAGGTCACCGATGACTTCTCCCATGAACTCCTCGGGAACGATGACCTCGACCTTCATGATCGGCTCGACGATCACCGGCCCGGCCTTCGGCACGGCCGCTTTGAGGGCCATCGAGCCCGCGATCTTGAAGGCCATTTCGTTTGAGTCGACCTCGTGCTGCGAGCCGTCCACGACGGTGGCCCGCAGGTCGACCATCGGGTAGCCCGCGATGACGCCGTTCTCCATGGCCTCTTTGATCCCCTGCTGGACGGCCTTCTGCCAATCCTTGGAGAGCCGGTCCCCGCGGATCCCCCACTCGTACTCGAACCCGGTGCCGCGCTCGAGCGGCTCAAAGTCGACGATCACGTGGCCGTACTGGCCCTTGCCGCCCGACTGACGGACGTAGCGGCCCTCGCCCTGCGCGGGCTTGGTCAGCGCCTCGCGGTACGCGACCTGCGGACGGCCGACGTTCGCGGCGACGCGGAATTCACGAAGCATGCGGTCGACGATGACCTCGAGGTGCAGCTCGCCCATGCCCGAGATGAGCGTCTGGCCGGACTCCTGGTCGGTGTGGACGCGGAACGTCGGGTCCTCCCCGGCGAGACGCGCGAGCGCCAACGACATCTTCTCCTCGTCGGCCTTCGTCTTCGGCTCGACCGCGATCTGCACGACCGGCTCGGGGAACTTGATCGATTCGAGGATCACTGGCTTCTCCAGATCGCTCAGCGTGTCGCCGGTGAAGGTCTGCTTGAGACCGACGGCGGCGGCGATGTCGCCG
>Ga0209472_1001847_pt1 | contig 12072 bp, 7 predicted proteins | sample GraSoiAngelo_130_FD_185887 | JGI IMG/M metagenome (GOLD analysis project Ga0209472, IMG submission 185887) | Grasslands soil microbial communities from the Angelo Coastal Reserve, California, USA - 14_0929_02_20cm (SPAdes) (version 2) | ecosystem: Environmental > Terrestrial > Soil > Grasslands ...
ACCGCGTACCATAGCTCCTTCTTTGGTAAGGGGCCCGTGGTGCTGCGCGAGCTGCTCGCCCGCACCGAGCGGATCGACGATCTTCGCCACCTTTTTGGGGCGCTCGGCTTCCAAGCGGCGTGGGAGCACGTGCCACCCGGGCCCTGGCTGGGCGAGGCCCACGTGGAGGCGGCGGGCGTGTCGCGTGTCGTGCTGGTGGCGCGCCACGCCGCCTTCCGTGTGTTCGCGCTCGCTGCCGCCGATCCCGACCGTGCGGTGCGGGCGGCGGCCCAGCGGCTCGCCGCGGGCGCGGAGCGCGGGCTCGCATGCGCCCTGGGGTCGGCGCCGCGACGCCTGATCTGCGCCGGCTGGCGCCCAGGCGGCCGTCCCGGCGCGGTGCGCGTGGCGGCGTTCCCGCTCGAGCACACTCCCGGCAGCGCCCTCGGCACGCTCGAGCGGTTGCGTCCCGTGCCGGGCGAGACCCCGCTCGCGTTGAGCCTGCGAATCGGCGAGGCGCTGGCGAGCGAGGGCGTCACGCCGCGTTTCTTCAAGGCCTTCCGCCTCGTGCTCGAGCGACTGGCCGACCGGCTCCCCGCCCCGCGCAGCCGCACCGAGCGGCACGCGCTCGCCCTCACCGCGCTCACGCGGGTGCTGTTCCTGTACTTCGTCCAGGCGAAAGGATGGCTCGACGGCGACCCGCGCTACCTGATCCACCGGTTCGACGAGGGCCTGGCCCTGCGGCGCAGCTTTCACCGCCACGTGTTCGAGCCGCTGTGCTTCGGAGCGCTCAATCAGCCCGCCGGCGAGCGGTCGCGCAGCGCGCGCGCCCTCGGCAGCCTGCCGTTCCTGAACGGCGGCCTGTTCGAGCCGACCGCGCTGGAGCGCCGTCACGGCACCGCCGCATGGAGCAACGCCGACTGGCGGGACGCGTTCGACTCGCTGTTCGAGCGGTTTCACTTCTCGGTACGCGAGTCGGAGAGCGCTGACCTCGTGGCGCCCGACATGCTGGGCCGCGTGTTCGAGGGCGTGATGGATCCCGCCGACCGGCGCGCGAGTGGGAGCTACTACACCCCTGCGGCGCTGGTCCGCGAGCTCGTCCGGGCGGCGCTGGAGGCGGCGCTCGTGAGTCGCTGCGGGCTCAGCCCCGGGGCCGCCGAGCGCTGGGTGCACCGCGGCGAGCCGCCCGCGCGACCTCCCGACGTAACGCGCCTCCGGCTGTGCGACCCGGCGGTGGGCTCCGGAGCGTTCCTGCTCGGCGCACTCGAGGAGCTTACGGCGCTGCGACGGGCGATCGGCGACGGACCGGCCCGCGTCGTGCGGCGGCAGGTGCTGGCGCACTCGTTGTTCGGAGTGGACGTGAAACTCACCGCCGTGCGGCTGGCGGAGCTCCGGCTGTGGCTCGCCCTGGTGGTGGACGACGATGAGACGGACCTGGCGCGCGTCGCGCCCCTCCCCAACCTGGACGGCCACGTCCGTCAGGGTGACGCGCTGCTCGACCCGTTGGCGCTGGCGCGGGTGCTGGGGGGAGGGGGCCCCGCCACCCCCGCCCTGACGGGCGGGGCAATGCAGCTCGAGCGGCTGGGCGCCGCCCGCCGTGCCCTCTTCAGCCTCACGGGACCTGCCAAACGCGCGGCGGCGGCCGAGCTGTCCCGTGCCGAAGCCGCGCTCGTCGAACGCCTGTTCCAGGACTCGATCCGGATGCTGGAGGGGCGGATCGCCGAGCTGCTGACCGTCGCTCGTGACCGTGACCTCTTCGGGCGCCGCCGGGGCCTCGACGCGTCACAGCGCGCCCTGCTGCGCTTGCTGCGGATCAACAGACGCGAGCTACGCGCCGGCGTGCGGCGGCTGCGCCGCGAAGGCGACGCGCCGTTCTTCGCGTTCGAAGCTCACTTCGGGGACATCGTCGCCGGCGGGGGGTTCGACGTGGTGCTCGGCAATCCCCCGTGGGTCCGGGCGGAGCGGCTGCCACCGCAAGTGCGGGAAGCGCTGACCACGCGGTACGCGGCGTGGCGCCCCGTGCAGCAACGCGGCTTTGGGCACCTGCCCGATCTCGCTGTGGCGTTCGTCGAGCGTGCGCTCGAGCTCGCCGCGCCGGGTGGCGTCGCGGCGCTGCTCGTACCCGCGAAACTGACCTCGAGCGGCTACGCCGAGCGGCTGCGACAGCTGCTGGCGCGCGGGACGCGGATCGAGCGCGCCGCAGTAGTCGACGACGCGGCCGGCGCGTTCGGCGCGGCCGTGTACCCGATGGCGCTCGTCGCCGCGCGGGCCGACCCGGCCGCGCACGACCAGGTCGCCGCGGCACTGGGCCCCAAGAGCGCGGCGCCCCGCATCCCCCAACGGCTGCTTCAGGCGGCGGGTCCGTGGGTCCTCCAGCCCCAGGCCACCCGCGTGGCGCAGCAGCTGCGCGACCGCTTCCCGACTGTCGGTGACCGCTGGATGCCGCAGGTCGGCGTGAAGACGGGCGCGGACCAGGTCTTCCTGGTCGCGGCGGCGGCGGCGTGGACCCGCCCGGCGGTGCGGGGACGGGACGTAGCGGCCTGGCGGACCACACCGCGTGCGCACGTGCTCTGGACCCACGCCGCCGACGGCCGACCGCTCGAGCGACTGCCGCGCGAGCTCGCGCGCCTACTCGAGCCGCACCTCGAGCGGCTGCGGCGTCGCAGCGATTACCGCACGGGTCCGCCGTGGCAGGTGTTCCGCACCGGGCTCGCGTACGCGCCGTACCGCGTCGTCTGGGCGGACCTGGCGCGGCGGATCGCGGCGGCAGTGCCGCAGCCCGACGTCGTGCCGCTCAACACGGTGTACGGCATCGCGACGCGCTCGGCCGAGGATGCCCACGCGCTCGCGGCGCTCTTCAACTCTCGCTGGCTCACGGCGCTGGCGCGTCTCGTGGCGGATCCCGCACGCGGGGGGTTCCATCGCTTCAACGCGCGGGTGGTGCGCGAGCTCCCCATCCCGCCCGCCGAGTCGCCCGCCTGGCACACGCTCGCTGCGGCCGGTTCGAGCGGCGGCGCCGACGACGACTTCGTCGCGGACCTCCTTCACCTCGACGCCTCGGACCGCCGTGTGCTGGCACCTCTCGCCCCCCTGGCAGCGGGCGCCGCGGATTCTTTCTGAGCAGCTCGCGCCGCTCTCCGAGCCGCTCGCCTGCTTGCTCCGCCCCGGCGCGGAAGCGCCGCCCGGGCTCGTCGCGGCGGCAAGCGCGCGGGCGCTGCTCGACCTGGCGCCGCTGGCGGCGCCGCAGGCCGCGTGGCCGCAGTGGCTCGCGCCACATCAGGTCCCCGCCGCCGAGCGCCTGGTCGCCATCATGCGGCGTTACGGGGGCGCCTTGCTCGCGGATGCCGTGGGCCTGGGGAAGTCGTACGTCGCGCTCGCGGTGGCGCTGGCGCTGGGAGAGCCCTTCGCGCTCGTCGTACCCGCCGTGCTGGCCCCTCAATGGCGAGCGCTGCTCGCGGCACACGATGCCGAGGCTGCGATCGTGACACACGAGTCGCTCAGCCGATCGCCCTCCACCACCCTCCACCGTCCTGCACGGTCCTGCCTGTTCATCGTCGACGAAGCCCATCGCTTCCGGAATCCCGCCACCAACCGCTATCGGGCCCTCGCCCGACTGATCGTCGGTGCGCGCGTACTGCTCGTCACGGCGACGCCGGTACACAATCGCATCGCCGACCTCTTCAATCTGTTCCATCTGTTTCTGCGCGATCACGATCTCGCCGCGCTGGGCATCGCGTCGCTGCGCCGTGCGGCGCGCGGTGCGCTCGACGCCGGCACGCTCGCCAACGTCGCCGCCCGCCTCATCGTCGCGCGCTCCCGCGGCCGGGTGCAGGCGGCGTACGGGCGGGGACCGCTCGCGCTGACATTCCCGGCCCGCTGGCAAGGCGAGATCGTGCGGGCGGGCCCGCTGCCCGACGACCAGCTCGCCGGCGTGATCGCGGAGATCCAGCGACTCGAGCCGCCGGGCGGCGCGGCAGCCTTGTTCCGGCTCGTCCTCTTATCCCGCCTGGCGTCGAGCCTGCCGGCGTTTCGCGCCAGTGTGCGACGCTACGAAGCGTTCCTCGATCTTGCGCGGGACGCGGGCGTCGAGGGTCGCGCCCTCACGCGGCGGGAGTTCCAGCGCTGGTTCCCGCGCGCCGACGGCGAGGAGCTGCAGCTGGCGTTGTTCCCGCTGCTCCTGGAGCCGGGGCCCGGGGTCGCGCTCGGGCGGGACCGCGACGTCGTGTGTCGCCTCCGCGAACTCGCAGACGGCGCACCGGACCCCAAGGCCGCTCTCCTCGAGCGCCTGCTCGCCGGGCATGCGGGCAAGACCATCGTATTCGTGCAACCGCGCGCCACGGTGCGGTACCTGTTGCGGCGGCTGCGGGGACTTCGCGTCGCGGCGGTCGTGGGAGACGCCGGCCTGTTCGGGGCCGAGGCTGCGAGCCGGGCCGAGGTGCTGGCGGCGTTCGCGCCGCTGGCGCAACGCGCGCCGCCACCCGTCCCCGCGCTCGAGACCGACGTCCTGATCGCGACCGACCTCCTGAGCGAGGGTCTCAACCTGCAGGACGCGACCCGGGTAGTGCACTACGACCTGCCGTGGACGCCCGCCCGGCTGGCACAGCGGGTGGGACGGGTCGACCGGCTGGGATCGCCCCACGCGTGGGTCGAGACCGTGACGTTTCTTCCGCCCGCGGGGCTCGAGCGCGCGCTCGCCCTCGAGCGGCGGCTCGCGACTAAGCTCGGCATGCAGACCGCGGGCGGCGCCGCCCAGCTTGAATCAGTGGCGGGACCCGCGGCGGCCCAGGGCCGGCTCGACTGGTGCGACCGGCTCCAGCGTTTGTACCTAGGCGTCGCGACGCCCGCGGAGGGAGCGGTGGCGGCAGTGCGAGCCCCCGTGAGCGCCGCCGTGCTGGTCGTACGGATCGGGTCGCTCGTCGAAGCGTTCGTCGTGACCGAGCACGACGCCCGGGCCGATCCCGACGAGGCGACCCGCCTGCTGGAGCACGCCGCCCCAGGGGAGGCGGTCCCGGTGGCGCGGGAGCGGCTCGCGCGCGCCGTTCACCGCGCTGCCCCGCTCGTGCGGGCCCGGTTGGCCGCGCTCGGGGACGTGCGCTGGCGCGCGGCTGACCCCGACCGCCTCAGCCGGCGGCTCATCCCTTGGGTGCTCGACGCCGCACGCCGGGCGGCCCGGCGCGGAGCGGCCGCCGAGCTCGACCGCCTCGACGCGCTCGTGTCACGCCTGGCACTGGGGATGACGGCGGGAGAGGAGCTGTCGCTCGAGCACATCCTGGCGCGGCGCACCCCCCTGACCGTCCGGGCCGTCCTGGCCTGGCACGAGGGGTTGGCGCCGTGGCACCACGACGGCGACCCGCCGGGCGCGGCGCTCGTGACGGCGGTGCTGTTCGAGCCGGGTTAGCTTCCGGCGTGGCGCTTTCCACTTTCCTGTTCGACCTGGACGGCACGCTGATCGACTCGATCGAGTTGATCCTCCGCTCGTATCGCCACACCATGCGCGCGCATCGCGGGCTCGAGCCGCCGGATGAAGTATGGATGAAGGGCCTCGGCACGCCGCTGTGGGTGCAGTTCCGGGACTGGACCGACGATCCCGCCGAGATCGAGGCGATGGTAGCCACGTATCGCGCCTACAACCTCGAGCATCACGACGCGCTGGTGCGGCCGTACGAGGGCGTCGTCGCGGCGGTGCAGACACTGCAGCGCAAGGGCAAGACGCTCGGCCTCGTGACGAGCAAGATGCGGAGCGGTGCGCTGCGCGGCCTGCGCCTGGCGGGGCTCGAGGACGCGTTCAGCGCGATCGTGGGCGCGGACGAGGTGACGCATCCGAAGCCGCACCCCGAGCCCGTGCTCAAGGCGCTCGAGCTGCTCGACGCGCCGGCCACGGGCGCGGTGTTCATCGGCGATTCGCGCCATGACATCGCATGCGGGCGGGCCGCCGGCGTGAAGACCGCCGCGGTGCTGTGGGGGCCGTTCGGCCGGTCGGACCTGGAAGACCTCCACCCCGATTACTGGCTGGAACGCCCGGAAGACCTCACCTTATTGACCCCTTAGGAGGGCCTGTGCGTTTCGTTCCGTTCGAGCTCGAGCGCTGGCAGAGCACCTGGGAAAACCGGGTGCGGTTCAACCTCTCCGAATCGGGCGTCCACCCCCTCTCGATCCAGGAGCTGCTCGGCCTCGCCGGCGCCTCGGCGCTCCCGCTGCTCGAGGTGCGGCTCGGCTACAGCCAATCCAACGGCACCGACCTGCTGCGCGGTCGAATCGCCGCGCTCTACCCCGGCGTCTCCCCCGACCAGATCCTCGTCACCTCCGGCAGCTCCGAGGCGAACTTCTGTGCGTGCTGGCGCCTGATCGAGCCGGGGGACAAGGTGGCGGTCATGCTCCCGAACTACCTGCAAACCTGGGGGCTGGCGCAGAACTTCGGCGCCCAAGTGCTCGGCTTCCCGCTCCGCCCCGAGCGCCAGTGGGAGCCGACGGCCGAGGAGATCCGCACGGCGATCGCGCCGGGGACGAAGCTCGTGGTGGTGACGAACCCCCACAACCCCACGGGCCACGTGCTGACGGACGAGATGCGCCGCCTGATCCTCGAGCGCTCAGCCGAAGTCGGCGCCTGGCTGCTCGCCGACGAGGTGTACCAGGGCGCCGAGCTCGACGGCCGCACGACGCCGTCCTTCTGGGGCGGCTACGAGCGGATGATCGTCGTGAACGGCCTCTCCAAAGCGTACGGGCTGCCGGGGCTGCGGATCGGGTGGATCGTCGCGCCGCCGGCGTTCTCGGCCGAGGCGTGGGCACGACACGACTACACTACGATCGGGCCCGCGGGAGCGAGCGACCACCTCGCCGCGGTCGCGCTCGAGCCCCGGGTGCGCGAGAAGCTGCTCGACCGCACGCGGCGCATCCTCAAGACGAACTACCCCGTGCTCGAGGCCTGGCTGCAGCGCTTCGGGGACACCTTTACCTGGAATCCGCCTCAGGCCGGCGCCATCTGTCTCGTCAAGTACCGCCAGGCGATCTCCGCGCTCGAACTCGTGGAGAAAGTGCGCGCCGAGCACTCCGTGCTGCTCGTGCCGGGCGAGCATTTCGGTCTGCCCAATCACATCCGCTTCGGCTACGGCGAAGAGCTGCACCACTTCCAGGAGGCGCTGGCCGAGACGGAGCGCGGCCTGAAGCGCGTGTTCGCCGACTGAGATGCGGGTCGTCCCGCTCGAGGCGTTCCGGGACAGGATCTCCTTCGCCGTCGCCGTGCGCGCGGTGGAGCGGGGGTTCCGGGCCCTGGCGCTGGGCGAGGCCACGCTGCCCGATCCGATGGTCGTCGAGCTCGCCGAGCAGCGCGCCGAGGTGCACGTGAAGGGCGCGCACCTGCGCGGCGCGCGGCACATCGTCCTCAAGCTGGCGACCGGCTTCTACCAGAACCGCGCCCGCGGGCTACCGTCGGGCGACGGCATGTTTCTGCTGCTCGACGCCGAGACCGGCGCGCCCGACCTGTTGCTCGAGGAGCACGGCTACCTCACCGATCTCCGCACGGCGGCGGCGGTCGCGCTCACGCTCAAGTACCTGGCCCACCAGCAGCGCGTCGACGCGCTGCTGGTGGGCGCGGGCGCCCTCGCCCGGCTCACCGCGCGCGCGATGATCGCCGAGCTGCCGCTCGAGCGGCTCACCCTGTGGAACCGCACGCCGGAGCGGGCCGACGCGCTCGCCAAAGAGCTCGCGTCGGTCGTCGCCACGAGCGTTGCCCCCGCGCTGGAGCACGCGGTGCGCGACCACCGCATCGTCGTGACCGCGACGGCGAGCACCACGCCGCTCATCAAGGCCGCCTGGGTGACGCCGGGGATGCACATCACCTCCGTCGGCACGGGGAGCCCGGAAAAGATGGAGCTCGAGCCGGACGTGTTGCGGAAGGCCGACAAGCTGATCGCCGATCGGGTGTCTCAGGCGGAGCGCTACGGCAACCTGCACCACGCCCTCGCCGCCGGCGTGGTGACCAGAGAGACCGTGTATGGCGAGCTCGGCGATCTGGCCGTGGGCCGGCTCGCGGGACGCGAAGCAGCGAGTGAAATCACCGTCGCGGACCTGACCGGCGTGGGTGTGCAGGACGCCGCCATCGCGCAGGCCGTCGTGGAGGTGCTGGGACTGTAGCGCACGTCGCCGTCAGCGGATTAAGCCGCGCAAGACCAGATAGGCCAGCCCCGCGATGCCCGCCGACGCGGGGATCGTCAGCAGCCACGCCCAGACGATCCGTCCCGCGACGCCCCAGCGCACCGCCGACAGCCGCTGTGCCGCGCCGACGCCCGAGATCGCGCCGGTGATGGTGTGCGTCGTGCTGACGGGGATGCCGAAGTGCGACGCCACGAACAGGGTGATGGCGCCGCTCGTCTCGGCGCAGAAGCCCCCGAACGGCGTGAGCTTGGTGAGGCGCTGGCCCATGGTCTTCACAATGCGCCAGCCGCCCGACATGGTGCCGAGCCCCATCGCCGCGCCACACGCGACGATGACCCACGCCGGCACCACGGCTGCATCCGTCAAATGGAGTGCGCTGATCGGCGAGCCCGCGAACAACTGCTGCTCGGCGACCAACAAGCCGACGATGATGCCCATCGTCTTCTGCGCGTCGTTGGACCCGTGCCCCAGGGAATATGCGGCGGCCGACCCGAGCTGCAGCACGCGAAACACGCGGTCCACCCGACGCGGCAGCGAGCGCCGCAGCATCCAAGACAGCGCGACGGTGAGCACCAGCGCGATCGTCAGGCCCATCACCGGCGCGATGACGATGAACTCCAAGGTGGAGATCCACTTGCCGGGGAACAACAGCGCGGTGAAGCCCGCCTTCGCCACGGCCGCCCCTCCGTAGCCGCCGATGATCGCATGGGACGACGACGTCGGCAGCGCCAGCCACCACGTGATGACGTCCCACACGATCGCCCCCACGAGTCCGGCGAGGATGACGTTGGCATCAACGACCGCGAGATCCACCAGCCCTTTCCCCATGGTCTTCGCGACCGCCGTCCCGAACAGGAAGACGGCGATGAAGTTGAACGCCGCCGCCCAGACGACGGCGGCGGAGGGCGACAGCACACGCGTCGAGACGACCGTGGCGATGGAGTTCGCCGCGTCGTGGAATCCGTTGATGAAATCGAAGGCGAGCGCGATCACGACGACCGCGAGCACGAACGACGCGCCGTGCGTCATCAGGCGTGCTTGAGCGTGATGGACTCCAGCACGTTGGCGACGTCCTCGGACTGATCGAGGGTCTGCTCGAGGTTGTCGTAGATCTCTTTCCACTTGATGATCTCGAGGGCGTCGCGCTCCTTCTCGAACAGCTGGCCGAGCGACTCGTGGTAGATCGCGTCGCCTTCCTCTTCCAGCTGCTTTGCCTCGATGCAGTACCGCATCACGTCGTCGCCCTTCTTGAGCCGGCCCACCCCTTCGCCGAGCACCGCCACCATCCGCTCGATCACCTCGGTGAGCTGCTTGACGCCCTGCGGCGCGAGGCCGAGCCGGAATATCTGCGAGCGCCGCGCGGTCCCGTCCATCGCGTCCATCACGTCGTCCAGATCCGAGGCGAGTTGATGGATGTCCTCCCGGTCGAGCGGCGTGATGAACGTGCGGTCCAGCCGGTTCACGACCTCGTGCGTGATCTGGTCGGCCTCGTGCTCGAGCCGCTTGAGCGCCTCGATGTGCGGCGTGCGGCGCTCCGGCGGCGCCGCGAACAGCTCGCGGAGGTGGTGCGCCGCTTCCTTGTTGCGATTGGCGACCTCGACGAACAGGTCGAAGAATTCCTCTTCCCGCGGCAGTAGACGCACGAAGAACCTCGAGGTTGAAGAGAGCGGCGCCGGAGAATATGGCGGCCTCCGGCGGCAGCAACTAGGTTAACCACGGCCCGACAACCCACAAGGAGCCGCCCGATGGCGACCACGCAACAGCCGCGGACCGACTTCGTCAAAGCGCTCTCCCGGCTCGATGCCACGGCCCTCGTGGTCGGCTCCATGATCGGCTCCGGGATCTTCATCGTCTCGGCGGACATCCTGCGGCAGGTCCACGCTCCCGGCGTGCTGCTCCTCGTCTGGACGCTCTCCGGTGTCGTGACGCTGATGGGAGCCCTCAGCTACGGCGAGCTCGCCGCCATGTTCCCCCGGGCAGGCGGCCAGTACGTCTATCTGCGCGAGGGGATCTCGCCGCTGTTCGGCTACCTGTACGGGTGGACCCTGTTCCTCGTGATCCAGACGGGGACGATCGCCGCCGTGGCCGTGGCGTTCGCCCGCTTCACGGCGGTGTTCTTCCCGTCCCTCTCCCCCGACGTCTTCCTGGGCACGACGATCAACCTGGGCAGCGGCCCCATCCAGGTGGGACTCTCCCCCCAACGGCTCCTCGCGATCCTCTCGGTGATCGTGTTGACAGGGATCAACGTACGTGGCGTGAAGACCGCAGCCGTCATCCAGACGTCGCTCACCGCCATCAAGACGACGGCGCTCGCCGCGCTCATTCTCCTCGGGATCACGATCGGGCGCAACGCCGCCGCGATCGAGGCAAACTTCGGGCCCGGGTTCTGGCCGGCCGGCGGCCTCGGGGCGGCGCTGTGGCCCGTGATCGGCGCGGCGATGGTCGGGTCGCTGTTCTCGATGGACGCCTGGAATAACGTGGGCTTCGCCGGCTCGGAGCTGAAGGACGCCAAGCGCGATCTGCCGATCGCCATGGCGGCCGGTACACTGATCGTGACGGTGCTGTACCTGCTCGCGAACGTGAGTTACCTGAACGTCCTCCCCGCGGACGCGATCGCCCACGCGCCGCAGGACCGGGTCGGCACGGCGGCGCTGCAGGCGATGTTCGGCAACGCGGGACTGTATTTGATGGCGGGCGCAATCATGATCTCGACGTTCGGCTGCAATAACGGCCTCATCCTGTCGGGCGCCCGGGTCTACTACGCGATGGCCCAGGACAATCTGTTCTTCCGCTCGATCGGCGTGCTGCATCCGGGACACAAGACCCCCGCCGTCGCGCTCGTCGTGCAGGCGGTGTGGACCGGCCTGCTGTGCCTCTCCGGTACCTACAGCGAGCTGCTCAACTACGTCATCTTCGCGGCACTGCTGTTCTACATGCTGACCGCCATCGGGCTGTTCCTGCTGCGGGCGAAGCGCCCCAACGCCGAGCGCCCGGTCCGGGCCGCCGGCTATCCCTGGCTCCCGGCGCTGTACGTGGTGGGCACCGGCGTGCTGTGTGTGAACCTGCTGTTCCAGCAGACGCGCTACGCGGGGTTGGGATTGATCATCGTCGCGCTCGGCGTCCCGGTGTATTTCGCGTGGCGGCGGTTCGCGGGCGGCACCCCTGCCCCCGCTCCCACCCCCACGACGTGAGGTCGCGCGTCAGGCGCGCGGGGCGAAGCGCGCGTACTCCCCGAGCAGTGTGATCACCGCTCCCTGCGCCGCCAGTGCGGCGCGCGCGGCGCGCATCGCGGGCTCGTCGGCCCGCGCTTCCACGTCGAGATAGAAGAGGTACTCCCACGGGGTCGAACGGTCGGGCCGGCTCTCGAGCTTGGTGAGGTTGAGCCCCGCCTCGGCGAACGGCGCGAGCGCGCGCGCCAGCGTCCCGGGACGGTGCGGCAGCTTGAGACGCAGCGTGGTTTTCGCCGCGACGTCGGGGGGCGGCGCCGTGGCCTCGCGCGCCACCAGCAAAAAGCGGGTCTGGTTGTGCGGCTCGTCTTCGATCCGCTCCGCCACCACGTCGAGACCGTAGCGGTGCGCCGCGAGCGCGCCCGCCACGGCGCCGAGCGACGCATCGCGGCGCCGGGCGACCTCCGCCGCCGCACCCGCCGTGTCGTAGAACGCGACGATCTCGACGCCCGACAACTCACGCAGGAACCGCTCGCACTGCGCCAGCGCTACCGGGTGCGACAACACCCGGCGCAATGCCGCGCGCTCGACGCCGGGTATGCCGAGCAGGCAGTGATGCACCGCGCTCACCACCTCGCCCACGATCGCCAACCCCGACTCGGCGATCAGGTCGAAGTTGGTGGCAATCGAGCCCACGAGCGAGTTCTCGATCGGCAGCAGGCCGTACTGCGCGCGCCGGTCGAGCACCGCTTGCGCCACGTCGCGGAACTCACGGTGT
>Ga0209472_1001850_pt1 | contig 12057 bp, 9 predicted proteins | sample GraSoiAngelo_130_FD_185887 | JGI IMG/M metagenome (GOLD analysis project Ga0209472, IMG submission 185887) | Grasslands soil microbial communities from the Angelo Coastal Reserve, California, USA - 14_0929_02_20cm (SPAdes) (version 2) | ecosystem: Environmental > Terrestrial > Soil > Grasslands ...
TGGCGGCCGAGCTGATCGAGGAAGCGGAATCGCTGACCGAGACCAGCACCATCGCGTCACCCGCGGACGTGGCCCGCGCCGGCCTGCCCCCCCCGGTCACGGCCCAGCTCCCGGGGCACGGGCCGCCGGTGCCGGCCGAGGCGCCGACGCCCGACGGATCCCCGGCCGAGCCGACGCTCGACGACGCGCTCGCGGCGGACCCGGACAACGTCGCGCTCTTGGTCGAGCGGGCCCGCCTGCTCGCCCGCGCGACGCACTATCGCGCGGCGCAGCGGGACTACGAGAGCGCGCTGCGCGTGGACCCGATCCACGGCGAGGCGCTCAGGGGCCTCGGCGTGGTGCTCGCGCGGCGCGGGCTGTGGAGCGAAGCAGTGCCCCACCTGCGGCGCGCGACGGAGGTCGACCCGGGCCGGGCGGCCGCCTGGTTCTATCTCGGCGAAGCCCTCAATCACGTGGACGACCTCGAGGGTGCGCGGGCCGCCCACGAGCGGGCCGTCGAGCTCGAGCCGCGCAACACCCGGGCGCTCTACGGTCTGGGAATTGTGCTCGACCGGCTCAATCGCCCGGACGAGGCTACGCGGATGTATCGCCGCTCGCGGGAGGCCGGCGGCGGGTGATCCGCGTGGTCGTGGACGATCTCGCGTTCCTCGCGGCGACCGCGGTCGTGCGCCCGGCCACGACCCGCCTCGATCCGACCACGCCGGCCGTCCGCCGGCTGGAGACGGTGGGCGGCACGGCGTTCACGCACGGGCTGCAGCTCCAGAAGGAGCTCGCGGTGGGCGCGGCGGTGGTCACCGCCGGTGGCGGCGACCTGCCGGCGGAGTTCGTGATCCACGCCGTCATCCGAAGCGACACCGAGCCAGTGACCCGCGACGGGGTGGCGCGCGCGTGGCGCTCGACGCTGGAACAGGCGCGCGAGTGGGAATTCACGAGCCTCACGGTGCCCCCGATCGGAACCGGGGCCGGGAATCTCTCCGTCGAGGACGCCGCCGACATCATGGTACCCATCCTCAAGAGTCATCTCGGTAACGCCGCGTTTCCCGCGAGCGTATCCATCGTCGTGGAAACGCCCGAGGAGCGCGAGGCGTTCGAGGCGGCCCTGCGCCGCAGCGGGGCGGCCGAGTCATGACGCGTCGCACGTGGGCGGTCGCGATCCTGGGCGCGTGGGCCGCATCGCTCGGGTGGCTCGTGAAGCGGGAGTTCTTCCGTCCCACCGGAACGCGACTGGCGGAAGCGGCCCTGAGCGTGCCGCCGGGCGCCGTCTACTATCGTCTGGACGTCGGGGACCGGCAGGTCGGGTTCGCCTCGTCCACGATCGACACCCAGGCGACCAGTATCGGCGTGACGGACATGCTCGTGCTGCGCACACCGGCGCTGGGCGTGTTGCACCGGAGCGTGGTCCTGAGCCGCGCGGTCCTGTCTCGCACCCTGCGACTCGAGGGCGTTCTGGCGCGATTCGACGGCGACCTGGGCCGATTTACGGCGCGCAGTCTCGTCAACGGCGATAGCGTCCTGGCGGTCACTCTCTTTGCGGGGTCGGACTCCGAGACGACCCGTGTCCCCCTCGCCCGCCCAATCGTGCTCCCGAGCCTGCTGCCGCTGCGACTCGCGTTCGGCGGCGAGCTGAAGCGCGGCAAGACCTACGCCAGCGTCGTGTACGATCCGGTGCGGCTAGCCGAGCAGCCGGTGACGGTGGAGGTGGCAGCGGAATCCACGTTCGTGGTCGCGGACAGCGCGCTGTACGACTCGACCGCCATGGCGTGGGTGCCCGCGCGTTTTGACACCGTGCGTGCGTTCCGCGTCGAGCAGCGCGCGGGAGGCATGACGACGCGCGCGTGGATCGACGCCCAGGGACATATCGTGCGCGCCGAGAACGCGGTGGGCTTCGCCATGGAGCGGACGGCGTTCGAGCTCGCCTACACCAACTTTCGGCACCGGGACACCACCAGCCTGATCCGCGCCAGCCTCTCGCCGGGTCCCGGCGAGGTGGTCGCGACGACCGTACTCGCGGCGCGGCAGCGCCTCCCGCACGACACGGCGTCGCAGCTTCGCGTGCGGCTCACCGGGGTGACGCCGGGCGCGTTCGATCTCGGCGGCGGGCGCCAGCAGCAGAGCGGTGACACCTTGCTGATCCGGCGCGAGCCTCGGGCGACGCTTTCCGCCCGCTACCAACTCCCGGCGCGCGACTCGAGTCTCGCCCGCTGGCTCGCCCCCGCACCGCTGATCCAGAGCGAGGATCGCCGCATTCAGGCGCAGGCTCGGCTCATCGTCGGACGGGAGCAGGATCCGACGCGCGCGGCGCGCCGCATCGCGGATTGGGTGCGCGCCAACCTGGCGCAGCGGCCCACCGCGACATCGCCCGGCGCGCTCCAGGCGCTCGAGGCACGGCTGGGCGACTGCAACGAGCACGCGGTGCTGTACGTCGCCTTGGCGCGGGCAGCCGGACTGCCGGCCCGCACCGCCGCGGGACTCGTGCCCGTGCACGGCCGCTTCTACTATCACGCGTGGGCCGAGGTGTACCTTGGCGACTGGGTGGCGGTGGACCCGATGCTCGAGGAATTCCCCGCCGGCGCCGCGCACGTGCGGTTCAGCATCGGCGGTCTTGCCCAGCAGGCGGAGCTCGTTCGCCTGATCGGGCGCATCAAGCTCGAGGTGCTATGATCCAACTGGAGAGGCTGACCAAGCATTACGGCAGCTTCGTCGCCGTCGATGATATCTCGCTCGACATCCCACAGGGTGTGCTGTACGGATGCCTTGGCCCGAACGGCGCAGGGAAGACCACGACGCTGCGGATGATCGCCGGCATCCTGCGCCCCACCAACGGCCGGGTGCTCCTGGGTGGCGACGACGTGCATGCGAACCCGATCCCCGCCAAGATGCGACTCGGCTTCATTCCCGATCGGCCGTTCGTGTACGACAAGCTCACCGGGGTCGAGTTCCTGCGCTTCGTGGCCGCGCTGTACGGTCAGGAAGGGGACGCCGTCGAGCGGCGCGTCGCCGAGCTGCTCGACGTGTTCGAGCTGACCAGCTGGAAGGACGAGCTGGTAGAAGCCTACAGTCACGGCATGCGCCAGAAGCTGATCATCTCGAGCGCCCTCATCCACCGGCCGCAGTGCATCGTCGTGGACGAGCCCATGGTGGGCCTCGACCCGAAGGCGGCGCGACTGCTGAAGGACATCTTCCGCCAGTTCGTGGAGCGCGGCGGTACCGTGCTCATGAGCACCCACACGCTGGAGGTGGCGGAGGCGATGTGTGACCGCGTCGCGATCCTCCAGCACGGCAAGATCGTCGCCGAGGGCACGGTAGACGACCTGCGCCAGCACCACCGCGCCGGCGACGCGAGCCTCGAGGAGCTGTTCTTGAAGCTCACCGGCGGGGCGCAAGTGCGCGACTTGGTGGAGGTGCTGGGCGGTGGAAACAACGAGGGAGGCCGGGCCGCGTGACGCAGCCCTCGCTCTGGCGGGTGCTCGAGCCCAAGTGGCGCACCGCCCTGCAGCGGATCCGCGAAGAGCGCTCCCGCGGGGGCTCGGCCAAGCTGCTCATCCTGACCTTCGTGGGGCTCGCCTTCTGGGTCGGCGTGTTCGCCATCCTCTACCGAATCCTCAAGTACTTCCGCGGCGTGGAAGACCTCGGGCCGTTGCTCGCCGGCAAGATCCTCGGGATCGTGCTCCTCGCGTTCGTCGGCATCCTCGTGTTGTCGAATGTGATCACCGCGTTATCGAGCTTCTTCCTGGCGAAGGACCTGGACCTCCTGGTCTCGGCGCCCGTGGACTGGCTGCGCATCTACCTGGCGAAGTTGGGTGAGACGATGCTGCACTCGTCGTGGATGGTGGCCCTGATGGCGGTTCCCATCTTCGCGGCGTACGGGGTGAGCTACCGGGGCGGCCTCCTGTTCATTCCCTACGCGGTCCTCACCGTGCTGCCGCTGCTGGCGCTCCCGGCCGTGGCCGGCTCGGCGCTGACGCTCATCCTGGTGAACATTTTCCCGGCGCGCCGCACCCGCGACCTGCTCTCGATCGTCGCGCTGGGCGCGGCCGGCGGCCTGATCCTCCTGTTCCGGTTGATCCGGCCGGAGCGGCTGGCGTCCCCCGAGGGGTTCCGCAACTTGCTCGACTTCATCGCGGTGCTCCGCACTCCGACGTCGCCGTTCCTGCCGAGCGAATGGGTGACCCAGGCGATCATGAGCTTCCTGCGCGGGCAGCCCGACCTGCTGCCCGTCGCGCTCCTCTGGACCACGGCGGCGGCCTTCGTCGCGCTCGGCGCGATGCTCCACCGCAACCTGTTTGCGTCGGGGTTCACGAAAGCGCAGGAGGGAGCTGAACGGTTCGTGCGGGGCGAGTTGTGGCGCCGCACGGTCGGAACGCTGCTGCGCTTCCTCCCGGTCGCCAAGCGCGAGTTCGTGATCAAGGACATCAAGCTGTTTTTCCGCGACACCACGCAGTGGAGCCAGCTCATCCTGCTGGCGGCGCTCGTGCTGGTGTACCTGTTCAACATCAAGACCCTGCCGCTGCACCGCGGTGAGGCGGTGGGGTTCTTCTATATCACGCTCGTCTCGTTCCTCAACCTCGGGCTGGCGGGGTTCGTGCTGGCCGCCATCGCCGCCCGCTTCATTTTTCCGGCGGTATCGCTCGAGGGCCGGCACATGTGGCTCCTGCGCTCGAGCCCGCTCGACCTGCGGGCGCTGCTGTGGTCCAAGTATTGGGTGGGGACGATCCCGCTGCTGGTCCTGGCGCTACTGCTCACCGGCCTGACCAACGTGCTGCTGCAGGTGCGGCCGTTCATGATGGTGATGGAGCTCGTGACCATCTGCGGGCTCACGTTCGCGATCGGCGCGCTGGCGCTGGGCTTCGGCGCCCTGTACCCGCAGTTCGAGACCGAGAATGCGGCCCAGATCCCCACGTCGTTCGGGGGGTTGGTGTTCATGATGGCGACGATCGTGCTGCTCGGCGCCGTGATCTTCGTGTTGTGGCAAGCCGTGTACCAGTACGTCCGATCCGTCTTCCTGGGACAGCCGGTGGTGGTGGACGCGGGGATGATCGCGTGGTTCGCCGTGGCCGCCGCGCTGTGCGCGGGGGCCACGGCGGTCCCGCTCTGGATCGGCCTCCGGCGGATGGAGCGCTTCGAGTTCTAGCTAGAGCGGGAAATTCAGCCCCGCCAGGACGTTGAACGCCGTGTTGTCGGCAAACACGAACTTCGCTTCGAGGAACGGCTTGAATGGCCGCGCGCGCCGGCCTTCCCACCCTGCGAAGAGGTTGGCCCCCGCGTCGCTCGCGCCGCTCGCGTGCAGGTAGGCGAATCCCGCGCCGAAATAGAACAGTCCGTACACCGTCGGGGGATGGTACTTCAAGTCGGCGTTCAACCGGAACGGCGAGCCGTTTTGGCCCGGAAAAAACTCCGCCGACGGCACGAGCCCCCAGCGACGCCCGACCGGCAGGTTGAGCTGGCCGCCGACGAAGATGTGGTCGAAGTCGAAGTCGTAGCCGATCCGCGGGCCCACCGCTGGCCGGTCGACCATCACGGCGCGCCCACCCCGAATGCGCCGCTGTCCCTGGGCCATCGTCGCCACCACCACCAGGCCCGCGACGACGACCGCGACCCGCACTGTGACTCCGCTCACACCGGCGCTCCGCGGTTGAAGGTCGCACACTGATACGGAAGCGCGGCGCGAAAAGCAAGAGTCGACTACTCGATCCGATACGGAATCCCCACCTCGTTCGTCCGGTCGTTGTCCCCCGTGCCGAGCAACAGCGTGGCCGAGTCGAGGGCGTCCACCACGAATCGATCGATACCAGTGCGGCGCGCGATCCAGGTGCGCTGGTAGGTGCCGTCACCGTTGTCGGTCATGGGTATGCGGCGCCAGCTCGTCCCCAGCCTGTCGGCATGGCGCACGTGCAGGAACACGAAGCTCGCGGGCGTGAACCCCGAGCCCGTCGTGTTCGTCACGGCCGCTACGACTTTCACCGTATCATCCAGATGGAACCGGGGGATGCGGTTGGCTACGTCGAACAGGGCGCTGGGATCGGTGACCTCGATGAGCAGCGTGTCGTTGCGATAAACCTTTACGTCGGTGACCGTGACCGTCTGCCGGCTCGCATCCACCACGGTCCAATTCTGCGGCGAGAGCTCGACGGCACGCCATCCGCGGCTTTCCGACCGGTCGCGCACCAGCACGGCGCGCTGCGTCATGCGGTCGGCCAGCGGTTGGGCGGTCGGGTTGAAAAGGCCGTCGGCGGACGTATCAACCAGGAACACGCCTTGGAATGTGACGTCGTGCTCCACGCGGGCCGTGTCGCCTTGAATCGTCACGTCGCGATGGTACACCGGCCGCGGGCCACCGGGCACGACGCGCAGCCGACCCCAAAACGTAGGGGCCGTATCGCCGGCGGTGGCGGTCGGCGCAGCGAGGACGCCGGAGCTACTGGTTGTGGGCGCCGCCGTCGCCGCCGCGCCCGCGGCGCCGAAATCGGTGTCCACCATGGCGCCCAGCTGGTCCGCTTCGGCGGCGAGCACGTCAGCCTGCCCGGACGCGGGCGCCGTGCCCCCTCTCCTCAAGAAGTCTTGAGGGTTGACCTCGACTCCGAGCGGTAGGGACGGCGGGGCGGCGACATTGTTAAGGCGAGGGCACGTTGTAACAGTCCCGCACACGCGATATGTTCGCACTGGACATTCGCACAGGAGCAAACCATGCGTGCCGTCCTCCTGGCTTCTCTCGTCGCGTCAATCCTGGCCACGCTCCCCCCGGCGGCCCTGCAGGCACAGGGCGGCAAGGTGCCCAAGCGTCCCAATCTGGAAGAGGGAGCGGATACGAACTTCGCGCCGGCCTACTACGAGTTCGGCATGCGTAAGATCGAGCGAGATCCGCAAAAGGCAGCCGACGCGTTTTACTGGGCGACGCGGCTCGACCCCGCGTGGGCGCAGCCGGTCTACGCCCGACGGATCGCCCTGCTGATGGCGGACCCGCGGCTCCTCGTGGGCTACATGAGAGGCAACCGCCGCTTCCTCGAGTCCAAGGAGGCCCGCCGCATTGACTCCCTCGAGCTACGGGCACTGACGCTCGACCCGTTCTTGAACCGCGATCTCGACAAACAGCTGATCGTGGTCTACCTGCGGGCCCTGTTTCAGGAGATGCTGCAGCAGAACGGACAACAGCTCGACGCGGCTTCATCCGTGGGGTTCGAGTATTACATGGAGCACTACCTGCGGAACGACGCGAGGGAGCGCGTCAGGGCCTCGATGGCCATGAGCGAGGGCCGCGTGCCCGACGCGCTGGAGCTGTACCGCAAGGCCATTCCGCAGGAGCCGGACGACGAGGCCTGGATCCACGTGGAGCGAGCGCGGGCGTTCCACATGCTCGGCAACGAGGACAGTACGCGTGCGGAGCTGGCCCAGGGCCTGGAAAAGCTGCGCAAGCGAGACCAGAAGGCGTTCGTCTTTGTGTACGAGTCCAAAGCGTTGCTCGAGCACTGCATCGGTCTCACCTACGAGCTCAAGGCCCAATTCGAGCCGGCGCGTGAAGCGTACGGGCGGGCGCTGCAGGAGGACCTCAGCTATTACCCCGCCCACATCCGGCTCGGCTCCGTGGCCTTGGCCGTGGGCGACACGACCAGCGCGCTCAGCGAGATGGACCTCGCCGTCCAGGTCAAGCCCGACGATCCTTGGGTGCGCGCCACGTACGGTCAGACGCTGGCACAAATCGGGCGTGCGGCCGACGCTGCCGTGCAGCTTCGAAAGGCGGTCGACCTCGAGCCGTTCTACCCCGGCCCGTATTACCTGCTCGGTCGCGTTGCGGAAATGCTGGGCAAGCCCGCAGAGGCCGCGGACGATTATCGCGGCTACCTCGCACACACCAGCAGCCGGGACGTTCGCGTGCCCGACGTGAAGCAGCGCCTCGCGGCGCTGGGCCCGGTGGCCGGGGAGCGTCCGTGAGAGGCGCACTGCTCGGGCTGGCGCTGATCGCCGGCGTGGCCCAGGCGCAGGAGGGGCCGGCGAGTCCGATCCGCAAACGGACCGCGTACGAGGACCTGCAGATGTTCAGCCAGGTCCTGAACCAGATCCGCGTGAACCATCCCGACTCGATCGATACGCACGACCTCTTCATGGCCGCGGTCACGGGGATGGTGCACGCTGCCGACCCCCACTCGTACGTGCTCCCGGCGACGCGCCTCGCCCCCGAGAAGGAGACGGCCATGCGTGCGGGGAAGCTCTACCCGGTGCCGATCACGTTCGCCTTCTACGGTGGCTCACCGGTGGTGGTGAGCCTGGCGCCTGGCTCGGAGGCAGCGACCCTGGATATCCTGCCGGGCGACGAGCTAGTGGCCGTCGATTCGCAGCCTGTCCGGGCCGAGAGCGCCGAAGAGCTCGACATCAGCCTGGCGGGCCCGAAGGGGTCCACCACCAAGCTCAGCCTGCAACGTCGCCGCCTGGACGGGTCGATCGTCACGGTCGAGCGCCGCGTGGCGCGGGAGCGGACGGAGGAGGCGACCGCGGTACCCGCCGCGTTCATGCTGCATCCGCAGGTGGGCTACATCCGCCTCACGACATTCGCGAACGAGAAGGCTGCCGACGACCTTCATGCGGCGCTCGGCCGCCTCGAAGGACGCGACATGAAGCGACTGGTGCTGGACCTCCGCGACAACGGCGGTGGCAGCGTCGCCGAGGCGGCCAGGGTGGCGGGCGAGTTCCTACCGAAGGGCGCGATCGTGTACACAGAGCAAACCCGCAAGAAGGTCGAGGGTGAGAAGGACACGGTGCGCGTGAGCCGGTCGTTCTGGAGCCACGAGAAGCGGTACCCCCTCGTCGTGCTGATCAACGCCGGCACCGCGAGCGCGTCGGAGCTCGTGGCCGGCGCACTCCAGGATCACGACCGGGCCGTCATCGTGGGACGCCCGAGCTTCGGCAAGGCGCTGTTGATGCGCGGCCTTCCCCTGGCGGACGGCTCGCTGATGATGCTGGTGGTCGGTCACGTCACCACGCCGTGCGGGCGAGTCATCCAGCGCCAGTACCGCGGTATCACGCGTCGCGACTACTTCCGTCTCGCGCGCGCGGAGCGCGACACGGCGGGTCGTCCCTCGTGCAAGACGGACGGCGGGCGAACCGTGTACGGCGGTGGTGGGATCTATCCCGACGTCGTCTTGCCGGAGCCCGATCCGGCGCCCCTGTGGCTCGAGCGCGCGCGCGAGGATGACCTCCCCCTCAAGTGGGTGGGCGGCTACGTCGCCGCTGCCGGCGCCTCGCTCCCGGTCCTCGATTCGTTGGCCGCGCACCCGGTGCTGCCGGCCACGGCGCAGGAGACCTTCCGTACGTTCGCCGCGGCTCAGGGGGTTGCCATCCCGGCGGACGCGGGCGACCAGCTGCAGCGGCTGCTGGTGCGCTCGGTCGCCCTGGCCAAGTGGGGAGAAGAGGGACTCTACCGGATCGCGGCGGCATCCGATCCGGCCGTGGAAACGGCAGCGAAGCAATTCGAGCGGGCGACGGCGATCCTGAACGCGGCCAGGCCCAACTAGCCGAACCGACCGCGGCTACGCGGCGACGCGCGCTCCGCAGGAGTGGCAGTAATGGGCGTCGGACTCGAGCGCCGCGCCGCACCGAGCGCAATAGCCGGGCGCGGTCGCGAGACGGCGCCCGCAATCCGAACAGAACTGTGCGTCCGATTCGGGACGGGGACCGTGGGTGGGACAGACGGGAAACGGGACACGGGAAACGGGAAACGGCGGTGCAGCCACGTTTCTCGCTTCCCGTTTCTCGCTTCCCGGCTGTTCGAGCCGGAGGGCGGCTAGGGCTTCGGTAGTGTATTTGGTTTTCAGCGTATCGTAATCGGCGTCCGACAGCTTGCCCGTCGCGCGATCGAACTCGATCTCCTTCAGGGCGCGCAGCGCGACGGCGCGGGGCGACAGATCATCCTCGGGATCCTCCCCTTCCTCCAGCCCGCCCTCGTCCTCCTTCCCCAACTCCGGAAGTTCCGGGTGCAGGATCGGCCGCAGGACGAAGTACACGGCCCCTGCAGCGAGCAGGATCCCGGTGATCAACTCGAGCATGCCGGTTAGACCGACAGCCGATCGAGCTCGCCGCGCAGCCGCTCGAGCTCTTCGGACGTGCCAGCTGGCGCGACGGGCCCGGCGGGGACCCGGTCCGGCGCCGCGGTCCGCGCCCAGCGGCGCAAGACGAGCGTCAGGACCAGTCCCGCTGCGACAATGAGCACGGAGGGCAAGAAGTAGCCCGCCAAATTGAACCCACGCTTGGGCGGCGCCATGAGAATCGCGACGCCGTGCTCGCGCACGAACTGGTCGATGATCTGCTGCCCGGTCATTCCCCGCTCCGCCAGCCTGACCACGTGTTGGTGCATCGCTGGGCTGACCGTGCAGGTGAAGTCCGTGGTCCGGCAGGTGTACACGTCGAGATTGCAACCGCACGTGCAGTGGAGCTGCTTCTCGATCGCCTGGATGGCGGCGTCATTGTCGGCGGCGTTGACGGGCTCGAGGGGCCTCCCCGCACGCGCCGGGTCCCAGAGGCGGCCCGCGGGTCCGGTGCCCGGGAGCGAATCCGGTCCTTGAAGCGTTGCAGGACGCCACGACGCCACGACGCCAAGAAAACTTCCCGCACCGAGCGCCAAGAACTCGCGCCGATCAACGTGCAACGTGGCGTCATGGCGTCGGTTCACGGTTTTTCCCCCACCAACCGCACCGCATACCCGGCTTGCGCCCGCTTCGCCGCCGGCGAGCCTCCCGGCCACATGACGATCAGCCCTCCAAGCGCGACAATCATCCCACCGTACCACACCCACCATACGAGCGGGTTGATGGTGAACCGGAACACGGCCTGCTCGGTGCCGTTCACCACGCCACCGAGCACGACGTAGAGATCCTCGCGTAAATCGCTCCGGATGCCGACCTCGGTGGAGGGCTGGAACGTCGGCCGGCCAAAAGCATCGACGTGTTGGCGTTTCTCCGTGGTGAGCACGCCAAGCCGCTTGTCGTCGCGGCTCACCTCGAGCGTGGCGGCGGTGACCTGTCGGTTGAGCGCGTCATACTGGGAGATCCCGAGATGGGTGAGCCGGTAGGTCCAGCCGTACGGGCTGCGGATCGAGGCGGACTCGCCAGGCCGCAGACTGGCCTCGGTCTCGGTCTTGAACGCCATGCCGGCGAAGGCGACGAACAGGATGACGATGCCAGTGTGCACGATGTAGCCGCCGTAGCGCCGGCGGTTGCGGGCGATCAGCCGGCCGAGCGCCAGCGCGTACCCCTCCCCGTACTGGCGGTGCCGGGCGCGCGCCCCGCGGGCGAACTCCTGCACCACGGTCCCCACAACGAACCCGCCGAGCCCGATCGCCATGAGGGCGTAGAAGTCGCGCATGCCCGCGACCAGCAGAATCAACGCGGTGAACACCCCGACCGTGCCCGGGACCGCGAACTGGCGCTGCAAGTTGGGAACCGACGCCCGACGCCAAGCGATGAGCGGCCCGATGCCGGTGAGCGCGAGCAGCGCGAGTCCCAGCGGGATGTTCACCTGATTGAAGAAGGGCGGTCCGACGGTGACCTTGGTCCCCTGAACCAGCTCGGACAAAATCGGGAACAAGGTACCCCACAGCACGGAGAAGGCGATCCCGATGAACAGCAGGTTGTTGAAGAGGAAGCTCGCCTCGCGGCTCACCATCGACTCGAGTTGCGCCTCGGCGGAGAGCAGCGGCAGCCGGTTCGTGTACAGCACGAAGCTCGCAGTCCCCATCACGATCAGGAACGCGAGAAAGAAGTATCCGACGCTCGATTGGGTGAACGAGTGCACACTCGAGATCACGCCGGAGCGCGTGATGAACGTGCCGAAGATCGACAACAGCCACGACCCGATGATCAGGGCGAGGTTCCACTTCTTCAACATCCCGCGCTTTTCCTGAATCATCACCGAGTGGAGGAACGCGGTCATCGTGAGCCACGGCAGGAGCGATGCGTTCTCCACCGGATCCCACGCCCAGTACCCGCCCCACCCCAGCTCGACGTAGGCCCACCACATGCCGAGGCAGATCCCGATCGAAAGAAACAGCCACGACAACAACGTCCACTTGCG
>Ga0209472_1001855_pt1 | contig 12041 bp, 13 predicted proteins | sample GraSoiAngelo_130_FD_185887 | JGI IMG/M metagenome (GOLD analysis project Ga0209472, IMG submission 185887) | Grasslands soil microbial communities from the Angelo Coastal Reserve, California, USA - 14_0929_02_20cm (SPAdes) (version 2) | ecosystem: Environmental > Terrestrial > Soil > Grasslands ...
GGCCGAAGAACTCGCAAAGCGTTTGCCCAACTGCAAGGCGCGGTTCGTTGATGGTGCGGGGCACTATTCACTGCCCATTCGCCACATGCGCGAAATCCTTGAGGACCTGATATCCTTCTAGCCGCGCAGCTTCTTCGCGGACTGCTTCGGCGAATCTTCCCGCTCGACACACCGATCGGAATCGGGATTGCCTTCGGCATTTGCTCGAGTCAGCGCAACATCGGCCCGCAGTTTTGCCTCCATCATTTTATCGAACGAAAAATGCTCCGTTGCGTAGCGAAGGCCGTTCGCCGCGCAGTGCGCGGCTAGTTTTGGATCGCAAATGAATTCAACGATCGCAGCTGCGAGTGCCTGACTGTCACCCGGCTCTATGAGCAGGCCGTTTTGGCGATCCCGCAGAATCTCCGGAATGTCGCCTACCTTTGTGGCGATGACCGGACGGCCACTGGCGAAAGCCTCACGCAAGACGATCGGAGACGCTTCGGTGCGCAGCGAAGCTATCACCACCATGTCGCACGCCGCATAAACGTCGGGTGTGTCCCAGCGGTATCCGGCCATAATGATTTTGTCGGCCAATCCGGCCTGATCGATAGCGTTCTTTACGTTGATGCCGCGTTTCAAGATCCCCGTGCCTTGGCCTACAATCACGAAGCGAGCATCAGGACGCTTGTCCAGGACGAGACGGGCCGCTTCAACGAGAACGAGCTGTCCTTTGTCGGGCCGAATCATGCCTACATTGCCAATCAGCGTGGTGTCGTTAGCTACGCCGATGTCACGACGGAATTTGGTCTGGTCTCGCGGCGGTTTGAATTTTTCGAGATCGACCGCTGAACCGATGACTTCAATTTTTGCGGGATCAACCCCATGTTTCTCTACGAGCTGGCGTTTGATCACCGATGCGTCGGCCACGATTTGCGAACAGCCATGCTTGAAAACAAACGCGCGACTTTTGCTGCCGATTGGATCAGTGATACAGCGGGCACGGCTCAGCGGAATGCCGCAAAAATAGAGCGGCAGACAAATCCAATGATCCTTCGAGCTGTAAGTTTTGAGCACGTCAATCTTGTTTCGCCGACAAAAACTCCAGAGACGCCACGAACACAGCGGGTCTACGCGGCTCCGTAGTGACATCGTGATCAGCCGGGTGCCGAGTTCAGAGGCCTTGGAGTGAACCTGACTGCATGGATTGCAGACCAACCACGCCTGATGCCCATGCGCATTCAGCCAGTTAATCTCCAGACAGGTGCGATACTCCTGGCCGCCCCAGCTGCGGCTACTCTCTACGTAGAGAATATTCACGTCGAATCGATGACCTGCGCGGTAACCGGCACAGTCTACGCGGCGGCGGCACGTTTTTCGAGAATGTAATCGTGAATTGTATTAACAGTCCGAAGTGCTTTCCCAGCTACATCGGAGCTGGGCACACCGACTCCAAATGTCTTTTCCATGCTCACCACTAGCTCGAGTGCGTCAATGGAATCCAAGCCGAGTCCGTCAGGTCCGAAAAGTGGCAGGTCATCGCCGATTTGCTCAGGAGTAACTTGCAGCATCAGATTTTTGACCAGCATTTCTTTAATTTGGACGCGCAAATCCGGCTCAGACATAACGAGCCGCGATTTTGCTGCAAATCACGCACCGGGTCAAATGCCTGGGATTCGAACGCGTGCGCTTAGTCCCTCTTAAACCTGGTCGGCTTTGTCTCCGGGAGTGACTGCCTGAGTTGGATCCGGGCGCACTTCCGTCGTGGCAGGTTCGATCCGCGCCACAGTGGATTGCGCCGGTTTCACGTCGGATTTGGCGACGTCGGTCTCGGACTTTCCGGCCTTATGGAGTTCATCGCTGAATTCGTCCTTTGCTTTTTGAAACTCCTTTACCGCCTGACCCATTCCGCGAGCGAGCTCGGGCAGTTTTTTTGCTCCGAACAAGACCAGAATAATCAGCAGAATGACAATTAAGTCTGGCCCTGCCAAGTTCATGAAGCTGGCAAGGAGGCTCATACGCTAGTCTCAAGATCAAGCTCTTTCGGGAACTTGCAAGGCAATTTCGCCCGGTGGTACTGAGGCCTCCGTGATTGACAGGGATAGCCTGCTATGGGAAAAGCATTTCTTATGCGACCTATTTGGAAAGGCAGCATCAGCTTTGGGCTGGTTTATATTCCCGTGGCGGTTTATCCGGCCACGCGCGAAGAAAAGCTTAGCTTTCGACAGCTTCGTTCCAGCGATCTCAGCCCAATCAGATACAAAAAGGTGGCGGAAGCCGACTCTAAAGAAGTGCCAGCCGACCAAATCGTAAAGGGGTTCGAATACGAACGTGGCCGTTACGTTGTCATGAAGGATGAGGACTTCGAGAAGGTACGGATTGAGTCCACGCACTCCATTGACATCACGGACTTTGTGGATTTGGAACAGGTCGATCCCAAGTTCTTCTACAGACCATATTTCCTCGAACCGCAAAAAGGCGGTGAAAAAGCCTACACAGTTTTGCACAAGGCGCTCAGTGGCACCGGCAAGATCGGTATCGCCAAAGTTGTAATCAGCAATCGTGAACATTTGGCTGCAGTAAAGCCCGACGGTTTGTTCCTGATTCTCGAGCTGATGCACTTTGCCAGCGAAATATTGACTGCCGACGTTTTGAAGAACGGCTCGACGACAGCGGTGAGCGACAAAGAGCTGAAAATGGCGCAAGCATTAATCGAAAGTATGAGCGATTCCTGGGAACCGGAAAAATATCGGGACGAATACCGGACGGCACTCATGGAGATCATCGAACAAAAGGCGCAGCACAAGGAGATCGCTACGAAAGTGCCAGCCCCGCCAGCGCCGACCAACGTGGTGGATCTGGTGAAGGTGTTGCAGGATAGCCTCAACCGGACGCAATCCGTCAGGCAAAAGCGCAGTGCTGGCCGACCCTCTGGGCGCGGATCCACGAGCGCGCTCGTGAAACAAAGACGACGAGCAGGCGCTCTGGGATAGGAACCCCTGCACACCCGTTGCAAATCGTAAGGCTGGCGTTATAGTCGACACTTCTTATGGCCAAGACTGCCTGGATCAATCGCAATGAGCGGAAGCGCGCAACGGTGAAAAAATACGCCGCCCGGCGCGCGGAGCTAAAGGCGAAAAAAGATTATGCGGCGCTCGCGCAGTTGCCGCGTGACGCTAGTCCGACGCGTGTGGTCAACCGTTGCGAAGTCACCGGGCGTCGGCGCGCCTTTATTCGCAGGTTCAGGATGTCGCGCCTGACTTTTCGTGAGCTGGCTTCGCAAGGGCTCATCCCTGGCGTTACCAAGTCCAGCTGGTAAACTAGGAGCGATATCAGGTTTTCGGATGCCGGACCGCGCATCCGAGCAATGAACATACCCTTGTTATTTTCACTGGCAGCAACGTCGATGGCCCGAAGCATTGCGCCCCATTGGGATCCACCCATGCTGCTCCTCGGAAAGCTGGCAGCCATCGCAGCGCTTGTCGCGATGAACGCATTCTTCGTCGCCTGCGAATTTTCGATTGTAAAAGTGCGTACCACTCAGCTCGACGCGCTTTTGGAAGAGGGCAATCTGCGCGCCCGTTTCGTCAAACACGTTCGCGCGCACCTAGATGCATATCTTTCGGCGACGCAATTAGGCATAACGCTGGCGAGCCTCGCGCTCGGCTGGATTGGTGAGCAATCGCTGGTGTCGATTCTGCAGCCGGCCCTGGCCGTCGTGCATATCTACTCCTACGCTGTAGCAACTTCGATTGCCATCGCGCTCGCTTTCGCCGGGATCACTTTTTTGCACATTGTGTTTGGAGAACTCGCACCGAAATACATCGCAATTTCCAATCCGTTGCCGGTGGCACTTCGCCTGATGCGGCTGCTCGGTGCGTTTTACGTTTTGTTTAAACCGGCCATCTGGCTCCTGAATAAATCTTCGAATTTCCTTTTGCACAGAGTGCTCCGGCTGCAACCAATTCCCGCGAGCGAGCTTGCACACAGCGAAGAGGAATTGCGATTGATCCTCGAGCAAAGCGAAAAATCCGCGGACGTCACTCCGCTCGGGCGCGAGCTGGTTTTTAACGTTTTAGATCTGCGCGACCGTGTCGTGCGCGATATCATGACCCCGCGTGGTGAAATCGTTTACCTCGACTTGGAGGATGATTTCGACACCAATGTGAAAAAAGCGATCGAATCCCGGCACACTCGATTTCCCCTGTGTCGCGAAAATCTCGATAACACAGTCGGCCTCATACATATCAAGGAGCTGCTTCCAATGATGCGCGACCCGCATCCTGATTTGTTGAAGATCAAACGCGATTTAATCCCCCTGCCCGAGATGATGCCGCTTGAGAAGTTGCTCAAGCTATTCCTGAGCAAGCACGCGCATCTAGCACTGGTGGTGGATGAGTTTGGCGGAACCGTCGGCATAGTGACACTGGAGAACGTCCTTGAGGAAGTGGTCGGCGACATTCAAGATGAGTTCGACTTCGAAAAGGAAGAATTTCGCGAGATCAATGCGAACGAATTCAGCGTTGACGGTGCGCTCGGACTTTATGAGTTGAACGATCTTGCAAAATTTGACCTGGAAAGCGCGGACGTAAGCACCATTGGCGGTTATGTTACCCATCTACTTGGCCATCTGCCCAAGACAGGTGAGCAAGTTAAAATCGACGGTTATTTGGTTACTGTTTCACAAGCTGATAGCCGCCGCGTGAAGCAACTTCACTTTAAGAAGTTGAGCGACGGTGCGGTGAATACACCCACCCCTGAGGCACGTATTCGCGAGTAGTGACCTCGCTGGATTGCTAGAATACCGCGCGGACTAGCTGGCGCGCAAGATGGGGAGGCCGACTTTTCGCATTTGAGAAGGTACCTGGTGTTGGTAGCCTGAATTTAAGGCGCGAAATTGATGGCAGAACACGATATCGTAATTACACCAGAATCTCGCGTGGGATGGCGAAGAAGGAGCGGCCAAGTCTCCCTGCCAGAGGTTCATCGCAGTGTTGTTGTGCCTGGGACGGCGTCGTTCTGGAGGAAACTGATCGCTTTCTCCGGCCCGGGATTTCTCGTAGCCGTGGGCTATATGGACCCAGGCAACTGGGCTACGGATTTGGCGGGAGGCGCAAGGTTTGGCTACGCGCTTTTGTCCGTCGTCATGATTTCGAACTTGATGGCGATTCTGCTCCAGCACTTGTGCATCAAGCTGGGCGTAGCCACTGGCCGCGACCTGGCTCAGGCCTGCCGCGATCACTACTCGACACCCACAGTGTGGGCTCTCTGGATTCTGTGTGAAATCGCTATTGCGGCCTGCGATCTTGCCGAGGTCGTGGGCTCAGCCATAGGTCTCCAACTCCTTTTCGGTATTCCCCTCGTGTGGGGCTGCATTATCACTGCGCTGGATGTGCTGGCGGTCCTGTATCTTCAAACAAAAGGCTTTCGTTACATCGAAGCCATTGTCATCACCCTGATTGTCATGATCGGAAGTTGTTTCGCCGCTGAGTTGATTTTTTCCAGACCGAGCATCGTCGGCGTTGCACTAGGCTTCCTGCCTGGGCCGGGGATCGTCACAAACCAGGAAATGCTGTATGTGAGCATCGGGATTCTCGGTGCGACCGTGATGCCGCACAATCTATATCTCCACTCGTCTATCGTGCAGACGCGCAAATTCGAACAAACGCCCGTCGGCAAACGCGAGGCGATCAAGTTCGCGACTATCGACTCTAGCCTTGCGCTCATGTTTGCTTTGTTCATAAACGCGGCAATTCTGGTGGTGTCAGCCGCGGCTTTCCATTGGTCTGGTCACCAGGACGTGGCGGAAATTCAGCACGCCTACAAACTCCTCACCCCACTTCTGGGCGTCGGCGCGGCGAGTATTCTTTTTGCCGTTGCGCTCCTTGCGTCGGGACAAAATTCCACTCTGACTGGTACGCTGGCCGGCCAGATTGTGATGGAAGGCTTTCTTAATTTCCGCATCACCCCATGGTTGCGGCGACTGATCACGCGGCTCATTGCCATTGTTCCCGCGGTGCTCGTGATCAGCATTTTTGGAGAAGGCAAAACCACTGAATTACTGATTGCGAGTCAGGTCGCGTTGAGCATGCAGCTCGGATTCGCGGTGTGGCCACTCATGCGATTCACGAGCGAAAAAGCGAAGATGGGCGAGTTCGCAAATCGATTATGGATACGGATTCTGGGTTGGACGGTCGCGTGGATAATTATCGTGCTTAACGTCAAGTTGCTGATGGACACGTTTGTGCCCGATTCGGTACTAAAGGCGCTCTATGGGCTTCTGGGGCTGCCGCTTCCCAAGTAAATTTGTGACGATGTATCACCACATTCTCATTCCACTCGAAAATACTCCCGCCGATGAGACGATTCTTACACACATCAAGCCTCTGGCGCGCATGACTGGTGCGAAACTGCTTCTTGTGCACGTCGCTGATGGCTGGGTTGCCAGAAACTTCAATCAACTCCAGCTCGCTGAAAGCGAAGAGATGAAACAGGACCGGGCATATCTGGAAGGACGCAGGGCGGAATTGGACGCAGAAGGTTTCACCTGCGCCGCTGTGCTCGCACTTGGTGAACCCTCGGATGAGATCATCAAGCTGGCACGCGAGAAAGATATCGATCTTATCGCGATGACTACGCACGGTCACCGGCTTATTAGTGACATTCTTTATGGCGCCACGGCCGACAAGGTACGACACGCGGTCGATGTGCCGGTCCTGCTGTTGAAAGTGAAGAGCTGAGGAAATGACGAATGACGAATTCCCAATGACGACCGAATGAGAATTCATCATTTGATCATTCGCGCTTCGTTCGACATTCGACATTCGCCCTTCGTCATTCTATAGGCGGCGGTGAAAGTCCTGTTTCTCACAAACGAATATCCGCCGCACATCTACGGCGGCGCAGGCGTGCATGTGGGCTATCTCTCGCGCGCGAACTGGCGAAAACGATGCCGGTGGAAGTGCGATGCTTTGGCGACCAACGCCTTGAAGAAGGCAAGCTCAAGGTCATCGGCTTCGAGCTCGACACTAGCGATTTTACCTGTCCAAAGCCGTTGCGCTCTGTCTTCGGTGCCGTGCGACGGTGTACCGATTTCAATACTGCAAACATCGATGCCGATCTCGTCCATTGTCACACCTGGTACACTCACTTTGGCGGGATTCTGGCCAAAAAGAATTACGGAATTCCCCTTGTAATCACGGTCCATTCACTCGAGCCGCTTCGGCCCTGGAAGCGCGAACAACTCGCTGGCGGCTATGAGTTTTCCCTATGGGTAGAGAAAACTGCGCTGGAAATGGCGGATGCGGTCATCGCCGTTTCTGGAGAAACCAAACATGACATCGAGCGGCTGTTAAAGGTCGATCCTGCGCGGGTTCATGTCATCCACAACGGGATCGATCTAAACCAGTATCGGAAGGTTGATTCAACTGCTACGCTCAACCGATACGGCATCGATCCAAACAAGCCGTATGTGCTTTTCGTCGGCCGGATCACTCGCCAAAAAGGCTTTCAGCATCTCATACGCGCGATCCCATTCATGGAACGCGATTTTCAGATCGTACTTTGCGCCGCCGCGCCGGATACGCCGGGCATGGCGGAAGAAATGAAGACGGCAGTGGAGCGGGCAAAAGCACAGCGGCCTGGTATCGTCTGGATCAATGAAATGGTGGACCAAAAGACCGCCTGCGAACTTTACTCTCACGCAGCGGTGTTCGTTTGCCCTTCAATCTACGAACCGTTCGGCATTATTAATCTTGAAGCTATGGCTTGCGAGACTGCGGTTGTGGCGAGCGCCGTCGGCGGCATCAAAGAAGTCGTTGTAGATAGTGAGACCGGATTCTTGGTTCCACTTGAACAAATGAAAGAGAGTCCATTTGAAGCAACAAACCCAGAAAAGTTCGCGCGAGACCTCGCGGGGTGCGTCAACCAATTGATGAGAGATCCGCAATTACGCGAACGATTTGGTAAGGCGGGCCGCAAACGCGCCCAAGAGAATTTTAGTTGGGCTGCAATCGCAGCGAAAACCAAGGCGCTTTATGAATCGTTGAAGGGTGTAGCGTTTTAGGATTGGCTCTGTTCCACTTCAACAGTTTAACGCTTTAACAATGTAACGCGGTGAAGCCATGTTTGTCGATCGGATCAAAGTTTTTGCACAAGCGGGAAAGGGAGGGCGAGGGTCCGTCAGTTTTCGTCGCGAGAAATTTGTGCCGAAAGGTGGGCCCGATGGTGGCGACGGCGGGCGTGGAGGCGACGTGATCCTCCGGGCCGACCGGCATGTTGATAATCTGGCCAATCTCTTTTACGAGCCGATCATTAAGGCAAAGAACGGCGGGCACGGGATGGGAAAAAAAATGGCGGGACGCGCAGGCGCGACCAAGATCGTGAAGGTTCCAGTTGGCACAATCGTTTATGCGGTAGAAGGAGCGCAACGTTCAACGCCCAATGCAGAACAATCGGGAATTCCGATCGTCGATCTCACCCGCGACGGCCAAGAATTCGTGCTTTGTCGAGGCGGAGCAGGGGGTAAAGGCAATGTGCATTTCAAGAGCTCGCGCAACCGCGCGCCGCGCCAATACACGGAGGGTGAAGAAGGCGAACAGGGGTATTTCCTTTTCGAGTTACGAACGATTGCGGACGCAGGACTCGTTGGTTATCCGAATGCAGGCAAATCGACACTGTTGCGGAAAATCTCCGCTGCGCGACCGAAGGTTGCGGCATATCCGTTCACGACGCTGCATCCGATCGTCGGTGTAATGGAAATGCCAGGTTACCGGCGGGCGACCATTGCGGATATTCCCGGTTTAATCGAAGGAGCACACCGGGGGGTCGGATTGGGCCACGAATTCTTGCGCCACATCACGCGCTGCCGCATTTTGGTATTCGTGATTGATGTAGCCGGAAGCGAAGGACGCAATCCCATAGAAGATTTGCAGAACCTTCGGCGGGAAATTGATCTCTACGATCCGGCGCTTTCGTCGCGTCCATGGCTGGTTGTTGCGAACAAGATGGATTTGCCGGATACGGAGAGGAACCTCAGAGCGTTGCAAGAGAGATTTCCCAGAACCAAAATCGTTCCCACTTCAGCCGCAAAAGGAGAGGGAATCGCTGAGTTAAAGAAGACATTGGCAGCGACAATGCCAAACGACAAAGATGTCGTTTCCGGGGCAATTTAAGATGGACAACGCCGCAATCCGTAACGAAACTGGGCGCTATCGTATGGGCAAACGGGTTGTCGCCAGCTATTGCTCCAGTTTTCTCAAGTCGGAGATGTTGCACATTTACCGGCAGTTAAGAGCGTTGCGCGGCGTCGATACATTCGTGGTCACTAAGGAGGTCCAGAATGCTGAGCGGTTTCCATTTGAGCGTATCGAAATCATTCCGAAGCGGCGCACAAACTTGCTCGTCCACGGCTGGTTGAAATTTGTGGAACGCAGGCCCCCCATCGTTTACCGCGGCGAGTACCAGACGCTCGACTCATTGTTGGAGCGGCACGGTGCCGATCTTATGCATATTTATTTTGGCCATACCGGCGTCCACCTGCTTCCCTTCATCGAGCAGTGGGATAAACCATGCGTCGTATCTTTCCACGGAGCCGATGTCGCGCAGAAACCTGAGATCAAAGATTATCCGGCAAAATTGCGCCGTCTTTTCAAAGCGGTGCCACTCGTGTTCGCGCGATCCCAATCGTTGGTTGACCGGCTGGTTCATTTGGGCTGTCCGCCGGAAAAGCTGCGCATCAATCGCACGGGCATCCCGCTAAATGAATTTCCGTTCGTGGATAGAGAATCTCCGCGAGACGGTAAATGGCGAGTGGTCCAGGCATGCCGGTTGATTCCGAAGAAGGGCGTTGCGACGAGCTTGCGCGCTTTTGCCATTTTCAAGAAGGACAATCCTGGCGCGGAGTTTTTCATCGCTGGAAAAGGGCCGTTGCAATCGGAATTAGAAATGCTCGCCGGCGGCCTGGGCATCCTCAGAGACGTGCATTTTGTCGGATTTCTGCCCCAACCGAAGCTGCTGAAGCTTTATGCCAGTTCGCACTTGTTTTTGCACCCAAGCGAAATATCCCCAAACCAAGACCAGGAAGGTGTTCCGAACTCGGTCTTGGAAGCGATGGCAACCGGGTTGCCGGTCGTCGCGACGCGCCACGGTGGAATTCCGGAAGCCGTTGATCACGGGCGCACCGGGTTCCTGGTTGCGGAGGAGGATCACGTCGGACTAGCGAATGCCATGCAGCTAATCACAAGTTCGCCCACCTTGTTGAAGCAAATGGGAGAACGCGCCCACGCCGCCGTAGTCGAACGATTCGGACAGGATGCCCAGATTGATCAGTTAGAATCGTTCTACGAAGAAGCGATCACCATGAATGGCGCTGCTGAGCCCGTGAAATCGAGGGCGGTGACCCGGCTTGCTCCACGGTTTGCGGAGAGCCTGCCGGCGAAATAAGTTCGCGTCAGAGATTTTGTTTGTCTTCCGGCGCAAAACACGCTTTCGTATGCGCGTTCAAGTTGTAGCCGGGGCGGCATTTTCGCCGTAGTGTGGCAAGTGTGGGACGAAAGCGGATCACCTCGGCAGGCTGGCATCACCGATGCCGGCTACAGCTGTGCTTACAAAATGCGCAACCGTTGTTTACTAATATCGATCCTAGCGTTGGCCTCCAGCGCAATGCTTGCCACGTCGGCCTTTGCAGCCGAAGCGGCCGCGACTGAGCACGAAGGCGTCTCGCTAAAACCGCAGATGGTTGTTCAGCTCGGCGGTTTCGGGATAACAAACTCGATGCTAGTGACCTGGATCGTCGCCGCCGCCATCATCATTTTTTCACAAATCGCAACCCGTCGGGTTAAGGCAATCCCCAGCGGGATTCAAAATTTTTGGGAGTGGTTAGTTGAAGGCCTGCACAATTTTTTGGAAAACATTATCGGCCGTGAATTAGTGGCCAAAGGATTTTGGTTTTTTGCGACGATTTTCATTTTTATTCTGTTCGTGAACTGGTTTGGACTGATTCCAGGAATCGGAACTGTTGGTTGGGGCCATTACGACGCGACAGGAAATTTTCACGTCGATCGACCGTTGCTGCGCGGTGGCAACGCGGACCTAAACATGACGACCGCGATGTCGGCCATATTTTTCGTGATGTGGTTTGTCTGGGCGATTCAGGCCAACGGTGTCGGCGGATTTTTGAAACATTTGTTCGGCCCAAAAGGTGAGTCATCCGGAATCGTGAAGATCCTCATGATCGTCATTTTTTTCGCCGTCGGCTGGCTCGAAGTGATTTCGATTCTATTTCGACCGATTGCGCTCAGTTTTCGATTGTTCGGAAATATTTATGCTGGCGAAAGCATTCTCGAAGCGATGTCCACGATGAATCCATGGCTGTCGCCGATCTTGCCGATTCCGTTCTATTTCCTCGAAGTGCTCGTCGGATTTGTGCAGGCGCTCGTTTTCATGCTGCTGACTGCAGTTTTCACGATGTTGATTGCAGAACACCAGGAGGGACCGGAGCATGCGCACTGATGTTTCGAAGATCTCATGACGAGATCGCACAACCAACTAAACTAAATATGATACTACCAATACTAGCAGAACTGGGCGGAAGCATTCACGTCGGGCTTGCCGCGATGGGCGTCGGAATCGGAATCGGCTTGACCGGCCTCGGAATGACCACCGCAGTCGGTCGCAATCCCGGCGCGTTCACGCAGGTGCTCGTGCACGGAATTCTCGCCATCGCATTGACCGAGGCGATCGTTTTCTACGCGTTGTATCTCGTTCATTAATTTTCACGGGGAGGCAATCGATGTTGCGCCCGAAACGTAGTCTATGAATCTGATAATTGCCGCCAGCAACGGAGGCGTAACCGACATCTTGCGCGAAACAGCCGAAACGTTCGGCTGGAATTGGAAGTTGTTTCTGTCGCAGGTCATTAGCTTCTGCATTGTTGCATTCCTTTTGCAACGCTTCGCTTACAAGCCAATCCTAGCGGTGCTCGAGGAGCGACGCCGCAAGATTGAAGAGGGCCAGATCAACGCGGAAAAAATCAAGAAGGAACTCGCGGAAGCAGAGAAGCG
>Ga0209472_1001857_pt1 | contig 12039 bp, 12 predicted proteins | sample GraSoiAngelo_130_FD_185887 | JGI IMG/M metagenome (GOLD analysis project Ga0209472, IMG submission 185887) | Grasslands soil microbial communities from the Angelo Coastal Reserve, California, USA - 14_0929_02_20cm (SPAdes) (version 2) | ecosystem: Environmental > Terrestrial > Soil > Grasslands ...
ATATTCACTTTCGGTTTAAACAAGCTCGGATCGTCCAGGCTCGCAGCGTTGATCCCGTGTCCTTGATCACTAATGCCGCCAAAAAGCCGGGAACCGCAGTCCGGGCAAAAGCCGCGCTTGTTGTGGCCACCGGATTCGCTGGAAGTCTGATAATACCGTGGTGAGCCTTTCGTGATTGTGAATGCCTTGGCCGGGACATAGACAACCGCGGAAAACGACGTACCGGTCGCTCGCTGACAATCCCGACAGTGGCAATTAAACATCACGATCGGCTCAGCTGTGACTTGGTAGCGAATCCCGCCGCAAGCGCATCCGCCGGTAAAAGGTGCGGACATTTTCTTAGTCGTGGTTGTGGCCGGCCATCATGGCGACCGGAGCAGCGCCAAAACGTTTTGCCGATCGTGCGCGGGCTTTAACCACCTCTGTTTCCCGATTGCGCGGCGGCGCATTGGTGACCAATGAATTGAGCAGTTCCCGCGCGGCCAGCGTCACCCGGTCGACCGCCCGATTGAAAGCGTCCTCATTTGCTTTCGATGGTTTAGTGAAACCGCTCAATTTTCGGACGAACTGAAGGGAAGATGCCCGGATTTCTTCTTCAGTCGCCGGCGGTGCGAAGTTATGAAGTGTTTTGATGTTTCGACACATGATGATTAAGCATGAGTTAAGGTTGTAAGAATGAATTCTCCTATCGATTTGCGTTCGCGGCCATTTGCGCGGCTACTCGTTCCTCTTGCTCTCTGAGTTCGGGAGTAAACGCTTCGCCAAAATCCTCCGCCTCGTGCACCTGGCGGATTTCGATTTCTGCCCCTTCCCCAAACGGCGCGCGCTTGACCCACTCGATCGCTTCGTCTTTCGACTTCACCCGCCAGATCCAGAAGCCCGCGATCAGGTCCTTGGATTCGTGGAACGGCCCGTTTGTCACTGTATGCGTGCCGCCAGCGAACTTGACGCGCGCGCCTTTTGAGGTCGGGTGGAGGCCTTCGCCCGCGAGCATGATCCCCGCTTTGGCCAGCTCTTCGTTATACTTTCCCATTTCCGTCAGGAGCTTCTCGTCCGGCATCAGGCCGGCTTCTGAGTTCTTGTCCGCTTTAACCAGAATCATGAATTTCATTTTTTTGTCCTTCCTTGGTTTAGTTTGGCCGCGAAATTTGTGAGCTTGGACATCATTGTCTCCGCTAGCCTCCCGCGATTGCGCCCATAATAAAGAAGGGCTCTGCACCGGTCGCGATCGCTTCGGGCAATTGGGCATCCGGCGGCTGATGAGATAGGTCCTCGCCGCAAACGAAGAACCGCACCAGCGGGCGGCGTTCGTGCGTAACGTGATCACGCATCGTTCCGCGTAACACTGGATATTTCGTTTCGAGTGCGTCGAGAATTGTTCGCTGCGTAACCTCGCCATTGAGCTCGAGTTGCACTTCACTACCAACTCGCGCCAGCGTGCGCAAATGATGCGGGAGGACGACGCGGATCATGGCAGCCATGTCTCACCAATGCCTCAACACATACCAGCGGTCAAAGGCGCACGGCTCAATTCCCACTGCATCCGCCAAGCGGCAATCCCCGCTGCTATGATCCATGGTCCCAGCGCAAAAACCTGTGCATCGGGCTGCCACATCGTGAACGCGCACACATTGGCAGAGGCGTGGAAGAGCATGGCCGCAACTACACTGCCCCGCGCGTGCATCATGATTAGTGTCATTACCATCGACCAGGCCATCAACTCGAGAGCGAACGGTAGGAACCCGGTCCCATATTGCGGCGTTCCGGTGATGATGAAGAGCGGCAGATGCCAGCATGCCCACGCTACACCGAGGATCAGCGTTCCCATGATCGGTCCAAAGCGTCCCAGCAATCGCGGAAGCGCAAAGCCACGCCATCCCGGTTCCTCACCTAGGACCACAGCTAGTTGGCCAAGCAGGAGCGCTGTCACAGTTCGCGGCGGGCGGTGAAAAAACGAATCGTGAGGCAAGTGGAAGCCGACAGACACCGCATCACGCACCAGGTAGATAATGGGCGGAACGCAGATCGCTATAATTGCCCATCGAAATGGTACCCGGTGCATAATCCGGCGGTAAAATGCTCCCAGCTCAGCCCGTCCACCTTCTACTGATGTGCTCACGAGCGCCGCTCCGTGCGGTGCGAATACGGCAGCCAAATAAAACCAACGTCCAGGCCACGCGAAAGGAGAGAGGTGCTGCGCGAAAAGTGCAATCCAAGCGGTCCAACTGATCGCGTAGGCAATGAGAAAGAACATCGCGATTCGCGAGCTCCTTAGCTGTGCCCGGTTCAACGCGAACAATCTTGCTACCTCGGCGATGCGCTCGTCTGCTTGAATATCCCCCTGCAATACAAGTACTTCATTCGCGAGCGACGCTTACGAAGCAGCTTGCTCTGTCCTGAAGTCAACGCAGGATCATGGCAGCGTTTGGGCTTCGACTGAAAGGACGGCGGGAAGATCACGCACAATCGGTTTCCAAGTGTCGCCAGCGTCCGATGATCCGTAAACCTGACCGCCGGTGGTGCCGAAGTACACGCCGCAAGAATCGAGCGCGTCAACCGACATCGCATCGCGCAAAACATTCACGTAACAATCGCGTTGCGGCAGACCTTTCGTTAGTTCTTCCCATTCGTTTCCGCCTTTCCGACTGCGGTAGACCCGCAGTTTGCCATCCGGCGGGAAATGTTCCGAGTCGCTCTTGATCGGCACGACGTAGATCGTCTCCGGCTCGTGCGCGTGAATATCAATCGGGAACCCGAAATCGCTCGGTAAATTGCCGCTGACTTCGCGCCAAGAATCGCCGGCGTCATCACTCCGCATCACATCCCAATGTTTTTGCATGAAGAGCGTGTTCGGCCTCGATGGATGCATCGCGATGCGATGAACACAGTGGCCGACTTCCGCAATGGGATCAGGCATGTATTGCGAATGCAAACCGCGATTGATCGGCTTCCACGTCTTACCGCCGTCGTAGGTCCGGAACGCGCCTGCAGCCGAAATAGCGATGAAAATTCGTTGTCGATCTTTCGGATCGAGAAGAATGGTGTGCAGACACATGCCGCCTGCGCCCGGCTGCCATTTAGGGCCGGTGTCATGTTTGCGCAGACCCGACAACTCCTGCCAGGACTTTCCGCCGTCTTTTGATCCGAACAGTGCGGCATCCTCCACGCCGGCGTAAACGTGATCTCGATCGTCGAGCGACGGTTCAAGATGCCAGACCCGCTTGAACTCCCACGGATGCTGGGTGCCGTCGTACCACTGGTGCGTGCCCGGGACGCCGTCGTAAACGAATTTGTTACTTTCACCCATCGGCATACCCTGCGGACTTGTTGTCGGCCCGCCACCCGGCGTGTCCCAGGTTTTGCCGCCGTCGTCGGAACGCTGAATGATCTGTCCGAACCACGCGCTGGTCTGCGACGCGTACAGCCGGTCCTGATCAACCGGAGAACCTTTCATGTGATAAATCTCCCAGCCCGCAAAATGCGGGCCGTCAACTTTCCAGTCTTTCCGCTTCTCGTCCGATGTCAGGACGAACGCGCCCTTCCGTGTGCCAACCAGTAATCGTACTTTGCTCATTGTTTACACTTGCAACCGCGGATTACGCAGATCAACACGGATTTTTTATTTCCTTATTTCGCTATGCAAATGTTCTTCGCCTCGGTGAAGAATCGCAATGCTTCTTCGCCGCCTTCGCGACCGACACCGCTTGCTTTCATGCCGCCGAACGGAACACGCAGGTCGCGCACGAGCCAGCAGTTCACCCAGACTGTTCCGGTGTGAATTTGTTCGGCCACGCGGTGCGCGCGATTGAGGTTTTGCGTCCAGACGCTCGAGGCCAGGCCGTAATCGGTGTCGTTGGCGTAACCGATCACTTCCTCTTCGTTGTCGAACGGCGTGATGGTGATGACCGGGCCGAAGATTTCCTCACGATTTGTGCGACATGAAACCGGCAAATCGGTGATGATCGTCGGCGGAAAGAAATAACCGTAGCGGCAGCGATCGTTGATTGGCTTCGGCGCTTTACCGCCGAGCGCGATCTTCCCGCCTTCCTCCTGCGCCAAATCGACATAGAATTTTATTTTATCTAGCTGCGTCTTGTTCACGATCGCCCCTTGTTCGGTCTTCTCGTCCAGCGGATCGCCAACTTTTAGTTTCGAAGCCTTCTCGGTGAAGCGATCAACGAAATCTTTGTAAGCGGAGCGCTCGACGAACACTCGCGAACCACACAGGCAGATTTGGCCCTGGTTTGCGAACGACGATCGCACGCTGCCGGCGATGGCAGCCTCCAGGTCGGCGTCGGCGAAAACGATGTTTGGGTTTTTTCCGCCCAGTTCGAGTGAAACTTTCTTGAACAACGGTGCGCACGCCTCCGCCACTTTCCGCCCGGTGACCGTGCCGCCCGTAAACGAGATCGTGTTGATCTTTGGATGCGCCGTGATCGCAGCGCCGACATTTGGTCCAGTTCCGTGCACTACGTTGAGGACACCGTTTGGAAGACCGGCCTCTTGTGCGATTTCGCAAAGCATGTAAGCCGTCACCGGTGTCAGCTCGCTTGGTTTAGCTATGGCGATGTTACCGACCGCGATGGCGGGCGCAATTTTCCAGCTCAGCAAATAGAGCGGCAGGTTCCACGGCGAAATCAGTCCGGCGATGCCGCGCGGCTGACGCGTCGTATAGTTGAAAGCGACGTTGTCGGTGATATGGGCTTCCGACTCGGTGTGCAGGATCGCGGTCGCGAAGAAACGAAAGTTGGCGACGGCCCGCGGAATGTCGAGTGTGCGCGCAAGCGAGAGCGGCTTACCCGTGTCGATTGATTCCGCCCGCGCGAACTTCTCCAGATCACGCTCGATCAAATCAGCGATGCGCAGGAGAATTTTCGAGCGTTCCGCCGCGGGCGTGCAAGACCAATCGACGAATGCCTTCTCCGCCGCCACGACGGCAAGATCGACATCACGGCTGTCGCTGTCCGCGACTTGCGAATAGGACTTCCCGGTCGCCGGTTCGATGTTGTCCAGATATTTCCCGCCGACTGGCTCAATAAATTGGCCATCGATGAAGTTTTGAATTTTGTCGGCTTCGGTGCGCACGCGTCGATGACAAAATCAAACATCGAACACCAAACATCAAACATAGAGTGGCGGTGAGGGAGGGATTATCCAACGCTTCGCGTTGGCTCCGGAGTTAGATCCCGCAATGGCGGGATTTTAACCCATGCGCTTCGCGCCCCACCGGTCGAACAAGTTCTCATCTCCCGTACGTGAGCGTGTACGGTGCGGCGAAGGCGAGCGGTTTGCCGCGTCGGGAACATGGCGGTGAGGGAGGGATTCGAACCCTCGGTACCCTTTGACAGGTACGGCGCTTTAGCAAAGCGCTGCTTTCGACCACTCAGCCACCTCACCAAAATCGGCTGCGAGAATATGGCAAACAATAGCCGGTTGCCAACAGCATGCGTGAAATAAGACACGCGAGCAATTCGATCCTATTCAGCGGCAATCGGACTCGAGAGAATGGCCATCTAACGACGAACTCGGGTCCGCAGATACCTTTTCGAAAGCGAGCTCGCAGGCAGTGCAGCGTGGATCGCGTTCTCAGCGATCCTCCCATTTTGGCGCGCGCTTATCGAGGAACGCATCAATGCCTTCCTCGACGTCCCGCGCGAGCATGTTCTCAACCATCACTTCTGTCGCGTAGCGATAGGCGTCCTTAAGTCCGCCTTCGAGCTGCTGGTAGAAGGCTTTCTTGCCGATCTTGACCGCATACGCCGACTTCGCGGCGATCTTGCGCCCGAACGCGAGCGCCTCTTCCCGTTCATTCCCGGGAGCGACCACGCGATTAACGAGTCCGATGCGCAAGGCATCCTCGGCCGAGATCATGTCCCCGGTAAGCAGCATTTCCATGGCATGTTTGCGCGCGACGTTGCGCGAGAGCGCCACCATCGGCGTCGAGCAGAACAGGCCGATATTGACCCCAGGCGTTGCGAATTTTGCGGCTGCGGACGCAACGGCGAGATCGCAGCTTGCAACGAGCTGACAGCCGGCTGCCGTTGCGACGCCTTGGACGGCGGCGGCAACGGGCTGGGGTAGGTTCACAATCTGTTGCATCACCGTGCTGCACATCTCCATGATGTATTTGAAATAAGCTCGGCCGCGATCCGAGTCGGACCGGTGACTCTTCAGTTCCTTCAGGTCGTGGCCGGCGGAGAACGCCGATCCGTTAGCCGCCAGGACAACCGCACGCACGCTCGGTTCCTGCGCAATCGCCGTGAACGCGTCAACGAGTGCAGCGAGGAGCGCCTCCGACAGACTGTTGCGCGCTTCGGGCCGGTTGAGTGTCAGAATAGCGATGCTTTCCACGTCTTCGCGCAGGAGGATCAGCGGCGAAGTGGGTGCAACGCGGGCGGTGAGGGCTGGAGCGCTTATTGATTTGGGTTCATGAGTCTTTGCGATCATGACTTAGTCATTGTATCCGAAAAAGCCCGGCCTTGCGAATCGCCGACCGCCAATTGAAATAGATCGTGATGATCGCCGAAGAAGAAGCCCGAGAGAAAGTCCTCGAAAAAATTCAGGTGCGGGCGAGCCGCAGAGTTTCGCTCTCGCACGCGCTGAATTGTTTTGCCGCGGAAGATTACTTTTCGTCGCTGCCGCTGCCGAACTTCGATAACTCCGCCATGGACGGTTATGCGGTCGTGGCAAGCGCGTCCGGTGTCGGAAAACGATTGCGCGTTATCGGCGAACAACCTGCGGGGTTAGATCGAAAATTGCTGGTTTCGCCTGGTGAAGCGATCCGGATTTTTACCGGCGCGCCAATGCCAGCGGGCGCAGATGCAGTGGTAATGCAAGAAGACGTGACCCGCGAGAGTTCGGAGATCGTCATGAATGCTGATGTCGATCCTGGCGATTTTGTCCGGCGCCGCGGTTGCGATTTGACGGAGGGTCAGAAAATCGTGGCAAAAGGGGAGCCGATTCGTGCGACCACAATAGCTTTGCTTGCATCGCAAGGTTTCAGAGAAGTTTCAGTCGGCGGCGAAGTGGATGCGGCAATCATTTCAACCGGCGACGAGTTGGCCGAGCCTGGAACAAAACTTCAGCCCGGTCAGATCTACGAAAGCAATTCAGTCATGTTGCAAGCGTTGCTGCAACGTTGCGGCGCTGTTGTGAAATCGGTGGGGCATTGCAAAGACGAGGCAGATTCGTTGAGGAAGACTCTCGAACAGGCGACCAAGCATTCAGTTCTCATTATCAACGGCGGCGTCTCCGTGGGTGAACACGATTTGGTCCAATCAACGTTGCTGTCGCTTGGCGCGAAGATCGACATTTGGAGAGTCGCGATCAAGCCAGGCAAACCGTTTGTCTTCGGTCGCATCCGTAAGTGCACGGTGTTTGGGTTGCCGGGAAATCCGGTCTCCGCCTTTGTCACATTTTTGCAATTCGTTCGGCCCGCGATTTTTAAAATGATGGGCGCAGCAAATTTCGATCTGCCGAAAGTGCCCGCAAAGTTGATCGTCGATCTACGAAATGAGAGCGATCGCCCACATTATGTCCGAGGAAAATGCGAGAACGGAAATTTTTCGCCGGTTGGCCGCCAGGAATCGCATGCGCTCTTCGGGTTGAGCCAATCGAATGCGCTGCTGCGTCTCGCGGTGGGTGAAGTGCGAACGTGCGGTGACATTGTTGATATCGAGTTGTTCAATTAGCGGGATTTTCTTGTCGTAGTGACGTTGACAGACCACATCGCTTTCTTAGCTTAAGCGCGTTGAATACAGGAGCTTCCATCGCATTTGCACGAAATCCAACCGATCAAATTCGTGCCGATGCGGAACGGCTTTCTCATATTGTCCTCGAAATGCAGCGCTGTTTTGTGCTGCATCTCTGCAAAGAGCTTGCCCCGGGCAACGTCTCTTTTCCGCAATTTTTCCTTCTTGCTTTCCTCGACCACAAGGAAGTCCTTACCATGTCCGCGATTGCGCAGAAGATGGGGCACACGACGGCGGCCGCGAGCGGTTTGGTCGCGCGGCTCGAAAATCTGGATTACGTCATGCGCTCGAGCGCGCGGGAGGACCGCCGGAAGGTAATGGTCTGTATTACGCCGAAAGGTTCGGCTCTAGTTCGACGAATTCGTGAGGAGATGGTGGGCAATCTGATGAAGATTTTGGAGCACCTCACGCCCGATGAGCAAAAGGCGTGGTTGCATATCTACAGTAAAATTTATGATTACTGCCAATCAAAATGATTTTCATCTATTCTGCGGCAGTGTTATCACACCACGGTAAAAAGCGCGCAGTTTGAATCTGCGCGCCTACGATTACGCATCTAATCTCTCGGGCCACATTTCTTCATGCGAAAATATTTTGTAATCTTCGGGTTCGCTGCCGCAATGATTTCTGCGAGCTCGTTGGCACGCGCCGGCACAGGCGGTGGATCGACGTCGGCAAGCAGTGAAACATCTTCCGCACGCAGTGTTCCCACGTTTACGCTTGATCAAGCGATCCTGACGGCGCTGCAACGCAATCCGGCTCTCCTCAACGCGGAACAAGAGATCAAACGGACGAAAGGCGTCATCATCGAAATCCGCGCGCAGGCGCTGCCGCACATCACACCGGCGGGAACTTTTGAATGGACTGATCCGAACTTGGTTGGCGCCCGGATATTGGGAGGTACGACTGGAACCAGTACAACGCCTGGAACCGCGACCACAACCGGGGCCGCATCCATTGTTGACCCACCGCCATCGCAGGTCAAGGAACCGACAGGTGCCGCACTGGCCGATCCGTCGCCGACACCGGGTGTCACCAATACTCAATTGAGCGATATATCCTACAGCATCAGCGTCCTTGGAAGGCAGCTGGTTTTTAACGGGACGACGTGGCCGTCGATTCGCGGTACCTTCTTTCAGCGAGACAGCGCCTACTTCGCGTTTCGCAATACGCTCGACCAGGTCATCGCGACTGTGAAAACACAGTTCTACCAGATCGTAGTCAATAAGGCGCTGATTGGTGTGCAGGAGCAATCAGTGCACCTTTTGGAGAGCCAGCTGAAAGACCAGCAGAACCGCTTCGAAGCGGGAACAGTTCCGCGTTTCAACGTCTTGCAAGCGGAAGTCGCCCTCTATAATCAGATTCCGCAACTGATCACTGCGCAAAACAACTATCGAATATCCAAGCTTGTTCTGGCCAAGACCATCGGACTCGATTTTAACCCGCTGCGCGGAGAAAATCCCCCGCTCGAAGTTGTTGGCGAAATGCCCTACATCCCGCGTACTATCGCGCTGGTCGATGCGATTGAGCTTGGGAAGCAGCGCCGCCCGTTTCTTAAACAGGCGCGGGCAAATGTCTTGAACCAGATCGAGCAAGTACACGTGGCATTGGGTCAGTTTTTTCCAACCATCAACACAACCGGGGGCGGCGAATGGGTCAGCTCGCCGACCAACTCCAGTTGGCACGATATTTCAAAAGGTTGGATCGCGCAGGTGCAGGGTAGCGTGCCGATTTGGGACAGCGGCGAGATTTGGGGCCGGGTCAAGCAACAACGGGCGCTCCTTTCGGAGACGAAAATCACTTACGACGACGACGTTCGGCAGGTTGAACTCGAGGTGCAACAGTCCTATTCAAATTTGCAGCAGAACCGCGAACTAATTCAGAGCCAGGAGAAAAACGTGGAGCAAGCCGATGAAGCGCTGCGTCTGGCCAAAGCCCGCTTGGACGCTGGCGCAGGAACTCAGTTGGACGTGCTCAATGCCCAAGTCCAGTTACTGACTGCGCAATCGACGCGCTTGCAGGCGCTCTTCGGCTACAACTCCGCCCTTGCGGAATTCGACCGCGTCACCGGTGCGCAGAGTACCTACACCGAATCGTTCGCCAACCTGGCGCCGCGCGCGACTCGAACGAAAACGTACTATACAGGGAGTGGTGTTGATGCCACGGGAAAGCCAAAGTCCAACTTATCGAAGTAGATCTTTATCACCTCGAGCAAAAGGTCGCCTTGAGCGAAGGCGAATAGGTCGACGCATCTGCTCCGGTTAATCGATTTAGTGCCGCCACTGCCTGTTGAAAAATTCGGTGCCTTGGCAGCGCTGCCGAACTGTCGTCACGTTTTTACGGAACGCATCCCTGGAATCGACGTTTCGCACGATAAAGCCGAAGCATTAGCGCGGCTTGAGAAAGCTCATCAAGGCATTCGCGATGCCACTGGATTCGGCGATTGGCCGCTGCTTACCGCTCAACAAATTCACGGAAACAAAATCGCAGTTGCGGATACACCAATGGAAAGTGACAAAGAATTCCCCGGTTGCGACGGCGTTATCACGAATCAGCGTGGTACCGCGCTCGGCGTTTACGTGGCTGACTGCTGTGCGGTTTACATGGTCGATCCAAAAACGCCGGCTGTCGGTATAGCACATTCCGGGCGCAAAGGCACCGAGCTCGGCGTCGTTGCGAACACGATCGAGCAAATGATCAAACGCTTCGGATCGAATCCGGCCGAGCTAATCGTCCAACTCAGTCCCTGCATTCGTCCGCCACTCCCGTGTGTGCACTGCCTGTGACCTTGATCGTTATTATTCCTATCGCGCCGAGAAAGGAAAAACCGGTCGCATGCTCGCGTTGCTAGGACTCAACCCAGCAATTGCGGATTAGGCGAAAAATGTTCGCCTTTGATTACGAACATTCGTCTAATCCTCGTTAGGAATACGCCACGATGCGAATAGCCGTCGTTCTCGGTTTCCTTCTCCTCGTTGGATCCGCATCTGGAGGGAGCGACGTTTCTCGCTATCAAGTCGAACGTGGTTCCCAGCTCGAGAAAGAACTCGGTTACGAAGTTTCCGTGCAAGACAAACACGACGAATGGCAATCGGACAGCAGAGATGGGATCGGGATCGAAGGCCCCGCTCCAGAATATGTCGTAAAATTTCACGCTACGGCAGGGGGTAAACTCAAGGACTTGTTCGAGCTCGACCTCGCTTTGACCGATGCAAACGGGACACTGCTACACGTCCCGTTAGCGATCAGATCGAGATACAACAAGGAGAACCAGGTCGACGTTCGGTTCCTCATCAAGAAGGACGTGATCAATCGGGCGGTGTTGACCATTCGCTGTGGCGGCCCGCCACAAGGCGAAGCTAGTTACGCTATTCGGCTTGGCGAGGTACCCGTCCTAAACCTGCCGAAGAAAAGCATGCCGAAGAAAAGCTTTACCGATGCTGTAGCGATCGCTGAACAGTTTCTGCGCGGGCAGAAAATCGACCTTTCCAACGGCGTGCTGCTTCGGGCTGAGTTCAGGAATTACCTGCGCGACGAACGTGAAACCCCTCGTTGGGACATCACGTGGGCTCTTGCCGGTGACAAGGGCGTCGACGTGTGGGTTTGGCAGGACGGCTCCGCAAAGCTGACTCGAGGGCGCTCGTCACCGAGAATCCTGCCGAAGAAAAGCCTAACGGAGGCTGTAACGATTGCTGAGGAGTTTCTGCGTGGGCAGAAGATCGACGTTTCTAAACACATGCTGCTTAGAGCTGAGTTTACGATTAATTTTATCAATGATCGTGAGACTCCGTTTTGGGACATCGCGTGGGGTCTTGACCACCAGCGTGTTATTGCTTCGGTTTTGCAAGATGGCTCCGCCAAGCTGATTCGAGCACGTTGAGCGCGCTTATGCTGCAAATCTGCCATCAACAAATGGCCAGGGACACGCTAATTATGCGAAGAGCCATTGTTGTCGGTTTCCTTCTCGTCTTCGGATTGGCAGTCCGAGGAAGTAGCGTCTATCGCTACGAGGTTGACCGTGGTTCCGACCTCGAGAAAGAGCTCGGTTATGAGCTCTCGGTGCATGAAGCTCACGGTGAAAAGCAATCTGAAAGTCTTGATAAGGTCATCCCGATTGAAAGCGCTACACCGAAATATGCGGTGAAGTTTCAGGCTCCTGTTGCGGATAAGCTTAAGGATCTATTCGAACTTGATCTTACTTTGAACGATGTAAACGGGATACTTATCCAAGTTCCTTTAGCGATCAGACCGCGATTGACAAAGGAAAACGCAGTTGATGTCCAATTTC
>Ga0209472_1001863_pt1 | contig 12017 bp, 8 predicted proteins | sample GraSoiAngelo_130_FD_185887 | JGI IMG/M metagenome (GOLD analysis project Ga0209472, IMG submission 185887) | Grasslands soil microbial communities from the Angelo Coastal Reserve, California, USA - 14_0929_02_20cm (SPAdes) (version 2) | ecosystem: Environmental > Terrestrial > Soil > Grasslands ...
AATGTGCCGAATCTGCTCGCGGTAGGTCTCTTTGCCGTAGGGCGCCAGGCCCATGACTTTGCCTTCGTCCCCGTATTTTTGGTAGCCGATGAATTCGCAAATCATGGTGTAGAAACTTCCGAGCGAGTGCGGTAAGAAGACGCGGTCGAGAACTTCGATTTCGTTTCCTTCGCATCGAGCCATCATGGTCGAGACAAAATCGCCCGAGCCGTCATAGCTGAAGCCGGCGGCTCTTTCCCAAGGCGAGCAGTAATACGCGCTCGCAATATGCGCAATGTGGTGCTCGAGGTGATGCTCCTGGAAACCGAGTTGCACCGGATCAACGTCAAGCGATGTGGCAATCAGCGAGCGCACGTCGCGCATTGCTTCCTTGTGCTGGCGAAGGCGGATGAAATTCAGAATCTTGGCGGGATTCGCAAGCGCGTACTGGACCTTTCGGGAGAGGTTGGCATCGCTGTCCTGACCGACGGCGACGTGATCAACATCCGTCATCTTTGCGCCCGCGGCGTCGAGGCAGGCTTTAATGGCGAGCGAAGGAAAGCCGGCATAGTGCTTGATCCGATTCAGGCGCTCTTCGGCAATGGCAAAAATTACTTCGCCATCCTGAACGATGGCGGCCGAGGCGTCCGCATGAAACATATTGAGGCCGAGAATCAGCATGAGGGAACCTGCCGGGGTTGAGAATTCATGAAATCTTGAAGGCCAATCTGTGCGGGCTGGCCGGAAGATCGCGATTCCACCGCTCGTAATGTGGCTATCGTGGTCGCCACGATTTCGGAAAATGGTATCGGTGATTCGCCGCCACCGCGAATAGCGCACGAAAAGGCTTCCCACTCGGCGCGATGGCCTTTGTCCTGGCGCAGGTGCGAGCGGATTATTCTCTGTCGTCCATTCCGCACCAGCTCCAGACGGCGAAAATCATCGAGCACTGCGACCGCTCCTCCGCCGAAAATCTCGAGTCGTTCCTTGGAGTAAGAGCGGTCGCCGTTAGCAAGATAGCTGATCGTCCCCTGCGATCCATTTGCAAATTTCAAGCTCAGGATCGCTTGATCGTTTGCCGCCAACGCGCGAGTGTGTACCTCGATGGGCGGAGTGTCTGCAAGAAAGCTAAGCAGGTCGATAAAATGGCACACCTCACTAAGAATTCTGCCTCCGCCCTGTTCGGGATCGTTGATCCAATGGTCGGGCGCCATCGGTCCGGCATTAATGCGGTAGTGCATGGCCAGAGGCTCGTGGATGTTCTCTACGAATAACTTCATCTCCCGGACCATAGGTGCGAAGCGGCGGTTGAAGCCGACCATCAGGTGACGTTGGCTGCGGTTGTAGGCCTCAATGATTTCGGCCAGTTCGTCTTCCTTGAGGCAAAGAGGTTTTTCGCAGAAGACGTGCTTGCCGGCCTGGAGCGCCGCCACGACGTGGGGCGCATGCAGGTGATGGCGGGTGGCGATCACAATAGTGTTCACAGCCGGATCATTGATGATCTCAGCTTCGTCCGTAGCGCAATATCGAAAGCTGAATTTCTCGGCTGCGTGCCGCGCGTGAGTGCCGCTCGCGGCACATATTCCAATGAAGTTCAACCCACTAACTTTCTTCATTGCTGGCAACAACGTGTTCATCGCGAAAGTACCCGCCCCCAGCACACCAAGACGAACTGGCTGGTCGGAAGCCGCATCAATGCGCTTCTTCCGGGAAACCACTTCGAGCCGCGTGTGCTGCTGCGCCGAGTCCGGATACGTGATCAGCACGCCAAGAAAAGGCTCGTTCGTGATGCTGGAAATAATTTCGTAGGCATCTGAAGCGCGCTCGATGGGCACACGGTGCGTGATCAGCGACTTCACGTCGACTTTGCCGTCAACTAATAATTCGAGGAAAGCTTCCATGTTGCGGTTTTCAGTCCAACGCGCATAGCCGATCGGATAATCTCTGCCCTTCTGCTCGTAAGCGGCGTCGTAACGGCCGGGTCCGTAGGATCGCGAGACGCGGAAATCGAGCTCTTTTTCGTAATAGAGCTTGCGCTGGATGTTCATTCCCACTGTACCGACGGCGACGATCATGCCGCGGTCCCGAGCGGCTTCTGCCGCGAGGTTCACCGGATCGCTGCTCGGTGTTTCTGCTGTAATCAGGAGGATGTCGGCGCCTCTGCCGTGAGATTGATCGAAACAAAGTTGCGCGAACTGGGTAGGATCGGCCGTCGCGCAATCCGCACCCAGGTTCTTGGCGAGCGCAGCTCGGTCGGAAATGAGATCCATCCCGACCACCCGACACCCTGCCGCTTTCAGAATTTGTATGGTGAGCTGGCCAAGAAGGCCAAGACCGATTAATCCGGCGACCTCACCCAGCTTTGCCTCGGCTGTGCGGACGCCGTGCATGGCAACTGCGCCGATCGTGCTGAAAGCTGCTTCTTCGAATGAAACATCCGAGCCGTTTGGGATACGCGCCATCAATAAGCGCGGAATGCAGGCCATCTCAGCGTGCGTGGCATTGCCTGCGCCGGCGCAAGCGACGCGATCGCCGGTATGAATGTCGGTAACGGCTTCATGTACCGCAACCACCGTCCCCGCACTGCTGTACCCAACCGCCAGCGGCTGGTCAAGGCGGCTGCGTACAGCTTGCACTGCGGAGAAGAGCCCGTCGCGGCGGACTTTGTTGACTACTTCGCGAACCAGGTCAGGGCGCGCGCTGGCCTTCTGAAATAGATTCTTTCCGGCAAATTCAGCCGCCGCGCGCTCCGTTCCTGCAGAAACGAGCGATGCAGCAATGCGGACTAGAGCGCATCCAGGCAGCAGCTTGGGGGTGGGCACGTCAGCTACCGCTATTTCGCCGTTGTTCGCGTACTGGAGCACTTGTCTCATGCAGTGGCCGCCTGCCGCACGGGAATCACGCGAGACGACGTTGCGTCGAGAAAGCTCTGCATCCAAAGCTCGAGGGTTAGAAATTGCCAGATTTGCATTGACCAATCTTGTGCGCCACTGCGATGTTCGCTGATGAACCGGCGCACGGCTTGTGGGCTGAACAAGCCACGCCTACGCAGCCGGGAGTCAGAAAGAAGTTCGTCGGCCATCTCGCGCAATTCGTGGGCGAGCCAGTAGTCGATTGGCGCCGCAAAGCTCGATTTTGGCTGGCGTAGTACCTCGCTCGGAAGGACATCTCGCATCGCTTTGCGAAGGATGTGCTTAGTGACCGGACGGAAAAATCCCTTCAGCTTGGAAGCCGGGGGTACGTTCCAGGCCACGAACTCGGCCAGCTCACGATCCAGAAAAGGCACGCGAACCTCAACCGAAGATGCCATGCTCATTTTGTCGTTGTAAGTGAGATTGAGGCTCGTCATGAAAATCTTCGTGTCGAGGTACAGCATTTGATTCAGGAAGTCGGCGTGCCCAACGCGCTCGAATGCCGCACGATGCATCAGGCAAGGATCAAACCCACCGAGTTCGGCCCGGAAATCCCGTGAGTAAATTGATGTTTTCTGCTCGGCATTGAGATAAGTGCAATTCGTAATGAAGCGATCCGTCGCAGAAAGGAAGGCACTACGGCACATCTTCTTGAGCAAACGAACTGTTCCCTTGAAGGAAGAACCCCGCATGCTGGGGAGATTCTCAACTGTGCGTTGCACCACTCCACGTAATGCAAGCGGAATGCGCTGATAAGTCGCTCCCCAATAGTGCGCAATGTATTTGCGATACCCGGCGAGCAGTTCATCACCGCCCACTCCGGAGAGTAGAACCGTCGAAGTTTTGCGGGCTTCGCGGCACACGAGATACGCGGTGATGATAGCCGGGTCGGCCGTGGGCTCGTCCATGTGCCAGGTAAGTCGCGGTAGCAAGTCAGCTACATTCGGCTCGACTACGATGCGGTGATTCTCGCAACCGAACTGCTGCGCGAGACGTCTCGCAACGCCGGGATCATCCAGCGTGTTTTCACCGATCCGGTACTTCTTGGGAAATGTGATGGTGTAGGTTCTGATCGGCTGGCTGCTGGCCTGCGCCATCATGGCAACGATGCTGGAAGAATCCAGACCTGCGCTGAGGAACGCACCGACCGGAACATCGCTGATCATCTGCTGTTGGACCGAGCGGCCGAAACGCTCGCGAATCTCTTCGGCCAGCTCGTCTTCCGAGCGAGAATAAGCCGCATCCGCAGGGGGAAAGGTCAGATCCCAATATTGCTTGATCTTGAGCCGGCCCTCACGAAAAGTCGCGCAGTGGCCCGCGGGCAATTTGTGAATCCCGCGAAACATGGTTCGAGGATCGGGGACCCAGAGGAAGGTCAAATATTGGTGCAGGGATTGTGGATCAAGCTCGGCCTCGACACCGGGAACTTCCAGCAACGCCTTGATCTCAGAGGCGAAAGCGAACCGGTCTCCCTCATGGAAGTAATAAAACGGCTTCACGCCGAAGTGATCGCGCGCTAGAAATAATTTTGGCGTGCCGGAGCGCAGATCACAGATGGCAAAGGCGAACATGCCATTCAGCCGATTCACGCACTCCTCGCCCTCTTCCTCATAAAGATGAATGATGACCTCTGTGTCGGTTTCCGATGCGAAGCGGTGGCCTTTGCTCTGGAGTTCGCGGCGTAGATCTTGGAAATTGTAGATCTCGCCGTTGTAGGTAATCCAAACGCTACGGTCTTCGTTGCACATCGGCATGTGCCCGCTGGGAGAAAGATCGATAATGGCAAGCCGCCGGCTGCCCAAACCCATGTAGGAGCCATCGGGAAATCGTCGGCTCCAAATTCCGGCATCGTCCGGGCCGCGATGCGCTTGCACCGCTGTCATGCGCCTGAGCGTTTCATCATCACCGTGATTGACAATCCCGCTGATTCCACACATGGTCAGGTCTTGCCGATCCTCAGTTCGTAGATTTTTGCTTTGATGTGGAAGAACTGAATTCCCTGCAACACGCAATAAATCAGGCCTGGTCTGCCATCCAGAAATCCCAGGCGAAGGAAGTATTTGTAAAGAAAAAACAGAACGGGGGATCCGGGAACTGCAAAGAGTTTCTTGCGTAGCCAACGTCGGCGCTGTGCCTGAGTCGCAAACAGTGAAGGCGGAAGCTCGGTCGGGTTCCCATCCAGCCACACACTGGCTTCCCAGTTGGAGTAGTTATCGTGCTTTTGGATGTAGCGGGAGAGCGAGTCGCAGTTATGATGCAGCAGCGTATTGCTGAGCATCCCTATATTCCCGTCAACGATGACGTGCTCGTGCACTTCCATGTCGCACATCGAGTTATCCTGGTCCTTCAGACGGCACTCGAATCGGCCCTTCCCGCGACGAAAGAGAGGTAGCTTGTAGAAACCGGCATCGCTGTGGTGGAGCGCGCGTCCCAGAAAGAACATCTGCAGCGCAATGTAATAGCCGTCGAAGTTGGGGTCCTGGATCGCCTGGCTCATCTCTTCCGCGAGCTGTGAAGTGAGGGCCTCGTCGGCATCGAGAAGAAGAAGCCACTCGTATGTGATCGGCAAAGTATCCATCGCCCACTGCCGCTTTTTGGGCCACCCGCCGCGATAGGTGAACTGGACTACCGTCGCGTCGAACGAGCGCGCGATCTCGGCGGTTTCGTCGCTGCTGTTGGAGTCGAGAACGTAAACCTCGCCAACACCACGCAAGGATTCCAGGCAGCGCGGCAGATTGCGCGCTTCATTACGCACAGGAATGATGACGCTGATAGGCAGGGTGACAATCGAATCCGTGGGCCGCAGCGGCAGCCTGGGTTCCGCCAGTGTTCGCATTAGGAAGAGAGATCGCCGCCAACATCTTAACGTGAATGAGGATGTGCATAAGTATGCACGGGGTTACTTCTCATGTGCGTGTTACTATCCGGCTCAAAATCCCCTTCACAAATGGCAAGCGCGCAGAGTTCGCAACTCAAAGACGAAGTTCAGGACTTTTGGAACGCGGAGCCATGCGGCTCGCGGTATTTGGAAGCCGCTGAGGACTTCGAAGCCTTTGAGGCGCACCTGCGTTCTCGCTACGCGCTGGAACCGCACATACCACAGTTTGCCAAATTTTCCTCAGCTCGGGACTTACGAGTGCTCGAGATCGGCGCGGGCATCGGCGCTGATTATCTGGAATGGCTGAGGGCGGGAGCCGATGCGACCGGAATTGACCTTTCCGCAATTTCGATTGAGCGTGCAAAGCGCAGATGTGTGCTCGCGGGCTATGAACCCGATTTGCGTGTCGCGGATGCGGAACGCCTTCCATTCGCGGCGGATACATTCGATGTCGTCTATTCCTATGGCGTGATGCATCACACCCCGCAACCAGCGCAATGCCTTGCCGAAGCGTGGCGCGTGCTGAAGCCCGGCGGCGAGGCGCGCATCATGCTGTATCACCACCCGTCTTTGACCGGAATGATGCTGTGGCTGCGCTATGGCGCCTGGCGCGGGAAATCGATGCGGCGAACTGTCTTCGATCACTTGGAGAGCCCCGGGACCAAGACTTACACAGAAGCGGAGGTCCGGGCGCTGATACAGGGCTTCGAGTCGGTAGAGATTCAACAAGTCTTCAGCCCCGGCGATTTGTTGCTGAACGCGCCCTCGGGACGCTTCCAGTCGGTACTGTATCGGCTGGCGTGGAAATTCTATCCGCGATTTCTGGTCAGGAAGTTCGGTGGACGCTGGGGATTGTTTTTGCTGATTTCGGGGAGGAAGCCGGCGACCAAGTGAGATTCGCGGCAAGGAATCGCCGCAGTTTCTTACCATCTCCTTTAAGCAGTGCTAGCATTCAGGTTAGCTCACCAACAGAGGCAACTAAGTGGACGAAATCGCAGCGGTCGAGCGCACCACAGCGGAAGAAGGCTTCCCGGCAAGTCGGTCCGTTTGTTCCGAGTCTTCGGTGCCCGAGGTCCTAAGTTTGAAAGATGGAGGTCCGGAACTGAAGGTCAACATAGGTTCCGGCCTCTCCGGTGCCACCGGATGGTACAACATCGACAATTCCCCAACTATCTTACTTTCACGGCTTCCCTTTGGACGCAAGCTCTTTCACACTCCAAATTGGCCAGATGATGTCCACCGCCGCGATGTGAAGAAGGGGCTGCCATTCAAGAATGAATCCGTCAGCTTCATTTACTCGTCCCACACTTTTGAACACTTCACGTGGGCGGAATCTCTCAATGTAGCCAAGGAATGTTTTCGGGTGCTGCAGTCTGGCGGCGGAGTACTGCGAGTGGTAGTACCCAACCTACGGCTGATCGTGGAACAGTACTTGCAAGATTCAGACCCGCTTGCGTCCCATCGTTTTCTTGAGCGGCTGTCGCTTGCACACAAGTTCCGCGACCTTATTCATCCAGGCGCCAATCACTCGCAGATGTTTGATCAGCGTTCGCTAGTACGCCTTCTGGAAGTGGCTGGGTTTCGCAATTGCCAGCCAGCCGAATTTATGGAGAGCCGTATTCCTAATATGTGCCAAATTGAGCTGGCGCAGCGAAGAAATGAGAGCCTGTACGTTGAGGCTTGGAAATAGATCCCGCAAGATCGGCGACATTGCCAGTCACCGGAGAGAAGCTCGCAAATCAGAGGCTGCATAAGTCTCTCTGACGGGCTTATGCGGGATCCTTGCCGATAACGCGGTCCATAGCCGCCGCGGCCAGTCGCGCCGCATACATGGCTTTTCCAGTACGACAAAATACAGGCCACAGATCAAGACCACTGCGGAACCGACCGCCGCAAACTGCACAAGAAGATGAATCCAGTATGGCGCTCCCTCGCTAACTGATTTCGTGAATCGCGCCACCGCGGAGATCACTTCGTAATGAATCAGGTAAATGGAATAGCACATACCGCCGATCGCCGTAATCCACGGATGCGAGAATAATCGGTTCGTCCAAGTGCCTCGGAAAGCAGCACAGTACAGGAGCAGGAGCAGATAGGGAAAAATCCAATGGGAAATAGTTGCCGATCGCAGCACGGCGAACATTACCGGCCATCCCGCAAGTGCCGCAAAATCCCAATGCATGCTCAGCCGCGGCGATTGCTTCCACTCAACTAAGAAGATATCGGCGAGCAGAAAGCCCGCGAGGAAGTACTGGAGATACGCCAGGATTGAAAGCGCAAGCCTGGGGTGATCTGGCAAGTAGAGGGTCTGCGCTGCCAGACTGCCTGCCATCACAGCTAATAGCAAGCACCGGCGCAGCCAGCGTCGCTTTACTGCGAAGAACAATGTCAAGACTGGCACGAGGATGTAGAACTGGACTTCGATCTCCAGCGACCACGCGACTCCGAGTGCTGGGCTGGGCCTGGCATAGATCAAGTTATGCATGTAGCAAAGACTGGCTATGAGGTGTGGCAAGAGCGCGGTGACAGCCTTGCGCTGAATAGCGATTGCCAGGAGTAACAATATGAATATTGTCACGAAATACGGTGGCTCGAGCCGAGTGAGGCGCCGGAGATAATACTTCGAGAGGCTGACTCGCGGTGCTCCGGCAATGTGATGGGCGGCGAACGGCAGTCCTAGAATGAATCCGCTGATCACGAAAAAAAGTTCTACGCCACGAAAACCTACCAACGCGACCTGGGTGATCCAGTCGGAGCGAGCCGTAAATGCATACTGAGGTGAGACAGCTTTGGCCGTTAGATATCCGTTCAGGTGAAAGAGGACCACCATCGCGATGGCGACGAAACGCAAGCCATCCATCTCAGGAATGAAGCGTCCGGAGGTGGTTTCACGAGACAAACGGGCGAGAAGCCAGCGGGAGAAGCTGTTCGGAGTCGAGGCGCTGTCCGTCATTTGCGGTGGAATGAAAACACTCGAACAGCATCCTATCGTCAGACTGCCACGCCAAGCAGTGACTTGTCGGTTGCCGGAATATTTGCCAGCTTTCGGGCGAGATCAACAATTTCACTGACGTGTTTTTCCCACGAGAAGTCCTGGGAGCGCGCCGAACCGCGGTCCGCGAGTTGGCGGCGGAGAGAATCTGACCGGGCAACCTGGACGATGCGCAGGGCCAACTCCTCGGCCGAGAATCGTGAGAAGTACATTGCAGCCTGACCGCAAATTTCGTGATGAGCAGCAATATCTGACGCAATTACCGGCAATCCGCTCGCCATGGCCTCTACAACAGGATGAGCGAACGTCTCCGCATAAGCGGCGGTGACGTACAGGTCGCAAGCCTTATAAACCTGGTACAAAGATCGGTACGGAATAGATCCGAGCTCCACGACCTCCTCGGAAATCCCCAACTCTTGCACCAGAGCTGCGGTTGCTTCTGCGTGGTACGAGCCAGGGTTCTCTTCGGATCGAAACTTGCAGGTGAGATAGAGTCTTAGCTTTTGCCCTGAACGGCGTTCTCGCAGCAACGGTATCGCGCGTAAGAGAGTCTCAAAATTTCGGTAGTAATTGTAATGGCTCACAAAAAGAAGCCGGAGTGCATCTTTGCCGGAATCCAGTTTGCTCTGTATTTCGTCCGGGAGCGGATCCGGCTCATGAAGAAAAAGCGCGCGATCAAAGCCATGGTGAATCACTGTTATCCTTGTGGTGCCCGACCAGCGCCATAATTCCTCGGCAAAGGCGCTACTCGGAGCGACCGTGCAGTCAGTCCAGCGGAGGGATTGCCTGGCAAAAAAACCTTTGATCCTGGTGTCCAACCAAAGCCCATAATCGCCTCGGCTGCGAACATCACGCAAAAAATCTTCAGATGTGTAAAGCGAATTCCCAGAAAGAAGGATCTGCGGAATAGGAGAATTTCGCAACGCGAAGTTTCCTGTCGAGATTAGTACGTCGGCCCCGCTGTGGTGGATGAAACCCGGCAGCAGCCTCTGTTCCTGCCAAAAGCGTTTGACGGAATTCTTGGCCGTTTCCATCTCTACAAAAGAGACATTAGGGAGAGTCCCGAATTCCGCGCGTAGAGCTGGAGCAAGTAAGACGGTGGCTCGCAAATCTGTTCTGCTGGCGAGATGGGGAATTACATTACGAACGTAGGTCAGACCAGCCCCCGCGCTGGCCGCCAGGCAATTGAGGAACAAGTGCATCATCGAGCTGTCGCGGCTATTTCCATCCTGCGCAGCCATTGTTGTGAGGCAGGCGAAATCCGGGCCGTCTGAGCTGGGACTCTATGTGAAACAAAATCGTTCAGCACGAAAGCTAAACTCCAAAAAAAGACACAAAGATAGTAGCCCACGGCGAACAGCCAATCTTCGAATGCGGCGTGAACCAGGCCTGCAATCACCACCAGAGCAAACGGTAGAGCGGGCGAGAATGCGTTGCCTGTACGCCGAACCCACAGAACTACCTCTCCGGCGTTAAGGGCGACAGCCAGAACGAGCGCCAAAAAGGGGGCAACACCGAGCAAGCCTTGCCACTCCAATATTGCCAAATAGCTGCTACCGTGCTCGCGAGTAAATTTTGAATTGGAGGCAAAGCCTCGAGTCTCGACAACCTCGTCCACTGCAGTCTTGCTGGTACCAAATCCGCTGCCAAACCAGGGACGTTCTTGAATCACGGCAACGGTCTGCTGCCACGGAGTTTGCCGCGAGCCCAGAAGGCCAGCCTGGCGCTTTCCCTTGTAAACAAAAACATCGGCGAGAGAGTCACCGTCGCTCGACTCCGGAGGCGCAACGGCTGCTATCAGCGCTGCCGCTGCCAAGGAGACTGCCAATCCTTTCACCAGCAGCCTGTATTGGCGCAGCACGATGCACAGCAAAATGCACGAGAGCAACGCGCCTACGATGGCCGCGCGCGCGAAACTAAAAAGCAACAGAAGAATGGCCAAAATGAAAGCGAAGCTTCTTCGCCTGCGGGTTGCGATTTCGTTGCTTGTCGCAACCCCCCAGGCCAGAAGTGGGGTAAGCGCCACTCCCGTCAGCGCACCTAACGAATTGGGATTATTAAAGAGCGAAACACGAAGAATGAAATGAATCGCGACATTTATGTAGACCAAAATTTCACAACCCACGAGCAAGCCACTCAGGAACTGCGCTTCGCGGCCTCCGACGGCAAGGCGGGCGCCCGCGGCGCCGTAAAGAAACAAAAGAAAAATGCTGAGCGCCTTTAGGGCGGCCAGCGCCGGATATGAGGAGACCATTGCCGAAATGAAAGCTGCCACAACACAGCAGCAAGCGACCAGATGAAACGCTCCGAAGCGATGGGAACGATCCTTCATGTACACGACTAATCCGACCAGCGCGCCTGCCGCCAAAACAAACCATCGGCCGACTGTCGCTGCGGAAACGAAAGGCGAGAATGTGGCAGCCCAGAGAAAGACAATCTGCAAAGCTGGGAAAAATCTTTGGCGATAACTCCAAAGCGCCGCAATCACGATTTGCAAAAAGATCAGCCCACCAAGGTATTCGGAGTTATTCGCGTAACTGGGACGAAACACCGCGAGATATGCGCCCGCGGCACAACAACTCATTACGATGAGGAATACTGCTATTTTGGAAACGCGATCAGTCATGCAGGACTGCTTCCCACGATAGCACTCCCTCGGCAATCCCCGCCGCGCAAGCTTGCGGTGAGTAGTGATGAACCCGGTCCCTGCTTCTCTGGCCCATGACCGCACGCAATTGCGCATCGCCGGCCAGTTCTTGCATCGCCATCGCAAGCTGCGCAATTTCATGCGCAGGAGCCACACGGCCATTCCAGTGGTCTTCCAGCAGATCTGGAACACAGCCGGCCGCGTCACTAGCGATGATGGGCAGCCCGCAGGCCGCTGCTTCGTTCACGACCAGTCCCCACGGATCAGTGTGGGTGGGAAACACAAATGTTTCCGCCAGGGCATAGTAGCTCGCCAATCGCTCACGTTGAGCGAAGCCGGCAATTCTAACCAGGCCACATTTGATGGCGGCAGCCCGACGGGATATCTCGGCCCGCGACGGCCCATCTCCCACCAGAACCAAGGCGACCTGCTGTCTGAGTTCAGGGGGCAGCATGGCATACGCCTCGAGCAGATCAAAAATTCCCTTCTCCGGGACCAGTCTGCCTGCGAACAAGAAGAAACGTGCAGGTACGTCTAGTATTGTGCGGTGAGTATCTGGGTCATGCCGGACCTTTTCTGAATGTCGGGCAAAGAAATGCGTATCGACTG
>Ga0209472_1001864_pt1 | contig 12011 bp, 9 predicted proteins | sample GraSoiAngelo_130_FD_185887 | JGI IMG/M metagenome (GOLD analysis project Ga0209472, IMG submission 185887) | Grasslands soil microbial communities from the Angelo Coastal Reserve, California, USA - 14_0929_02_20cm (SPAdes) (version 2) | ecosystem: Environmental > Terrestrial > Soil > Grasslands ...
CGCAGAGCGATTTTTTTGAGGCCGCATGACCTCCGGGACCAGGGAAAATTCATAAAATCGGAATTGAGCGCAACGAAAAAGCGGGGAGCGCCAGCTCCCCGATGAAAGGACAGAAGCCGGAGCGAGGCACGAGCGGAGCGCCGCGAAGCGGGCTTCGATCCTTGACGGCAGTCCGAGCGGAGGCTACAAGCGTCAACACCGACTCCAAAGGGGCGCCCCTCTATATTGCGTTGATTCCACGGCTGGGGACGTAGTTCAGTTGGTTAGAACGCTGCCCTCTCGTTGGTTAGAATCCCACACTGTCACGGCAGTCCTGCTGCTCGGCGTTATCATTAATACATATCGCTCTACCAGGACGTGCAGTTCTCCAACCAGAAGCCCCATTCGACTTGCCTGAAGTCATTTTTTCCCCTACCCTGAAGATGACGAAGCAACGGAGCAGCAACGCATGATGATTCATCTCACGCCGGAACAAGAGCGCCGGCTTCGAGCTGTGCTCGACCGCGGTGCCTACAAATCGGTTGAGGAGGTTGTCGAGGCTGCTTTAACGGCCGTTGAACAACGCACCGTGCCAGGTTTCGCGGGAACACCGGAAGAACTCGATACCCTGCTCGCTGAAGGGCTTGCCTCAAAACAACTCACGGAAGACGAGGTTTGGAGTTCCGTAGGCAAACGAACGGATGCGCTCGTGGCTGAGCATAAAACCAGCCCTCGTTCGTGAAGGTTCTGTATCGACAGACCGCCGGCGACGACATCGTTCGTCAGTTCCGCTATTACCTCGTTACTGCAGAAGCTCCCGAGATCGCTCTTCGCTTCCGGGAAGCTGTCAGGCGTACCATTCAGTCGCTACGCCAAAATCCTCATGTGGGTCCGCGATATTCTTCCAGCAATCCGCGAATTCAAAATCTTCGATCATGGCCGGTTGCTGGATTTGAAGCGGTTCGGATTTACTATGTGCTGGAGGAAGACGCGATGCACATTATTCGTATCCTGCACGGCAAACGAGACGTGAGGCGCATCCTTGGAAATGAATGAGCTCCTAAGTGCGCCAGCCGAACGCGGCGGACCGACTGGATCCAAACCCACCGTGCACGTTTTGCGACGTACAACGGTTTAGCAAATTCCCGATTCGACACGCTCTTGTTCGGAATCAACAGGTTACGTTCGGATCACTTTCCTCATTGTCGGACAAAGAGCCACTGTTCGGGAGCATTTGTGCAACGATTGTGCAACCAAAAATGCGACGGTTTTTGCGGACCGTTCGTGGAACCGCGACAAAAGCTTTCGATCCCAGAAGCTCAGCTTTATAAGGCTGTTACCGATAATGTTCGGGAAGGGTTCAATCGGGCTTACGCACTCGCAAACGAAAAGCGGGCTGGTACTGTCGGCTTCGCCCTTACGATTCTCCAGCGTCGGCTTCAGGCTATCGAAGTTGGTGTTGTTTCGTGATCGGATCTCCCGCTCAGTTTCGTGATCGATTCAGAAGCTTGTCCAACGTGAATCGGTCAGGCTCCCAGAACGCCAGTAAGAATGCTGCAGCGGCCGCCGAGAAGACCGAATAGTCGAATGGCGTCTTGATGCCAAGACCCGTGACCATGCCCATAGCAAATGACAAAAGGAGAAGACCCGAGAGGACGGAGGCCATTCGTAAAGACAAGACGAACCAACAAGACAGCAATCCACGACTGGTCTGGAAAATTGCTTTCGCGGTGCGGTCCGCCCGGACGGTTGCTGGCCCGAGGAAACTTCGGGGATGGCACTTGCAGGTGACACCCGAGGACGCTCGTTAACGTTAACAATTTTTGCTTGACAAGATATGGCCATCTAGTATCTAAGTACTACCAAACGGAATTTCTTCTCGCAAAATATCGTTATTCAAGAAAGGGGTGGGCTCGTGGCTAAGCGTATCATTTCCTCCTTGGTTGTTCTGGGCTGCTTGATTCTAGTCGCCGGCGGCGTGCTGCGGGCGCAGTCGATCTACGGCACGATCACAGGAACTGTTTACGATCCATCCGGAGCGGTCGTTGCCAATGCCAATGTGATTCTTAAGAATGTTGCCTCAGGAGACGTGCGCAAGGGCGCAACGAACTCTGACGGATACTATTCGTTTTCTTCCGTGCCGACGGGTGCGTACACGTTAACAGTGGAAGCAGCCGGCTTTCAGAAGACCGTCACGGAAGGAATCGCGGTGACCGGCGCGGCAAGCCTGAGTTTCCCCATTAAGCTGGCGATCGGAGCCGCTACGACGGAGGTCAAGGTGGAAGGCGTGGCCGACCAGATTATTCCCACCGACTCCGGCGAAAAGTCGGTGACGCTCACCGAGAAGCAGTTGCAGGACTTCAGCATCGTCAGCCGTAACGCCGCCGAGTTCATAAAGATACTGCCGGGATTTGTTCCACGCAACGCAGGCGACGGGCTCAAGAGCGGAACAGACTACTCGGGCGAAGTGATTGGGATCAACGGAAACGGGGACGGTGGCAGCCAAAGCCCGCTAAACGGCGCCTATGTGTCCAACGGAACTGGCACAGGTACGATCGACATCACGGCGGATGGCGCCCACGTCTCCGACCCGGGCTGCAACTGCGCAACGCCGGTCAACCCCAACACGGACATGATCCAGGAGTTCAAGGTGCTGACTTCGAACTTCAGCGCGGAGAACTCCAAAGGCCCCGTCGTCATTAATACAATAGCCAAATCTGGCGGGCGTGATTTCCACGGAGAAGCCTACTTCAGCGCGCGCGACTACGCTTTGAACGCGAACCGCTGGGTCAATAACTACACGGGAACGCCTAAACCAGCCAATAAGTTTTTCTTCCCTGGTGGCAACATCAGCGGCCCCGTTCTCCTTCCCAAGTCGGGTTTCAACCGGAATCGCGACAAGATGTTTTTCTTTAGCGGCTTTGAGTATTACTACCAAACCCTCGATACGGGGCTGCTGGGCGCCACAGTGCCGACGGCGGGAATGCGAACCGGCAATTTTAGTCCGCTGGAACTGGCGAAGCTGGGAACCAAGACAGCGAGCGGGGGGGCGCCTTCGCAGCTAAATTCATGTCTCACGAGCGCCATCACCCCTACAACGAAGGATAGTAATGGGAACTACGTCTGCGGCGCATCGAATAACGGGGGTAATGCTACACTCCCCGGCAGCTGGTTGGATGGACAAATACTAACTTACCCAGGGCAGCCTGCTCCCGCCCTAGCTCCAATTGGCGGCATCTTCCCCACAGGCCTTATCAACCAGAGCGGACAGAACATGCTGGGCGTTGGTGTTTTGCCGCTTCCTAACGCCGATCCGAATGCCACCGGTGGTTACAACTACGTCAAAGAGATCGCATTCAACCAGAATTCCTGGCAGTGGCTGTCGCGGGTCGACTACAGCATCAGCGACAACACGAAGCTCTATGTTCGCTACAACCTGCAGAAGGAGACGCAACAGTTCCCTATTGGTTTGTGGTGGAGGAACTCGCAGCAAGTACCGTACCCCACTCCGATTCTCGGAAAAAACAGGTCAGATTCCGTTTCGGCAAGCCTGACACACGTGTTCAACCCTACGCTCTCGAACGAATTCGTGTTTGGGTACACGTACATCGACTTCCCTAATGTGTTCGGAAATGAGAGCAAGGTGAGCCGGAAAGCTCTGAACATTCCGTTCACGGGACTCTTCAACAATGGCGTCGACCAAATCCCCTCGATGACAGGTTGGGGGGGCGAATTTGCCACGATGTTCAACCCGGGCGGCTTCGAGGCCGGCGGGAGCGGAGGTCTGTTTGCCAAGAAGCATCTTCCATCGGTGAGTGACACTGTTTCCAAGGTGTGGGGCACGCACACGATGAAGTTTGGCGGCTACTACGAGTTCGTGATCAACAACCAGCCCAACAACACGAATTCAAATGGTTTGTTTGTGGAAGCTGGGTGGGCCGGTGGTAGCAGCGGTAATCCCTATGCGGATTTGCTTGCTGGCTTCGCCGGTCAGTATCAAGAGACGAATTTCAGCAATCTGCATAATGAGGGATATAATACGGTCGAGTTCTTCGGCATGGATAGCTGGAGGATGACAAGGCGACTGACCGTGGAATACGGTTTGCGTACGTCGCATCTTGGAGCATGGTACGACCGTCAAGGGAATGGCTTTGCCATATGGAATCCCGCCCTGTACACCGGTACAGTGGGTAGTGGCTTTGATTACCACAAGAAGAATTCTAGTGTACCGCTCTCGGGGTTCCCGAACCAGGCTCTCTACTATGCTCCGCGGTTCAGCTTAGCCTACGACCTCCTCGGCACAGGAAAGACCGTGTTGCGCGGCGGCTGGGGACAGTTCTACTATCACAACGCTCAGTTCACACAGGGACTCGACCAGCCTGTTGGGGTGGAGACCGCGACGGTGAATAGCTTGAATTTTGGGGACATTCAGACCGCTAATAAGCCGGGCCTTTCGCTACCCTTCAGCACAGGTGCCGTTAGCCGGACCGACGACAATAGCCCACTTACCACCAGCTACAGCTTCACCATCTCGCAGCGGCTGCCGTTTTTCTCTTCGCTGCTCGAAGCCTCGTATGTAGGCAATCAAAGCAAATATGGGCTGAATCAGCAGGGCGTCGGGACCAACGCCAACGTTATCCCGTTCGGGACACTCTTTAACCGAGGATTCGACCCCTCGAACCAGAACACGAACAATTGCGGTCCGGGCGGAACGGGCAGCGGCACTTCACACTGTCCTTCCGAATACGAATTGGGTTCATATCCTATCTATCAAGTTATAAGCGTCGCCAATCACGATATATCTTCCAACTATAACGCTTTGCAGGTGAGTTGGGTGCGTCAGAAGGGAAACTACGATATCGCCTTCAATTACACCTACAGCAAGGCGCTCGGTACGCTAAATGCGAATTGCTGTAACGCGCTGGACCAGTTGAATCCGAAAAACGATTACGGCGCACAACCCTTTGATCGGCGGCATCTGTTCAACGCGGCGTATTCGATCGAACTGCCAAAAATGGTTCACAACAACAAAGCGCTAGAAGGCGTCGTCGACGGCTGGCAGTTTTCTGGCATCACTTCGGTGCAAAGTGGGGTCAATCTGACTGCTAACTCGGCGAATCAGAACTTCAACGCCACTTCAAGTATTTCTTCAAGCCTGAAAACACAGCCGAACTCACTAAACGCGTTCGTCTCGACAATTACGCCCTATTCGATCAATGGCACGGACCAGATTGCATTGAACCCTATACTCACCTGCGACCCGCGAAAGAATCTTGGGCCACACCAATTCCTCAATGGGAACTGCTTCTCTCTACCCACGGTGCCCGGCCAGAATGGACCCACGGTGCTACCTGAATTCTTTGGGCCCTGGAACTGGACGAGCGACCTTTCGCTCTTCAAGAATTTTCAAATGGGCGAACGCAAAAAGGTCCAGTTCCGGTTCTCCGCATATAACTTTATGAACCATCCTCTTTGGTCGTTTTCTGGGAGCGGGGTTGGTTCAAACAGCCTGTATCTCAACTTCGCTCCGGGTGCGACTCCTGGCAGTCAAGTGCAGACGAACTCAAACTTCGGTATAACGCCGATCAAAGTGGGCAATCGCATCCTCCAACTCTCGTTGAAGTACTACTTCTAGTCTCATTGGGCGGAGCGCCGCCCGGCTACTCTTGGGCTGGGCGCTCCGCTATACTCTTGCAGGGCCAGGATATGGGAAGCCGTTCAGCTTCGCGCTTAGTGGTGTGTGTGACTCGGCGACTGCTGTACGGCTTTACTTTTTTTGCACTGTTCGCTTGCCTTGCAACTGGCCAAACGCAACGCGCTCCCGGAGAAATCTTGAAGGAAGCGGCCTCGCTTCACCGGGCCGGCCAGTTCGAGCAGGCGATTGAAGATTACCGTTTATTCCTGGAAAAGTATCCCGATGTACCTTCCGTGCGATCGGATCTTGGAGCAGCGTTAGCGGGCGCAGGGCGCTACGAAGAGGCCATCGCAGAGTATAAGCGCGCACTGCAACTGAAGCCCCTCCCGCAGGTCCGGCTGAACCTGGCCCTGGCCTATGACAAGTCCGCCAAGCTTTCTCTCGCTGTTGCAGAGCTGAAGAAAGTGCGCGAAGAGATGCCGGGCGACCTTCGGCCTCTGATGCTTGAGGCGGACTGCTATCTGCGGCTGGGGGAAAACAAGAAGGTGATCGAGCTATTGACTCCTGTACACCAAACGAACGGGGACGGTTTGGCGATCGCGTACATGCTTGGCACTGCGCTGGTCCGCGATGGACAGGCCGAAAGGGGACAGGTTCTGATCGATAGGATCCTGAAGAATGGCGATTCGGCGGAGGCGCGGCTGCTGCTGGGCACCACCAAGCTAATGGTGAATGACTTCGCCGGGGCGCTGGTTGATTTGCAAAAGGCCGTTGAGCTGAATCCCAATCTTCCAGAGGCGTACGCTTACTACGGCACAGCATTGCTATCGACTGGGGATCAGGCTGGCGCGCAGGAGGCGTTCGAACACGCTCTGCGAGACGATCCCAACAATTTCGATGCGAATTTGAGAATGGGACTGCTGCTGCGCAAAGACGAAAAATACGATGAGGCGCTAAAGTATATCCGCCATTCGTTGGAAATACGGCCCGGTGACGTGGGGGTACGATATCAGATGGCCTCCATTGAATTGTCTGTCGGACAAGTGGAAGAAGCCCGGGCTCATCTGGAGTCCCTGGTTGCGGAAGCACCGAATTTTACGGAGGCGCACGTGTCGTTGGCGACGGCGTATTATCGCGAAAAAAGGAAGGCCGACGGCGACCGGGAACGTGCCATCGTTGAGAAACTCAACGCCGAGAAGCAGGCCAACGAAAAGGGGGTTAAGTCCACGCAATGAAGCCACTAAGGTTGGGCCTTCTCATCACTGCCCTTCTTCCAGCTTACATTGCCCCTGCGCAAACGAAGGCTCCCTCACAGGGGAAAGCAGCCGCCGGCGCGGCAAATGTTTCCGGCTTTGAAGCGCTAGTCGAGAAAGCGGAAGCTGCCCGGGAAGCAGACCAAACCGACGAAGCCATGCGGCTATACAAGCAAGTGGTTCGCGTGAGGCCGGGATTCGCGGAGGGCTGGTGGTATTTAGGCATGCTGAACTATGAGGCGGATCAATATGCTGACGGCCGGGCAGCGTTCCGCCACGTGACAGGGCTGAAGCCCGAAATGGCTTTGGCGTGGACGATGCTTGGCTTGTGTGAATTCGAGACTAAGGATTTTGATAGCGCTCTGGCTCATCTGGAGAAGGCTGATCAACTTAAGATTCCGAGCGAGCAAGGCTTTTACGATGTTTCCAAATACCATTTTGCTCTTTTGCTGATACGCTCGGGGCGATTCGAATCCGCCGTAAAAATCATCGGCGATTTTGCGAGGCAAGGCAAAGATAGCGTGCAATTCACCGAAGCGATGGGGCTTGCAGCGCTTCGCAAGCTGTTGCTGCCCAACGAACTCCCGGCCCTCGAGCGCGAAATGGTTTTAGATGTCGGACATGCGATGTGCGACTCCGCGGCAAGGCGCGCGGCGGAAGCAGAGCGGGATCGCGTGGAGTTGCTGCGTAAATATCCGAACACGCCGCAAATCCATTACATTTCCGGCACTATGGTACTGGCGAGCGACTCCGACAAAGCATTGGAGGAATGGAATGCCGAGCTTGCGATCTCGCCTGAGCATCCGCAAGCGCTGGTGAGTATTGCGGCCGAGTACCTCAAACGCGGCGAATATCAGACGGCCCTGCCCTCCGCCGAAAAAGCGGTCGAGGTGAGCCCCAACTACTTTGCGGCTCACGCTATCCTGGGGCAGGTGCTGGCGGAAGGAGACTTGGATGTACCCCGTGGAACGCGTGAATTGGAGACGGCAGTGCGGTTGGCTCCCTGGCAGCCCCAGGTTCATTTTGCCCTGGGGACTGCTTACGCCAAAGCGGGCCGAAAGACGGATGCGGCGAAGGAGCGGGAGGAGTTCTTGCGGCTGAGAGGTCAGAGCGAAGTCGCTGTTTCCAAACCGTGATGAGATGGCGCCGGCAACTACTCTGTTTGGTTCTTCCCGCGGCCGCTGCGGCGCAAACCGATTCGCGTCGTGTGTCTGCGTGCACCCCATGCCACGCAGAGGCGAGGTCCCAGCCGGCCACCTCGATGGCGCACGCGCTCGAAACAGTTAGGGAGTGCAAGATTCTCATCGATCATCCCGTTCTGACTGCGAAGGTGGGCAGGTACTCTTACCGCATCGAGCGCGAGGGCGCCCAGAGCAGCTATTCGGTTTCCGACGGAGTCAAGACAGTGACCATGCCCATCCGTTGGGCGATGGGAGCGAGTTCCGCAATTGGCCAAACGTACGTCTTGGAGAAAGATGGCGAACTCTATGAAAGTCGCGTCAGCTATTTCAGTGAGCTGAATGGCCTTGCTCCAACTTTGGGTTCCGAGGGGTCTACGCCATCGGACATCAACGAAGCTGCCGGGCGGCTCATGGGTCGCGACGATAAACTGCGCTGCTTCGGGTGCCACGCGACGAATGCGACCTTTGGTAGGCAACTCACCTTGGATAAAATGACTCCCGGTGTGCAGTGCGAGCGCTGTCATGACTCCGCCGAAACCCACCTGGCGGCGAGGCTGCTTGATAGTTTCGAACTAGAGGCGCAAAAGGATTTGTCCAAATTACGCGGACTATCCGCAGAGCAAGTGTCTAACTTCTGCGGACAGTGTCACCGGACGTGGGAAGAAATTGCGCTGCAGGGTAACCTGAATATTGCGAACATTCGCTTCCAGCCTTACCGGTTGACTGGGAGCAGGTGCTACGACGCCGATGATGCGCGAATTAGCTGCCTCGCGTGCCACAATCCGCACCACGAAGTGAGCGGCAAACCAGTCGATTACGATGCGAAATGCCAAGCCTGTCATGGCGGCGGGAAACCAGGCGCGAAAGCTTGCCCGGTGTCCACAGAAAAATGCGTGACCTGCCACATGCCAAAACTCGAGCTGCCCGGTGCGCACCACAAGTTTTCGGATCATCGAATTCGAATCGTGAAGCCAAATGAAAGGTATCCGGGTTAGTTGCCAGCGTCACTTGAAGTTCGGGCGTGGCTTGGCCAGTGCGCGTCCGGGTGCGTCCAAATTTTGTCTGCTTGGTACAGAGTTGGAGATCTCCGATGGTCTAGCGATTCAGCGATATGTTTTGGGAAAAGGAAACGAACAATGAAAAACTCCCCCAGAGTCATGTGCTTTTGTTTCTCGGCAATCGTGTTGTTTCTTACACCGGCTGGTTACCCACAGCAGAACGCCACAGCTCCGGCGCAAGGGGCCGCTGTACGGACAATCAGCGAGGAAGTCCTGCTGGACGTGGTGGTCCGCGACAAGAAGGGGCATCCCGTTAACAACCTCAAACCTGAGGATTTCCAGATATTTGACAACGGTGAGCTGAAGAAAATCATTGCGTTTCGTCTCGTCCAGGGTGGTGAAGCTGTGGCCGCAGGTGGTTCGCGGATGCAACTCGACCCGGTCCGCCAGGTTCGCTTGGTGACGATGATTTTTCAATGCTGGAACACCGACGCCCGGCGGCTCGCCCATGAGGCGGCCGTAGGTCTGCTGAAGGGCGAGCTCCCGCAAAACGTTTACATGGCCATCATGACCATCGATCGCAAGCTCGAAGTTCTTCAATCATTCACCAATGATCCAGCTCTGCTGCGTAAGGCTATCGACCGCGCCACCCGAAGCGAGAATACCGATTTCTCTTCGGATACCGCGATGGTTCAAAAACAGCTTGAGCAAATGGTTGGTCCGGACGCCAGCGGAGCGCAGTCCATCCAAGGGCAAATCGACAACCAGAATGCCCCCAATGCCCCTCAGGCGCAGGGACGGGCGCCGGACGTCGCGGGGCTAGTCAATATGGCGATGGCCCAAATGGTGCTCCAAATGCTTGAGAGTCAGCAAAGCAGCGGGGTGAAGGAAGCCGGCCGGGTGAACATATATGCCTTGCTTGATGCGGTGAAGGAGCAGTACCGCCTGCCGGGACGGAAAACCATACTTTATTTTAGAGAGGGTGGCTTTGTAATACCCCAGGGAATGGAAGAGCCATTCAAGAGCGTTATCAGTGTGGCCAACCGCTCGAACGTCAGTTTCTATGCGGTCGACGCTCGCGGATTGACAACAGGAAATGCCAACACAGGTGCAATGAACGCGCTGAACAGAGCAGCGAGAGCTTCTCAAGACCAAATGGCCAATGACGGCAGCCAGGCCGTCAGGCCTGACGAAGCTAAGCTCTTTGACACCAGCATCGAGAGTACGCGTGCGAACACGCAGAACACCTTGGCAAATCTCGCAGAGTCCACGGGAGGAATGCTGATTGCCAACACCAATGATATGGGGACCCCGCTTCATAAACTTGCCGAGGACATTCAGACCTATTACGAAATAGGGTATGCGCCGGAGATCAAGAGCTACGACGGATCGTTCCGTAAAATTGCCATAAAAATGAATGCGAGCGATTTGCGCGTGCAATCGCGCTCTGGCTACATCGCTCTACCTCGGGGCCTCGCGGGTCAGGGCAGCGTGCTGCGCGCCTTCGAGGTTCCTCTCCTGACCGTTTTGAGTTCAGCGGAGCTGCCAAAAACATTTGGATATCAGTCTATGGCCTTACACTTCCGGGGTGCGCAGAACCAGTCCGTGTGCGATCTGGTTCTGGATGTGCCACTCGCCAATTTGACCTTTCAGAAGAAGGATGGTGATCAGTCAGAAGGTCGGCTGTCCTACGTCGCATTGGTGAAAAAAGAGAATGGGGAAGTGATTAAAAAGTTTGGGAACGACATCCCCTTCCACGTGCCGAAAGCAGAACGAGATGCCCTCACGGCAGGACACTTTATTTACACGGAACACTTTGATTTGCCCGCGGGACACTACACGCTCGAAACCGCGGTGCTCGACGGCGAAGGAAACCGAATTAGCGCCCGAAAAAACAGTTTGATGATGCCGCCGCTCTCTACAACCTTGTCCATTAGCAGTGTCAGCGTTGTCCGCAATATGAAAGACAAAGACGCCTCTACGGACCAGTCTGACCCGCTGCTGATTGGGAGTCGCGTGGTTTCGCCGACGCTCAATCCGACCATCAGCAAAGCAGGCAATTCCGGCGTATCGTTTTACGTGGTGATCTATCCTGACAAGAGCTCTTCTCAGCCTACCCGATTGTCCATGGAGTTCAGCAGGAACGGCCAAGTGTTGGGAAACGGCTCGCCAGAGCTTAGCAAGCCAGACAAAGACGGGCGGATTCAGTACGTGGCCACTGTCCCGGTCGCGTCGCTCGAGCCCGGTGAATATACGATACGTTTCGACGCAATGCAGGGCACTGAGACCGCCTGGGAAGTAACCACGTTTATTTTGCAATAGGATCTCTGAATGAACTTTTCTCGGCGCGGGTTTCTACGAATAGGTATGGCTCTTGGGGCCGCGAAGGCCCTCCCAATGCGTGCTCTGGTTCCACAATCATCCGAAGAGCCGCTGTTTCGCGAAGCTGCCTCCACATCGTGTGGTATCGAGTGGGTCCACGAGAATGCCATGTCGGACAATCGCTACCTTCCTGAGACGCTGGGGCCAGGTTGCGCTTTCCTCGACTTTGACAACGACGGATGGATGGATATCTACCTGGTGAACAGCGGGCCGTGCGATTTCTGGACCCCAGCAAAGCCGGTCCGCAATGCACTTTACAAAAACAATCGCGACGGCACATTCACTGATGTCACCGAAAAAGCCGGTGTGGCGGGCGGAACCTTCGGAATGGGCGTTGCCGTCGGCGACTACGACAACGACGGATGGCCGGATATTTTCGTCACATCCTACGGACGCTGCATTCTTTACAAGAACAATCGTAACGGCACGTTCAGCGATGTAACCGAGAAAGCCGGCCTTGCTACTCCTGGTTGGACCACCAGCGCGGTGTGGTTCGACTTTGACAACGACGGTCTTCTTGATCTATTTGTCTGCAGTTTCGTTGACTATGGCGCGAAGCAGAAGCTTGCCTGCGGCGATAACC
>Ga0209472_1001870_pt1 | contig 12001 bp, 10 predicted proteins | sample GraSoiAngelo_130_FD_185887 | JGI IMG/M metagenome (GOLD analysis project Ga0209472, IMG submission 185887) | Grasslands soil microbial communities from the Angelo Coastal Reserve, California, USA - 14_0929_02_20cm (SPAdes) (version 2) | ecosystem: Environmental > Terrestrial > Soil > Grasslands ...
TCACAACTTCACTGGAAGAAGTCAGCCGCTTGCTCAACGCCTATGCGTCTGCCATTCTGGCTTCTGAATCCTGACTGCTGACTTCCATATCCCGCAGGGATATCAAGGGCGAAGCCCTTGCCTAGTTAGCTGCCCTGCGGCGGTGATTTGCGCGGTTCGTCGTCGATACGAAGTTCCGCTCCACATTGTCGGCATTTCGGGCTCTTCTTCCATTCCACGACGGCGTAACCCTTGCCGCATGCCGGGCACCGATAGCGCACCGTGAGGTCCCAATCCTTCCCGGCATCCGTCACGTGACCCGATGCGGGCAACTCCAATCCAACGGCAAAAGATTTGTCGTTAAGGGACTGGCAGTAGATGACTCTTGCCCGTATCCAATCCCTTTGTGCAGACTTGAAGAGAACTGAAGTATCCGGCTTCCAGGGCCGTTCGGTTCGTACGCGCACCCCGTAAGAACTCACGTTCTCCATCGAGGCTAACTCTCCGGACATCGGATGCTCTCCAATGGTGGAAAGCATCACTTCGACTCCTTGTTGGCTTCGCTTTTCTTTTCTGCCGAGCATCCTTCGTACTTCCCGAGGGCTGGCGGGTAGGGTGAAGTCCTATGCCTGAGGAAATCCCCCAAGGGGATATTGAGGAGGGTGTGTGAGGATTACTTCTGCACGGAGGTAATGCAATCAGGCAAACAATTGCACTCGCATAAGCTGTTGCCTCAATCTCCGGCTAGTACCGAGGGACAGGAAAGAGGCCCGGGGCGCGGCAGTTTGCCGCCAAAGGGCCACGCTCTTCCCTGTGGCTCTGCCGGAACCCACAATCAAAACAATGCTGAAATTGAATCCAGTCCAGGTTTCAAGCCAATAACGCGCAATGGATTGGCTAGCGTCACAACGTTCCAGGTGGCCGATGTTTTAGATCCACAGGAAATATTCAGCGCCTGTCATCCTGAGCCTGCCTATGGCAAGCAGGCGAAGCGAAGGATCTCAACCGACCCGGAGGGGACATGGTGGCCCAGTATGAATTTCTTGAATCGTGACACTGCGCATGCGCCTCTACGCTGCCTCTCAGCAGCTAAGGGGGTCAAAATTCAAATTGGGTCACTCCTAAAAAAGTTCGGCTCCCCAATAGTGGCACAGGCAATCCTGCCTTCGCGGACCTGTTCGGGAGTTAGAGGCTGCAGGAGTGAGTGGCAGGTCTTCTACGTGACCTCGCTCGTAACAGCATAACGCAGGATCACCGCTTCACTCCTTTCCGAGCGCGAGGCGGCCGACGTCGCGCCACTTGCGCGAGCCGCTCGGCGATATTTCAAGTTCGTCAGCGCCAGGAACCTCGTCACCGACGCCCAGCGCTGCGCCAAGCAACCACAACCAGTTGCTAATTCGCTGTTTTCCGTGGAGAATTTCGCGGGATTGCTTTTCGTTTTTGTGCGAGAGCTAAACCGCATTGGAAAGTCGAAAGGCCGGCCGTGGGCAACGGAAAAGTGAAGGTTGGAATCATCGGCTCGCAATTCGAAGGCGATATTCATGCGGCGTCATTTCAGCTTGCACCAGAGGGAGCGGAAGTGGTAGCGGTGGCGTCGCCGACTCCGGGGAACGCCGCAGCGCTGGCGAAGAAGTATGGCATCCCGCGCGTGTTCAACGACTACGGGAAAATGTTGAAAGAACGCGACATCGAGATGATTACCATCGCCGCGCCAAACTATCTGCACGCGCAAATGACGTTGGACTGCGCGCGAGCTGGCAAGCACGTGGTGTGCGAAAAGCCGCTGTGCATGACCATCGAGGAAGGCGAAGAGATGCTTGACGTCACGCGCCAGGCCGGCGTGCTGCTGATGTATGCGGAGGAACTTTTTTTCACACCCAAGTATCTCAAGGCCAAAGAAATGGCCGACGATGGAGCCTTCGGAAAAGTCCATCTGGTGAAGCAGAGCGAAAAGCATTTTGGACCGCATAGCGCGTGGTTCTGGGACGTGGAACGCAGCGGTGGCGGCGCCCTGATGGATTTGGGCTGTCACGGCATCGCGTTTTGTTACTGGTTTCTTGGCCGTCCGGAAATTCAAACCGTGTATTGTCAGATGGGCACGTATGTCCACGGCGACAAGACACGCGGCGATGACGATACCTTGTGCATTCTCGAATTCGCGAACGGTGCGGTCGGTTTGATCGAGGACAGTTGGGGCCGCCGCGGTGGCATGGACGACCGCATTGAAGTTTACGGGTCGGAAGGCGTGACCTACGCCAATCTGCACATGGGGAACGCACTGCCCACGTACAGCGAGCAGGGATACGGGTACGCAGTGGAAAAGGCGCCAAGCACGAAAGGATGGAGCTACCCGGTTTTCGAGGAGCTGTGGAACTACGGCTTCCCGCAAGAAATGGCGCATTTCGCGCGGTGTGTTCGCGCGAAGGAAAAGCCTCAGGCGACGGGCGAAGATGGTTTAGTCGTGATGAAGGGTTTGTATGCGGGGTACGCGTCTGCGGGGGAAGGGAGAAAAGTGCAAATGCCGTTTCGCCCGCAACAAGGAGTTCAACGGCCTATTGATTTGTGGTTTCGCGGACCACTCTATCGTCCGCCACAAAAAAAGAGAGTTAGCTGACATTGAATGGAAAAGAAAATGGTGCCCGGGGTGGGAGTCGAACCCACATGAGGAAAAATCCCCGGAGGATTTTAAGTCCTCAGCGTCTGCCATTCCGCCACCCGGGCATCGGCAGAAGAACAAAACTAACATGGAGGCCGCGCCCGCTCAAATCAAATGCAAGAGGAGTAGCAGACCCGCTCTGAAACCGGCTCGGCGCAAAGTGGCGCAGGGATACACGGGGCCGTGCACGCAGCCCATCGCGCTCTCTTGACTTATCCCCACGGGCATTTGAGGATGCAAAAGGATTCGCGTCGGGGCCAGCAGCGAATCACGTTTTGTCGTAAAATCCCGTCACCGGTCCCATGCTGTGGTGCATCTAAAACTTGTCAACCATCCGCGGGAGGCGTGCCACCCGCGACAGGAGCGAAAGTGAGCCAGGCAAAGAGTCAAGTCGATGTGGACCTCCTCAGCATTAATACCATTCGCACTCTGGCGATTGATGCGGTCCAGCAAGCAAATTCCGGGCACCCGGGCGCGCCGATGGGGCTGGCTCCAGTGGTCTATTCCCTCTGGCAACAGTACTTGCGGTATGACCCGGCGGACCCCCGGTGGCCGAATCGCGACCGCTTTGTGCTTTCCGCGGGACATGCTTCCATGCTGTTGTACGCGACGCTGCATCTGGCGGGTGTCCGTTCGGTGAATTCGAAAGGCGAAGTTACCAGCGAACTCGCGGTCCCCATGGAGGAGATCAAGCGCTTCCGCCAAATTGACAGTAGGACGCCGGGGCATCCGGAATCACATCTGACGACTGGCGTGGAAACCACAACGGGGCCGCTCGGACAAGGCGCGGGGAACAGCGTGGGCATGGCGATTGCCGGCAAATGGCTCGGAGAGAACTACAACCGGCCAGGCTTCGAGATATTCGATTTCAACGTTTACGCGGTTTGCGGCGACGGAGATTTGATGGAAGGCGTAGCGTGCGAGGCGGCATCGCTTGCAGGGCATCTGAAGCTTTCGAATCTTTGCTGGATTTATGACAACAACCGCGTGACGCTGGACGGTCCTGCGGAATGGTCATTTAGCGAAGATGTAGCCACACGCTTTGCAGGCTACGGATGGAACGTCGCGCACGTTACAGATGCAAACAACCTGGAAATGCTCGCACGCGCGTACGAGAATTTCCTGAAAACAAAAGACCGGCCGACACTGATCATCGTTGATAGCCACATCGGATATGGTTCGCCGCACAAACAGGATTCTTACGAAGCGCACGGCGAACCGCTGGGCGAAGCAGAAGTCAAGCTGGTGAAGAAGAATTACGGATGGCCCGAGGATGCAAGATTTCTCGTTCCGGACGGCGTGTACGATCAATTCAAGAATGGCGTGGGCAAGCGAGGCACGCAGGCGCACGCGGCTTGGCAAACGAAATATGAGGAATACAAGAAGCAGTTTCCACAGCTTGCCGACCAAATCGATCGCATGCTCGCAGGAAAATTGCCTGCCGGGTGGGACAAGGACTTGCCGAATTTTCCCGCCGATTCGAAAGGCATCGCGACGCGGGAATCCTCGGGCAAAACTCTGAACGTGCTGGCGAAGAATATTCCCTGGCTCGTCGGCGGTTCCGCGGACCTGGCGAAATCCAACAAGACCAACCTAACGTTCGAGGGCGCGGGAGAGTTCTATCCGAACGAATATCGCGGGCGGAACATTCACTTTGGCGTGCGCGAACACGCCATGGGCGCAATCGTCAACGGGATGACATTGTCGAAACTGCGCAGTTTTAGCGCGACGTTTTTCAATTTCAGCGACTACATGCGGCCCAGCATGCGGTTGGGCGCGCTGATGGAGATTCCCGCAATTTACATCTTTACCCACGATTCTGTCGGCGTTGGCGAAGATGGACCCACGCATCAACCCATCGAGCAACTGGCATCTTTGCGCGCCATGCCGAACATGACCACGCTCCGTCCGGGCGATGCGAACGAAGTGGTGGAAGCCTATAAGATCATGCTGCAGCACACGCACGGCCCCTGCACGCTGGTGCTGACGCGGCAGGCGGTACCGACACTTGATCGCACGAAATATGCGCCTACTTCTGGAGTTGCGAAAGGAGCTTATGTGCTGGCAGACGCCTCCGGCGGGAAACCGGACGTGATTCTGATGGCTAGCGGCAGTGAGTTGTCGCTTTGCGTGGACGCGTGTGAAAAGCTCAAGGCCGAAGGGATCAAGGCCAGAGTCGTCAGCATGCCGTCGTGGGAGCTCTTCGAGAAGCAAGACACTGCTTACAAGGCGAGCGTGCTACTGCCGGAAGTAACGGCGCGAGTCTCTGTGGAAATGGCCTCCACGTTCGGTTGGGAACGCTACACGGGCGCAAAAGGCAAAATCCTTGGCATGCGCAGCTTCGGCGCGTCGGCTCCACTGAAAGATTTGCTGAATAAATTTGGTTTCAGTGCTGACAATGTAGTTGCTGCCGCCCGGGAATTATTGGGGAAGTGAGCCGCTGATGAAGCTGGTGATTGGGTCGGATCATGCAGGCTTTGGTCTGAAGTCTGCGATGGGCGATCTCCTGCGCTCTCTGGAACATGATGTGCTGGACGTGGGCGCATTCAACGAAAATCCATCTGACTATCCGGATTTCGCGGAGGCCGTAGGGCGGGCGGTGCTCGACGGGAAAGCCGAGCGCGGCGTGCTGATCTGCGGCAGCGGCGTGGGAGCGAGCGTCGCGGCGAACAAAGTGATGGGTATACGTGCGGGCATGTGTCACGACACTTACTCGGCGCATCAGGGAGTGGAACACGACAATATCAACGTGCTGGTGCTGGGCTCACGCGTCGTCGGAGTGAAGCTCGCCGAGGACCTCGTGAAGGCGTTCCTGGGAGCAGAATTCACGCAGGAAGAGCGGCATGTACGCCGGCTTGGAAAAATCAAGGCGCTCGAAGCAAAATTTGGGGTGGGCGTGAAGGATCGAAATCCCGAGGGCCCTGGAACGCGCCCCCCTCCCAAGGCGTAGAATATTATTTCGAAGTGTTTTTCGAGCCGAAGGAGAACCATCATGACGACCACAACAACAATCCCCAACATCGCCAAAGGGGAAGGGACGAATCCGCTCAAGGGCTTGCTGGCGTACGGCCAGTCACCCTGGATGGATTACGTTCGCAGAGACCTGCTCACCAGTGGGCAATTGAAGAAATACATCGATGACGATGGCTTGCGCGGAATGACCTCCAATCCGGCGATCTTCGAGAAAGCCATCACAGGCAGCAACCTCTACGCGGACATCCTGAACTCACCCGAGGCGAAGAAGCTCGATGCCAATGGCGTGTTTGAAATGATTGCGTTCCGCGACATTCGGGATGCGTGCGACATCTTCAAGTCCGTCTATGCGGAAACGAATCGCCGCGACGGTTACGTAAGCCTGGAAGTTTCGCCGTTTTTGGGATACGACACCAAGGCCACGATCGAGGAGGCACGACGCCTGTGGAAGGGTGTGAACCGCCCGAACGTAATGATCAAGATCCCCGGCACACCAGAAGGCCTTCCCGCCATTCGCCAGTGCTTGGAGGAAGGCATCAATATCAATATCACCCTGCTCTTCGCGCAATCAGCCTACGAAAAAGTAGCAGAGGCTTTTCTCTCTGCGCTCGAAGCGCGCGCGGCCAAGGGCCAGGACATCAGCCATATTGCCAGCGTGGCGAGTTTCTTCGTCAGCCGCATCGACACGCTGGTTGACGGCATGATCGATGAAAAGCTCAAGGCCGGTGTGGACGCCAGCCAGAAAGCTTTACTCGAAAACCTAGTCGGCAAAGTAGCTATCGCCAATGCGCGGCTCACCTACAAGAAGTATCAGGAGCTTTTTGGCGGACCGCGTTGGAAGGCGTTGGCGGCCAAGGGAGCGCAAACGCAGCGGCTCCTCTGGGCGAGCACGAGCACGAAGAATCCAAAGTACCGTGATGTTCTCTACGTCGAGGAGCTGATTGGCGCCGACACCGTGGACACGATTCCGCCCGCCACATTTGACGCTTTCCGCGATCACGGCAGACTGCGTCCCGGCCTCACTGAAAACGTCGAGGGCGCGGCGAAGACCATGGCCGATCTTGCCCAAGCCGGAATCTCGATGAAGGAAGTCACTGACAAGCTGCTTGCGGACGGCGTAAAGCTTTTTTCTGATGCTTTCAAGACTCTGCTAGACGCCGTGGGGAAAACCGCGGGGGCGCGCGCGTGAGCGTGAATAAACAGACCTGCACACTACCGGAAGATCTCGCCAACGCAGTGGCCGCTTCGCTGGAGGACTGGAAAAAAAACAATAAAGTGGTGCGCCTTTGGCAAAAAGGCCCCTCGCTCTGGACCGGGACCGACGAAAGCAACTGGCTTGGATGGCTGAATATCGTCGAGCAGCAACTCGCGCACGCGGATGCCTTCAAGCGGATTGCCGAGGATGTGAAAAAATCGCGTTTCAAACATGCCCTACTGCTCGGAATGGGCGGGTCCAGCCTTTGCCCAGAAGTCCTGCGTATGACTCTCGGGAAGATCAAAGGGTTTCCCGAACTCCACGTGTTGGACTCAACCGATCCGCTGCAAATCAAGTCCATCGAAGCGAAACTGGATCTCAAGAGCACTCTTTGCATTGTTTCCAGCAAATCGGGCAGCACGCTGGAACCCAACATTTACAAGCAATACTTCTTCGAGCGCGTGAAAGCTAAAGTGGGCGAGAAAGAAGTTGGCAACCGCTTCATCGCCATCACCGACCCGGGATCAAAAATGCAGCAAGTCGCCGTAGCCGATAAATTCCGCGAAATCTTTTTCGGTGTGCCAAGCATTGGTGGGCGTTATTCAGCCCTTTCGAATTTCGGCATGGTGCCCGCTGCAATCATGGGCCTGGACGTGGAAAAGTTTCTGAAAACCGCGCAGGAAATGGTTTTCGCGTGCGGCGTAACTTCCGTGGCGCACGAGAATCCTGGAGTTGTTTTGGGAACGATTCTCGGCGTCGCCGCAAATCATGGACGCGATAAGCTCACCATCATTGCTTCGCCAGGGATTTATGACCTTGGGGCGTGGCTCGAGCAACTGATTGCCGAATCCACGGGGAAAATGGGCAAGGGCATCATTCCGGTGGATCGCGAGCGCCTCGCCAGGCCTTCCGCTTATGGGAGCGATCGCGTATTCGCGTATTTGCGTCTCGCGTCGAAGCCCAACAAGGCGCAGGATGCTGCCGTCATGGCGCTCGAAAAAGCCGGCCATCCCGTGGTGAGCATCAGCGTCTCTGATGTTTATACGCTCGGCCAGGAATTCTTCCGCTGGGAAATCGCAACGGCGGTTGCAGGTTCCATCCTCGGGATCAACGCCTTCAATCAGCCCGACGTGGAAGCGAGCAAAGTGGAAACGCGCAAGCTCACCAGCGAGTACGAGGCCAAGGGCAAGCTGCCCGCCGAGGTACCTTTTTTTGAAGCCAGCGGCATCCAGTTTTTTGCCGATGAGAAAAACGTCGCGGCGATTCACGGCGGTTTGAATGTCGCGGCTGTCTTGAAGACGCATCTTTGTCGAATTGGTCCGGGCGATTACTTTGCCGTTCTTGGCTATATTTCGATGAATGCAGAGAATGAGAAGGCCTTGCAAACCATCCGGCACAAGGTGCGCGACAAGAAAAAAGTAGCCACGGTTCTCGGTTTTGGTCCACGCTTCCTGCATTCCACTGGACAGGCCTACAAAGGCGGGCCGAACAGCGGCGTTTTTCTGCAAATCACCTGCGACGACGCAAAGGATCTGCCGGTTCCTGGACAGAAATATACGTTTGGTGTTGTAAAAGCGGCTCAGGCCCGCGGCGATTTTGCGGTCCTCGCGGAACGCGGCCGCCGCGCTTTGCGCGTCCATCTCAGAAAAAATCTTAAGTCGGCGCTTGCCACACTATCCAAAGCCGTGCAAAAAGCGGTTGCCTGACATACCGGACCAAATCTCTTTCACGCCGATCGGCGGGGAGCGCACACCATGCAACTGGGGATGATCGGGTTGGGCAGGATGGGCGCCAACATGGTGCGGCGCCTGCAAAAGGGCGGCCATAAGTGCGTTGTTTACGACCGCAGCGCCGAGTCCGTGAAGCAACTTTCCGAGGAAGGTGCAACGGGCGCTGCGTCCCTGGATGATTTCGTCGGCAAATTGCAAAAGCCGCGCGCGATTTGGCTGATGGTGCCGGCGGCTGTGGTTGACGCTACCTTGCGTGATCTGGTTGGCAAGCTCGAGAAAGACGACGTGGTGATCGACGGTGGGAATTCGTACTATATCGATGATATCCGGCGCGCGAAGGAATTATCCGCGAGAGGTATTCATTACTGTGATGTGGGCACCAGCGGCGGAGTCTGGGGACTTGAGCGCGGCTACTGCCAGATGATTGGCGGGGAAACGGACGTCGTGAAGCGGCTCGATGCGATCTTCAAGACGCTTGCACCCGGCCGCGGTGACGTACCACGCACTCCGGGACGCGAAAAAGTTGGTGGCACAGCGGAAGAAGGCTACCTGCACTGCGGCCCCTCTGGCGCCGGACATTTCGTCAAGATGGTGCACAACGGCATCGAATACGGCCTGATGGCTGCTTACGCCGAGGGCCTGAACATTTTGAAGCATGCCAATGCGGGGAAGTCTCACCGCGAGGCCGATGCGGAAACCACGCCGCTACGGAATCCGGAGCATTACCAGTACGAATTCAATCTCGCGGACATCACGGAAGTGTGGCGGCGCGGCAGCGTGGTTGCTTCGTGGCTGCTGGACCTTACGGCTATCTCGTTGCTGGAGCAACCAACGCTCGAACGCTTTTCCGGGCGGGTCTCGGATTCCGGCGAAGGCCGCTGGACGCTTCTCGCGGCCATCGAATCGACGGCGCCCGCGCCGGTTCTCAGCGCCTCGCTCTATCAGCGCTTCACCTCGCGCGGCGAAGATGATTTTGCCGCAAAAGTGTTATCCGCGATGCGCTTTCAGTTTGGCGGACACATCGAGAAGAAAGGCGGCCATTAGAATTTCGGGACCATCGGGGCCAATGCGCGGGTAAGGGATTCCCATCCATGAACCAAAACCATCCAGACACGAATTCATCGGCGGCGCCATGTGTGATGACGATTTTTGGCGCTACGGGGGACTTGACCAAACGCAAGTTGATCCCCGCGCTTTGCAATCTGGCTCAGGAAAACCTCCTGTCGACACAGTTTGCGATCGTTGGCTTTGCGGCGAATGACTTCGACACGGAGAGCTTTAGGAAATCGCTGGCAGAAAATATTCCCAAGTTTGCTGCGTTGCCGATCGATCCGAAACTGTTGGACTGGATGATCCAGCGCACGTACTACGTCAAAGGTGATTTCCTTGATTCTGAGGCTTACAAGCGCCTCGAACAGCAGATCGCGGAAGCCGACAAGAAACACAACACGCTTGGGAACCGACTTTTTTACCTGGCCGTTGCGCCGCGTTTTTTCTCGTCCATCGTGAAAATGTTGGGCCAGTGCTGCTTGTCGAAAGAAGAAGAGAACCGCTGGTCGCGCGTCATCGTGGAAAAGCCTTTCGGGCATGACTTGGCTTCCGCAAAGCAGCTCAACCAGGAACTGAAGCAGGTCCTCACCGAAAAGCAGATCTACCGCATCGATCACTACCTCGGCAAAGAGACCGTACAGAATGTCATGGTCTTCCGCTTTTCGAACAATATCATCGAACCGCTCTGGAACCGCAATTATGTGGACCACGTGCAAATCACCGCCGCCGAAACCGTCGGCGTGGAGCATCGCGGCGGATTTTATGAGACCGCGGGCGCGCTTCGCGACATGGTGCCGAATCATCTCTTCCAATTGTTCACGATGACCGCCATGGAGCCGCCCATTTCTTTCGATGCCGATGAAGTCCGCAACAAGCAAGCCGAAGTGCTGCACGCCATTCAGCCCTTGGACCCCGAGGATGTGCTCACCAACACGGTACGCGGACAATATGGCAGCGGAACGATTGATGGCCAGCGCGTCATCGGCTACCGTGGCGAACCCGATGTCGCACCCGATTCGAACACGGAGACTTTTGTCGCACTGAAACTCCTCATCGACAACTGGCGCTGGGCCGGCGTGCCCTTCTATCTCCGCACCGGAAAGCGTCTGGCGCGGCGCGTGACGGAGATTGTGATCCAATTTCGCCGCACGCCCTTCGTCCTGTTTCGAAATACCAGTGTGCGAAACCTCGAGACCAACCGCCTGGTCATCCACATTCAGCCGGAAGAAGGCATCTCCCTGAGCTTTGGCGCGAAAGTCCCCGGCTCGGTGATGAAACTGGGCCTCGTCAATATGGATTTTGATTACTGCACTTATTTTGGGACCGAGCACAGCACTGGGTACGAGCGCCTGCTGCGCGACTGCATGGGGGGCGACGCCACGCTCTTTCAGCGCGCGGACATGGTCGAAGCCGGCTGGAGCGTCATTCAGCCCATCCTCGATTTATGGCACGCGCTGCCGCCGCGGGGTTTCCCGAATTACGCCGCGGGATCGTGGGGGCCGAAGAGTTGCTCGAAAAAGACGGCCGCTCGTGGCACCGCTATGGCGAAGATGAGCTGGACAAGCGCGCCCACATCGCAAGTCCAGAAAAAACGAGAATGGCCGGCTGAGGGAAGCGCGAGTGGAGCCCGAAATCCGAATCCTGGCGGATGCTGCGGCCATCGCACAGCGAGCGGCGCAAGAATTTGTTCAAACTGCGACCGGAGCCGTGCGCGAGAGGAACGCGTTCCAGGTCGCGCTGGCGGGGGGCTCCACTCCCAAAGTCCTCTACAATTTGCTGGTCAGCGATCCAGCGCTGCGCTCGCAGGTTCCCTGGGATAAAATACAGGTGTTCTTCGGCGATGAACGGCACGTCGGTCCCGGTCATCCGGACAGCAATTTCCGCATGGCCACCGAAACGATGCTTTCCAAAGTCCCGCTGAGAGCGAACCAGGTTACGCGAATCAAGGGCGAGTATCCGGACGCCGAGCAAGCCACCCGCGAATACGAGGAAGCGATCGCGTCGCATTTCAAGCTGAAGGCTGGCGAGCTTCCGCGTTTCGATTTGCTGCTTGTGGGAATGGGCAACGAGGGCCACACGCTTTCTCTCTTTCCCGGAACGAAAGCGCTGCACGCCGATGGGCGCATCGCCGTTCGAAACTGGGTCGGCAAGTTGTACGCGGATCGCATTACCCTGACCGCGCCCGCCGCTTGCGCCGCCGCGGAGATCCTGTTCCTGGTGACCGGAGCGGATAAGGCGCTGGCGCTCAAGGGGGTCCTGGAAGGCCCCTATGAACCGGAGCAGTTGCCTGCACAATTGCTCCGGCCCAAGAACGGGAAGCTGCTCTGGCTGGTGGACACCGCCGCCGGAGGCATGTTATCAAGAGGAATTCGAGAGTAGATAAGGAGCAAGTCATGGCCACGACCGTAAGCATGGGAA
>Ga0209472_1001883_pt1 | contig 11958 bp, 13 predicted proteins | sample GraSoiAngelo_130_FD_185887 | JGI IMG/M metagenome (GOLD analysis project Ga0209472, IMG submission 185887) | Grasslands soil microbial communities from the Angelo Coastal Reserve, California, USA - 14_0929_02_20cm (SPAdes) (version 2) | ecosystem: Environmental > Terrestrial > Soil > Grasslands ...
ATACGTTTGCTCATGCTCTGGAGAGCGTAACAAAATACCGGCGCTATCAGCACGGCGAAGCTGTAGCCTGGGGCATGATCGCCGCTGCTTTTCTCGGCCACGAGCTTGGTTTGACGCGCGCGGACGACGTTTCCCGCATCGTCGCGTTGATTCGCTGCCTGGGATCTTTGCCGGCATGGCCCAGCGTTTCGCCAGCGGCGCTGCTAGGCGCCATGCGCTCCGACAAAAAAACGCGCGCCCGAATTCTTCGCTTTGTTCTTTCGCCCCGCATCGGCGAAGCGCGGTCGTACGACACGGTACCTCTTCATGCCGTGGAGCGCGTTCTTCATTTCACGCCGCGCTTGATCACTGCAAGCGGCAAGCTCTCGCAAGGGCGTCATGACTGAGGCTGCCGCGCCGGTAAAGGGGACACGCCCCGAGGGCGCGGTTACCGAAGCCGATGCTTCGAGCAAAATCCGTGAAATATTCACGCAGATTGCTCCGCGCTACGATCTGCTCAATCATCTTCTTTCGCTGCAGCTCGATCGGCTCTGGCGCGCGCGCACTGCCAGCCGATTGAAATCCATTCTGGTTCGTCCCGATGCCCTCGTTCTCGATCTCTGCTGCGGAACCGGCGATCTGGCTTTCGCCTTAGCGCGCGCGGGGAAAGCCCGTATTCTCGGTGCGGATTTCGCTCATACCATGCTCGTTCGGGCCAGAGAGAAATGCGCCGCTCAAGCGCCGGGGCACCAGTCTGCTCCAACCTCAATGCCTTTTTTCGAAGCTGACGCGCTCCGTCTCCCGTTTGCCAATGCTTCCTTCGATTTGGTGACCAGCGCTTTTGGCCTTCGCAACCTTGCCAATTACGAAGTCGGCCTGCGCGAGATTCAGCGCGTGCTCAAACCGGGGGGCACCATCGCCATCCTGGAATTCGCCGAGCCGCCAGAAGGTTTGCTCGGAGATTTCTATCGCTGGTATTTTTGTAAAATACTGCCGAAGATTGGCGGACTGATCTCTGGTGATCAAGGAGCTTACAAATATCTACCGAACTCCGTCGCTCGCTTTTTCCGCCCGTCCGAATTAGCATCTCTCATTGGCGCTGTGGGCTACGACTCCGTGGATTATTGCGTCTGGACACTCGGCACCGTCGTCTTGCACACAGCCGTTAGACCTGGCTAGCGTTAAATTCAGCTAACCACACCGATGAGAAATTGAAATTGTCATTCTGAGGGCATCCGACGAGGATGCCCGAGGAATCTCACTTCGAACGGTTCAGCAACTTAGTTTTTGCCGCCACTCGGTGGTGAAAGTACCTTGGTCACTCTTCCAATCCCGTCCCACGCAACTTCGCCAGCAGCGTCTTTGGTGAAACGCCCAATTTCTCTGCCGCTCGCGTCTTATTCCACTTACACTCGCGCATCGTGTTTTCCAACAAAACTTTTTCCACATGACTCGCGGCCCGGCCGGTGACTTCTTCCAGCGATCCTTCCCAATTAAAATTTTCCGCAAGCATTCCCGCCGGCAAGCTCTTCGCATCCGGCTTAGACGCCGCCAATTGTAACTCTTCAGGACGAATGCACATGCCGTCTGCCAAGATCACCGCGCGTTCCAGCGTATTCTGGAGTTCGCGTACGTTGCCCCGCCAACCATAGTGCAGCAGCCGGTCCCGCGCCTCAGCGGACAATTCCAGTCCCGGCTTTCCAAACTCGCGGCTGAATTTCTCCAAAAAGTGGTTCGCCAGCAGCAGCACGTCGTTTCCGCGCTCGCGCAACGGAGGAATCGTCATCGGAACCGCCGAAATCCGGAAGTACAAATCTTCTCGAAACAATTTTTCTTCGGCCAGTTTTCGCAGGTCGCGATTTGTGGCTACCACGATTCGAACGTCTACATCAATCGATTGCGTGCCGCCCACTCTTTCGAATCGCTTTTCTTCCAGAACGCGCAGGAGCTTTGCCTGAATCCCCAGCGGCAATTCTCCAATCTCATCCAGAAAAAGCGTTCCGCGGTGCGCCAGGTCCATCTTCCCGACCTTGCGCGTGCCCGCCCCGGTGAACGCGCCGCGCTCGTGCCCAAAGAGTTCGTTCTCCACCAATCCTTCTGGAATTGCCGCGCAATTCAGCGCCACGAACGGGTGATCCCGCCGCGGCGATAAGTGATGAATCGCCAGCGCGAACAACTCTTTTCCTGTCCCGCTTTCCCCCAGCAGCAGGCAGGTCGAATCCGTCGCCGCTACTTTTTGAATCTGCTGGCTTACTTCCCGTATGGACGGATGCTCGCCCACGATGCGCGGGAATCCGTAGCGCGTCGAATATTCCTCGCGCAGCAGCAAGTTCTCCCGCAATAATTCCTGCTGCCGCGACGCCCGCTGCACCAGTAGCTTGAAATGCTCCAGGTCCACCGGCTTCTGCAGAAAATCAAACGCGCCTTCTTTCATGGCAGCTACAGCTTCTTCTACCGAACCGTAGGCCGTCAGCAGCAGCACCGGTATCGCAGAATCCGCTTGCTTCGTCTCACGCAAAACGTCCAGCCCCGAAGCCCCCGGCATCTTCAGGTCGGTAATCACCAGCAAATATCTTCGCGCACGTATCTTTTGGATCGCGGCTGCGCCGTCCGGCGCTTCGTCCACGGTGTAGCCCGCGCGCTCCAATGCCTTTCGCAGCATAGCGCGCAATTCGGGCTTGTCTTCAACGAGGAGGAGAGGTTCCATCTCTTTCGTTTCTACCATGAATCCGGCTGCCGCCAGGGGACAACCAGAGACACATGTGCAGAGAAGGGAAGCACTCGGAGTGGTCGGAAGTTAAGTTTCGCAGCTGTGACGGGAGAAACGAGTTCACTTCGGCATCAAATCCGCTATAGCACATCTTTAGAAGAAGGACTTAGTTAACAGAAAAAGGCCGGCAGCGGCAAGAATAGTTCCTATTCCGAGATACAGGAATTGGGCCCTTCCTTCCCAATGAACCACCAGAAATTAGCGACGAAGGGTTGCATTGATCGCGTGCGATCGAAGGCCTGCCGGCCAAACGTCCGATGCAGCAGCACGTTGAACCCTCCAGCCGCCAATAGAGCTGTTCCAAAGAATCTACTCCCCCTCGATGGAAGCACAAAGAGGAGACCAGTTACGCCAGCCGCCAAGAGAATGAGTAGCGCGATCAACACTCCTCTAGGATTGATAAAGCAAGTCATTGGCAGCATGATTGGACAATGCCGCTGTAAGAAGGCGCTTTGCGCCTACCTTGCCCACCCCGGATCGCCGCCTGATTTTCTCAGTTGATCTTCCAGGTCATCCAGGCCTTTCTTCAACTGATCCAGCTCCTGCTTTTTTGCGTCAATCTTTCCATTGATCGCGTTAATGTCGGCGCGCGTGTTCTGCTGCTGCATAGCCTTTTGGGGGTCAGGGTAGTATTCCAATTGAGCCTTTTCCAGTTCGCGTCCCAGAATATCAAGTTCCCTTTGAGCCTTAGCAATCTTGTCGCGTTGCGCCTGAAACCGTTTTCTCCACGCCGATTCACTATTCGGATCTTCTTTAGGCTCGTCTCCAGCTTTCCCGGAGGCTCCTGTCGCCTGTCCCGTCGCGCCGGCTGCTTTTCCACTGGCATCGTTCGTGGCAGCACTGGGCGCCGCCGGCTCCGGCACGCTCTTCTTAAAATCGTCGTCCGTGTAAACCTTCTTCGGCTTCGTCGTATCCTTGTCCTTCTTCGCTTCGCGGGCCTTTCTTGCAGCATCCGCCACGGGATCGCCCGCCTGTTGCGCGGCCGCCGAGAGCCCAGCGAGGCACAGAGCAGGCACAAAAAAGAAAGCCTTCATCCTCAATCTCATTCGCATAGTCCTACCTCCCGGAAGCTACTGGAGACCCCGACACTCTCTTAGATGCTAGTCTGCTTTGATTCTACTGCTTCTGGTACGCTGCGTGGCAAGGGCAGCGTAATGATAAACTCCGCCCCACCTTCGGTCCGGTTCCGCACCTCTACCTGACCGCCATGTTGCACGATAATCTTTTGCACCACCGCCAGTCCCAACCCCGTTCCCTTCGCTTTCGTCGTAAAAAACGGCCGGAATAGCTTCGAGGACACATCCGCAGGAATCCCCGGGCCGTTATCCGTAACGCTGATCCGCTGGAACCCCGCCTCTTCGCTATGAACGATTTCGCCGCAGACCGCGACGCACCCTCCGCTGGCGCTCAGCGCGCATGCCTCTGCCGCGTTTCGCGTCAAATTAAGCAGCGCTTGCCGCAACAGCCCTTCGTCTCCGCCCGCGTCTCCGAATGTCCCTTCCCATCGAATCTTTACTTGCGGCATCGTCTCTCGCACTTCAGCGACTACCCGCTCTACGACGGTTTGCAGAGCCACCTTCTCGTCTGGAATCTCCAGCGGCCGTGCGTACTTCAAAAACTCCGTCACGACGTGCGTAATGTTCCGCGTCTGCTCCAGAATGCGTTCCGCGTAGTCCAAAGCTTCCGCCTCGGAAGCCTCCGACCGGATCATCTGCGCGTAACCCGATATCGTCGCCAGCGCGTTCTTGAACTCGTGTGCGATTCCCGCGGAGAGTTCTCCAAGCGCCGCCAGGTTTTCCTTCAATTGCATCCGTTGCTGTAGCGCGGCAAGTTCCGTCAAGTCCGTCAGCAGACAAATCGCCCCGCTGATCTTTCCCTCGCCGCGGCGGATGGGCGAGATCGTCACTCCCAGATGCCGCGTGTCTCCCTCAGGCGGCATGTGCTCGACCTGTTCGCGCCGGAAAATCGTTCCGTTCGCAAGGCATTCCGCTATCAGCCTGGACATCCCCGAAGATGCCCCCAGCGCCTCGCTATATCGCCGGAATCCCAGCCCGCGAATTCCCAGTGCCTGCTCCGCTGCGGGATTCGAGCTGGAAATAATTCCCGTGGCATTCACCACCAGGAGCCCCGCCGGCATGTTCCTCGTCACTTCCTCACTCAACCGTTCCGTTTGTTCCGCGCGTTCTCTCTCGATGCGATGCAGCCGCTCCAATTCCTTTTCCTGCACGCGGAGTTGCTGAATCACCCCCTGCATCGATGCCGCTATGAAGGCTGAAGGGTTCTCCGTGCCCGGCCCGCTCGTTTTGAATTCCTCTTTCTGCTCTTCCCGCCTGCTTTGAAATGACTTGCGCATCAGAAATACCACCAGCCCGGTGACCGCCAGGAACCCGACTCCCAGTGCCGCGGCAATCATCCAAAGGTGCTGCGCGTTATTTCCAGCTTGCAACGTTCCGAACATCGCTCCTGCCCTTCGACTCCTCTCTCTTCCTCCCTGGCCTCTGTGTTCTCTGTGCCGCTGTGTGTTAAATCTTTATTTCTTTTTCGGCCACCAATTCCGAGGTCGCTCCGCTATGCGACGACCCCTCGCAGCCCCGGCCAATAATTCGCAATCAGCGGTCCCCCATACACAATAGCCAGCGCTCCAATCCCCAAGAACGTGCCTAGCGGCAACTGATATTGCCTCGCAATCGCCCATCCCAGTTTCCGCTCCGTCCCCAATCCCCGCCGGCTTGCCCGTTTCGCCACCCCACTCCTCCATCCGCCGAGATACAACGCCAGCACCAGCCCAACCCCGATCAAGCTTCCCAGTAGGCTTCCTACCAACAGCGTCAGAAACGTCCCTCGCAAGCCCAGAAAAGTTCCGATCATGGCGATCATTTTCACGTCGCCCATGCCCATGCCCTCGTGCCCGCGCACCGCTTTGTAGCCCGCTGCCAGCCCCCACAGCAAGAAGCTCCCAAAAGCTGCGCCAAGGATCCCATCAAGAATTCCCGCGGCGAATCCCGGCAGTTGTACTTGCAGGAGCCTTCCTGCCAGGGCGCCCGCATATCCGTTACTCGGTGGCACGACGGCCGAAAAAAGTAATCCCGCCGCAAAGCCTGGCCAGTTGATCACGTCCGGCAGTAGCCGCACGCGCAAGTCGGTTACTGTCAGAATCTCAAGCAAGCACGTGAAAAACAGCCATTTCACGGTCGCCTGCGTTATGCCAAATTCCAGAAACGCCGCCACAAACAGCAATCCCGTCGCCAGCTCAATCAACGGGTACATCGGCGAAATCGGCAGCCTGCAAGCCCGGCACTTCCCGAGCAGCCACAGCCATCCAAAAACCGGCACGTTGTCATATGGCTTGATCGGCGTGGCGCACCGCGGGCAGCGCGACCCGGGCGAAACGATGGAGATGTCCTCCGGAATCCGCGTGATGCAGACATTCACAAAGCTCCCCACAATAATCCCAAGTAGAAAAAAGAAGGCGATGACCACGGTTTGCCCGGCCACTCCGCGGCCGCTCTTCTCAATCTGCCACACCCACTCCGCAGCCTCAACAAACCCCGCCGCCTTCGTGCCTCATCCCTAACGCTTTCTTTCGACGCTCCTCTGTGCACTCCCTGTCCTCTGCGAACTCTGTGTAAATTCCTGTTCTTGCAATTACCCCCGCGCGCTTTTTGTTTCTGTGACTAACAACTGTAAACTAAGAACTTACAACTGCTCTCATGCATTGGTTCGAGCGCAAAATCCGACGCTACGAGCACCGCCGCTGGACCACTGACGACAATCGCCGCGTCCAACCCTTTCACTGGGGCTTGGAGCACATCGGCGGCTCCCCCGATGACCCCGACCCCACCGCCTTTGTGCGCGAATACGCCCGAAAAGCCATCGACTCCAGCAGGGAATGGTACGCCGCCTCTCCCGCCACCGATTACCGCCTCGACACCCAGAACGTCCTCACCTTCACAAGTTCCATCGAGTCCTCCTGGCCGGAAAACAACACCGTCCATGCGCAGCTCTTTCCCGCACGCGAGACCCTTTCAACTCGCTCGCGCGGGAAACGCTACGGCTCGGGCCCCGCAGTCCTTCTCCTGCCCAACTGGAACGCCAAATGGCACGGCCAGAACGGCCTCTGCCGCTGGATTCAGCGCCTTGGCATTACCGTCCTAAAAATGAGCATGCCTTACCACGACCGCCGCATGGCCCGCGGCCACGAGCGCGCCGACCAGATCTGCGGCCCCAACATCGGCCTCACCCTCCAGGCCAACCGCCAGGCTGTCAAGGACGCCCGCCGCTGCCTCCACTGGCTCGAGCAGCAGGGTTACTCCAAGCTTGGCATCCTCGGCACCAGCATCGGTTCCTCGGTCGGCTACATCACTCTCGTCCACGATGAACGCATCCGCGCCGGCGGTTTCTTTCACGTCTCCACGTACTTCGCCGACGTCGTCAGCCAGGGCATGACCACCAACCACGTCTGGGAAGGCCTTCGCCACCACGTCACCGTCGACGAGCTCCGCGAATATTGGGCGCCCATCAGTCCCATGCCTTATGTCGAACGCGGCATGGGTGCCGGCCGCACCACTTTCATGGTTTACGGCAAGTACGACCCCACCATGCTCCCCGAGCTCACCCGCCAGATGCTCGATTCCCTCCGTCGCCATGGCGCTGAACCCCGCACCCTCGAACTCGCCTGCGGCCATTACTCCCTCGAACTCGCCCCTTTCTCCTACATCGCCGGCTACCGCATGCTCACCTTTTTCCTCGAATCCCTCGCCTAGCGGCTCGTACTTCGGTCTGTGCTCTTCCGAGGAGAACGATACCTGGTGCCCACAGCGCTGCCGCACCACAACCGCAGCTCCTTCCCTGAACAGGCTCAGCGGACTGGGGATTTCCTAACGCATCAACAGCACTCATTCGTATTCGGGAATATCTGCCAATAAATTCATCAATTTCCCGGATATTGAGTCAAGGACTTCCCTCGGTTTCCCGTGCTCTTCCTGGGGTCTTTCCCGCAACCCATTCAACAGTCACCCTGAAGGCACGTCAGGGTTTCTCCCGATTCAACTACAGGGAATTCACTCGCTTTTTCTGTCTGTCGCGACTTCCCGCTATCGTTTCCACGGTTCCACGGGTTCCCGTTCCCTAGGTCACAACTGATTCGGAAAGTGCCTATACCTAAAGGAGACATCCATGAAGCGACTAAGGTTGAACGCTGTTTCACCGACAAGGGATGACGCCACGTCAGGGCAGAAGAGTCCATGGAGGAAAGCATTGACTAGAACCGTATGGATTGCGCCAGCCTTGGGCGTCACCACTCTGGCAGTGCTGCTCATTCTCTTCTCAGCTCCAGATCTTTCTCACGGCCAGTCCATAAGCGACACACAAGTCACGCTTTCCTGTAACGATGGCCACAGCGTTATCTTCGAGGTCGATCAGATCACGCTCACGAGCCTGCTGGCGGACGTGCAGGCGATCAACGCCAGCGGCACAGGCACCAGCTGCACATTAACCATGGCCGCAATGGACCCCTCAGGTGAAACTACCGAGTGGACGGTTTACGACTACAACCCTTCAAATCAAGCGATCGCGCCGCGGAACTCACCCGACTCAATGCCGGCGACCACAACGGGCACCACAACTACGTTCCAATTCAAAGCCGGTATCTACACCGCACTACTCACCACGACCGACCCGAGCTTGACCGGCGATCTCTCCGCGAAAAGTCTAAGCGATACGATCACGGTCAGTGGCGACGCCACAAGCTTCATGACTCAGCACAACGGCGGCGACTGCGTGTCCAACGTCCCTGCTGCCGTGAGGTTTTACTTCCGGTCCCCGTCCGCTTCCGGGCCAAGCACGGGTACACCCCCAGCGGGTTTCTACACTCAGTTCTGGTGGTCGAATCCAGCAAACGTGCCGCTGGTGAACGGAAACCAAACACAAACGATAACGGCAAACATGACTGACCCGAATGAGTGGTCGGATTGGAATGGTCAACGTGGCAGCAGCAGTCCCGCGGTCACAGAGGCCTTCCTGGAGGCCGTACGAAAAGTAAAGGAGATTGACCTGTCATTTGGAGGCGAGTGTTTCTTCGAAACCGGCGTCAGTCCTACACCCGACACCTTCACCACCGAACAGTTCTCCAGTTCGTTCAGTGAGCACTAGGGCCGGGGTCGAGTAGGTGGCCCATGTAAAGGTTGCGTACCTGAAAAAGGGTGGTTACCTGCATGGGCCACGCCCCGACATCGGCGCAGGCATTGTTCAACAGCACCTTCACCGAGACACCATAAAGTAGAAGGAGGCGCGCCGCGCTCTACTCTGCGAACCGCCTGCGATTCGCCGCCAAATATCTGCGCATCATCGCCAGCGACCGCCAGTCCAAATACAATTTGTTCCCAATCCCGGTACTCATCTCCACGGCCTTCTTGTGCGCATTGCAGTAGGGAACTCCCGACAACTTGAACGTCTTCACCCGCACCGTTCCCACCACCAGAAACCCTGCGCTCAGGTTTGACGTGCTCACTTCCTCGAACCGCGTCGGCTCCGCCCCACACTGCACGCACCCTCGCGGCCATACCACCGTCTGCGCCAGCGGAGCCCGAAACGTCGGCCGTTCCTCCATCGCATTCGGGTTGTACGGCGACACGGAACCCTTCTGCAAGCCGGAATACTCCCAGCATTTCTTGCACTGCACCGGCCTTGGCACATTGTCCGGATTCGGCTTCGGCAGATTGTCAACCACCGCCCCGCAGAAGGGACAAGCCGCCACTTCGTCTTTTCTCCCTAGTACAATTGCCAGCCCACCTCCGCCGAAAAAGAGCAGCGCCGCGCCTCCCAGAATCTTGAATCCAAAATAGAAGAGCGCCCCGCCCACGACCAAACCGAAGATCAAGATTCCCATCCCCGTCTTCAGCTTGCCCGTCGCTTCGGCGTGCGTTGGCTTTCGCAGCGGATTGCTTCGATTCGGCACTGGCGGCGCCGCAACGTCAACCATGACGGAACCCGGCACCCGGCTTTCCAGAGTCTTGGTCTGCGGTGGCGCAGTTGTTCCCGTTGGAGTAGGCATTGTTTACCTCGCTGGATAGATTCCGCCGTCTTGAGACTCAGCTTGTCTCGCCGATTCGCGCCGGTCAATGGAACACTGGCACTTCGATGCGAATTAGTCATTGCTCGTACTGCGTGCCACGTCGATCGCCTCCCCGTGCAGTATCATTAGCCCGTGGACAAACTTCCGCTCCTCGTATTTGGTCCTCTCGCGATCGCCGCCGGGTTGCTAGTCATCGCCACGGGGATTCGCCAAGCCATCACTAGGTTCCGCTCCCGTCCAACTTCCGAGCAAACGACGGCCAAATATGAAACGTACTTGCGCCGCTTGCTGGATCCGCAACCCGAAGCCGTCGAAAAGGAATTGGGAAAGCTTTTACCAGAAAGGCTTTTGCAGTTGTACGAAGACAAATCCGCCATTCAGTCCGTCGGTTTCCAATTGGAGAAACCCGGCAAGTGGCGCTGGTGGCCAAAGCGCTGGCCGGTTTATTGTTTCGAGCCGCTGGACCTCGACTCCCTGAACGAATTGCCCTACGAAGAAGAGCTGGGTCCCGGGTATTGCTTTGCGACCACCGGCCGCGGCTCCTGGTATTGGATCGCCGCCTCCGACCAGCGCGCAAAAGACTCTCCCGTCATTTTCCTCGACTACGATAGCGGCCGCTCCCACGGCGAAGCCGTCGCCAGTAGCTTGGAAGAATTCCTCAATTTGCCCCGCTTGCCTATAAAGTGAAGGTCGGGAAACGCTGGGCTGCTGCTAGTCAGCTCCCACCTGAGCGCAGCCAGACATTAGATAGTGTTCTAATTGCGTGAACGGCTCACGTACAAGTTGCTTATTTGGCAAGAGAATTGCCCGCAGAGCCGCCTAAAAAGTCTTTTCCTTATACGCTTTCTTTAGATCGTGGCCGGGAAGAAATCTGCTAGTCAATTTCTTTGGATACTGACCGCATCCGCATTCACAAGGTTTGCCTTTTGGTGGAGTTTGTTTTGAGGGTTTCATAGAGTTCAATTCTACAACAAAAACGCGGCGGTTTTTTGCGCCGCTCCATGAGCCGCATCCCACCTATCGTGAGAACAGCCGCAGCACCAGCTAGGGAGGAAGAATGGTCCCTTTTCAAGTTAGGATAGGACGAGACATTAGCAAGGGTAGACAGGTAGATGTGAATCTAGTATGGTAGACCAATGAGTCTCAACATCAAAGACCCGGAAGCTCACAAACTTGCCCAGGAGTTGGCCCGCGAGACCGGCGAATCTATGACCTCCGCCGTGATTGAGGCCCTTCGCGAACGCCTCGAAGCTGTGCGCCGCCGCCGCAAACGCGATGCGATCCGGGGCGCCCTCGCCGCCATCGGCAAACGGGGCGCGGCGCTGCACAAGGGGCCATATATCGACCATGCGGATGTCCTATACGACGAAAAGGGTCTCCCCAAGTGATCTTGGATACTTCTGCTGTGCTCGCCATCGTGCTCGGTGAGCCTGGTTTCGAGGTTTTCGTCGATGCTATCGCGGCGTCGACGACCTGTAGAATTTCCGCCGCATCCTTTGTCGAGGCCTCGATTGTCGCGGAAAGTCGCATCGGTGACCAGGGCCTCCTTCAATGCGATTCGTTTTTCCGCACTTCCCGCGTTTCCGTTGAGCCGGTCACGGAAGAGCAAGCTCTCCTGGCCCGCCAGGGATATTCTGATTACGGCAAAGGCCGCCATCCTTCCGGCCTCAACTTTGGTGACTGCTTTTCTTACGCCCTTGCCAAGTCTACGGGCGAGCCCCTACTTTTTAAGGGCGAGGACTTCCGCCAAACCGACATCCAATCGGCATTGGAGTAGCTCCAGCTCCCATTGACGCAAAGAAAGTTCAGGAATTTCTTGACTACGTATCATCTTTTTGGAACAATACTTGACAGGTAAGGGTGCGGAATTTCTCTAAGTTCGGCGGCTTTGTCCGCCGTTTTTTTATTATCGGCATCGTCAACTTACCCAGTCCGGCGCCCTGGTCTCCCGTTGCAACTTTTCAGGCACTCAATTTGCGAATCTGACCAGCTTGAATGATCTAGAATCAACAGGGTCGAAAATCACTGCGCTTGTGCTTGGCTAGGTTGAGGATTCGGCGGTTCGATCCGATAACCGAGGGTTTGCAGTTGCCGGATCATTCTTGCTGTGCGTGCTTGCTTTGATTGTTGGGTAACG
>Ga0209472_1001887_pt1:0-7500 | contig 11946 bp, 8 predicted proteins | sample GraSoiAngelo_130_FD_185887 | JGI IMG/M metagenome (GOLD analysis project Ga0209472, IMG submission 185887) | Grasslands soil microbial communities from the Angelo Coastal Reserve, California, USA - 14_0929_02_20cm (SPAdes) (version 2) | ecosystem: Environmental > Terrestrial > Soil >...
GATTCGGCTGTAGGAACGCCAAGATGTAGGACGACAGGGGACAGTCGCCTGCCTGCCGCGGCGTTGTGCCCGTCTCAAAGCATCCGTCGCTAACGCCTGAATCCCCCCCCGCGGCCAAATCGCTGTCGCCCGCTGAACACGGCGCCGCCTGCCGGACCGGTCATCATCGGCGGCGTTTCCAGCCAGAATTGCCACCACTGCTCGCCCCAGCCATCGAGCTTCAGCCGCTTGTCATTCTGGGCGCGGCCGAGCAGCGTTTTCAGCTTCTCGTCCGAGGGATTCTCCTTCACGCCCTTCTGAAGAATTTCGATGGCTTTCTTCTTCTCGCCCCGCTGGTTTTCGACCCAGGCGTAGACGGCGTAGAGCAGGGTCTCGCCCTTGTTTCCCCGCATGGCGCCGTCGAACACCTTCTCCATCTCGGGGTACTGCTTGCGCCGGAACAGGATGGCGCCGAGCATGGCCTGCGCGAGCCAGAGCTTGATCATCGTCGCCGCTCCCTTGCGCAGGTGCGGCTCGGCCTCGTCGTACTTCTTCTGCACGTAGAGCAGCACGCCGATGTTCGCGTGCAGACTGGAGGAAATGCCGAACTGCCAGCGGGAGAGGGCGAAGGCGTCCTGGAGCGCCTGGACGGCGCGGTCCGGCTTGCGCGCCATCATCTCCTTCTGCGCCACTCCCATCACCGCCTCCAGCTGCTTGCCGGTCCGGCGGGCGAGAAGGATGTAGGTGCCGATCGCCGCCACCGCTCCGGGGAAGATCGACCCGAGCGCGTGCGCGATGCCGGTCACGTAGAAGACCAGGAACCCGAGTACGCCGGCCGCCAATGCGAGAAGGAGGTTGATCACCGCCGATGCTCCAGAAGTGGCCGTCCCCGGAATCGAACCGGGACGGGTTTTACCCCGGTGGATTTTGAGTCCACTGCGTCTGCCAGTTCCGCCAGACGGCCTCGAAAGGCGGGTTCTATCAACGCCGGCGCGGTGGGGGAAGATCGGTACACGTTCCGGTGAACACCTCTGCCGCAAGTCCGATGCTCTCGCCGAGCGTGGGATGCGGATGGATGGTGCGCCCGATGTCCTCCGCGTCGGCGCCCATCTCGATGGCCAGACAGATCTCGGAGATGAGGTCGCCGGCGTTCAGACCCACGATGCCGCCTCCGATCACCCGCCCGTTCGCCTTGTCGAAGAGCAGCTTCACGAACCCTTCGTCGCGGGCATTGGCGATGGCCCTCCCGCTCGCCGACCAGGGAAAAACCGATTTGCCGTACTCCGTCCCGCTCTTCTTCAGCTCATCCTCGGTGGCACCGGCCCAGGCGATCTCCGGATCGGTGTAGGCGACCGACGGAACCTGCCGCGCGTCGAAGGAGGCCTTGTGCCCGGCCGCGACCTCCGCGGCCACATGGCCTTCGTGCGTCGCCTTGTGCGCCAGCATCGGCGGACCGGCGATGTCGCCGATGGCGAAGATATGCGGCACATTCGTCCGCATCTGCTTGTCGGTGGGGATGTAGCCGCGGTCATCCACCTGGACGCCGGCCGCCTCGGCGCCGATCCTCTTCCCGTTGGGCGTGCGGCCGACGGACACCAGGACCATATCGTAGATGGCCGGTTCCGCGCCGCCGTCGAAGCGGACGTGGATGCCATCGCGCGCGGCCTCCGCGCCGACGGTCTTGGTCTTCAGCATCAGGCGATCAAAGCGGGGCGCGTTCTTCTTCTGCCAGACCTGGACGAGGTCGCGGTCTGCGCCGGTCATCAATCCCTCGAGCATCTCGACGACGTCGATGCGCGAGCCGAGCGTCGAGTAGACGGTCGCCATCTCCATCCCGATGATGCCGCCGCCGATCACCAGCATCCGCTGCGGCACCGCCGGCAGCTCCAGCGCGCCCGTGGAATCGACGATGCGCGGGTCATCGGGAAGGAAGGGCAGCTTCGCCGCCTGCGAGCCCGCCGCGATGATCGCCTTGTCGAAACGAATGCGGCGCTCGCCGACCGCCAGCTCATGCGGTCCGGTGAACTTCCCCTCGCCCGTGACCACTTCCACCTTGCGCGCCTTCGCCATCATCGCCACGCCGCCGCTGAGGCGACCCACCACCTTGTCTTTCCAGGCGCGCAGCTTCTCCACTTCGATGCGGGCGTCGCCGAAGGAAACGCCATGCCCGGCGAGATCGCGCGCGCCGTCCATCAGGCTGGCGACGTGGAGCAGCGCCTTCGACGGGATGCAGCCGACGTTGAGGCAGACGCCGCCCAGCGCCTTGTAGCGCTCGATCAGCACCACGCGCTTACCCAGGTCGGCCGCCCGGAAGGCGGCGGCGTATCCGCCGGGGCCCGATCCCAGCACGAGGACGTCACAGTCGAATGGCCCGCCTTCCGTGCGGCCCGCGGCGGCGTGCGATTCTTCACGCGTCGCTCGCCGTGCCGGTTCCTCGGGAGGGGCCGCCTTGGGCCCCTGCTCGGGAGCGGCCGGCTTTGGCTTCTGCGGCTCGGCCGCCTTCCCGGCGGTCTCCAGGATCAGCAGGACCGATCCTTCCGATACCTTGTCGCCGACCTTCACGCGCACGTCCGCAACGGTCCCGGCCGCGGGCGCCGGAACGTCCACCGTCGCCTTGTCCGACTCGAGCGTGACGATGGGCTGTTCCTGCTCGATCCGGTCGCCGGCCTTCACCAGCACGGCGATGATCGGCACGTCCTTGAAATCGCCGATGTCGGGAACGCGGACTTCCATCAGAGCAGCATCCTGCGGGCGTCGCCCAGCAGTCCGGCGAGGAAGGTATTGAACCGCGCCGCGCCCGCGCCGTCCACGACCCGGTGATCCCAGGAGAGCGAGAGCGGCAGGATCAGGCGGGGGTTGAACTCCGATCCGTTCCACACCGGCCGCATCTGCGCGCGGCAAACGCCGAGGATGGCGACCTCCGGAGCGCTGATGATCGGCGTGAAATAGGTGCCTCCGATCCCACCGAGCGAGGAGATGGTGAACGTCGCGCCCTGCATGTCGCCAGGCGCGAGCTTCCCGTCGCGTGCCTTCGCCGCCAGCTCCGACGTCTCCTTCGCGATGGCGAAGACGCCTTTCTTGTCCGCATCCTTCACCACCGGGACGACCAACCCCTGCGGGGTGTCGGCGGCAAAGGCGATGTTCCAGTACTTCTTGACGACCAGGTGATCGCCTTCGAGCGAGCTGTTGAAGTTGGGGAACTTCTGCAGCGCGGCGACGCAAGCCTTCATCAGGAAAGCGAGGAGGGTGACTTTCACCTCCTGCTCCTTGTTCAGCGCCACCCGGAACGCCTCGAGGTCGGTGATGTCGGCGTCTTCGCAGTTCGTGACGTGCGGGATCGTCACCCAGTTCCGGTGCAAGCCCGGGCCGGCGATCTTCTGGATCCGCGTCAGCGGCCGGTTCTCGACGGCGCCGAACTTTGCGAAATCGACCTTTGGCCAGGGCGCGACGGCGAGTCCGGTACCCGCACCGGCCGCCGCTGGCATCGCGGCGCCGCTCATCACCGACTTCACGAACTTGTAGAGGTCCTCTGCAAGGATCCTCCCTTTGGGACCCGTGCCGGTGACGCGTCCGAGGTCGGCGCCCAGCTCGCGCGCGAGCTTTCGGACGCCGGGACCCGCGTGTGCTTTCTGGAATGCTTGCTCGTCGATGGCGGGAGGAGCGACGGACGGCTCGGCGCGCGGCGGCGGCACGGTGGCGGTCGGACCCCCGTACTCCTTCCGTGGCGTCGGCGTTGGCTGCTCGTCGACCGACCAGTCCGGCTCCTCGATCTCGACGGGCGGGGCCTTGCCTCCCGCACTTTTCGGCGGCGCCTCGCGGAACGGCTTTTCCGGCGACTCCTGCTCGACCGGCGCAACCCCGCCTCGCGACGCCGCCACCGGATGCTCCGGGGCCGCCGGTTCCCGCGCGGTCGCCGCGGATCGCGTTTCCTTTTCTTTCGCGTCGAGCCGCGCGAGCAGCGTCCCCTGCGAGACCTTGTCGCCGACCTTCACCGCGATCTCGCGAACCACCCCCGCGGACGGAGACGGGACGTCCATGGTCGCCTTGTCGGACTCGAGCGTGACCAGCGGCGCCTCGGCGGCGACTTCGTCGCCGGGCTTCACCAGGATCTCGATGACGGGCACGTCCTTGAAATCGCCGATGTCGGGAACGAGCACGTCCATCGCTAGACCGTCACCGGATTCGGCTTCTCGGGGTCGAGGTCGTACTTCTTCATCGCCTCGGCCGCCTTGGCGGCAGGCACGGTGCCCTCTTCGGCCAGCGCCCGCAGCGCGTGCACGGCGATCCAGTACCGGTTCACCTCGAAAAAGTGCCGCAGCTTTGCGCGGGTGTCGCTGCGGCCGAATCCGTCGGTTCCGAGCACCCGATAGCGGGCGGGAAGGAATGCGCGGATGGAGTCGGCGTGGAGCTTGATGTAGTCCGTCGCCGCGATCACCGGCCCTTTGCGCCCTTTCAGGCACTGCTCGACGTAAGAGGTCCGCGGCGTTTGTTGAGGATGCATCGCGTTCCAGCGATCGACGGCGAGACCGTCCCGGCGAAGCTCGGAGAAGCTGGTGACGCTGAAGAGATCGGCGGCGATGCCGAAGTCGTTCTCGAGCAGCTCCGCCGCGGCGATGACCTCGCGGAAGATTGACCCCGATCCGAGCAGCTGGACCTGCGCCCGCGGGCGTTCGCGAAAGAGGTACATGCCCTTGAGGATGCCTGCCTCCGCCCCCTGCGGCATGTCGGGGTGCGCGTAGTTCTCATTCATCACCGTCAGGTAGTAGTAGACGTCCTCCTGCGCCTGCACCATGCGGCGCAACCCGTCCTGCGCGATGACCGCCAGCTCATATTGGAAGGTGGGATCGTACGCGATGCAGTTCGGAATGGTGCTGGCCACCACCTGGCTGTGTCCATCCTGGTGCTGCAGCCCTTCGCCGTTCAACGTGGTCCGGCCCGAAGTGCCGCCGATGAGGAAACCGCGCGTCCGGATGTCCCCCGCGGCCCAGGCAAGGTCGCCCACGCGCTGGAAGCCGAACATGGAGTAATAGAGGAAGACGGGAATCATCTGGACCCCGTTGCTGCTGTACGAGGTGCCTGCCGCGATCCACGAGCAGAAAGCGCCGGCCTCGGTGATCCCCTCCTGCAGGATCTGGCCGTTCTTCGCCTCCTTGTAGAACATGAGCTGATCGGCGTCCTGCGGCCGGTAGAGCTGGCCGACGTGCGAGTGGATGCCGTACTGCCGGAACATCCCCTCCATGCCGAAGGTCCGGGCTTCGTCGGCGACGATGGGTACCACGCGGGAGCCGATGTTCTTGTCGCGCAACATGGTTGTGAGGATGCGGACGAAGGCCATGGTGGTGGAAAGCTCGCGCTCGCCGCTGCCCTTGAGCTGCGCCTCGAAGGCAGAGAGTGGCGGTGCCGTAAGCGGGTCGGCCTTGCGCCGCCGCCGAGGCAGACCGCCTCCCAGTGCCTGCAACCGCTCCTTCAGCCACTTCATCTCGGTGCTGTCTTCCGGCGGCCGGTAGAACGGGAGCGTCTCGAGCTGATCGTCCGCGACCGGCACGTGGAAGCGGTCGCGGAAGACGCGGATGTGCTCCGCCTTCATCTTCTTCGCCTGGTGGGCGATGTTCTGGCCTTCCATCGCCTCGCCCATTCCGAAGCCTTTCACCGTCTTCGCCAGGATCACGGTCGGCTGTGCCTTGTGCTCGACCGCCGCCTTGTACGCCGTGTACACCTTCATCGGATCGTGGCCGCCCCGCGTGAGCGCCCAGATCTGCTCGTCGGTCCAGTCGGCCACCATCGCGGCGGTCTCCGGGTATCTTCCGAAGAACTCCTTGCGCACGAACGCGCCGTCGTTCGCTTTGAACGCCTGGTAATCGCCGTCGACGCATTCCTCCATCACCTGGCGCAGCCTGCCGGTGGTGTCGCGGGCGAGCAGGGGATCCCAATTCGACCCCCAGATCACCTTGATCACGTGCCAGCCGGCGCCGCGGAAGCTCGACTCCAACTCCTGGATGATCTTGCCGTTGCCACGCACCGGGCCGTCGAGCCGCTGCAGGTTGCAATTGATGACGAAGATCAGGTTGTCGAGCTTCTCGCGGCCCGCCATGGCGATGGAGCCGAGCGATTCGGGCTCGTCGGTCTCGCCGTCGCCGACGAAGCACCAGACCTTGCGCCCGTCCGTCTTCGCGAGACCGCGGTCCTCCAGGTAGCGGAGGAACTTGGCCTGATAGATCGCCATGATGGGCCCGAGACCCATGCTGACGGTGGGGAACTGCCAGAAGTCCGGCATCAGCCAGGGATGCGGATAGCTGGAGAGTCCCCGTCCATCGACCTCCTGGCGGAAATGGCGCATGTGCTCTTCGTCGATGCGGCCCTCGAGGTAGGCCCTGGCGTAGAAACCCGGCGAGGAATGGCCCTGCATGTAGACGAGGTCGCCGCCGTGGCCATTGGCCGGCGCGTGCCAGAAATGGTTGAAGCCGATGTCGTAGAGCGTGGCCGCCGAGGCATAGCTTGCGACGTGCCCGCCGAGCTCGGTGGACTCCTTGTTCGCGCTCACCACCAGGGCCATCGCGTTCCAGCGCGTGATCGCCGATAGGCGGCCTTCGACCTTGAAGTCGGAAGGGCGCTGCGGCTGCGCTCCAACCGGAATCGTGTTCACGTATGGGGTGGTGGCGCTGAAGGGGACGTCCGCCCCTGCCTGCCGCATGCGGCCGATCAGGTTCTCGAGCAGGAACCGGGCGCGGTCGACGCCCTCGGTCTCGATGACGCTTTCGATCGCGTCGACCCACTCGCGGGTTTCGACTGGGTCGGCGTCCTGATTTTTCCGGACGGGCTCGACGGGCTGAGGCTTGAGCACGGCATCTCCTCACGAATCAGAGAGGCGCGTCCTTAACGCATGCCTCGCAGACCTACAAGCAGCGTCGATGTGAGTGGAGTGGGGCGTTTTGCACCATTGCGGAGATCCGCCCGCCGCAGTGCGGCATGACCTGCAGGCTGCTTTCCTGAGAATTCGCGGGGGGATCCTGGTCGAGGGTGGGGAAATTCGCCCCGATTTTGCCGGCATGGGCCTTGCTCTACTGCCTCCCCAACTGCTCCCGGGATCGTCCCGGGGGACAGAACTCCAGGAGTTACACGATGATCCGCACGATCGCCGCCGCGCTCGCCGCGTTCGTTCTCGTCGCCTTCAGCGCAGTCGCTGAAGAGAAGACGACCAGCACCAGCTCCTCCACCGACACGAAGTCCGAGACCAAGCCGGCCGATTCTTCGGCGAAGAAGGCCAAGAAGGCCAAGAAGTCCAAGAAGGCCAAGAAGAGCACCACCGAGTCGTCCTCGACGACCACCACTCCGCCGGCCAAGTAAGCCCTTTTCGGCGATCGTGTAGTTCCAGGAGGCTCTCGCGCCGGCCGGCGCGGGAGCCTCTGTGTTTTCAGGTTATGAGAATGCGCGATGTCCCGCTCGTACGACCCGCGAGATCGCTTCTGGCGGAAGGCCAAGAAGGAGGGCTTGCGCGCCCGCTCGGCCTTCAAGCTGGAGGAG
>Ga0209472_1001892_pt1 | contig 11937 bp, 8 predicted proteins | sample GraSoiAngelo_130_FD_185887 | JGI IMG/M metagenome (GOLD analysis project Ga0209472, IMG submission 185887) | Grasslands soil microbial communities from the Angelo Coastal Reserve, California, USA - 14_0929_02_20cm (SPAdes) (version 2) | ecosystem: Environmental > Terrestrial > Soil > Grasslands ...
TGACCGAGCCGTTCTGCGGGAACTTCACCGGCGAGTGGTACGTGACGATGCCCATGTCGTAGGCCGACTGCACCTCGGCGTAGTCGCCGAAGATGCGCGGCTCCTCTTTCTTGTCGGAGTCGAGCGTCAGCCAGTAGGTGCCGAGCACCATGTCCTGGCGCGGGGTGACGACCGGCTGGCCGTCGGCGGGCTTCAAAATGTTGCGGGTCGAGAGCATGAGGTGCTTGGCCTCGGCCTGCGCGGCTGCGGAGAGCGGGACGTGGACGGCCATCTGGTCGCCGTCGAAGTCGGCGCCGAACGCTTCGCACACGAGCGGGTGGATCTGGATGGCGTTGCCCTCGATGAGCTTGGGCATGAACGCCTGGATACCAAGGCGGTGGAGCGTCGGCGCTCGGTTGAGGAGCACCGGGTGGTCCTTGATGACCTCCTCGAGAACGTCCCACACCTCGGGCGAGACGCGCTCGACGTAGCGCTTCGCACTCTTGATGTTGTGCGCGAGGCCGCGCTCGACGAGCTGTCGCATGACGAACGGCTTGAAGAGCTCGAGCGCCATCTTCTTCGGCAGGCCGCACTCGTTCAGCTTGAGGTCGTTGCCGACGACGATGACCGAACGCCCTGAGTAGTCCACGCGCTTGCCGAGCAGGTTCTGGCGGAACCGGCCCTGCTTGCCGCGGAGCATGTCCGAGAGCGACTTGAGCTTGTGGTTGCCGGTCCCCGAGATCGCGCGGCCGCGGCGGCCGTTGTCCATGAGCGCGTCGACCGCCTCCTGGAGCATGCGCTTCTCGTTCCGGATGATGATCTCCGGCGCGCCGAGCTCGAGCAGACGCTTGAGCCGGTTGTTCCGGTTGATCACGCGGCGGTAGAGGTCGTTCAGGTCGCTGGTCGCGAACCGGCCGCCGTCGAGCTGCACCATGGGGCGCAGGTCCGGCGGGATGACCGGAAGGATCGTGAGGATCATCCACTCGGGCGACGCGCCCGAGCGGAGGAGCGCCTTCACCAGACGGAGCCGCTTGATGGACTTCTTGCGGCGCTGCCCGGTGGTCGAACGCATCTCGGCCTGGAGCTCGAGCGAGAGCTTGGGGAGATCGATCTGCCGCATGATCTCGAGCACGGCCTCGGCGCCCATCTGCGCGCGGAAGAAGCGGTACTTGTCGGCGAGCGCGCGGTACTCGGCCTCGGTCTTGGGCTCGAGCGCCTTGATGCTCATGACCTCTTCGCGCTTGCTCTTCGACTCGTCGCGGACGATCTGCACGTCGGGTGCGATGTCCTGGCGGACCACGGAGAGGTCCTGGTCGGCGCGCATCCGGATGTCGGCGATCTTCTTCTCCGAATCCGCGCGCGTCTGCTCCTCTTCCTTACGGCCGGTCTTGACCATCGCGTCGAGCTGCTTCTGCAGGCTCCGCTGCAGCTGCGTGAGCATCGACTTGGTCACGTTGTCGCCCTTCTCGGCGATCACAAGGTCGGCCTGCTTGAAGACGATGTCCTTCGATGCCGGCTTTCCAACGTTGTCCTCGAGCTGTTCCTTGACCTTCGACGCGGCGGTCGTGAGAGCGTCGGAGTCGGAGGCGAGCTGCTCCTCCTGCTGGCGGACGCGCTGCTCGGTGGAGGTGCGGATGCGCATGATCTCCGCCGAGGCACGGCTTTCGACCGCGCCGGTGCGGTCCGAGATCGTCTGCTCGAGCCGGCGGATCTTGCCTTCCGCCTCTTCCTCGATCTGCTGGAGCACGCGCTCGCGCTGGTGCTCGTCGATGTGCGTGATGAGATAGAGCGCGAAGTACAGGATCCGCTCGAGGTTGCGCGGGGACATGTCGAGCAGGATGCCGAGACGGCTCGGCGTGCCCTTGAAGAACCAGATGTGCGACACCGGGGACGCGAGCTGGATGTGGCCCATGCGCTCGCGGCGCACCTTTGCGCGCGTCACCTCGACGCCGCACTTATCGCAGATGATGCCCTTGTAGCGGATGCGCTTGTACTTGCCGCAGTAGCACTCCCAGTCCCGTGTGGGACCGAAGATGCGCTCGTCGAAGAGCCCGTCCTTTTCGGGACGGAGCGTGCGGTAGTTGATCGTCTCCGGCTTCGTGACCTCGCCGCTCGACCACGAGCGGATCTGGTCCGGGGAGGCGAGCGAGATGCGGATCGCGTTGAACTCGTTTACTTCTAGCACTTATTCACCTGATTCCAGACCGGAGATGTTGATGCCGAGGTTCGGCTCGTTGAACGTGGCGTCCTCGACGAAGCGGATCGCTTCCTCGCTGTCGTTGAGCACCTCGACGCTGAGCCCCAGCGACTGGAGCTCCTTGATGAGCACCTTGAAGGATTCCGGGACTCCCGGGGGCTGGATGTCCTCGCCCTTCACGATCGCCTCGTACGTCTGGACACGACCCATGACGTCGTCGGACTTGACCGTGAGGAGCTCCTGCAGGATGTAGGCGGCGCCGTACGCCTCGAGCGCCCACACCTCCATCTCGCCGAAGCGCTGTCCACCGAACTGGGCCTTTCCGCCCAGCGGCTGCTGGGTGATGAGCGAGTACGGGCCCGTCGAGCGTGCGTGGATCTTGTCCTCGACGAGGTGGTGCAGCTTCATCATGTAGATGTAGCCGACCGTGATCGCCTGCTCGAACTGCTTGCCGGTGCGGCCGTCGCGAAGGTTGATCTTCCCGTCCTCGGGAAGCCCCGCGAGCTTCAGCTGCTCCTTGATCGCGGCCTCACGCGCGCCGTCGAACACCGGCGTCGCGACGTGGATGCCGAGGGCCTGCGCGGCCCAGCCAAGGTGGGTCTCGAGGATCTGTCCGATGTTCATCCGGCTCGGCACGCCGAGCGGGTTGAGCACGATGTCGACCGGCGTGCCGTCCGGTAGGAACGGCATGTCCTCGACCGGAAGGATCTTCGCGATGACGCCTTTGTTGCCGTGGCGCCCGGCCATCTTGTCGCCCACGCTGATCTTGCGCTTTTGCGCGACCGCGATCCGGATCATCTTGTTGACGCCCGGAAGGAGCTCGTCGTTGTTCTCGCGGCTGAAGATCGCCACGTCGACGACCTTCCCGTGCTCGCCTGACGGAAGACGCAGCGAGGTGTCCTTCACCTCACGCGCCTTCTCGCCGAAGATCGCGCGAAGCAGACGCTCTTCCGCGGTCAGCTCGGTCTCGCCCTTCGGCGTGATCTTGCCGACGAGGATGTCCTGCGGGCCGACCTCGGCCCCGATGTAGACGATCCCGTTCTCGTCGAGGTCGGCAAGGGCTTCCTCGCCGACGTTCGGGATGTCGCGCGTGATCTCCTCGGGGCCGAGCTTGGTGTCGCGCGCCTCGGCCTCGTACTTCTCGATGTGGATCGAGGTGAACTTGTCGTCCTGGACGATGCGGTCGGAGAGGATGATCGCGTCCTCGTAGTTGCCGCCCTCCCAGGGCATGAACGCGACGAGGATGTTCTGGCCGAGCGCCAGCTCGCCCTCATCTGTGGAGTAGCTGTCGGCGAGGATCTGCGCCTCTTCGACGCGGTCGCCCACGGCCACGATGGGCCGCTGGTTGAAACAGGTGCCCTGGTTCGTGCGGACGAACTTCTGGAGCCGGTAGCGGAACGCGTCTCCTGCGTCCTCCTCGACCCAGATCTCGGTCGCACTCACAGAGCGGACCACGCCCGGGGCGCGCGCCACGACGACCTGTCCCGAGTCGCGCGCGGCGCGGTACTCGATGCCCGTTCCGATGATCGGCGCCTCGGGGCGCACCACCGGGACGGCCTGGCGCTGCATGTTCGAGCCCATGAGCGCGCGGTTGGCGTCGTCGTGCTCGAGGAACGGGATGAGCGCGGCCGAGACCGAGACGATCTGCTTCGGCGAGACATCCATGAAGTCGGCCGTCATCGGCGAGGCCTCGTGGTACTCGGCGCCGCGGTGGACCTGGACGCGGTCGTCCATGAAGCGGCCCTTGTCGTCGAGTCGCGCGTTCGCCTGCACGACCGTCGCGAGCTCCTGCTCGTCGGCCGTCAGATACACGATCTCGTCGGTCACGTACGACCGATCCTTATCGTCGCGCGCGACCCGCCGGTACGGCGACTCGATGAAGCCGTACGGGTTGACGCGCCCGTACGTCGCGAGCGAGCCGATCAGTCCGATGTTCGGGCCTTCCGGCGTCTCGATCGGGCAGATGCGGCCGTAGTGGCTGAAGTGCACGTCGCGGACGTCGAAGCCGGCGCGCTCGCGCGAGAGGCCGCCCGGCCCGAGGGCCGAGAGACGCCGCTTGTGCGTGAGCTCGTCGAGCGGGTTGGTCTGCTGCATGAACTGGCTGAGCTGCGAACCGCCGAAGAACTCCTTGATCGAGGCCACGACCGGCCGGATGTTGATGAGCTCCTTGGGCGTCGCTTTCTCGGGCTCGACGATGGACATGCGCTCGCGCACGACCCGCTCCATGCGGAGGAGGCCGACGCGGAACTGGCTCTGGATGAGCTCGCCCACCGCGCGCACCCGGCGGTTGCCGAGGTGATCGATGTCGTCCGGCGAGCCCTTCCCGTTGTTCAGCTCGACGATGCGGCCGACGATCTTCACGAGGTCCTCGTTGGTGAGGGTGCGCGTGGTCATGGGCTGGTCGAGGCCCAGCTTTCGATTCAGCTTGTAGCGGCCGACCTTCGCGAGGTCGTAGCGGCGGAAGTTGAAGAAGAGCGATTGCACGAGGCTCCGCGCGTTGTCGATCGTGGGCGGATCGCCCGGACGAAGGCGCTTGTAGACCTCGACGAGGCCTTCGTTCGTGTTCGTGGTGGGATCCTTCTCGAGCGTCGATGCGATGTACTGGTGCTCGGGGTCGGCGTCGAGGTTCGTGAAGAGCGCGGCGATCTCCTCATTCGAGGAGTACCCGATCGCGCGCAGGAGCGTCGTGACCGTGAGCTTGCGCTTGCGGTCGACCTTCACCGAGATGACGTCTTTGTTCGATGTCTCGAACTCGAGCCACGCGCCGCGGTTCGGGATGAGCTTTCCGTAGAAGAGCCGGCGGCCGGTCGTGGGGTCATCGACCGCCGTGAAGTAGACGCCCGGCGACCGCACGAGCTGCGAGACCACGACGCGCTCGGCGCCGTTGATCACGAAGGTGCCCTTGTCGGTCATCCAGGGGAAGTCGCCGAGGAACACGTCCTGCTCGGTGACCTCGCCGGTCTCCTTGTTCACGAGCTCGACGCGAGCCCAGAGCGGCTTGGAGAACGTGAGGTCCTTCGTCCGGCACTCCTCCTCGGAGTACTTCGGCTCCCGGAACTCGCTCGAGATGAATTTCAGGTCGAGGTTCTTTCCAGTGAAGTCCTGGATCGGTGAAATCTCGGCGAAGAGCTCGCCGAGGCCCTCGTCACAGAACCACTTGAAGGACTCGATCTGCGTCTGGATCAGGTTCGGGAGCGGCAAGACCTCGGGCAGCGACGCGAAGTTGCGACGGGCGCGAACGGATGCGGGCACCCGGTCGAGGGTGACGGACATGGGCGGACCCTCCTCAGGGCTGATGGCTGGACAGGTGGATAGACGGCGGGGGCTGTACCTGTGGCAAGGCCAATATCGTATTCCCGACCCCGGGGCTAGGTCAATAAGCGGGAACCGCTCACTCTCGACAAGCAGCCATTCGGTGTCAAGGGGTCAGTTTTCACCGCCCGCTCGGAATGCCGCCTAGGCAGGTACCGCCGGTCCGGGCGCCCGCGGTGGCACCAACCGAGGCGGCCCGTGCGGACCGGCCGGCCCGACTTGATCGAGGCGCTGACGAATCTGCTGAACCTCGCGGAGGTCTCGGGTGGCGCCGTCCGCGAGCGCGGCGTACGCGAAGACGGCCGCGCCGAGAAGGACGACCGCGCTCAGCTTTCGCCGCAGGCCGCCAACTCTACCCGTTCGATCGCCGGGACCCCGCTCGTATCGTCGCTTTGATGGCGCTCGAGCGGCGGCTCTTCGAGGCCCTAGGCGGCGAGTGCGAGATCTACGCCTACGGGCTCCGGCCCGCGCGCTTGGCCGACGGCGAGGCCTGGGTTCACGAGATGCACGACCGCCTCACTCGCTTCTCTCCCACCTCAGAGCTCTCGCGATTCAACGCATCGGCCGGAGCATGGGTCGGCGTGAGCCCGCTCCTCGAATCGCTTCTTCGCGAGTGCCTTCGTGCGCACGAGCTCTCCGGCGGTCTCGTCAACGCAGCCGTCCTGCCGGCGCTGCTCGCGGCGGGCTACACGCGCACGTTCTCAGAGGGCCCGACCGCGGTCACCGCTTCGGTCGTGCCGCCGGCGTTGCCCGAGGTCCTCGAGGTGCGATCGGGTTCCGCGCGTCTCCGACTGGGCGCTTCGATCGATCTCGGCGGGATCGCAAAGGGTTGGCTCGCCGACCGCCTCGCGGCCGAGCTCGGCCCGAACTCGCTGGTCAATCTCTGCGGAGATCTTTTCGCACGGGGTGATGGCGAGACCGGCGAGGGCTGGCCCGTGGGCATGGGAGGGAAGACCGTTTTGCTGCTGGATATGGGAGCCGCGACCAGCGGAACGCGGAAACGGACCTGGGGACCCGATCTTCATCACCTGATCGACCCGCGCACCGGACTCCCATCGCGGAGCGACCTCGTGGAGGCGTCGGTCATCGCGCGGAGCGGGGCCGATGCCGAGATCTTCGCGAAGACCGCGCTCATTCTGGGATCGACGAAGGCCGAGGAATATTTGGCGGCGCACGACGCGCTGGGCTGGTCGCTTATCGCCTGAAAAACCAAACCGGGACCCCTCCCCTGGGGCCCCGGTCCGGCACCTTTCGCGAGCCCGCCGATCAGGGCGCTCTCGCGGCGAGAACTCTATCGGCCCGTGTTCCGCTGCCAGAATTGGCTGCAGAGCGCTCGGACCGAATCTCAAAGTTTCGGCCCAAAAGGGCCGAAACTCACTTCATTTCGACGGTTGCCCCGGCGTCCTCGAGCTTCTTCTTCACGGCGGCGGCCTCGTCCTTGCCGATGTTCTCCTTGACCGGCTTCGGAGCGCCGTCGACCAGATCCTTGGCCTCTTTCAGACCGAGACCGGTGAGCTCCCGGACCGTCTTGATCACGTTGATCTTCGACGCGCCGGCTTCCTTCAGGACCACGGTGAACTCGGTTTTCTCCTCGACCTCGGCTGGCGCGGCTCCGCCGCCACCACCACCCGCTGCCGCGACCGCGACCGGCGCGGCGGACACGCCCCAGCGGTCCTGCAAGTACTTGCCGAACTGGGCGATCTCGAGGATCGACCAGGCTTCAAGCTCTCCCGCGAGCTTCTCGAATTTGGGATTTTCTGAACTCTCTTTGATTGCCGTTGCCATCTTTCTCTCCTTCTTATTGCGAGCCGCGCGCCTGAAGCACGCGGACGAGATTTCCTTGAGCCGCTGTGAGCACTCTGACGACCTGAGCGAGCGGTGCCTGCAACGTCCCGACGAACGTGGCTTGCAGCTGCGGGCGGGCGGGAAGACGCGCGAGCGACGTCACATCGTCAGCGCTCATCGCGCGACCGCCGATGAGCGCGCCGAGGATCTTCAGCGCCTTGAGCACGCGGGCCTCGTCGACGAGGCTCTTCGCGAGCTCGACCTCGTCGCCTTCGCCGATCGCGACCGCGGTCGGCCCGGCGAGCATCGAGCGCAGCTCGCTCTTCCCGGATTGCTCCGCGGCGCGCGCGAACAGGCTGTTCTTCACGACGTGGTACTCGATGCCCCGCGGGCGTAGACGGCGTCGAAGCTCCTGGAGCTCGGTCACTTTCAGCCCGCGGTACTCCGTGACCACGAGCGAAACGGTCCCGCTGAGCTCGCCTGCGAGACTTTCCACCTTCTTCGCTTTAGCGGCGACTCCCCCACCCTTGCGCTTGACCTTGGGGCCGGTCTTGATCTTCGCCAAGCAGCTGCCCTCCTTTAATAGAAAACGCCTCCGATCCTTCTAAAGGGACGCGAAGGCGTCAGGCGGCACGGCCGCTTGGCTTGCCTCCGCAGGCTCGGGGCTGACGCCCCGACTTAATCCCGAAAGGGGAACCGGCTTCTTTGGCTATGAAGTTGTCTTTCCAGTTTAGCTAGGTGCGCGCTTGACCCGCCAGCTCATTTGTGGCGCCGAGCTCGAGCTTGACGCTCGGGCCCTGCGTGCTCGTAAGGTGCGCGGCGCGGATGTAGGTGCCTTTCACGCCCACGGGCCGGGCGCGGTTCACCGCGTCCATGAGCGTCGCGAGGTTGCCGAGGATCTGCTCCTCGGTGAACGACGACTTCCCGACGACCGTGTGGATCACGCCCGTCTTGTCGGTCCGGAACTCGACGCGGCCGCCTTTCGCGTCGCGGACGGCCTTGGCCACGTCGAACGTCACGGTGCCTGACTTGGGGTTCGGCATCAAACCGCGCGGACCAAGGACGCGACCGAGGCGGCCCACCTGACCCATGAGATCGGGGGTCGCAATAGCCACGTCGAAGTCGAGCCAGCCTCCCTCGATGCGCTTCGCGAGATCCTCCGCTCCAACGGCGTCGGCGCCGGCCGCCTGCGCGTCGCGGGCCTTGTCCCCCTGCGCGAAGGCAATGACCCGGACCTTCTTACCGGTCCCGTTCGGCAGGACGGCGGCCCCGCGGACCATCTGGTCGGCGTGCTTGGGGTCGACCCCCATGCGGAGATGCAGCTCTACGGTGGTGTCGAACTTCGCCTGGCTGGTGTCCTTCACGAGCTTGGCTGCTTCGCTCGGGGGATACTCGCGGCCGCGCTCGATCTTCTCGGCGAGCGCGTTGTAGCGCTTGCCGTGCTTCTTCGCCATGGACTCCGCTCCCTTCGGCCTTCTGGGCCTCCCGTCTGTCGCGCGGTGGGCGCCCGCCGTGCGCGGGATGTCCGGTCATTCTACCGAATGATTCGCATGTCTCGCCGTCTGTGCGGCGACGGTTTCGGCCGGGGCTCGACTCAACTCCACTTACGGTTCTGATCCCGTTGGCGGGAAGACACGCCGACTAAGGTCCACCGGCATGACCATTCCGATGAGCAGGCGCCGGCTCGTTCTCGCGATCCTGTTAACTGATCGCGCAAGGTTGCTCGCCGCGCTCGTCTTCGTCGCTTTCTTCTTCTTGGTCGTCGGAATAGTGGCGTCTGCCGCTGCCCTTTTGCCATTCGGCAGCGGACCCTCGCTGGCTATCCCCGTCGTCATCTTCTTTGGGCTGCCATACGGCGCGATCGTGTTCGAAACGCTCACGAGTCTGCGGCGTAGCTCGCTACGCCACCGCGCGATCCGAATCACTGACGATGCCGCCGGAGCGCTTGGGGTATTCGTCGCGGACACCGCGCGGCGGGCTAGCGCCCCCGTGCCCAAGCGGATCTGGGTCAGCCATGGATTTGATTTGAGCGTGGTGCCCCATGGACGCGACTACGACCTTCTTATCGGCCTCGCGGTCCTCGACGTTCTCACAGCCGATGAGCTCGGAGCGCTCCTCGCACTGACGCTCGCGCGGTCATTTGGCGGTGACTCGCTCACGGCGGGGGCCTATCGGCGGATCCAGGGCTGGATCGACGTCGCGCTGGTGGAGCGGACGGGCCTCAACATCGGCGCCGGCGTCGCGAAGGCGATTGCCCTTGGCTGCATTGGCTTTCTGCAGGCGGACATCATCGTCTCGTCGCGGGAGGCTCGCGCTCGTGCTGAGACGAGTCGCCTCTGGGGCGCGGCCACGCTCGACGCGGCGATGCTCCGGCCGGCGATGTACGAGTCCTATGCGAGAGATGTCTTCTGGCCGGCTCTGCTGAAACGTCACGCCGCCAATATCGAGCCACCCGACGCCATGAGCCAACACCGATCGATGTGCCGGTCTGCTCTACCCGCCCAGGAGTCGCTCCGACGGATGAACCGGGCGGCAGCGGAGTTCGAACGGGATGTCGACGGCAGCGCGCACGTGGACCGCGAGACATGGATTCCCGCGAGTGAGACCCTCGCCCCAGCTCTCCAGGCAGTCCTCACGCGGGCATTCGACCTCGCGTGGCGCGCCGGAATCACCCCTGGCTGGGCCCAGCTACGCGACGCCATCGCTCGCTCGGCGGCGGAATTCGCGTCGATCGAACACGCCGCTGCGGCGGGCCCGCTGACCGACCATGAAGAGGTCCGGCGGCTCGAGCTCATTGAAGAACGCGACGGAGCTGCCGTGGCGCTGCCCCTCTACCGAGAGTGGCTCGCGCGGCACCCCTCCAACGCGGCCGCGACGTTCCGCACCGGATGCGCGGCGCTCACCGAGCGGGCCCCCGATGCACTCGCGTTGCTCGAGAACGCGATGGCCATCGACCCGCGCTACCGCACCGAATGCTGCGGCCTCATCGCCGATGAGCTTCGCGCGCAAGGACGGGAGTCGGAGGCGCAGCCGTATCGCAAACGCCAGGGCGAAGCGCTCGTCGAGCTCGAGGCCGCGCTAAAGGAACGCGCGGACCCGAAATCAAACGTTCCGTTTCTCCCGCACGGTCTTTCGGATCGTGAGGTCGAGATCGTCGCGACCCATATACGGAGTCTCAAGATGATCGTCGGCGCTACCCTCGTCCGACGCGAGGTGACGCAGTTCCCAAGCATCCCGTGCCTGGTGCTCGCAGTCCGCTTCGATGGCTGGTGGACGTTCCTACACAGTGAAAGGATCGACACGGTGCTCTCGGCCGCTGCGAACGTTCCGCTGCCCGTGCAGATTCTTCCGAAGAAGGCGTCCCGAAATTCATCGCGGCCGCCGGCCGTCGAGATCTACCGCGCCGTGCCGATTGGGTGGCGAGCGCGACTGGCGGGTTGGGCCCGAAAAGCCCAGCTCGTCCTCGTGGCGTCGGGGATTTTCCTCGTCGTGGTCGAGGGCGTCCTCAACCGCGACTGCTTTCCCGAATGCTGGGATGCCACCGCCGTCTTCCTGCTCGCACCGGTCATCGTCGCGGTCAACGCGCTTCTGCTCGCGCGGGGGCCCGACACCTCGGCGCGGCGCGCCGTCGCCTTCGTGGCATCAGCCTTCTTCGCGGGGATGTTCTTCTTTGGCGGCGCCTTCGTGTTGCTGTTCCCTGTCGCCCTCATAGGCCTCATGCGTACGCCGACGTCGGCCCGCCCGATGGTCTGGGCCCTCGGCATGGCCATACCGGCCTTCACTCTCGGGTGGCTGGTCACGACCGTCTGATCGTGTTCGCGGCCTGTCCACGGTCCGAGCCGGGGACTACCGTGTCGCGAGCGTCAGTCGGGGAGGATCGCCATGTCCGTGCAAGGCTTCGCCAACGAAGCGGCAAATGTTCCGAAGCTCGTCGATATCAACGCCAGGTTCGCACCCTCGCGAAACGTGAACGTCGAGCTCGCCCGCAGCCTCTAGCCGTCCGAGCGCCTCGCGGTGTGGGTCACCGATCGCGTCGGCTCGATGGGTTTTTTCTTCGCGATCGCGATCTGGACGATCCTGTGGCTCGGCTGGAACACGGTCGGCCCGGCGGAGCTCCGGTTCGATCCAGGACCGTCGTTCCTGGCGTGGCTTTTCGTGAGCAACCTGCTTCAGCTCCACCTCATGCCGCTCATCATGGTCGGCCAGAACCTGCAGGACCGATACGGCGAGCTGGTGGCCAATGCCGACTTCGACATCAGCCAGCGGACCGAAGCCGAGGTCGGCGCGATCCTTCAGCACCTCACCAATCAGAACGACGTGATGCTCGAGATCCTGCGCCGCGTTGAGGGTCTAGAGCGCGACCGTGCTAGCCGGTGATCTCCACGCCCATGCTGCGCGCGGTGCCCTCGACCATCCGCATCGCGGACTCGATCGTGTTCGCGTTGAGATCGTTCATCTTTATCTCGGCGATCGAGCGGACCTTCGCCTTGGTGATCTTCCCGACCTTGTTCTTGTTCGGTTGTCCTGAGCCCTTCTCGATGCCGGCTTCCTTACGGATGAGATCGGCGGCCGGCGGGCTCTTCGTGACGAACGTGTAGCTGCGATCCTCGAAGATCGTCACCACCGCCGGCACGATCGTGCCGGTGAGCGACGCGGTGCGCTCG
>Ga0209472_1001894_pt1 | contig 11920 bp, 6 predicted proteins | sample GraSoiAngelo_130_FD_185887 | JGI IMG/M metagenome (GOLD analysis project Ga0209472, IMG submission 185887) | Grasslands soil microbial communities from the Angelo Coastal Reserve, California, USA - 14_0929_02_20cm (SPAdes) (version 2) | ecosystem: Environmental > Terrestrial > Soil > Grasslands ...
TCGGTGTCGCTCACGTGTGAGGGGTTCCTCGGCCAGGCGGCGACGACGGCCGCCGGGCTCGGGATGCCGAACCTGCCGGTGGCGCTGGTGCCGGGACACGTGGACGTCCAGACGGCGGAGGAGCTCCGGCTCAACGTCCTCGGGGTCACGGTGGACGCGGTGATGAAGGGCCTGACCGCGGCGCCGGAGGAGGCCGCCGACGTCGACGAGCCGAGCCCCACCGGGGTCGTCTTCGAGGGCACGCCCGACGAGGTGAACCGCCACTTCTACGCCAAGGGCTGGAGCGATGGGCTCCCGATCGTTCCGCCGACCGCGGAGCGCGTGCGCGAGTTCCTCCGCTTCACGGCGCTTCATCCGGACGCGGAGCTCGGCGTGCTGCTGCCCGACCAGCGGAGCGCCACCGTGCGGGCGGTGGCCGCGAACGGCGTGATGGCGGGCTGCCGTCCGGAGTACATGCCGATCCTGGTCGCGCTGGTCCTCGCCATGGCCGATCGCCGCTACGGCGTCGAGCACAGCGGCAACACACCAGGGTCCGAGACGCTCATCGTCCTGAACGGACCGGTCATCCGTGAGCTCGACTTCAACTATCAGCAGGGGGCGCTGCGCGACGGGTTCCAGGCGAACACGACCGTCGGGCGCTTCTGGCGGCTCTGCCTCCGCAATCTGGCCGGGTTCCTGCCGCACCGGACCGACAAGGGCACGTTCGGGAACACGTGGCGGGTCGTCCTCGCCGAGAACGAGGAGGCGCTCGCACGCTTCGGCTGGCCCACCCTCGCCCAGGACCAAGGCTTGGCTCCGGGCGAGAACGCCGTCACCGTCTCGCGGTTCACCGGGGGCGGCGTCATCGTCTCGGTGTTCGGCGACGGACCCGACCGCATGATCCCCTACCTCGCGGACGGGATCGCCCGGCACGTCGGCTGGGAGGTCATCTTCACGGTCGGGATGGCGTCGGGCGCGCAGAAGCCGCTGCTCGTCCTGAGCCCGATATTGGCCGAGATGCTCGCGCGGGCCGGGCTCAGCAAGCACGACGTGAAGCGGCGGCTCTTCGAGCACGCCCGGATCCCGGCGTGGAAGTTCGAGCGCTACATCGGAGGCTGGACCAACTTCACGCCGGGCCAGCCGACGCTCGCCGCGCTAGTCGGGGAGGGGCGGGCGCCCGCCATCTTCGCCGAGTCGGACGATCCGAACCGGCTCGTGCCCGTCGTGGCCGCGCCCGAGGACATCATGCTTGCAGTGAGCGGCGATCCGCTGCGGACGAACGCCTACGTCTTCGCCCACAACGGGATCCTCGGCTACCCGACGACGAAGCGGGTCGAGCTGCCGCCTCTGTGGCCTCGCCTCCTGCGCTCGGCGCGCGAAGGTGACTTGCGATAGGATATGGCGATTTCAAGGAGGGTTCATATGCGACGGGTGCCCCTCGTCCTCAGCGCGGGCGCGTGTCTTCTCTTCGCCGGCGCGCTCGCGTCCCGGACCGCGCCGGCGGCCAACGTCCAGGAGGTCCTCGTGGGCGAGCTCCTGCCGCTCACCGGCAACTTCGCGAGCCTCGGGCAGCAGTACCTCTGGGCGGGGCAGACGGTCGAGGACATCGTCAACAACGACTATCCGGACCTGACGGTGCCGCTCGGGCCGGGGAAAGGGTTCCCCGGACTCGGCGGCGCCGCGCTGAAGCTCGTCGTGCGTGACGACCAGAGCCGCGGCGACCTCGCGCGCACGCTCGCCGAGCAGCTCATCACCGTGAACAAGATCCACTGGCTGAACGGCGAAGGCACCAGCGGCAACACATCGATCATCCAGCCGGTGGTCGAGAGCTTCGGCATTCCGATGTCCTGTCACCCCTGCGCCTCACCGACGCTGACCGAGAAGGGCCTGCAGTGGTTCTGGCGCACCGGCCCGAACGACAAGACGATGGTCGCGAGCGTGTTCACCTTCTTCAGGGAGTGGCGCGAGCAGGGCGGGCCGACGGACCTCAAGACGATCGCGCTCTTCACGTGTGACAACCTCTTCTGCCAGGACAACCGGAAGATCGCGGCCGAGCTCGCGCCGAAGGCCGGGTTCCAGGTCGTACTGGACCTGACGACGAAGACCGGCGCGACGACGCTCGCCTCCGAGGTCCAGCGCCTGCAGGCGGCCAACCCCGACGTCCTCTTCCTGGTGCAGTATCCGCCCGAGACCTCGATCTTCCAGGGCGACGCCAAGCGCGCCGGCTGGACGCCGAAGATCATCGCCACCAGCAACGGCGCGTACTCGGACCAAACGTGGCTCGAGGCGCAGAAGAAGACGAACGGCGGCGCCGGCTGGCTCGGCCGCGACCCGACGGCCATCGACCTCGTGCAGGACCGGCCGAGCTGGAGGAAGGTGAACGAGATCTACAAGAAGTACAGCCGCGGCCAGAACATGGGCGAGCTCGCGATGCGGGAGATCACCGGCATGCTGTGGATGGCGGACACGATCAACCGCGCGAAGTCCGTCGAGCCCGCGGCCCTCGCGAAGGCGGCGAGCGAGACGAACATGGGCCCCGAGCAGCTGATCATCGACTACAAGGGTGTCCGATTCGACAAGACCCACCAGAACGAGCTGGCCACCGGGGTGGTCACCCAGGTGGGCTGGGATGGCGAGAAGCACACGATCTGGCCCTGGGACCTCGCGAAGAGGGCGAACTTCAAGGTCCTCTACCCGAGCCCGGGCTGGCAGGAGCGGGACACCAAGCCCAAGCCGGCGAACTGACCGCGGGCGCGTGACGCTTCTACTCCAGGCGGTCGTCAACGGACTCGAGATGGGCTTCCTCTACGCGCTCGTCGCCGTGGGACTCACGATCATCTGGGGTCTGATGGAGATGATCAACTTCGCCCACGGCGAGTTCCTGATGCTCGGGATGTTCGGGGCGTGGTGGCTCAGCGTCACCTTCGGGCTCGACCCGCTCGTGGCGATCGTCCCGGTGGGACTCGCGATGTACGCGCTCGGTGTGCTGATCTATCGGCAGCTCATGCGCCGCGTCCAGCAGGGCGATCCGTTCACGCAGATCTTCGCGACGATCGGCCTCCTCTTCCTCCTGCAGAACTCCGCCGTCGCGGTGTTCACGAGCGACTACCGGTACCTCTCCAACACCGTGCTCACCCGGCTCAGCGGCGCGAACCTCCACGTCCTCGGCGTCAGCGTCGGTGTCCCGCTCCTGATCGGCGCGCTCCTCGCGCTGGTCCTGTTCCTGGCGCTCTACCTCCTGATCGACCGGACCGAGTTCGGGCTGGCGCTCCAGGCGACGGCGGAGGACCGTGAGGCGGCCATGCTCGTCGGCATCCGACCGCAGAAGATGTTCGCCGTCGCCTGGGGTCTCGGCGCCGCGCTGGTCGCCGTCGCCGGGGCGATCCTCGCCAACTTCTTCGCCGTCTTCCCCCAGGTCGGTTTTCCCTTCACGGTCCTCGCCTACGCGATCGTCGCGCTCGGCGGGTTCGGCTCGATCCTCGGCACGCTCCTGGCCGCGCTGCTGGTCGGGGTGGTCCAGAGCGTCACGAGCGTCTATCTGGCGCCGGCGTTCAAGGACGCGTTCGTCTTCGCCTCGTACATCCTGATTGGCCTCTGCCGACCGCAAGGGCTCTTTGGGCGGTTCTAGCGGACGGTTCTGGGCGCGCCTCGCCCTCGCCGCCGGCCTCGTCCTGGGCCTCGCCTACCCGATCCCGCTCCAGTGGAGCGGCTACACCTACTTCCAGACCGTCGGCTTCCTGGTCCTGCTCAACGCGATGCTCGGCGCCGGCTGGAACGTCATCGGCGGCTGGGCGGGCCAGTTCGACTTCGGGCCCCAGGTGTTCTTCGCGGTCGGCGCGTACACGGCCGCGATCCTCTTCGTGCACCGCGGCTGGAGCCCCTGGCTCGGCATGCTGGCCGGGGTGCTCGCGGCGATGGGGATCTGCGCCCTCGTGACCTATCCGCTCACGCGCCTGCGCGGCCACTACTTCGCGATTTCCACGGTGGCGATCTGGATGATCGCGCAGCCGATCGGCGCGACGTGGGAGTTCATCAACGGGAGCCGCGGCCTCTTCATCCCGGTCGAGACCGGGCAGGGCGTGCTCGCGGCGACGGCGAGCCTGCAGTTCGCCGGCCGCACCAAGGCGCTCGGCTACTACTACGTCGCCTTCGGGCTCCTGGCGCTCACGCTCTGGCTCCTCCGGCTCGTCGAGCGCTCGAAACTCGGCTTCTACTTCCGCGCGATCCGGGACGACCAGGAGGGCGCCGAGGGGATCGGCATCGACAGCCGGCTCTACAAGGTGATCGCGCGCAGCATCACGGCGGCGGTCTTCGCGACGGGCGGCGTCCTCTACGGCTTCTGGGCGCTCGCGGTCTTTCCGGAGCAGGTGCTCGACCTCAACTGGAGCACCCTGCCGATCATGGCCACGGTGGTCGGCGGGATCGGCCGCCTCTGGGGCCCGGTGCTGGGGGCGGTGATCCTGATCCCGATCTCGCAGATCATGTCCACGACGCTCGGGACGGGGCCGCTCGCGGGCCGCGGCATCGACCTGATCGTCTACGGCGTCATCATCGTCCTGATCGCGGCGCTCCGCCCGACCGGGATCCTGTCGCTCCCGTGGGGCCGCTGGGCGCGCCGGCTCGCGGGGCGCCCGGCCTCGGGCCGACTCGTGGGGCACGGATGAGCGACGCGTGCCTGTCTCAGGCCACCCACGGTGCACGCCGGCCTCGCGGCCCCCGCTACAAATGAGCGACGTGGCGCCGCTCCTCGAGCTCAGCGTCGTCACGAAGCGCTTCGGCGGCCTCGTCGCCAACAAGGACGTCTCCCTCGCGATCGGCGCGGGCGAGATCGTCGGGCTGATCGGGCCGAACGGCGCCGGCAAGACCACGCTCTTCAACTGCCTCACCGGCTACCTCCACCCGGACGCGGGACGGATCGTCTTCGCCGGCGCCGACGTCACCCACGCGCGCCCGGAGCGCGTCTGTGGGCTCGGGATCGCCCGCACCTGGCAGCTCGTGCGCACCTTCGGGCGGATGACGGTGCTCGAGAACGTCGTCTGCGGCGCGCTCAAGCGCACGAACCGCGTCGGCGAGGCGCGCGCGCGTGCCGGGCGTCTCCTCGAGTTCACCGGGCTCGCGCCGAAGGCGGAGGGGCTCGCGGCGAACCTGACTCTGGCCGACAAGAAACGGCTCGAGATCGCGCGGGCGCTCGCCACCGAGCCGCGTCTGCTCCTGCTCGACGAGGCCATGTCGGGGCTGACGCCCGCGGAGACGGCGGCCGCGGTGGACCTGGTGCGGCGGATCCACGCCGAGCTCGGGCTGGCGCTCTGCGTGGTCGAGCACGTCATGGAGGTCGTCATGCCGCTCTCCCAGCGGGTCGTCGTCCTCGACTACGGCGAGAAAATCGCCGAGGGCCCGCCGGCGGAGATCGCGCGGAACGCGCAGGTGATCAAGGCCTACCTCGGGGAGCACCACCGTGGACGCTGACGGCGCCCTGCTCGACGTGCGCGACGTGCACGTGGCGTACGGCGCCGGCGTCCTGGCGCTCCAGGGTGTCTCGCTCCACGTGCGTCCGGGTGAGATCGTCGCCAACGGCGCCGGCAAGACCACGCTGCTCAAGACGATCGCGGGCCTCGTCGCGCCCCGGAGCGGCGAGATCCGCTTCGCGGGCCGGCCCCTCGGTGAGCTCGAGGCCCCCGACCGCGTGCGGCTGGGCGTGGTCCTCGTCCCCGAGGGCCGGCGGCTCTTCAGCCGCCTGACCGTCGGCGAGAACCTGACGCTCGGCACGTTCACCAACGCGGAGGCGGCCCACCGGCGGGAGATGCTCGAGCGCGTCTACACGCTCTTCCCCGTGCTCGGCGAGCGGGCCCGCCAGCGCGCGGGGACCCTCTCGGGCGGCGAGGGGCAGATGCTCGCGATCGCCCGCGCCCTCATGTCGCGCCCGCGGTTCCTCATGCTCGACGAGCCGAGCCTCGGCATCATGCCTCGGCTCGTGGACGCCATCCTGGAGGCGCTCGCGCGCCTGCACCGGGCCGAGGGCCTGGCGATGTTCCTCGTCGAGCAGAACGTCCCCGCGGCGCTCGACCTGGCGACCCGCGGCTACGTGCTCCAGACCGGCCGGGTCGCGCTCGAGGGACGAAGCCGCGACCTACTCGGCAGCGACCTCGTCCGGAAGGCGTATCTGGGGATCTGAGGTGGCCACTCTGCCAACTCTGTTTCGTCACTTCTGGCAATCGAACCTGCGAGGCGGAGAGTAGCCCCCTCGAAGTATGTGAATTCGTTGCCCGGGGCCGAGGGCGCGGGGCCGATCCACGGGGTGGCACGAGACCTGCGATAGAGAAGCCGCCGATGAGCCTCGCGTTCAGTGTGATCTCTTGGATCGGCCGCCTCGGCAAGCGCCTCAGGGCCGCCATGCCCGCCGGCTCGGGGCTACCCGATCGGCTCTGGGACCGTCGCCACCGCGGCGTCCTCGTGGTGCTCTGGCTCCACGCGGTCGGCATCGCGTGCTTCGCGCTCTACACCGGCAACAGCTGGGGTCACAGTCTCTTCGAGGGCGGGATCGTCGCCCTCGTGGCGGTCGCCGCCGCGCTGCCGGTCGGCCATCGCACCACCCAGGCCTCCCTCGCCGCCTTCGGGCTCATCGCGTCGTCCGCGATGCTCGTTCACCTGTCCGGCGGCTACATCGAGTTCCACTTTCATTTCTTCGTCATGGTCGGGCTCATGGCCCTGTACCAGGAGTGGGCTCCGTTTCTGCTCGCGATAGGGTTCGTCCTGGTGCACCACGGCGTCGTGGGCGTGCTCGAGCCGTCCGCCGTCTACAACCACGCCGCGGCGATGGCCCATCCGTGGCGGTGGGCTGCGCTCCATGCGGCCTTCATCGCCGCGATGAGCGTCGTCAGCCTGACGACATGGCGGCTGAGTGAGAACGCCCGCGCCGAGGCCGAGCAGCGCCTTCGCGAGACGCAGACGCTGCTGGCCGTCAGCCAGGCCCTGAGCTCCACCCTCGATCTCACCGAGATGCTCCGGCGCGTCGCGCGCGAGACCGGCCGTGCGCTGGGCGCCGATACGGTCGGCGCCTACCTGACCGAGCCGGACGGGACGACGCTGCGGGCCGCGGCCGGTCACCACGTGCCCGCGACACGGCTCGACGAGTTCCGCGCCTTCGCGATCCCGGCGAGGGGACATCGATTCGTCGAGGAGGCCGTGGAGGCCGGGGAGCCCACGTGGTCGAGCGAGGCCCAGGTCGATCGGAGGATCGATCAGGCCGTGCTGGCGCGTTTTCAGCACCGATCCGTGCTCTTCGCGCCGATGCTCAGATCCGGAGCGCTCATCGGAGGCATCTACGCCGTGTGGTGGACGGCGCCGCGCCGCGTCTCGCAGGATGAGCGACGGGTGGTCAGTGGAATCGCGCGGCAGGCCGCCATCGCCGTGGTGAACCTGCGCCTGCACGAGGAGACCGAGCGGCGACGGCACGCCGCGGAAAGTCTGGTGAACCTGGGCCGTGTCATCTCCCGGTCGCTGGACGCCGAAGACGTCGCCCAGCGGATCGCCGACAGCGTGTCGAAGCTCTACGACGCGGAGAGCGCCGCCGTGTACCTGCTCGACGAGGACTCGGGTGACCTGATCACGCTCGCCATCCGCGGCTCACGCACCCCGGTGGCCAAGGGCACGAGAGTCCCGAGGGGAACCGGAACGATCGGCCGGGCCGTGCGTGACCGGGTGCCGGTCGTGTCGGACGATGTGCTCGCGGATCCGCGCACGGGGGGCACCACCCTGGCCGTCCCGCTCGTCGCCCACGAACGGATCGTCGGCGCCCTCGTGGTGAGCCAGCGCGCCGGCTGGCGCTTCGACGAGGAGCAGGTCCGCCTCGCGGAGCTGTTCGCGGCCAAGGCGGCGCTGGCGCTCGAGAACGCGCGCCTGTACGGAGAGACGCAGCGGCGCCTGAAGGTCAGCGAGACCCTTCAGGGGCGCCTCGAGGCGCTGCTCGAGGCCACGCGCCAGCTCTCGAGCATCCAGCCACTGGAGACGCTGCTCCAGCGGATCGCGGAGGCGTGCGGCCGCCTGCTCGGGACCGACTTCGTGGGGCTCCGCCTCGTCGAAGGCGACGAGCTGGTCGTCGCGGGGATGAGCGGCGACGCGAGCGAGATCGTATCGACACGGCGACTCCGGATCGGTGAGAGCCTCAGCGGCTGGGTGGCGAAGACCGGCGAGCCGCTCGTGGTGCCCGATCTCGCCACCGACCCTCGGGTGAGCGAGGCCGACCGCGCGCTCCTCATGCGCTCCGGCTACCGAGGCTGGCTCGGAGTGCCCGTCAAGGTGGGCGATCGCACGGCGGGGGTGCTGAGCATTCGAGCGCGCCAGGAGCACGGCTTCTCCGCCGAGGACGTCTCGATCGCCATGGCGTTCGCCTCACAGGCGGCGACGTCGCTCGAGAACACCAGGCTCTACGAGGAAGTGCGGCACGCCTACGACCAGCTCTCCCGGACCCAGGAGCAGCTGACCCAGGCCCAGAAGATGGAGGCCGTGGGCCGGCTGGCCGGGGGCGTGGCCCACGATTTCAACAATCTCCTCAGCATCATCACGGGCCGCAGCGCGCTGCTGTTGAATCGCCTGGACGGCGACTCGGGGCTCCGGCGTCATGTCGAGCTCATCCAGAAGACGGCGGGACGCGCGGCGGACCTCACGCGACAGCTCCTGGCCTTCAGTCGCAAGCAGATGCTCCAGCCGAAGGTGCTCGACCTCAACGGGCTCGTCGGCGGCTTCGGCAGCATGCTGCGCCGCCTGATCGGCGAAGACATGGACCTCCTGACCGTGCTCGGGCTCACGCTCGCCCCGGTCAAGGCGGACCCCGGACAGCTCGAGCAGGTGCTGATGAACCTGGTCGTGAACGCGCGCGACGCGATGCCCCGCGGCGGCCGCGTGACGCTCGAGACGGCCAACGTCGTGCTCGACGCGAGCTACGCCGCACGGCACCCGGACGTGCAGGCCGGCCCGCATGTCATGCTGGCGGTGAGCGACACGGGGACGGGCATGAGCCCCGAGGTCCAGGCGCACATGTTCGAGCCGTTCTTCACGACGAAGGGACCGGGGAAGGGCACGGGGCTCGGCCTGGCGACGGTCTACGGGATCGTGAAGCAGAGCGGCGGGCACGTCGCCGTGTACAGCGAGGTCGGGCACGGGACGACGTTCAAGATCTACCTGCCGGCCGTCGCGGAGGCGTTGGCGACGAGCGAGGAGCCGGCCACGGTGAGCCCGCCGCGGGGCTCGGAGACCGTCCTGCTGGTCGAGGACGAGGCGGAGCTGCGCGACCTGCTGGCCGAGGTGCTCGAGGACACCGGGTACACGGTGCTGAGGGCGGGGGACGGCGCGGAGGCCGTGAAGGTCTGCGCCGAGCGCGAGCGGCCGATCGACTTGCTGCTGACGGACGTGGTCATGCCCGGGATGAGCGGCCGCGAGCTCGCCGCGAGGGTCCAGCCCCTGCGGCCGGCGATGAAGGTGCTGTACATGTCGGGCTACACGGACGGGGCGATCGTCCACCACGGCGTCCTGGAGCCCGGCATCGCGTTCATCCAGAAGCCCTTCGCGCCGCCGGCCATCGCGCACAAGGTCCGCGAGGTGCTCGACGGCAGCCCGCACGAGGTCGGGATCGGCTAAGGCGCGGTCAGGACCTCGCGCACCTTGCGCGTCAGGGCGTCGGGCGTGAACGGCTTCTGGAGCAGGCCGAGGCCGGGGTCGAGCACGCCCCGATGGACGATCGTGTCCGTCGCATGCCCGGACATGTAGAGCACCCTCATCTCGCGATACGTGGGCGCCAGGCGCCTCACGAGCTCGGGCCCGCTCATCTCCGGTATCACCACGTCGGTGAGGAGCAGGTGGACCGGCCCACCGTGGCGCCGGGTGACGTCGAGCGCCTCGGCGGGACCGGCCGCCGCGAGCACCTTGTAGCCGGCCGCCGTCAGGATGTCGCGCGCGAGCTCGCGCACCGGGTCCTCGCCCTCGACGAGCAGGATGGTCTCCGAGCCTCGCGGCGCCCGGGCGCCGGGCTCGGCGGGCGCCGCCGCTTCCTCCACGCGCTTGAGGTAGATCCGGAAGGTGGCGCCGTGTCCCGGCGCGCTCTCGACGGCGACGTAGCCCTCGTGCTGCTTGACGATGCCATACACGGTCGCCAGGCCGAGGCCGGTGCCCTTCCCGACCTCCTTCGTGGTGAAGAACGGCTCGAAGATGTGGGCCTGGACCTCCGGGCTCATGCCCACCCCCGTGTCGCTCACCTGGAGCAGCACGTGGGGCCCAGCCGTCGAGCCGGGGTGGGCGGCGGCGAACCCCGCGTCGAGATCCACGTTCGACGTCTCGAGGCTGAGACGCCCGCCCCGCGGCATCGCGTCGCGCGCGTTGACGGCCAGGTTCAGGACGATCTGCTCGAGCTGCGCCGGGTCCGCGCGCACCGCGCCGAGGTTCGGGTCGAGCAGCGTGACTAGATCGACGTCCTCGCCGATCAGCCGCTGGAGCAGCTGGGCGATGCCCGCGACGCTCCCGTTCAGGTCGAGCACCTTCGGCTGGAGCACCTGCTTGCGGCTGAACGCGAGGAGCTGCATGGTCAGCAGCGAGGCCCGGTCCGCGGTCTTCTTGATCTGCTCGAGGTCGCGGCGCGTGGGGTCGTCGGGCGGCAGGCGCCGCAGCAGGAGCTCGCCGCGCCCGGTGATGACCGTCATCAAGTTGTTGAAGTCGTGGGCGATCCCGCCCGCGAGCCGGCCGACCGCCTCCATCTTTTGCGCCTGGCGGAGCTGTTCCTCGCTCTGCCGCAGCGCCTCCTCGGCGCGCTTGCGCTCCGTGACGTCGAGCACGGATGTCTGCGTGGCGGGCGCGCCGTCCCAGAGGATGGACGACAGCTGGATCTCCGTCCACATCGGCGTGCCGTCCTCCTTCCGCACCTGGCACTCGTACCGCGACGGTGCCGGCTCGCCGCGCGCCCGGGCCGCGGCCTCGCTCTCGATCCGCGCCAGCTCGTGCGGCGCGATCCAGCGGCGCGCGTCCAGGCCGATCACGTCGCGTGGGCTCTCGTAGCCCATCATCCGCGCCCACGCGGTGTTCGCGAAGAGGGTCACCCAGTCGCGATGGACGTGGAGGCCCTGGATCGACCCCTCGACGAGCCTGCGGTAGACCTCGGTCTCGCGGCGTTGTCGCTCGGCCTCCTCGTAGAGGCGCGCGTTCTCGATCGCGATGGCCGCCTGGCTCGCGAGGAGGCCGACGAGCTCTCTCTCCTCCCGCGTGAAGCCGGCGCGCCGGCCGAAGAGGACGATGAGCACGCCCAGGGCCCGCTCCTGGGTGATCAGGGGGCACGCCGCGCACGCGTGCAGCTCTGCGGCCTCGAGGAGCCGGCGCTGCAGCCAGCGCGGGTCACGCTGGACGTCCCGGATGAACTCGGCCCGGCGCGACACGAACACCGCCCCGGCGACGCCTTCGCCGTAGGCGGGCTCGAAGCCGGCCACGAGCGCCGCGTGCTCCGGCGGCAGACCGAAGCTGCCGCCCGTGCGGAGGACGCCACGCGCGGGGTCGTCCACCAAGACCCAGGCCATCCGCGCCTTCAAGAGCCCCGTCGCGGCCTCGGCGACGCCGCGGAAGGCGTGCTCGCTGGAGGTCGCCGACGTGATGAGGTGCGTGAGCGCCGAGAGGCTCGTGAGCCGCTCGCTGCGCGGCCGGCCGCGGCGGGAGCCGCCGGCCTTCAGCGCGGCGCGCGGCGTCGCCGGGCGCCTACGCAATGTCGAACGCCAGGCGGGCGTGCGCGTCGCGGAGCGCGCGCTCGGCCGCCGCCGGCGTCTCCGCGCGCGAGAAGATGAAGCCGAGGTACTGCCAACCCTCGGGTAGGGGGACCAGCTCCTGGCCGACGTGGGCGGTGATCACGACCTCCTCGACGCACGGCACGGCCGCGGCGGCGTCACGGCCGCGCACCGTGTTGAGGCGACCC
>Ga0209472_1001899_pt1 | contig 11905 bp, 9 predicted proteins | sample GraSoiAngelo_130_FD_185887 | JGI IMG/M metagenome (GOLD analysis project Ga0209472, IMG submission 185887) | Grasslands soil microbial communities from the Angelo Coastal Reserve, California, USA - 14_0929_02_20cm (SPAdes) (version 2) | ecosystem: Environmental > Terrestrial > Soil > Grasslands ...
CGGCGGTCGCACGGGAGGGCGACGGGGCCGCCGTGTCGAACCACACTCCCGCCAGGGCGCCGCTGCTCGGGTAGCCCACGTGCGGCGTGCTGCTCGGGTTGCAGGTCGTGGCGCCCGCCGGCACCGTCGGGCCATCGCAGTACTGCGTCATGGTGCCCGACCACATCTCACCGCCGGTACCGATGCCGTTGAACAGGTTCTGCAGGTAAGTAGCCGCGCCATTGGGATCGCCGCCGCTGGTCCACTGGCTGCCGTAGAACACCAGGTAGACCCGCGGGGTACCGCTGGTCACACCGATGCCGTCGATCCCGCCCCCGTAGGAGAGGGTGTTAAGGCCGGGGAGGCCGAGGAAGGCCGGGAGCCCCAGGACGTGCCGGACAGCCTCCCATGCGCGCATGCGTTGCGCAGCCTCGCGGGTCGGCACCGCGCCGTGGCGGTACGCGTGACCGTACGCCGGCGCGTAAGGATTTTCGGTGAGGCGCTCACCGGCCGCCGACGCGCCGGCGGCCGCGAGGCAGCCGATGAACGCCGCCATCGTCCGTGGTAGCCATGAATACTTCCGGCTCCGTTGCAGGTGGCTCGAGATGGTCATTGCAATTCCTCCCTGTGCTTTGCATCGTCGAACGCCGCGCGCTCGCATGAAGCGAAGTCCTCTTGCGAGGCGCGAGCTGGACCGTGTCATGTCGCCCTCAGGCGATCCCAGTGCGACGCGGAATAGCTTCGGGCGAACGCCATCCCTGGCCGCTCAGTCTTTCTACCGCCTTCGCGAAGCGCGGCGCAAGAGGGCGAATTCCCTACTTGCCGATGCAGAACCCGGCGAAAATCCGTCCCAGCAGATCATCCGAGGTGAACTCGCCGGTGATCTCGCCCAAGGCGTGCTGCGCGGCGCGCAGCTCCTCGGCGACCAGCTCCCCGGCACGGTGCTCGGTGAGCTGGCGCGCGGCTTCTTCGGTGTGCTCGCGCGCCCGCGCGAGGGCCTCCAGGTGCCGGCGGCGCGCGCTGATCGCCCCCGCATCCACGGTCTGATACCCCATGCACTGCTTCAGATGCGCGCGCAGCTCGTCCAGCCCCCGCCCGGTGAGCGCCGACAGCGTGACGTGCGGCGGGCCGGTGAGCGTGTCGGCGACCGGCAGGCCGACCGCGAGATCGCACTTGTTGAACACGAGCGTGACCGGGACATCCGCCGGCAGCCGCGCGCGCTCGTCGCGAAAGGCCGTGGCGCCGGGATCCTCCACCGTGTCGATGACGAACAGCACGCGGTCGGCGCGCTGCATCTCGGCCTGTGCGCGCCGCATGCCTTCCTCCTCGACCAGATCGCCCCCGTGGCGCAGGCCCGCGGTGTCCAGCACGTGCAGCGGCATGCCGTCGAGATGGATGCGCTCGCGCACCACATCGCGCGTGGTGCCGGGAATCGCGGTCACGATCGCCGCATCGTAGCCGGCGAGCCGGTTGAGCAGGCTCGACTTGCCGGCGTTCGGCCGGCCGGCGATGACCACCGTCATGCCCTCGCGCAGCAGCCGGCCCTGGCGCGCACTCTCGAGCACGCCCTCGAAATGGTCGCGCACCGCCTCGAAGCGCGCGCCGAGCTCGTGGTCGGCGAGGAAGTCGATTTCCTCTTCCGGGAAGTCGATCGCCGCCTCGATGTAGCTGCGCAGCTCGATCACCGCCTCGGTGAGCCCGCGCACCATGGCGGAGAACTCCCCCTGGAGCGAGCGCATGGCGGCGCGCAGCGCCTCGCGCGAGCCCGCGTCGATGAGGTCGGCGACCGCTTCGGCCTGCGCCAGATCCAGCTTGTCGTTGAGGAAGGCGCGCTGGGTGAATTCCCCGGCGTGTGCGCGGCGCGCGCCGAGCTCCACCGCGCGGGCGATGAGCGCGTCCATCACCACCGGCCCGCCGTGGCCGTGCAGCTCGAGGATGTGCTCGCCGGTGTAGGAATGCGGCGCCGGAAAGAACAGCGCCAGGCCCGCGTCGATCGGCTCCTGCTGCGCGTCCAGGAAGCGCGCCAGGGTCGCGCGGCGCGCCTTGGGGAGCTCACCGAGCATGACCGCCGCCACTTCCGGCACCTTGGGGCCCGAGACGCGCACGATGCCCACGCCCCCTCGTCCCGGAGGCGTCGCCGCGGCCACGATGGTGTCCGTGCGCGTCATATGGGCCGTGCGCCAAGGCTACCGCCGGACACCTGAGTAATGGAAGCGGCGCGGGCCGCGCGGCGCACGCGTCAGGTTCTTCTCGCCGCCGCGGCCGCCTCGATGCGCCGGTTGATGTTCCATTGCTGTGCGATCGACAGGATGGTGTTCGTCACCCAGTAGAGCACCAGTCCCGCCGGGAAAAACGCGAACGTGGCCGACATGGCGATCGGCATGATCATGAAGACCTTCGCCTGCACCGGGTCCGGGGGCGCGGGATTGAGCTTGTACTGCACGAACATCGCCACCGCCATGATCGCCGGCAGGATGAACAGCGGATCGCGCGAGGACAGATCGTGGATCCAGAACGCGAACGGCGCCTGGCGCATCTCGACGCTCTCGAGCAGCACCCAGTAGAAGGCGAGAAACACGGGGATCTGGATCACGATCGGCAGGCAGCCGGCGACCGGGTTGATCTTCTCGCGCTGATACAGCTCCATCATCGCGCGACCGAGCTTCTCGCGGTCGTCCTTGTAGGTCTCCTGCAGGTTCTTGATGCGCGGCTGCATCGTCTTCATCTTCGCCATCGAGCGGCCGCTCGCCTCCGACAGCGGGTAGAACACGAGCTTCAGCAGGAAGGTGACCAGGATGATCGCAACGCCCCAGTTGCCGGTGAGCGCGTGCACCTTGTCCAGCACCCAGAACAGCGGCATCGACAGGAACCACAGCCGGCCGTAATCCGCCACCCGACCGAGCTCCGGGGCGGCGGCCTCGAGCTGCCCCTGCAGCTTCGGTCCGACGTAGAGCGACTCGCTCGAGTGCGCCGTGGCGCCGGGCGCGACCGTGTACGCCGGACCGGTGGCCGACAGCAGGTATTCATTGCCGGAGACACCCAGCATGAAGCGCCAGGGGGGGCCGCGCGGCGGCACGATGGCGCTGACGAAGTGGTGCTGCAGGGCGGCGAGCCAGCCGTCGCGCACTTCGAGGGACAGGTGACTGTCCTGTGCGTCGGTGGTGTCGAGCTTGCGGTACTTGGTGCCGTCGTAAATCGCCGGACCATGGAAGGCGTAACTCTCGACATTGAACATGGAGCGCTTGGTGGGCGGATCGTCGCGCAGGATCTGCGCGTACGGGCGCGCCGTCCAGGGCGCGCTGCCGCCGTTGTGCACCTCGTATTGCACCTCGATACGGTACTCGCCGCGATGGAACACGAAGGTCTTGGTGACCGTCACTGCGCCCTCACTCCAGGTGAGCGGCACGCGCAGCTCGTTGCGGCCATCGAGGCTGTACTCGGCCTGCGCGCTCGCGAAGCTCGCAAGATGGGTGGGATAGGGCGCGGCGCCCGACTCGGTCAGACCCGACTGCAGCTCGTAGCGCGTCAGCGGATCGTCCTCGTTCTCCAGGCGCACCGGCGTGGCCTCGCCCTTCACCTGCGGATAGGCGGGCAGATCCACCCGCGTGAGCGTGCCGCCACGCGTGCTGATGTCGAGGTCGAGCACGTCCGTGCGCACGTGCACGCGCGGCGCCGCGGCGGCGGAGCCTGGCGCCGTGCCGGGGGCGCCTGAGGCGGCCGTCGTCCCGGCTTCGCTCCGGGCGCGCTCACCAGGGGCGCGGGTCGCGGTCGGGGGTGCCTCGGGAATCCTGCTGCCCAGATCGCTCGCCGGCGCGGCCGCGTGCGGGGCCGCGCTCAGCGCCGGCGGGGTCGCCGCTTGCGGCGGCGGCCCGTAGTCGTGCAGCCAGGTCTGGTAGTTGACCAGCAGCAGCGCCGCGAGCGCGACCCACAGCCACAGGCGCGGGCTGAAGCGAGGGAGGTTATTGCCCATGAGCGTGATGGGTGCACGGGGGCGCAGGCGGCACGGGGTCGAATCCACCCGGGTGCCACGGGTGGCAGCGCGACAGGCGCGCAAGCGCGAGCCAGCCACCCTTCACGACCCCGAAGCGCAGCAGCGCCTGCACGGCGTACTGCGAGCAGGAGGGATAGAAACGGCACGCCGGCCCGAGCAGCGGACTGACGGTCCATTGATACACTCGGATCAGGAAGGCTGCGACGTGGCGCATTGTTCGCCGACCTTCTTCCACAGTACCGCGAGGCTCGCGCGCAGCGCCTCAGCCGTCGCCGCGCACGCGCGCGGCCGCACGCTCACCACCAGGTCCACGGCGGGGATCTCGCGCTGGTGCAGACGGAAGGACTCGCGGATGATGCGCCGGATGCGGTTGCGCGCCACCGCGCCGCCGGCCGCACGCACCGCCACCGCCAGCCCCAGACGCGGGGCGCCCGCTTGATTGACACTCACAGTCACCGCGAAAAATCCATCGCCCATGCGGCGCCCGCGCGCGTAAGCGGCGTCGAAATCGCGCTTGCGCCGCAGACGAAGTCGCGCCGGCAGAGTGAGCCGCCCTGGCATCGAGCCCTTGAAGAGACTTGTAGGATGGGTTACGCAGGCGCTGTCGCAGTGCGCGTGAACCCATGGATGATCCTAGGGTATCAGCTTGCGCCGGCCCTTGGCGCGCCGGCGCGCGAGCACCCTGCGGCCGCCCTTGGTGGCCATGCGCGCACGGAACCCGTGGGTGCGCTTGCGGCGCACTTTGCTCGGTTGATAGGTACGCTTCATGCCGTGGGCTCCGTGGGACGATCCGTGGCTCGCAAAAAAGGGCGGCAAGGCTAAGCCGTTGAGCGTCAAGGTGTCAATACGCTGCGCTTGCGAAAACCTTCAGCGCGCCGCGTGATCGGTATAGACTCCGCGGCCTTTTCCTCAACGTTCACCTGAAAACGCCGCGGAGGCAAACGCGAGTGGAAGCGTCCCTTTGGACTCGCTGCATGGGCGCGTTGGAAACGGAGCTTCCCGAGCAGCAGTTCAATACCTGGGTGCGGCCGTTGCAGGCCATGGAAGGCAACGGCGCGCTGAAGCTCCTGGCGCCCAACCGCTTCGTGGTCGACTGGATCAACGCGAACCTGCTGCCGCGCATCGGTGAGCTGCTGCGCGATGAGAGCACCGGAGACGCGCCCATCGTGACCGTGGAAGTCGGCGCGCGCAGCGCCGCCGCGCGCGCCGCCGCCCCGACGCTCCCGGGACGCGCGCGCCGCGCCGATGGGCTGGTGGTCGGCGCGCGGCTCAATCCCGACTTCTGCTTCGCCACCTTCGTCGAAGGCAAGAGCAACCAGCTCGCCAAGGCCGCGGCCGCACAGGTGGCGGAAAATCCCGGTCGCGCCTACAACCCGCTGTTCCTGTACGGCGGCGTCGGCCTCGGCAAGACGCACCTGATGCACGCGGTCGCGCACCTGATCAAGGAGCGCGACGCCGAAGCGTGCACTGCCTACGTGCATTCGGAGCGCTTCGTGGGCGACATGGTGCGCGCGCTGCAACACAATTCGATGAACGAGTTCAAGACCGCCTACCGCTCGCTCGATGCGCTGCTGATCGATGACATCCAGTTCTTCGCCGGCAAGGAGCGCTCGCAGGAAGAGTTCTTCCACACCTTCAACGAGCTGCTGGAGGGACAGCACCAGGTGATCCTCACCTGCGATCGTTATCCGAGGGAGGTCGAGGGGCTGGAAGAGCGCCTGAAATCACGCTTCGGCTGGGGCCTCACGGTGGCGATCGAGCCACCGGAGCTCGAGACCTGCGTGGCGATCCTCATCACCAAGGCGCAGGCGAACGGGGTGGCGCTGCCCGAGGAAGTGGCGTTTTTCATCGCCAAGCGCATCCGCTCCAACGTGCGCGAGCTGGAGGGCGCGCTGCGGCGGGTGATCGCGAACTCGCGCTTCACGGGGCGCGCCATCACGCTGGAATTCACCAAGGAAGCGCTGCGCGACCTGCTGTCGCTGCAGGCGAAGCTCGTCACCGTCGAGAACATCCAGAAGACCGTGGCGGACTACTACAAGGTGCGCCTGGCGGACCTGCTGTCCAAGCGCCGCAGCCGCTCGGTGGCACGCCCGCGGCAGGTCGCCATGGCGCTCGCCAAGGAGCTCACCAGCCACAGTCTGCCGGAGATCGGCGATGCCTTCGGCGGGCGCGATCACACCACCGTGCTGCACGCCTGCAAGCGCATCAAGGAGCTGCGCGACAGCGAGCAACGCATCAAGGAAGACTACTCAAACCTGTTGAGAACCCTGGCGGGTTGATGTGGACCACCCTGTGGACTTGCTGTGCGCGAGCGTGGGGATAAAGTTACGAACAGGCCGTGCACAGCTGTTGGTCGGTTCGTGCCTGTACCTGTGCCGCGGAGAATGGACGGCAACAACCTGAGCGGGCGTGGAAAGTTTTCTCATGCCCGTGATTCACAGGCTCTATAGTCTTAACAACAAAGAGACTTCCACCGAATAAGATCCTACTGAAGAGAGCTCCCATGAAGCTGACCGCTAGCCGCGAGGACCTGCTCGCACCGCTCCAGAGTGTCATCGGTGTCGTCGAGCGCCGCCAGACCATGCCGGTACTCGCGAACGTGCTGCTGGCCGCGCGGGACAATCGCCTGAGCGTGACGGGAACCGACCTGGAAGTGGAGCTCGTGGCAACCAGTGCGGTGAGCGTGCAGCAGCCGGGCGACATCACGGTGCCGGGGCGCAAGCTGCTCGACATTTTTCGCTCGCTGCCGGAGAAGACGAGCGTCACCGTGAGCACCGAGGGCGAGCGGGTATCGCTGCGCGCCGGTCGCAGCCGCTTTACGCTCTCGAGTCTGCCGGCCGCGGAGTTTCCGTTGGTCGAGGAGATCAACGCACAGCAGACGCTCAGCGTGCCGCAGGGCGAGTTCCGACGCCTGATCGACAAGACGCATTTCTCGATGGCGCAGCAGGACGTGCGCTATTACCTCAACGGACTGCTGCTCGAGACCGACGGCAAGGCGCTGCGTGCGGTGGCGACCGATGGGCACCGCCTCGCACTCGCCGAGATGGAGCTCTCAGGAAAGGCCAGGGCCATCCAGCAGGTGATCGTGCCCCGCAAAGGCGTGCTGGAGCTGCAGCGCATCCTGGGAACCGAGGGTGCCATCGAACTCGCCGTGGGAACGAATCACGTTCGCGCCCAGATCGGAGAAATTCGCTTCACTTCGAAGCTGATCGACGGCCGTTTCCCGGAGTATGCTCGGGTAATTCCGACGAATCCGCCGCGTACGGTGGAGGCTGACCGAGAGACCTTGAGACAGGCGCTTCAACGTACCGCCATCCTCTCCAACGAGAAATACCGTGGAATCCGGCTCACGGCTCGGCCGGGGCTGCTCACGCTTCAGGCGCACAACCCAGAGCAGGAGGAAGCCGAGGATCAGGTGGAGATTTCCTACCAGGGCGAGGAAGTGGAGATTGGATTCAATGTGAATTATCTCCTCGACGCCCTGAGTGCGATCGAGAGCGACAAGGTGCACGTCGGACTCACCGACTCCAACAGCAGTTGCCTCATCCACGCCCCCGGTACGGCCCAGACGCGCTACGTCGTGATGCCCATGCGCCTCTAACTACTTTCCGGCGTAAAGGCGTCGAAGCGCCCGCGACCCCGGGTCTCCAGAGGGCAGTCTCGAGTCAGACGTGGCGATGGCCGAGGGGTGGTGCGCCCGATCGTACGTTTCAGATGCGCTGCTGGCCGCTCGCGCGACAGCAGCCTACGCGCCGCCGGGCGGACGCGGGCTGGCAGGCGGTCATAGGGGTTCCAGAGCGAGGGGGCGTTCCACGTGGAACTGGCGCGAGCCTATGTTCTCTGCTTGGACATATTGCATCGGCCTTGTGGGCACCGTGCGCACAACCGCGCTGAATTCATGCGTAGGAGACACTGCCACTGGCATCCCGGGGCTTGAGGCTGCACAGGCCCAGGCACCACAGAATTGCTTCGAATGCGAGACAGTCACTGCGAGCAGGTGCCGGATCGATCCATTCTCGTGGCGGGGCATGGTCTGGGCTCTGGAGGCCAGCCCTTGGCCGGTGCGGGGTCTCGCGCCGATGCGGACTCCGGCTCGCTGCCGCTCTCTCCGGTCCGGAAGGTTTCGAGTCCGGCCTGGCGGTACGGCCGTGGTGTGCCGCGCCGGGTGGCGCCGGCCGCCTGCGAATTCGGGACTGGACCCGTGACGGCATCGGCCGCTCATCCATGCGGCCGGCGGAGCATGCATGCGCGGTCAGCCGCGCGCCATGCCATCGGGCTGCAGCTGGCATTCGGGCGATCCGGATTCCGAGGGTCACGGGCGTTCCACGTGGAACCTGGCCAACCCCGGTGCTCGAGTCTCGAGGACGCTGCGTCGGCCTGGGAGCATGAGGCGCACAACGCCGAGCGACCTCAATCACCGGCACTGCACTCAGCATCGGAGCTCGATACTGCCCTGGGTTGCCTCCTGCGGGTCGGTAGGAGCTGGCCTCGAGCAGGCTGTTTGTGACAAATTGCGCTGAATACGTAACAGTAAGCGCTGTAAAGGGACGGATAGGATCTTTTTTCGTTCGCTAGACGCTTCTTGGACGGCCTGATACAGAGCCTGGCCTTCGAGCGCAGCTGCAGCGCCCCGGACGCGTGACCGGCGCGCGCGTCGCCAAGCCCCCTGCGGCTTCGCAGGTCTCTCGCACCGAGATAGCTGGTAGAGGTACCGACGACTCTTCCGGTGCCTATCGCCAATCTCCGGGCGGCTGTTTCGAATCGGGCTTGGCGGTCCCCGAAGGCCGCGGTGCGCCGCCCCGGCGGGACGCACCGATCCCCTTCGTTTCAGATGCGCTTCGCCGCCGGTCCAGGAGCAGTCAACGCACCATGCGCACGCGGGCTTCAGAGTTCGGAGCGAGGGCAACCGGCGTTCCACGTGAAACGTAGACGAGCCTATGCTCGGGCTCGGGGGCGCGGGCTGGCAAGGACCAAGGCACAAGCGCAGTGAACTCGTCATCCGTAGCGGACACCGTCACAAGCAACCGGAACCTGGGCCGCATAGGCGGCAGACTGCTCGGAGTTGCCTCCAATGCGAGACAGTCAGTGCTATCTAGTTGCTGATTGATTCATTTTCATCGCATAGAGCTGGGCTGCGGAGGCCCACAGGTTTCGAGTTCCATACGTCTGCGTGGGTCCCAGGGCCGCCCGTGGCTAAACCGGTGTGGCGGTCCCACACCGACGCGGGCTCTGGCTCGCCGCCCGCGATAGTCCGGAAGGTTTCGAGTCCGGCTCGGTGGTGCCCACGTCCGTCGTGTGCCGCCCTGGGTCGAGCCGGGTGGTTGCGAACTCGGGAGGAACCGCAAGCCTTCGTCCAAGTGCACGTCCAGCTCAACGTCATCACTGTGCCCGTGGCAGCATCGGCTGCCATCCATGCGCCCGGCACAGCAGGCATGCACTACGTCGTCGTGCGGATGCGGTTATAGGGTGGTCAGCCGCGTGCGATGCCTTCGGGGGCGCGGCTGGCATTCGGGCGATCCGGTTTCCGAGCGAAAGTCTGCGAAAGCCACCGGCGTTCCACGTGGAACCTGGGCAGGCCCATCGCCCAAGGGCCTGAGGGCGCTGCGGGACCTTGGCCGCACAGGGCGCACAACTCGAAGTGAGCAGGTCATGAGTCGCGGGTTCTGCATCAACTGAGCCGCAGGGTCCGCTGCGTGTTGACGCCTTGGCTTGCGAGGGCGGGGATGCTGGATAGGACGGGTCCTTCGAAGCCCCGATTTGCCCGTGCCGAATTGCCTCGATTAGGAGACAGTTGCCGCTTTTAAATGAAGAATAGGATCACGTGCGAGTCATTTAATGTGTCCTGGGACCGGAACGGCACAGGCGCGGGCTTCAAGGCCAGCTGTACGGCCGCGCGCTCCGCGGCAGCCGCACGCAGATCCAAGCCCCGTGCGCCTTCTGGCCGACGGCCGCAGCATGCCGCCCGGGCGAGACGTCCGATCATCTCGTTTCAGATGCGCCGTTCGCTGCCCGTCCTAGAGCGGCCCGCTCACCGGCGCGGACTGGCACGGGCCAAGGCGGCTTCGCCGCGAGGGCGACCGGCGTTCCACGTGGAACCTCGGCCAGCCGATGCGGGCGGCTCGGAGCTGTCGCCTCGGCCTTGGGAGCATAAGGCGCACAAGCGACCTGGTCGTCAGTCACCGGCACGGCATCAAGCATTCGGAGCTTGAGACTCCGGGCGGTGCCTGTGCCTGCGGCAGGGGGATGCTCGATAAGGAAGCTCGCCTAGAGCACCCAGCGGCCTGTTTGTGACGAATTGCCCTGAATACGCAACGGTAAGCGTTCGCTCGCCGGGCGCTATCGCCGGTCCCCGGAAGGCTGTTTCGGATCGGGCTTGGCGGTGGTGCCCGACGGCCGCGGTGCGCCGCCCTGGCGGGACACGGCTGCCTGCGAACTCAGGAGAAACCGTGTGCCCTGGTCCAGATGCACGCTTTTCCCGGTCGACGTCATGACCGAGCCCGTGGTCGCGCCCGCCGCGCCGCCCGAGAGGCTCAAGCCATGCAGCCCGAAGACACCGCTAGTGCCAGCCGTGAGCATCCCGGCAGCGTTCAAGCCTCCCATGGCCCCCGGACCCGCCTGCAGAGCACCGCTGGCGCCTCCCGCGAGCGACCCGACGCCGCCGGCCGCGCCCAGTCCCGATCCGACCGTCCCACCGACGGTACCGGTCGTGCGCCCGAGCAAGCCTCCGCGGCGACTCATGCCGGCGCCGCCCGCCGCGCCCATCACCGCACCGGCGTCTCCGGCACTGCTCGCGGCACTCGCCTCGGCGGCAGCCACCGCCTGGATCCCGACGTTGCGAAGCGGAATCTCATGTCCGTCCCGGGTCACCACCTTGTCAAAGACGATACCCATCGATGAGCCGGCCTGACCTTCGGCGGCCACGTGTGCATCGGAGACGTGTCCCATCAGCGTGCTGCCTTTGGGAATCGACGTCCCGCCCTCGGTCCTCGCGTTTTGGGTCGTGCGCGCGCTGACGGGATCCCCGGGTTTGCTGCGCCCGGAGTCGACGGGTTTGGTGAGCACGGCATTCACCGATGAGCCGCTGGCCAGGCTCGCGCTGGTGTCATCGGCGTGTGCCGCGCCGGCTGTGCTGCCTTGCACGCTGGTGCCGGAGCGGTCAGCGGCAACCGCCCCTTGGCCCGAGGCCTGGGCACCGGCTTGGGTTTGGGCAGCCCACGTCGCCCCGGCAAACAGCACCGCCGCAGCAGCCAAACAAAGTCGCCCTGAAACATGTCGCATGGGTGTTGCCATGATCGCCTCCGTGGTCGGCCTCGGTTGCGCCCTGAGCGCCTTCCCTTTGCCGAGGATTCTCAGGCGTCGAATTGTTTCCATAGCACTGAGGGTCGTCAATTGTCGGTAGCCCGCGACCAGTGAAGGCGATATGTTCGTTCCACGTGGAACACAGCAGACCCATGGAGCTCATCAGATGCGCTGCTCGCCGCTCGCCCGAGAGCGGCTCACCAAGGAAGCGCTGCACGACCTGCTGTCGCTGTCGCTGCAGGGAAGCTCCTCACCGTCGAACATCCAGAAGACCGTGGCGGACTACTGGAAGGTGCGCCTGGCGGACCTGCTGTCCAAGCGCCGCAGCCCCTCGGTGACGCGCCCGCGGCAGGTCGCATGGCACTCGCCAAGGAGCTGACCAGCCACGGTCTGCCGGAGATCGGCGATGCCTTCGCGGGTGCGATCACACCATCCGGACGCAGGTTGGCGCGTGGGCCAAAGAGTTTCGGAGCGAAGGCGACAGCCGTTCCACGTGGAACCTGGGCGACTATGCTCGCGGCTCGGAGAGTTCTCGGCCCTGGGAGCATAAGGCGCACAAGCCGAGCCCGCTGAGTCACCGGCGCTGCATCAAGCATCGCGAGCTTGAGTCCGCTGCGTTGCCCCGGCTTGCGGGGG
>Ga0209472_1001902_pt1 | contig 11900 bp, 9 predicted proteins | sample GraSoiAngelo_130_FD_185887 | JGI IMG/M metagenome (GOLD analysis project Ga0209472, IMG submission 185887) | Grasslands soil microbial communities from the Angelo Coastal Reserve, California, USA - 14_0929_02_20cm (SPAdes) (version 2) | ecosystem: Environmental > Terrestrial > Soil > Grasslands ...
TGCTCCTGCCGTCCAGGTCAGCGCGAGCCAGGGCAAGATCACCCAGATGAATCGATCCGGTGGGTACGGCCAAACGGCCAGGATGAGGAGATAGAAGATCAGGGACCAACCGATCGCCGAACGTCGCGAGACCAGAAACAGGCCGTACAGCCCTACGGCCAGCGCGGCTGTGGCGAGGAGGACGTATAACGGTCGGAATGTGATCCAGCCAAACGCGAGTATCTCCAGCGGGCGCGAGAGGTCGCGAACATTGCCGCTGATCGCGGAGAAGCCTGCTTCCTTGAGCGGCGCACCGTAGGTGCCGTACACGAGCGCCAATGCCGGGTCAATCCGGCCGGCGTGCGTCGCCACCCAGATGCCCCAGGCCAGGAAGGCGATAAGCGGAGGGAGCAACAGCGCGCTTGCCCACACTCGCAGGGGTAAGCGGCGGGCGAGCAGGAAACTGACGGCACCGATCACGACGGCAATGCCGATGGAGCGCGTGAGCAGAGCCAGCGCAGCCCCACCTCCCGCCATCCACCGCCACCGCCTGTTGTGCTCTGTCGGAAACGAATCAACCAGCACTACCACGATGGCGAGCAAGACGCCGAACAACGGTTCAGCGAACAGCACGGTCTGCGTGGCGAGGACCGGGATGCCAATCGCGGCAGCCGTAACAATTGCCGGCGCTACCCACCGCGGCAGGCCGGGTCCAAGCAACTCAGATCGGCTGGCATGCCATGAGATGAGTCCTGCAGCTGCGGCGGCCAGCAGCGCATTCAGGATTTTCGCCGTCAGCGCCGCAGCCGGAACAGACAGGAGTCCGAAGAACGGGGCGAGCACCACGGGATAGAAGGGCGGGAAATGCACGCCGCCCGGCATCCCGGGAAGATTGGGATGCACATAGCCGTATCCGCTCGCGACCGCCGCCGCCAGGCTGGCGTACAGCCCGTCGTCGTAAAACACGCCGACGAGCGCCTGATTCAATGCGAGAATGCCGACCGCCAGCGTTGCCGCCGCGGTGACGAGCCCCGCTTTTACTGCGCCGGTAAGCGCCAAGTGTGGGCGTTGCCCGGGACGAAGAGGTTGTAGCGCAGGATGTGGAACAAGGCCGCGAGACCATCACGCCACGTGATCTTCTTTCCCTCCGCGTACGTGCGTCCGCTGTACGAGATGGGCATCTCCCAGATCCGCGCGCGTGCCTGTGACAGTCGCGCCGTGATCTCGACTTCAAATCCGAAGCGATCGGCCGACAATGGCAGCTTTTTCATCAGATCGGTCCGCACGAGCTTGTAGCAGGTCTCGAGGTCGGTGAGGTTGAGATTGGTGAACATGTTCGACAGCAGCGTGAGGATGGAGTTGCCGACGAAGTGCCAGAAATAGAGCACGCGACGCGGGCCCCCCTGAAAGCGTGACCCGTACACGGCGTCAGCCTCGCGGGCCCGGATGGGAAGCAGCAGGTCGGGCAGATCCGCCGGGTTGTACTCGAGGTCGGCGTCCTGCACCACGACCACGTCGCCTTTCGCGACGGCGATGCCACTGCGGATCGCGGCTCCCTTTCCCCGGTTCTTCTCATGGTGGATCACACGGTCGACGATGCCTTGCTCGGCCGCCGCGTCGAGGATTTGGCGCGTGCCGTCCGTCGAGGCGTCGTTTACGGCGATGATCTCGAGCCGGAGGGGGACGGTGCGGACGCGCCGCAGCGCGGCTTCCACCGTGGCGGCTTCGTTGTACGCCGGCATGATCACCGACAGCAACAGATTGGGTGACCGGCGTTCTTCCCGCATCACGGCGCTTGTCCGATGGCGATGAGCGATTGGCCCACGCGCCACGGGAGCAGCCGCTCGAGGCGAAACAGCGGCACCAGGGCGTCGTACAGCTTGATCGAACCGGCCGGAATCATGCCGCGGCGCAGGACTCGCCCGGCGAACCACCACCCGGCCACGCCCGCGAGGTTGAAGTACTCGACATGTGCCACCGTGTAGCCCGTGGTGCGGAGCAGCTCCACAAGGGCGTGGCGCTGGTAGCGGCGGTGATGGCCCAGCGCCCGGTCCATCGTGCCATAGAGCGCGGGCAGCGCGGGCACCAGGAGGACGAGCCGCCCACCGCGCGCGAGCAGTCCACGCATCGCCACGAGCGAGCCGATGTCGTCGTGCACGTGCTCGAGGACATTCAGGCAGATGATTGTGTCGAAGCGCTCTCCGGCGAGCGACCCATGATCGTCGGGCAAGTAGAGCCGTTCGACGCCGACGTTGGCGTGGCCCGCGAAGCGCGCGCGCAGCCGCTCGAGATACTCCGGCCGCGTGTCGGTGAGCACCAGCCGTTCGCGGTCGGCGAAGAACGCCGACAGGTTGCCAATGCCGGACCCGATCTCGAGCACCCGCCCTCCCACCCAGCGACGCAGGCGATCGAACATCCAGCGGTTGTAGCGGGCGGCACCGGAGAGTTGCTCCAGCGTCCCCACTCCAACCGGATCACTGGCCTGGGGAACGGGGGCCGGGGCCTGGGGCCTGGGGGGCAGGCGACGTTGGTTCGAAATCGGACTTTTTCTCGCTGCCGTCGTAGCGACTCAGTTTCCGGTACAAGGTGGACGGATCGATGCCCAGCACCTCGGCGGCGCGGGTCTTGTTGCCCCCTTCGCTCTGCAGCACCCAGGTGATGTAGGCCTGCTCGATCACATCAAGCGACGGATTCTTGTGCGGCCGCTCGGCGACGAGCGGCTCCGCCTTGCGCTCGCTGATTCGGTCGGGGATCGCCGAGCGCGGGATGACGTCGCCCTTCGTCAGGGTGACGGCGCGCTCCAGCGCATTCTCGAGCTCCCGCACGTTGCCGGGCCAGTCGTACGCCATGATGACCTCTTCGGCCTCGGGAGACAGCGCTTTCGTTCCTTCGGTGCGCTCTGCCGCGACGTGGCTCAGGAATTCCTTCACGAAGATCGGAATGTCCTCGCGCCGATCGCGCAGGGGCGGGAGATGGATGTTGATGACGTTGAGGCGGTAGTAGAGGTCGGTCCGGAAGCGACCGCGCTTGATGTCGTCCTCGAGATCGCGGTTGGTGGCCGCGACGACCCGCACGTCCACCGGAATCGCTTCGGTGCCGCCGACGGGAATCGCTTCCCGTTCCTGGAGCACGCGGAGCAGCTTCACCTGCGTGGCGGGCGACATCTCGCCGATCTCGTCGAGGAAGAACGTGCCGCCCCGCGCGGCGGCGAACAGCCCCTGCTTGTCGCGCACCGCACCGGTAAACGATCCCTTCACGTGCCCGAACAGCTCCGACTCGAGCAGGCTTTCCGGGAGCGCGCCGCAGTTGAGCGAGAGGAATGGACCCTCGACACGGACCGAGAGCTCATGGAGGTAGCGCGCGATCACCTCTTTGCCGGTGCCCGATTCGCCCTGGATGAGCACGGTGCTTTCCGTGGGCGCCACCTGCTCGGCGAGCCGGAGCACGTCGCTGAACAACCGGGATTTGCCGAGTGGTTTGACCTGACCGGAGCGCTCGCGGCGGCGGATTTCCTGTTTGAGCTGCTTGTTCTCGGCGCGCAGGCGCCGGTGCTCGGCGGCGCGGCGGCAGATCGCCACCATGTCGTCGTTCGAGAAGGGCTTCTGTATATAGTAGAAAGCGCCCTCGTTCACGGCCTGAATGGCGGTCTGGAGCGATGCCTGCGCGGTCATGAGAATGACGGGGGTCTCAGGGTCTTGGCTGCGCACGGCTGACAGGATCTCGATGCCGGTGACGCCCGGCATCTTGAGGTCGGTGAGGACGATGTCCGGGGCCGAGTTCTTGAGCTGCTCGAGCCCGGCCTTGCCGCCCTGCGCGATCGTGACATCGAAGCCCTCGTTCTTGAGCAGGATGCGGAGGGTTTCGAGGATGCCCTGTTCGTCGTCGATGACGAGGATAGACGGAGCGGCTGGCATTACGCGGCTTCCTCCTTCCGACGGGCAGCCGGGAAGTAGACGGTGAACGTCGTTCCACCACCGGCTTTCGTATCCACCAGCACGAGGCCGCGGTGTGCTTCCACCGCGCGCTGCACGATGGCGAGTCCGAGGCCAGTGCCGCCGACGCGTCCGGTGGCGAATGGCTCGAACAGACGTTCCTGGAGATCGGCCGGGATGCCGGGACCGTTGTCGCTCACGCGGAGCGCCACGGGATTCTCGATGCCGGCGCCGCCGGGCAGCTCATTCCCCGCCGCATGTCCCGTGCGGACCTTCACTGCCGCCTTTGGTCCGGCGGCCTGCACCGCGTTGAGTACGAGATTCGAGACGATGCGGTGGAGCAGATCCTCATCCCCCTCCATCGGCGTGGGCCCGCCTTCCAGCGTGATCTTCACGCCGGAGCCGCAATCGGGATGCTGGCGCACCAGCCGAATGGCCGCCTCGGCGACCACGTGCAGATCCATAGGCTGGCATTCGGTGACGCGCACGCGCGAGAAATCGAGAAACTCCGACAGGAGACGCGACAGCCGGTCGCTTTCGCGCACGATCAGATTGGCGAGGAACTTTTCATCCGGATTGGCGCGCGACGAGCGGCCCAGCTGCTCCACCGAGCTCCGGATGGACGCCAGCGGGTTCTTGATCTCGTGCGCGAGGCTCGACGACAGCTCGGCAACCGCTTCGAGCCGCTCCGCGCGCAGGTGCAGCTCCTCCAGCCGCTTGGAGTCAGAGATATCGGTGAAGATCGCCGACACACGGGGCCGAGCGCCGACCGGCCCGTCGAGGGTCGTGGTCGTGACGCCGATGGGGAAGCTGCGATCCGGTCGATGGACCGTTGCCTCGACCCGCATCAAACGCACGCCGCGGCGCGCGGTCGACGTGACCGCGGCCCAGAACTCGGGCGTCAGCCGGGCAAACTCCGGCATGACCGACCGCCCCAGCCATTCGCGAGCCTTGAACCCGAGGATGTCTTCAGACGCGGGATTGGCGTAGAGCAGGCGGCCGTCGGCATCGACGGTGATCACGCCCGTCCGAATATTGCGCAGCACGTCATCCGCCTCGAGCTGGACCTGGCGCACCTCCGCCGCGAGGGCTTCGCGCTCGGCGCCCATCACGTTGACTCGGCCGGCGACGTACGCCATCACCAGCGCGACCAACACAAAGACCCCAAGCTGGATCCAGACTCCGGCGGAGACTGTGCCGGGGTGCCCCCAGAACACGTCCGCGACGTAGGCGAGCCCGGCGAACAGCGTGACCAGCCCGGCGTTGGCCGGGGGCATCAGCAGGGCGGTCACTGCGACGAGAATGACGTACAGGCTGGCGAGATCGCTGTCGGCGCCGCCGGTCATGTGGACGACAGCGGTGATCAACAGGACATCGAACAACGCCTGCAGGTACAGGAACGTCGGGCCGGGGAGCTTCTGGCGGACATGCGTGTGCCAGTAAGACGCGATCGTCACGGCGGTGGCCGTGACCAAGACCAAGGACGTGACCAGGATGTCGAGCGGCGCCGCGACCCGGAGCTTCAGGGCGGTCGTGACATAGATGGCGATCGCCAAGCACATCCGCCCCGCATAGACCAGGCGGAGGAGCTCGCGGGCGGTCGGGATGACGGACGACTTGACGCCGAGCCAGCGCATGGGGGGGCATTATTGGCTGGGCTCTGGCAAAATGCAAGAGTGGTCATCACACACGCGTTGGACAGTTGGACGGTTGGAATGAAAACGGCCCCGCTTTTTGGGGCCGTTTCCGTCCAACATTCCAACTTTCCAACCGCTTACTGCACCGCGTTCACCATGTCGAAGATCGGCAGATACATCGCGACCACCATGCCGCCGACGATCACGCCCAGCACGACGATCATGATCGGCTCGAGCAGCGAGAGGAGCGCGCTGACGGCGGCGTCGACCTCGTCGTCGTAGAAGTCGGCGATCTTGGTGAGCATCTCGTCCAACCCGCCCGTCTGTTCACCGACGGCGATCATCGAGATCACCATCGGGGGAAAGACTTTGGACTTCTGCAGCGGGGCCGCGATCGTTTCGCCGCCCGCGATCGACGCGCGCGACTCCATGACGGCGTTGTGGATCACCATGTTGCCCGCGGTGCGCGCCGTAATCTCGAGACCGTCGAGAATCGACACGCCCGAGGAGATCAGCGTGCCCAGCGTGCGCGTAAACCGGGAGACGGCGGACTTGCGTAGCAGGTCACCGAGCACGGGCAGGCTGAGCAACAGCTTGTCGATCTGCAGCTTCCCGGGCGTCGTCTTGTAGTAGCGGTTCACACCGACGAACGCAAAGATCGCGATGCCGATGATTGCCCACCAGAAATTCTTGAGGACGTTGCTCGCGCCGATCACGATGCGGGTCGGCAGCGGCAACGCGAGGTTCACCGACGCGAACATGTTTTGGAATGTCGGGATCACGAAGATGAGCAGCACGGCGATCGCAATGCCGGCGACTGAGAAAATCACCGCCGGGTAGATCATCGCGCCCTTCACCTTGCGGATGATGGAGTCGTTCTTTTCGAGGAAGACCGCGAGGCGCAGCAAAATCGTGTCGAGAATACCGCCCGCTTCACCGGCCGCCACCATGTTCACGTACAGATCGGTGAACGCTTTGGGGTGCTTGCGCAGCGCGTCGGCGAGCGTGTGGCCGCTTTCGACGTCATAGACGACCTGGCGGGTGACGTCCGCCAGGACCTTGTTCTCGGTCTGCTGCGACAGGATGTCGAGCGCCTGCACCAGCGGCAGACCGGAGTTGATCATGGTGGCGAACTGGCGGGTGAAGATCACGACATCGCGCGTCTTCACGCCCGCCTTGAAGAAATCGGCCAGCCCGCCGCCCTTTCCCTTGGCTTCACGGACCTGCACCACGATCATGCGGTTCTTCCGCAGATGGGCAATGACGTCATCACGCGTCGCGAGGTCGATCTTATCGCGAACGAGATCGCCCTTCATGTTGCGTGCGGTATACTCGTAGACCGGCATACTTTATTCCTCCGCGCCGCGCCTCACGGGCGCACGGCGACTTTTGGTGGGGCCCCCTTCGGCGTCGCGCTCGTGACCGGTGGACCGTCCTTCTCGTCCGGGGGCGTTTCACCGATGGACCTCAGGAAATCGTTGGGCTTGGACGTCACGCGCAAGCACTCGTCCCGGGTGACCTCTCGCCCCATATAGAGTTGGTACAGCGCGTCGTTCAGCGTCTGCATGCCGTACTTCTTCCCCGCCTGCATCGACGACTCGATCTGGTGGACCTTGTCGTCGCGGATCAGGGCGCGAATCGCGGGCGTGCAGATCATGATTTCGGCCGCCATGACGCGGCCGCGACCCTTGGCCCGCTGCAGCAGCGTCTGCGTCAGCACCCCCTCGAGTACGAACGCGAGCTGCGCCCGGACCTGGGACTGCTGGTGCGCCGGGAACACGTCGATGATACGGTTGATCGACTCGGCGGCGGAGTTGGTGTGGAGCGTGGCGAACGCCAGGTGGCCCGTCTCCGCGATGGTGAGCGCCGCCTGAATCGTGTCGAGATCGCGCATTTCGCCGATCAGCACGACGTCGGGGTCCTGGCGCAGCGCGTACTTGAGCGCGGCCTGGAAGCTGTTGGTATCCGTCCCCACTTCGCGCTGGTTGACGATGCACGCCTGGTGGCGGTGGATGAACTCGATCGGGTCCTCCACCGTGATGATGTGGCCTTTCAGCTCCTTGTTGATCTTGTCGATCATCGCGGCGAGCGTCGTGCTCTTGCCGGAGCCGGTGGGACCGGTGACGAGTACGAGGCCGCGCGGCCGGTCGGCGAGCTGCGCCACCACGTTCGGCAGGCCCAGCTCGGTGAACGTCTTCACGCTGAACGGAATCTGCCGGATCACCACGGAGACGCAGCCGCGCTGCTTGAAGACGTTGCCGCGGAAGCGCGCCAGATTCTGGATGCCGAAGGAGAAGTCGAGCTCGCTCTCCGTTTCGAAGCGCTTCTTCTGGTTCTCGGTCAGCACGGAGTAGGCGAGCGACAGCGTGTCCTTGGGCGTCATGACTTCTTCGCTCGAGGAGTTCACGATGTCGCCGTCCACCCGCATCTTCGGCCGCTCGCCCGCGACCAGGTGGAGGTCGGAAGCGTCCCTCTCGATCATCTCCTCGAGGAGCGCGCGGAGGTTGATGGGCATTGCTTCCTCTCCTTATCCGGCAGCGGTTTCTTTCACGACTTCTTCGAGCGTGGTCACGCCCTTCTTGACCTTCAGCATGCCGTCCATGCGCAGCGTCAACATTCCTTCTTTCACGGCGAGGTCGCGCAGCTCTTCGGTCGAGGCGCCCTTCAAGATCTCGCGGCGCAACGGGCTCGTCAGCGCCATCACCTCGTAGAGGCCCTGGCGGCCCTTGTAGCCCGTGCCGGCGCAGGTGTCGCAGCCGGCGCCCTTGAAGAACGGGCCCACCTTCTTGTCGATCGCGAAGGCGTGCATCTCCTCGGGCGTGTACTCGTGCTCGGTCTTGCAGTCCTTGCAGACGCGGCGCACCAGCCGCTGCGCCACGATCAGGTTCACCGCGCTCGCCACGTTGAACGGCTCGATCCCCATGTCCACCATGCGTGTGATGGTCGACGGCGCGTCGTTCGTGTGCAGAGTCGAGAGCACGAGGTGGCCCGTGAGCGCCGCCTTGATGGCGATCGAGCCCGTCTCGAGATCGCGGATCTCGCCGACCATGATGATGTTCGGATCCTGGCGCAGGAACGCCTTCAGCGCCGCCGCGAACGTCATGCCGACTTCGTTCCGCACGAGCACCTGGTTGATGCCCAGCAGGTTGTACTCGACCGGGTCCTCGGCGGTCATGATGTTCACGTCGATCTGATTGATCCGCGACAGCGCCGAGTATAGCGTCGTCGTCTTCCCCGATCCTGTGGGCCCCGTCACCAGCACCATGCCGTACGGGTTCTCGATCGCCCTGAGCAGGTTCTCTTCCGACTTGGGCTCGAAACCGAACGTCTTCAGATCGAGCGTCAGGTTGCCCTTGTCGAGAATACGCAGCACGATCTTCTCGCCGAACAATACGGGCAGCGTCGAGACGCGGAAGTCGATCACGCGCGACCCCATCTTGAGCTTGATGCGCCCGTCCTGCGGCACCCGGCGCTCGGCGATGTTGAGCTGCGCCATGATCTTCACGCGCGATGTGAGCGCGGCGCGCATTTTCACCGGCGGCTTCATCACTTCGTGCAGCGCGCCGTCGACGCGATACCGCACCCGCATCTCGTGCTCGAACGGCTCGATGTGGATGTCCGAGGCGCCGCGCTTCACCGCGTCCGTGAGCAAGCCGTTGATGAGCTTGACCACGGGAGCGTCGTCGGCCAGGTCCTGCGCCTTGACGTCTTCGTCCTGCTCATCCTCGACAACCTCGAGATCCTCGGCCGCCTCGACCGACTTGAGCAGGGTCTGCAGCTGGGCGTCCGAGTGCTGGTAGTAGCGCTCGATGGCGTTCCGGAGGGTGTACTCCCCCGCGATGACCGGGAAGACGTCGCAGCGCGTGATGAACTTGATGTCCTCGATCGCCGTGACGTTGTTCGGGTCGGCGATAGCCACGGTCAGGGTCCTGCCCTCCCGTTTCAGGGGGAGAACCGTGTGCTTGGTCGCGATGTCGGGGGGGAGGAGCTTCAGGATCTTGGGGTCGACCTCAAAGCGGGACAGGTCGACGGCCGGCATCCGGTACTGCCGGGCCAGCATCTTGCTGACCTCGGTTTCCTCTATAAACCCCAGCTTGACCAGGGTATAGCCCAGGCGCATCCCGGAGTTTTTCTGCTCCAGAAGGGCTTTTCTAAGCTGTTCCTGGGTGATCAAGCCTTCACGGACAAGAATCTCGCCGAGCTTGTCCTGGGTGATCGCAACGCTCGCCGTATGCAACTCGTTGAATTTGAGGGGACTAACATGTGTTTCCGCCCCAACTGGGTCAAGGCTGGACGACGAACGGTCGGATTGCGTCTAATAATTTGGCACCCACACCGGGCACGCTGTCGAGCCGCGCGAGACTGCCAAATGGGCCGTGCTCGGTGCGCCACGCGACGATGCGCTGCGCGAGCGCGGGACCGACGCGAGGCAAGCGTGTGATTTCGCTCACGTCAGCTCGATCCAGATCGATTCGCTCCCCTGGCAATAGTGGACGGGCAAGCTGCGCCGCGCGGCGTGCCGCCTCCTGCAGCGCGCCCGGCCGAGACTGGGCAGCGGATTGGAGTCGAATATCACCGGGCGGAGTGCCTGGAGAGGGCGATAGGAGATATCGAACGCCTGCGCCGCTGAGAGCCAGGACCGCCAACATGAGCGCGGCGCGACGATCATCCATTTAAACCGTGCGGTGTGCGTGGTGCGTGGACAAGACGTGCGTGGTGCGTGGTGCGTGGTGCGTGGGGGTTTCGCGGAGGATTGCGTAAGAGTCCGCGGAGGGTTCGCAGAGCCCCGCCCAACAAGACTTCCAGTTCAGCCGTAACTGACGGGTCGAGATAACCGAGTTCAGCTACCGCACGTACCAAACACTCCGACTCCGCCGCCGACCCAAATGCTATCCAGAGATGCTTGAGACATTGAGCTTGTGACTGTAGTGCGTAACCCTCAACGATATTGGCCTCAATTGAAATGACAGCGCGACGGAGCTGATCGAAAATGGCCCAGTATTTCGATTGTTTGAGACCTTCGGTGACCTTATGGGCGAGAATGACCGCAGCGTGGGCCTGTTTCCAGGCCTCGAGGGAACGGTAGCTGTCCATTGAGACCAACGTACCGTTCATAGACTGGGTGAGAAGCATCTAATTAATGCGGCATCGAGCAAAACCACGCACCACGCACCACGTACCACGCACCACGTACGTTCTTACTGGCGAACCAAGGCCACCGCCACATCACCGACGATCTGAAGGGACTGCGCGCTCACCTTGTCTATCGTGTCTTCCGTGGTGTGGTGGTAGGGAAACGTGAAATCGATGACATCGATTGCGTGGATGCCCGCTTGCTGTAGTGGTACATGATCGTCGGTGAGGGCCTCGCCGGCTCGTGGCGCGAATACCTGCCCGTAGCCGAGCTGGTCGGCCACCTGCCAGACGCGCTGCACCACCTCCGGTGCCTTCGACATCGAGAACCCCTCCTGAAGGAACTGCAGGTCCTTGTCTCCCACCATGTCGAACAGCACGGCAAACAACGGCGTGTACCCGGGCGGCAGGTGCTTAGCGAAGTACCGCGCGCCGAGCAGCGTCTCGGTCGAGTCGTTGAAATCGCCGAAGTCCTCCCCGTCCACAAAGAGGAGGTCGACACCGATTGTGGGCGCGCGCGCCTTCAGGGCATCGGCGATGCCGAGCAGCACCGCGACGCCAGAGGCGCCGTCGTTGGCGCCAGGCACGGGAAGTTGCTGCTGGCCCAGATTGGCGCTCTTGTCGGCCTTCGGTCGCGTGTCCCAGTGCGCCAGAAACAGCACGCGGTCGGTGGCCTGGGGCCGGAAACGAGCGAAGAAGTTCCGCAGCTGCAGCGTCACCCCCTTCGACGTGCGCTGCGTGAACGCCTGGACGATCAGCGTATCCGCCCGTTGGCGCAGTGGCCCGGTGTATTGGGGATGCGGGGGCCAAAGGCCATCTGTTGTTGCACGTAACTGAACGCCGTGGGGCCGTTGAACTCCCTGGCCGTGGAGCCGTTGCCCGCACGCGCCTGACACGCCACCGCAACAACGATCCCCACGCACCACGTACCACGCACCACGCACGTCCTCATCTGATTTGCCCCACGCTCGTGGACAGTTGGACGAACGCCGTGATCACGAACTGCGAGATCTTGCGGTTGGTCTGTCGCTCTTCGTTCAGCACATACGCCATCTGGAGTCCCGCACTCATGTTGTTCGGAAGATCGGTGTCCATGGTAAGCTGGGCCTGCGTCTGCCGGCTGTCCACATAGGGGACACACGTTTCCTCCCCCGCCCGTCGCAGGCACGTCGTATTGTCCGCGATCGAATACCCGGCGGTCGTGCGGATGTTGGACCGC
>Ga0209472_1001904_pt1 | contig 11892 bp, 10 predicted proteins | sample GraSoiAngelo_130_FD_185887 | JGI IMG/M metagenome (GOLD analysis project Ga0209472, IMG submission 185887) | Grasslands soil microbial communities from the Angelo Coastal Reserve, California, USA - 14_0929_02_20cm (SPAdes) (version 2) | ecosystem: Environmental > Terrestrial > Soil > Grasslands ...
CATGACCGCCCCTAGATGCACCCACAGGCTGAGCACCAGTCCGACCGCCGACAGCCCAACGCAAGCCCAGAGAACCGGCTTGGGCCATGACAGTGAATCATCCGCGAGGGCGGACTTGAACAGTTCGACCTCAGCTTGCGGCTTTGGCGGACGAGTGTTCAGCAGAGTCTCGACAGAGGATTCCAGCAAGGTTGAAGTCGAGGGCTTGCTCGGGTGGTATTGAACCGCGGCCGGTTTTCCCTTCAAGTCCCTGACGAACTCCAGTGCTTCCTCTTCGCTTCCTAATTCCTGCTTGTAGCGTCCGGCGTAAGTGCTTCCCGCGACGAAATACGAATAGCCGAGTTCCCCAACGTATGTGGGGGAACTGCCCCGTGGTGCCGTCGAAATGAAGAGTCGTTTGGCCTCGCTGACTGAGGCGTATTCGATTTGCCCCGATGCGGTCGGCCAACTGCTTGCTCGCTGCCGCAAGTACCATCGCCAGACGGGCTTGAGCCACCCTGCAAAAATGAGCACCAGCCACACATAGACGAACCACGGCCAACTGCTCGGGTTAGTCCAGCGGAATGGATTTCCTGAAATCATCAGAAAAGAAATATCGCAGAAAAGGGGTGCAAGCAGAACCGTAATGTGTGTAGTTCCGCTAGAAGACCGAACGAGTTGCGGTCATGATAAAGTTTTGGGGGTGAACATGGACACGGCCCTCAAAATGCTGGCACCGTCGCAAGCGTGGGAAGAGGTCGAAAGAAGGTCTCTTGCGATTGGAGTTGCAGGATTCGTCTTTGTCGGAGCCTTGCAGGCTGCCGGAGCGGTACCGGCGATTTACCGACAGACTTTAGCGCCTGTGTCAGGCTCGGTGGCAGCCTTCCTTACAGCCCTGACACTGTTCGTGGCTTACTATCACGACCGGTGGAGCTTCGGAGTTTTTGGTGCTGTTTTCACCTTGACTCTGCCTTACTCCGTCAATTTGGCGTGGATCCGATTCACTGGGCGCTCGCTTCTGTATCCTGTGGCTGCACTTGTCCTCCTCGGAGTAATCAGCCTGTGGTTCATACACCGCAGGATTTCAGGGCCGCAGTGGGATGACGACGTTGAAGAAGCGCTCATCCGCAAGATGATGGAGGAATCCGAATCCAATCTCACGTGGGCCCACAGGGTCATGTGGTTCTGCATTGTGGTCGGCCTAGTGCTCTTGCTGGTTCTTTTGCTTCGATGATGAAGGACGCGCTCCTGCAGAACCTAGCCGTACCAGATGACGGCGTATCTTGCATTGATTTAGCTCAGCAGGTCGAGAAAAGCGGATTCGTCGTAGTTCCTCAATGCCTTCAAGCAGCGATGGTAGAGCGGCTTTCCTCCTACCTCAGCGCGACCACATATGCAGCGAGAAATCTGCTCTCCGTCCCGATTGTCCGAGAGTTAGCTGGGTCGGCTCCCGTTCGTGTCCTAGCCGAGACCGTTCTCGGAAAGAATTGCTTCGCGGTCAAAGCAACGTTCTTCAACAAGACCCAAGAGGCCAACTGGAAGGTTGTCTGGCACCAAGACTTGACCATCGTGGTTCGTGAACGGAGGGAACTTCCCGGATTTGGCCCGTGGACAATCAAGGCGGGCATCAATCACGTCCAGCCGCCAGCGCACATCCTGAGTCACATCCTTGCCATCAGGCTCCATCTCGATGAAAGTGGGCCGGACAAAGGGCCACTCCGAGTGATTCCCGGCTCTCACAAACAGGGTCGGCTATCTGCGGAGAGGGTGACAGCATGGCCCAAGGCGCACAGCATTGTCTGCACAGTTCCTCGGGGTGGTGCACTTCTCATGCGACCGCTACTGCTTCATGCATCGTCTGCCTGCGTGGCTCCCAAGTCGAGAAGAGTAATCCATTTGGAATTTGCCGCTGATGAACTGCCTCAAGGACTGGAGTGGTTTGACAGAGTCTAGTCTGTGGCGCAACAGGGTTTGCCCCTCACCGCCTCCCAACCCTCCCGCGTAATCAATGGCAGCAACAACAACGCGGCGACCGGGTCTGCCCAACTCAACTTCCAAAGCGCATTGGCGACAAGACCCGCCAAAGCGATCAAAGCGAGATAACCACAGACCAAAGATTCGGCGGCATCGGCTCGCAACGCCGCGCTTCCAGTAGCCGCCGAGAGCTGCCGTTTCTGTCTTGCGAGCCAAGGCATTACAGCAGCCGCAAGGATCAGCAGCACGATCCCGACAGGCTGGGACGGGGCTCGGTGTGCCCGAAGAACGTGAGGACCGAAGTAAGGGCGACAAATCCCGCCAGAACAAAGAGCAAGCTTCCAGCAATTCTCGCCGCCCGTTGCTCGGCGCGGTCTTCGTCGGTAGGGCGACAGAAGCGGCGGAGCACAAGCGCCGCCGAGAGAAGCTCGACCGCGCTGTCGCCACCGAAGCCAAGGAGTGCTGGGCTGCGTGCCATCCAAGCTGATCCCAAAGACACCGCTGCCTCCAAACTCATGCAGACAAGCGTTAGGGTCTGAATCTGAATTATGCGGCGCGAGGTATCTACTGCTGACGAAGGCATGGTTCATTGTGCCTGAAAGGAATTTTCCGGAGTCGCGTACTGCGGGGACTGCGTCCTTTACAGGCTTAAAGTGACCTTGCAGAAAAAGGTCTGTGCATTCCCGACAGATTTCCAAGTTGGCTGAATCAAGGCTTCGACGAGGAACTCTGTCTCAAATCCGTCGAGGCTCAAGTGGCATCGAAATTGGAACTGGACGGGCAAACTTCCTTGCCGAGGACGTAGATTCCAGACTTGCATGACCTTGGCACTATTTATCGGTGTCTCGATTCTGCCACCGCTCTTCTGAACATCTTCAAATGTGACCATTGCGCCCGTGTCGGCGATGTAGTCTAAACGCGTTAACTCAAAGTCTCGGTCGGCGGTAAGCACGAGGAACTGCGGTTCGGGGGGCTCGCCGCGAACTTCGGCACGCGGCCGGAATCGTGCTCTCGCCTCCTGAGCTTTCCTTGCATTTTCCTGTGCTTCGACCTTGCTTTGAAACTCCGTTACCTGGCGACGCAGGTTCGCAATCTCGGCGGACATGTCTGGAGTCCACTTCCTTTGAAGGTATGCCCCAAGGACTGCGCCGACAACCGCCCCGACTAGAGCGGAGCCAAACGCCAGCAAAATTGCTCCCATGAAAGAAGTATAGATGGAGTTGGTTTATTTTGAGGTGAGTGCGGTTGGCCAATTGGCCAATTCAAGCGCGCTTCGAATTCGTATGTGACGCCAAAGCAACGACTTAGTGATTTTCACCTGCGGCTGTTAACTATACGGTTGGACGGCTTAAGGTGCAGCCAAATCTACGCCTTCAGGAGGCGTGATCCTTCGCGTCCACCCGTTTGAGGAGATAGCCAAGGCGCTGCGCTCATGGTAAGGGAGCGGTTTTCGCGGCGGCGGTCAAGCGCTTCGGGTCGATTTTTTCCGTGAGCTCACCGAGAATCGTCGCCACCTGGTCGAATCCCCTGGCATGATGTGCGTACCCTACGAGATCCACGGCGGTTGCCTCGACGGTCGAAACTGATATTGTCCCGCGTGGTGTATTGAAGCTCTGCATGGGAACGGCTCGCATCTTCTTTCGCGCGACAAACGAGACCCGGACGGACCGGCACTCGATGGGCCGCTGGTTCTTCTCGACCATTACTTGAAACTCCTGGGGCCGCTGGTGGGCCGCACCGTGGTATTGGGCGGCCGACAGGAGGCCCGCGTAGTATCGAGTTTTCCGCCACTCCATCAGGGCCGGAATGAATTGATCCGCCGGAAGACTCCCGAGCCGTTCGTATTCGGGTGGCACGATGACGTAGAACCCGCGCGCGGGACTGGCCACAAGCCTGCGTTTCGCCAGACGATACAGAGCCAGTTTTGCGGCATCCCGAGCCCCGAGCCTCCGCAGAATTACGATCTTGGACTCAGACTGACGGATCTTCCAATGCCAGTTATTGCCAGACGGTTTACGGAGGAATAGAACCGGAGAAGATTGCCGCCGTCTTCAGCGGAGTGGATCCACAAGTGCCCGTGCGCTTGATGAACACTTGGCGCCAGCAGAAACTCTTGACTACCATCCCCCAACAGTTCGAAAGGCTGAAAAACTTTCCCCAGCAGGTTGCAGCCTTTATATGTGTGGCTGCCAAAGAACTACGAAAAAAGGTGTGGAACCGAACTCCACCAGAATATTGGCGCGATGGCGTCGCCACCATCCCCAATCGCAAGTCTCCCCCCTGCCATTCTCCTTCGTCAGGCCTACCGCGAAAACTGTGCCACCCCGTCAAAGTCAGTAGAAAACGAAAGACTCTGCGAAAAGGCCGGAGCCGCAAGTGACGCAGCCAACCCGATGATGAAGAGATATACTGCTCCAGAGCCGCTGAGCAACGATCTGCTTCGCATTGAGTGGAAGATTGAACGGGGCTGTAGCGGGTGAGGCTGGTGAGGTGAGGCAACAGGACGTGACATGAGTATCGGGGGATGGCACAATTAGATCGCTTAGGTGGATGGAATTGGAAAAGCGCGCGTCGGCCAACGACAAATTGTCTCCCTCGGCACGGGCACGGATTGCCGAAGCCCAAAAACGGCGCTGGCAGAAGATTAATGGAACGCTTGGCTCGGCAAACAGACCGCCGCGCTTCCCGCAGCCGCAGCGCTCGCCGCTGTGCGACAAACTCGTTGAAAATATCGGGCGCCAATTTCGGGACGACGAAGCCAGCTTCGTTCGCCAGGTTCAAACGTCTTTTGCCAATGCGCGCGTCCGCAAGCTGACGGAAACCGACTTGGGCTTGATGGCCGGCCGTGGCAACTCTTACGACTACTGGAAACAACTCGATCTCTGGCGCGATTTTCCGCCCGACGATTTTTATTTTTGGCTTTACGTCGCGTGGGAATTGCGCCGGCGCGATTGGAAGTATCCGCAATTCATCGCCGGCATCACGGATTTCCATTTGATTGAACCCGCGATGAAGCAATGGGAACGCGACAAGGCAATCGAGCAGTGGAACAATTGGTTCCGCGAATTCGACGGCCGCGCGCCCGTTTCTGAATCCGGCGCGCTCGAATTGCGTCTGGCCGTCGGCGCGGAAGAGGCGCGCTTGCAATGGCGCAGCGACGCGAACGCCGGGTTTGCCGAACTCAAACAGGCGCGGGCAAGAAGAATCGCCGAGCAATTCGAGAAAGGCGCGCTGGCCATCGCGCCCGATTCGCTGCCGCTGTGGAGCGCTGTGTACAGACCGTGGGGTTACGAAACCTGGTGGTTGTTCAGATACGCCAACGCCACCGCCCGCCCCGGGCTGAACCGCTTGCTGCGAATGCCGCTCGCGCCCGACCGCGTGGTGACCGACGACGGCCAGCCGCTTGCGCGCGTCGCCGAGCCACTGCGCCTGAATTTACGCTCGCCCGAAAACGGCGACGGCAGTTACGAACTGGCGCTGGGCACCTCCGACGGTTCGCCGCCGCCGAAAATTCTCTGCGCGCTCGACGGCCAGCCGACTCTGTATTTGACCGAACGCGGTTTGTTCCCCGGCCCGCTCGCCGACGTGCTCGGCACCGAATTGCGCAAGAACATTCCCGCGCCCGCGCTCGAAACCGCTGGCGGCCTGCGGTTTCTCCACGCCGCCGGCATTCCGTTGCCGGAACATCTGTCGCAACGCATCCGCACCGTGCCCGTCAGCGTGACGGTTTCATGCGCGTTAAGACCGGTTTATCCTGGCAGCCAAGTCGAGGAAATTGTCCTGCACGTCGCCGCCAAAGCGCCCGGAATGAAATCGGAACGATTCACACCGACTGGCTGGGAAGTGGAAACGGAAAACAAGGCGAGAGGACGTTCCAAGCCGGCCAACGGCATCGTCGCGGTCCACGACCGCGCCGCGCAGAAACATTTTCCGCGCGCGATCAAATCGCTGGAATTGAAATGGCAAAATTACTCCGGCGAGTGGACGTTGCGGCTCACCAAAAAAACGCCGGAACTGTTCGTCGCGTGGCTCCAATCGCTCCCGCCGGAAATTGAAGTGCTACTGGACAAGGAACTGGCCACGCTGCGCGACGCGCCGGTCAGCGGCAACGTCTTGCTCGACGTCGCCGAAGCGGGCATTGACTGGTTCGATCTCAAAGTCGCACTCAACGTCAGCGACACCACGCTCACGCCGGAGGAATTGAAACTGCTGCTCAACGCGCGCGGCGGCTACGTTCGCCTCGGAAAAAGGGGCTGGCGGCGGCTGCAATTCAGTATAACGCCGGAAGATGACGAACAACTCGCCCGGCTTGGCCTCGACGCGCGCGATTTCTCCGCCGAACGGCAACGATTCCACGCGCTGCAACTGGCTGACGATGCCGCGAAAAAATTTCTCGCACCGGAGCGGGTTGAAGAAATCCAGCGGCGCGCGAGTGAATTGAAGACGCGCGTCGCCCCGCCGCTGCCGCCGGCCATCCGCGCCGAAATGCGGGCGTATCAAACCGAAGGTTTTCATTTTCTGGCTTACCTCGCGTCGAACCGTTTCGGCGGCGTGCTGGCCGACGACATGGGCCTGGGCAAAACGCTGCAAACGTTGGCCTGGCTGGCCTGGCTGCGGGAAACAACGCTCAACGCGCAACCCCCAACTCTCAACTCGTCACTGGTCGTCTGTCCCAAATCCGTCATGGACAACTGGCAGGCCGAAGCCGGGCGGTTTTATCCAAACTTGCGCGTCCGCTTGTGGCGCAACGAACCGGCCGGAGAACTTTCCGCCGCGCGCGAAAATTCCGACCTCCTGGTCATCAACTACACGCAACTGCGCTCACTTTCGCCCGACATCGCAAGCGCGCCATGGCTCGCGGCGATTTTGGATGAAGCGCAATACATTAAAAACCCCGATTCCCAAACCGCGCAGGCCGCCCGCGCGCTGAAGGCCGACCATCGCCTCGCGCTGACCGGCACGCCGATTGAAAATCGCCTTCTGGATTTGTGGAGCATCTTCGGTTTTGCCATGCCCGGCGCGCTGGGCAGTCGCGCGCATTTTCTCCGCCGCTTTGACGCCAAGGGCGATGCCCTTGCCCGTCGCCGCCTCGCCGCGCGCGTGCGGCCGTTTCTGTTGCGCCGCGCCAAGGCGCAGGTCGAAAGGGATTTGCCCGACCGCGTTGAGGAAGATTTGGTTTGTGAAATGGAAGGCGAACAAAAAACACTTTATCGCGCCGAACTAAAACGTGCCCGCCAAGTCATCCTCGGCCTCAAGACGAACCAGCAACTCAACGACGAGCGTTTTAACATTCTCACATCGCTGCTGCGGTTGCGCCAGATTTGCTGTCACCCGGCGCTCGTAGACGCAACATTGCGCGAGGCCGAAAGCGCGAAAGTTTCGGCACTGGAAGATTTGCTCGAACCGCTCATCGAAGAAGGCCACAAGACGCTGGTGTTTTCGCAATTCGTCACGATGCTGGATTTGCTGCGCGAAAAAGTGAAACAGCGCGGCTGGCCACATTTTTATCTGGCGGGCGAGACGGAAAATCGCGGCGAACTGGTTCGGGAATTTCAATCCGCCAAAGACGGCGCGGTGTTTTTGATTTCACTCAGGGCTGGCGGATTCGGACTGAACCTGACCGCGGCTTCGTATGTTGTCCTGTTCGACCCGTGGTGGAACCCAGCGGTGGAAAACCAGGCCATTGACCGCACGCACCGCATCGGGCAGACGAGCAAGGTGATGGCCTACCGACTGCTGATGCGCGAGAGCATCGAGCAAAAAATGCGCGCGCTGCAAAAGCAAAAGGCCGCGCTCGCCGGGGACGTGCTGGGCGAGGAACGCTTCGCGCAAAGTCTGACACTGGAGGATCTGCGGTTTTTGTTTGCGGAAGGAACGGGTGATTTTATGTCAGCAACGGCTTGAGCCCATCGGGCGTCGGTCCTTTCCTGCATGGCCTTCATCAAGCGCTCCTACCAGAAACTTTCAGTGGGTCACCAAATGATCGCCAGTGGTTCTGAAGGTTCAAGAGTTTAAGTCCTTATAAATCAAGCTGCTATTTTTGTTGGGGTGGCCGAGCGAAGCCGAATAGTCCGATATTGCGCTCCACTTGTGCCCCACCGCCGAGTTGGCTCTATCTTGATGTCTGTATTACAATGAAAAAATGACGCTGCACGGATCGCGGGTAGCTCAACGGTAGAGCATTCGGCTGTTAACAGAGAACTTCAAATCACATAACTCGTTTCTCTGGCGTCAGTTAACAGCTTCGGGGCCATCCCCAAACGCTCTTTTCTTGTCCCCAGCTTGTCCCCATAGGCCCTGCTGCTGGTCACCTCGGTTGAAGTCGGAATCCGAGCTGCTCACCGGCGCGGCGAATGCGATCGTCAAGACTTAGGAGTTCCACACTAGGGACGGTGGAACGTACGGCCAACGCGGATGCCAAGTGAATCGCGTCAAGGGTACGCACAGATTCCGAGGGAAACGAACGCCTTGTTCGGTCAACAATGTCCAGACTGAGTCGGCACAGCTGCCAGTGCGCAGCAGCTGCATTCAGGTGTGCCCGGCGATCGGCGGCCATGGATTCGTCTATTTCTCCGAGCTTTACTGCGCGGATTAGCACGCAATCACACTCGATGAGCACGAGATCGGAGGCCATCACAAGCTCCGCACGCCGGAGCACCTCGCGGACGCGGCGGCCGGCCGCTTCCCCGAGCAACCACGCCAGCACCGCGCTGGACTCTGCATAGATGTTCACCGGGTACCGCGCTCCTCATCGAGGAGTACGGCGGCACGATGGCGCTTCAGGAGAGGTGAAAGCTTTGGATACAACTTCGCCTCATTTGAGGCGCCGAGCGTCAGGTGCCCTCTCCTCGCCAGTGCCATCAGTCCAGAAGGGACCCCGCTCTCATCGAGTCCTTGCCCCGGCGGGAGGAGTTCTGCAACGACTTCACCGCGATCCGTCACCAGCACGCCCTCGCCGAACCGCACTTCCCGAACGTACTCGCTCAAACGGTTCTTCAGTTCTCGAAGTCCCACGCTTTTCATAGTTACAATGTAGCTTCATGAAGCTACATTGTCAACACCGGAGGGTGGAGGGAGTAAACGACGGTATAATTGACTGGTAGCTTTGCAGCGTCATATACTTGCACTTGTACGACACAATTGACTTGCAACCACACAGCAGCATATACTTGTATTTACGCGTCACAATAAACTTGTAATCACCCGCGAAGGTTGAGAGGCTTCATGCCCTCGCCAAACGAAAAACTGGCTGAATCCCTCGACGTGCTCAAGGAACTCCAGCAAGGCGAGCGACGTGTGTACCGTTCCGACGAACTGAGCCGGCTTCACCGTGAGCGCCTGGTGGAGAACGGCTTCCTGCAAGAAGTCATGAAGGGTTGGCTGATCTCTTCAAGCCCCGACGCACAGGCCGGCGAGAGCACCCCTTGGCATGCGTCGTTCTGGGAATTCTGCGCACGCTACTGCGACGAACGCTTTGGCGAACAATGGCACCTGTCGCCGGAGCAGTCCCTTTTTTTGCACGGCGAGAGAACGGTGATCCCGGATCAACTGGTCGTGCACAGTCCGAAAGCGACAAATAACGATATCAAGCTGCTATTCGGCACAACGCTTTACGATCTGAAAGTTGCGGAGATGCCGGCGGCGGCTCTCACGGTGAGGGACGGATTGCGTCTGTTTTCGCCAGCGGCGGCGTTGGTACGCGTGCCGGAATCATTTTTTCAACTGTATCCCGTCGAGACGCAAGTGGTGATGGCGAGCCTCGCTGACGCCTCGGACGTGCTTCGGTTTCTCCTGAACGGCGGCCATTCCGCGAAAGCTGGTTACCTTGCCAAAGCCTTCCGCCAAACCGGGCGCGGCGACCTCGCGGACGAGATTCTCCGCGCGATGAAGGGCGCCGGATACGATGTGCGAGAGAGCAGTCCATTTGAAGCCAGACATATATTCGCCAGGCTGGGCCGTCCTGCCGCTCCGATTGTGGGTCGCATTGAAATGCTTTGGGAATCGATGCGTGGCAAGGTCCTCGCGGTGTTCCCCAAAGCGCCGGGCCTTCCGACGGACAAGGAAGCGTATCTTCGCTTCGTCAACGAAATCTATCGGACCGATGCCTACCATTCATTGTCCATTGAAGGCTACTCAGTCACGCCCGCCCTGGTTGAAAGAGTGCGGCAGGGCGGTTGGGACCCCGAGCATGACGTTGGTGATCGCAGAAATCGCGATGCCCTCGCGGCGCGGGGATACTGGCAAGCGTTCCAGCTCGTGAAAAAAGGAGTAGAGAAAGTGATCGCCGGTGAGAACCCCACCGCGATTGTGCGTGCTGTGCACAACGACTGGTATCGCGAATTGTTCCAGCCCTCCGTCACAGCTGGCCTGATCGAACCGGGGGCATTGGCCGGATACAGGAACATACCCGTGTATCTGCGCGGGTCGCGCTACGTTCCGCCGAGGTGGGAGGCCGTGCGCGACGCCATGCCGGCGTTCTTCGACCTTCTGGAAAAAGAACCCGAGCCTTCGGTGCGCGCGGTGTTGGGACACTGGCTTTTCGGTTATATCCACCCATACCCCGATGGGAACGGCCGCATGGCGCGCTTTCTGATGAATGTTATGCTGGCTTCGGGCGGCTATCCTTGGACGGTGATTCGCATCAGGGATCGCAAGTCTTATCTGAGCGCCCTGGACCGCGCCAGCACCGGTATGGACATCCATCCGTTCGCAACCTTTATCGTCCACCGCGTGCAATGGCGCCTTGAGCGGCACGACCTGACATTTCCTGCGCCCCAAGAGACTTTTGTTTTCGAACGCGACATTGTCTTTTTCTACGGGCAAGATGGCGAAGCGTGGGTGCGGTGTGCCATCAGCAGGGAAGCCCTGGACGATCACTTCCCTGGAGACGTTAAGGATAAACTCGAGGTGTTCAGAGCGAACCGCCAGGCCATCGAGCAGGAGGTGCGGCGGAAATATATTGCTGGCGACACCGAAGTCGATGGGTCTATTCTCATTCGCTCGGACGATCTACCTGAGTGACGACTTGCGGGTCTGGGACGGGAATTATCCCAGGAGTTATCCCCGCCAATAACAACTACGTTCTTGTTGCGCCGTGCATGGTTTACCCAGTTGTGCCCCACGCTTTTAAGTTCCACTACAAGGACTTTCACCGCAGCACCCAGAAGATCACGGAATTGGTACTGGGCAAGAAAGTGATATGGCATGTATCGGATGCCCAACGTAACTTTGTCAAAGAAAGACCGAGTGGAATGGCACGGACGTTGTCTTTGAAATCACCAAGAAGAGCGACAAGACCGAACTTCGCTTTACGCACATCGGCTTGGTTCCGGCCTTCGAATGCTACGGTGACTGTTCAGGCGTATGGGGCTTTTATATCAACGACAGGTTACGGAGTTAGATCACGACGGGTAAAGGTCAACCCGCCCGGAAAGAATGAGGGGAGCGGGAAAAGGCTTCTCGATGATCAAGGGCTCGGATCAAAATGGCCTTTCGACTCGAGCCACGGTAAGCGGCGCAAGGGGCCGGCCACGTATGCGGAGATAGTACAGCCCTTGACAGACACCTGGAGCGGCGCAGCACAATGATCTGACCGTGAGGGTCGAGCAAGCCAGAGAGACGGCGCGACAGTGGGTGCTTGAGGAAGCCAGCGGTATACCAGGCTTCTGCGGAGCTTACACTGCCGGTTCAACGAATTGGCCGGTAATAACTTATCAGGAATTATCAGATTTCGGCAAAAATGGGCTGGAGAGTAAACCCTCCCGGCTTAAAAGGAGTAGATGACAAACAACAAATAGAAGCCCGTAGCGAGTCCACAAGCCGCGCATAGCCCGCTGATCACTTTCATGTAAGCGGGAAGGTGTCGTCCGTAGGCTCCCGCCGCGTAAAAGAGCGGAGGATACACCGTGCCACCAGCGGCGAATCCAGCGAGCAGCGTCA
>Ga0209472_1001918_pt1 | contig 11857 bp, 12 predicted proteins | sample GraSoiAngelo_130_FD_185887 | JGI IMG/M metagenome (GOLD analysis project Ga0209472, IMG submission 185887) | Grasslands soil microbial communities from the Angelo Coastal Reserve, California, USA - 14_0929_02_20cm (SPAdes) (version 2) | ecosystem: Environmental > Terrestrial > Soil > Grasslands ...
AGCAGTGGCTCCAGGTTGGGACCGTTCGTGGCGGATGCAACACGGTTTCTCCTCAAGGTTCTTGGGGCTGTCGGGGTTCCCGTCATGACTGCTGAACGGGAACTTCGATGTCATAGAATCTCTTACCGGAGAGAGAGGTTTGCGACCTATGACTATCACCGTCTACCTGCCGACGCAATCGTACGAGCGACGCCTTCGCGCCTTGGCAGCGTGGTGGTGCCTCGGCTCGAGCGCGCTCCGGCCGGAGCTGCTGATGGCGGCGGAGCCCGTCTCGGCGGCCTACCTGCGCGCCCCTGGTCTATGACGATGGATCGCGCATGAGCCCGTATGGCGCCCGGTACCGCCTGGCCAGGGCCCTGGTCGACTACCTGACTGGTCTCGACCCCAGTGCCGTGGGCCTCGTGCAAACCCTCCTCAGCCTGATCCCCAGCCGCAGGCCGCCTCGCGACGGGGGATCGTCCCGACGGTCACGCTGAAGCGGGTGCGACTGCGCTGCTGATCACCGTCGCGGGCAGCACCGGTACCATCGGCAGCGAACTGGTTCGCCTGCTGTCCACCGCGGGGGTGGAGACCCGGGCGCTGCACCGCGACGTGCGGAAGACTCGAGCGTTACCGAACGTCAGCTGGGTGCGTGCCGATCTCGACGACACCCGCGGGCTCAGGATCGCCCTCGACGGGACCGAGCGACTGTTCCTCCTCACCGGCAACGAACCGGATTTCGCGCGGACGCAGATGGGGGTGGTGCGGGCAGCCGAGGAGCTGGGCGTCACACACGTCGTCAAGCTCTCGGCCCTGGGCGCGTCCGACCACTCCAGGTCGACCATCGCCCGCGAGCATTGGGCGGTCGAGCAGGCGCTCCTCGGCACGCGGCTCCGGTGGACCATCTTGCGTCCGCACGCCTTCATGCAGAACTGGCTCGGTGACGTCGCGGAGTCGGTGCGGGCCGAGAGCGCGATCTACGCGCCCATCGGCGACGGGCGCGTGCCGTTCATCGACACCCGGGACATCGCGGCGGTGTCGGCCGAAGTGCTGCTCCACGTCGAGGCGCACGTGGGCAGGAAGTACGTCCTCACCGGCGGGGAAGCCATCGGGTACGCGGACTTGGCGGGCGCGCTCTCGGAGGCGACCGGACGCACGATCACCTATCGACCGATCACGCTGGACGAAGCCCGGGCGCGCCTCGCGGCAGGAGGTATCGCCGCGGCGGCCATCGATGCGATCCTGGCGATCGCGGCGTACCAGCGAGCGGGAGGACCCACCGCGACGATTTCGCCGCATGTCGAGCAGATACTCGGTCGGCGACCCCGCACCATCCGCGATTTCGCGCGCGATTACGCTTCGCGCTTCGTCTGAGCGGACCCGCCGTACCTCTTAGGCCGCCTACTCAGCGCCTGTCGCTTCATCTCGGGGCGCGACCGAATGATGAAGACGTAGGCGCCTTCCTTCACAAATAGCGTCGCCGTGGCGAGGCCACTGCCGCTGCGGTGAGGGAAGTGGCCAACACCCGGACGCAACAGCGGAATACTCACGCCATCTTGATGACCACTTTTCCCGTCGCCCGCCCGGACTCGGAATACGCGAGTGCATCACGCACCCGCTCGAGCGGAAACACCTTGTCCACCAGCGGTTTGATGACGCCGCTTTCCACCAGCCGCGTGATTTCTCTCAACTGTTCTCCGTCGGCACGCACGAAAAAGTACTCATAGCGGGCGTTGTGCCCCCGCGCTGCGGCCGTCGCCTTTCGGGACATCACGCTGATCGCCAGGACGATAAACGGGTTGAGTCCCCAGCTCCGCGCAAACGCTGCTGACGGGGTGCTGCCAATGCTCACCACCACGCCGCCAGGTTTCACGCACTCAAAACACCGCACCAGCGTGTCACCGCCCGCGCTGTCCAGCACCACGTCACAATCTTTGGCCACGTCTTCAAAACGTGCGCCGCGGTAATCAATGGGGACGTCCGCGCCCAGACGCTTCACCAGTTCCACATTGCGTTGCCCCACCGTGGTGAAAACCGTCGCGCCCAGGTGACGGGCCAACTGGATGGCCACGCTTCCAACGCCACCGCTGCCCGCGTGAATCAACACCCGTTGGTTGGCGCCCAGCTTTCCAATCTCCACTAAGGCCTGCCACGCCGTCAGCGCAACCAACGGAAGTGACGCGGCTTCTTCAAACGTCACGTTAGTGGGTTTGAGGGCGGCGGCGCCTTCGCGGACCACGGCAAATCCCGCAAACGTTCCAATGCGGTCTTTGTCCAGGCGCGCGTAGACCGCATCGCCTTTCTTGAAACGCCTCACCTGTGCGCCCACGTCGGAAACCACGCCTGAGAGGTCGTTGCCCAGCACCAGCGGGAACCGGTATTTCAACAGCGTCTTCAACTTTCCATCGCGCGTCCTGACATCCACCGGATTCACACCGGCGGCATGTACTTGAATCAACAAATCCATAGGGCCCATCACGGGGACGGCAATGTCCACCACCTTCACCAGGTCATTGCTCCCGTAACGGTCGATAAGTGCGGCCTGCATCGAACTCCTTGGTTTCCGTCGTCAGATGAGCGTCCTGACCAGTGCCCGGAGACTTGTTCCAGAGCTCCGCGAATGTCGCCGAGCGCCGGACGCAGATGCGTGAGGAGCTCCTCCCGCCCGCCGCCTGGCGCGCGCTCCCAGCAACGCCAGCGTTGAAGCGTTCGTTGATTTTCAATGATTTAGCTGGGAGGCCAGCAACGCCGGCGTCGCTGGACAACGCCGACGTTGGCACTAATCCTAGCACTGCCGAATAGCCCCCTTTGGGCCTGCGCTCACGCTCGCGAGCGTGTCGCCCTCGCCCGGCGCGTAATACGCCGAATCTTGCGGATGTGTCTCGCGGCCCGCGAATGCTGTACGTGATAGAGATCCCACGCGAGCTGCAGGTTGAGCCAGAACTGCGCTTCCATGCCGAAGAGGCGCTCGAGTCGGAGCGCCGTGTCCGGTGTCACGCCGCGCTTCCCGTGCACCAGCTCGTTGACCCCCGGATACGAGACCCCTAGTCGCTCGGCCAAACCAGTCTGGCTCAGGCCGAGCGGCTTGAGGTTGAAGACAACGTATGTCCACCCCCACGAGGAGTACAGGCCGCCCGCGGTGTCGACAGCCAGACGGGCGAGTGGAAGGCGGCGCGCAGGAAGAGCTAGAGCTCCTCGTGCTCAATCGCGTTGTGAGTCTGGGATCGCCCTACGTCGAGGACCGGCCGCGACCGTTCATTGACACACCGGCATGCCGTCCGGATCAGCGTTTTTCGCCGGGCGGAGGGGGTTCGCGTTGCCCACGTAGATCGCGCAACTGATCGCGGTGTTGGCGTTCGTTTCGCGCGCCGTCCAACCGCTCTTGTTGCCGTTAGCGAGCCTCAGCTGGTCCAACGTATTCCCGTTCGACGGGCACCACGGCGCGCTGCCGGCCGCCGGCGGGTTGCTACAGTCCACCTGGTCCGTGTACGCCATCGAATCGGCGAAGTAGGCCTCCTCCGCCGTCATCAGGTTCCGGAGGTCCGACTTCATCGACGCGATGTACGCCTTCTCTTTCGTGTTGGCGAACTTCGGGATCGCGATCGCGGCGAGCAGCCCGATGATGACGACCACGATCAACAGCTCGAGCAGCGTGAACCCCGTGCGATTCATGCGATCCCTCCGGCTGAATCGCGTGCGCCCAGAGCTCCGTGGACGCGACAATGCCGCCACGGAGCGGAGGGTGGTGATGCTTGTTTCGCAACGGTCGTGCCGGGGAGGTCATGATCGCAGGCAACTAGCTACTCACCATGGACATACGCCGCGGGCTCGGGAACCGGCTGCATGGCGATCGCCCCGCTCACTCGGGTGTTCTGCAAGGCTGCGCGCGGATTCCGATGCGCACATGATTGATTCCCCACGAGATCGGGCGGCTCGACGTCCCCGAAAATCAGAAGCCTCGCAGCGATATAGTTCGGTGCGAGGCTTCATGTTCCACAAACAGGCCCGGCAGGAATCGAACCTGCAACCCCCGGTTTTGGAGACCGGTGCTCTACCAATTGAGCTACGGACCTAGATGGTCGGACAGTCGGACTGTCGGACCGTCGGACGGAAGCTCCGCTCATCACCGAACTCACGGTCCGACCGTCCGACCGTCCGTCAGTCCGACCATCAGGGTGGCTGACGGGAATTGAACCCGCAACCTCTGGAGCCACAGTCCAGCGCTCTAACCGATTGAGCTACAGCCACCACGCCGAGCAGAATCTAACGAGTCAAGCCTCGGGCCAGAAGCGACGCGCCAGCTCGGCGGTGCGGGGATCGGCTGGGACACGCACGCCGTCGAGCGCTGCGAACGGCACGATTCCCCGCACCGCATTGCTCAAGAAGAGGCTCTTCCCCTCGAGCGCCCCCCGCGGGTAGCGCCCCTGCTCCACGGTCGCGCCCAGCTCCAGCACCCGCGCCCGGCCGATCCCCGGCAGGATTCCGACACCCTCCGCCGGCGTGCGCAGCCGATCACCGTCCCACCAGAACATGTTCCACACGGTCCCCTCGGCTACCCACCCCTCGGGCGTGAGCAGCAGCGCATCGTCCGCTTCGGCGATCGCCGCCTCCTCTGCCGCGTCCACGAAGCAATCGCGCTCGGTCGTCTTGTGCGGATACGGCTGGTGCGGCTCCGACGCCGTGATCACCGCGGGCGCGTCGAGCGCCGGCAGCTCCCGCACGGTCACCGTGGCGCGGCCGTCGCACACCTCGACCCGCAGGACGGCGTCCCCCGTCCCCGCAAACGGCGCCACCAGCGCCGCCACGTCGCGCGCCGGGCGCGGGAGGCCGAGCGCGCGGAGCGAGCGGTCGAGCCGTGTGAGGTGGCGCTCCAGAAATGGAATGCGCCCCTCGCGCACCCGCATGGTCTCGATGAGCCCGTAGCCCGCCGTCTCCATCTCGCAAACATACAGAACCCCGCGCTCGGCCGGAAAAGTTGCCTAATGTCGGCCCTTTTCACATTTTGCTACCGCCCGCGACCTCAACACGGGATGGACTCGACATGACCACGGTTCCCCGCGACGCCTCTCTGCTACGCCTCCTCGCGACGACTCTTGTCGTCGTCGCCGTCTCCTGTACGCGCACGACCCGCCGAACGATCATCCTTGCTCCGACCCCGGAAGCCGAGACCGCCGCGCCTGGTACGGCCGTCGTGCTCGGCGTGCCGCCCGGGCACCTCCCCAAGCCCGGAGAGTGCCGGGTCTGGATCCCAGGGGTGCCGCCGGGCCGCCAGCCGCGCCCGAAATCGCGTGACTGCACCGGCATCGCAGCCGTCGCGCCGCCCGGCAGCTGGATCCTCTATCGGCCGACGGCCGATCGGAAACTCGTGCACGTCCGCGAAGTGGACCGAGCCCGCGTCGGCGTGGTCGTCCGCGTCCGCGTATTCGAAGTCGAGAGCGGCAGGTTCGTTAGAGAAGAAAACCCATGAAGCGTCGCGAAAAACCAGTCTCGGAAAGACGTCACGTGGATACGTCACGAAACCGCGTCGCCAGAAACCATAAGATCACGGTTTTCCGGGACGCCTCTCTGCAACGTCTCTTCGCGACGACGTTCGCCGTTACGAGCTTCGTAGCCTGCTCTCACGCACCGCCTGCTGATTTCGCGCCGGACCCCGGCCTCATTTCGCAGGTCCGCGACCTCCGGATCGTGACCACACAGGACCGGGCCTGTCCCGGCGGCTGGATCCAGACGAGCTACGAAGCGGTCCTCGCCGACGGCTCGCGCGTGCCGTTCGCCCGCACCTACGATAAGAAGCATCCCCCGCGCCTGCACGTGGTGTTCCTGGAACGGTCGAGCCCGGACGCCGTGAGCCGGGAGAGCGGCGATTGGGTGACCAACGCGAACCCGCTGTGGACGGCGGCCTCGGGGTTCCGTCTCACCGCCACGCTCAGCGCCAAGCCGGCGGTGCAGCAGACCGTCGTCATCCCGCCCGAGTACAGCTGCATGGGCCACGGCTTCCAGTTCGGCGGCGAGCCCGGCGGTGCGGCGCAGGCGGGCGGCAACGGGCCGGACGTGACGGTGCGGCTCGCCATCCTACGGTCGCCCTTCTACGACAAGCTGATCGTCGCAGCCGTGGAGGTCGGCTACGCCCGGCCCTACTTCGTGTTCGCCGACGGCAATACCATCCCCCCCGCGAATTGGCTCTGGGTCGAGTCCCGCGGCGGACGCGGCGGCGCCGGCACGCCGGGGCAGAACGGCGGCGATGGCGCGGCGGGCCAGGGGGGATGCCCACCGCAACCGGGAGGGCCGGGTGGCAGTGGCGGCAACGGCGGCCCTGGCGGAAGCGGTGGGCGCGGCGGCCGCGTCACCATCATCGCCCCGGCCGAGAATCCGTTTCTCGCCGGGTTGGTAGAAGCGCGCACTCCCGGAGGCCCGGGCGGGCCGGGGGGAACGGGCGGGAATGGTGGCAAGGCCGGCAAGGGCGGACAGGGGACCACCGACAAGGAGAACCGCCGCTGTGCCGATGCCGCCGACGGCGCCGCCGGCCAGAAGGGAACCGCCGGGCCCAACGGCGCGGAGGGTGCGCCGGGCCCGCGCCCCCAGATCGTCACGCTCCCCACGTCCGAGGTGTTCGGCCCCAATGTCCCGCCCGAGCTCGCGGCGCTGATCGAGCGGGCGGCCGCGCGACCGCGCCGCCCGTAACGGGTGCCTGGTTCGTACGACGTCATCATCATCGGAGCGGGCCACAATGGGCTCGTCACCGCAGCCTATCTCGCGCGCGCGGGATGGCGCGTGCTCGTGCTCGAGCGGCGCGAGCTGGTGGGCGGCGCGTGCGTCACCGAGGAGCTGTGGCCGGGGTTCAAGGTCTCCACCGCCTCCTATGTGAACAGCCTGCTGCGGCCGGAGATCATCCGCGATCTCGAGCTCTCCCGCTACGGCTTCGAGCTGCTGCCGCGCAGTCCCTCGTCGTTCACACCGTTCCCGGACGGCCGCTTCCTGCTGATGGGTCCCGACAAGACGCTCACCGCACAGCAGGTGGCGAAGTTCTCGGCGCGCGATGCCGCTGCCCTGCCCCGCTACGAGGCGATGCTCGAGCGCGTGGCCGACTTCATCGAGCCCACGCTGCTTCGCACCCCGCCCAACCCGTGGTCACTCGCCCCGCGCGACCTGCTGCAGCTCGCTGGCCTCGGCTGGCGCTTCCTGCGGCTCGGGCGTGACGGGCCGCAGGCGCTCGAGATCCTGACCGGCGCCGCCCGGCCCATTCTCGACCGCTGGTTCGAGTCCGAGGAGCTCAAGATCGCGCTCGCCACCGACGCCATCATCGGCGCGATGGCTTCGCCGTCCATGCCGGGTACGGCGTACGTGCTGTTTCACCACGTGATGGGCGAGTGCAACGGCGTGCGGGGCATGTGGGGCTACGTGCGCGGTGGGATGGGCGGCATCAGCGAGGCGCTGGCCGCAGCGGCCCGCGCCCACGGCGCGGAGATCCGGACCAGCAGCCCGGTGGCGCGCATCCTCGCACGCGACGGACGCGCGGTCGGTGTGGCGCTCGCAGACGGCACGGAGTATCGGGCGCCGCGCGTCGCATCGAGCGCCGACGCGCACGTCACTTTCCTCCAGCTCGTCGAGTCGAGCGCCCTTCCGGACGAGTTTCTCGCCGCGGTCCGCGCGATCGACTACTCCAGCGCGTCGCTCAAGATCAACGTCGCGCTCTCCGAGCTCCCCGCGTTCCGAGCGGTGCGCAACGGCAGCCTCCCGCCCGACGCGCACCTGCGCGGCACGATCCACATCGCGCCCACGCTCGACTACATGGAGCAGGCATTCGACGACGCCAAGTACGGCCGCCCGTCCGCCAACCCGATCCTCGAGTGCACCATTCCGTCCGTCGTCGACGCGACCGTCGCCCCGCCCGGCAAGCACGTGATGTCCTTCTTCGTGCAGTACGCGCCGTACCAGCTGCGCGACGGCGGCTGGGACCAGGTGAAGGACGCGTTCGCGGACCGCTGCTTCGACATTCTCGACCAATACGCGCCCAACTTCAAACGTTCCGTGATCGCCCGGCAGGTGCTCTCACCGCTCGACCTGGAGCGGCGCTTCAGCTTGACGGGCGGCAACATCTTCCAGGGGGCGATGACTCTGTCCCAGCTCTTCTTCCTGCGGCCCCTTCCGGGTTACGCCGACTATCGCGCGCCGATCAAGGGGCTGTATCTGTGCGGCGCCGCGACGCACCCCGGCGGCGGAGTCATGGGGGCGTGCGGCTACAATGCGGCGCGGGAAATGCTGCGGGACGGGAAACGCTGAGCGACCCGTCGCCCGTTACCCGCCAGACGCTGGTCCGCAGTGGGACGGCGCTCCGAACAGCGGCTGACGGGTAACGGGACGACGCAGCAGCCATCCCTAAACTGCACATTCTGCGCACGACTCGCAACCACGGCCGGCGCGCCGCCTCAGCGCGCCGCGGCGCCGCGCCGCAGGAAATAGATCGGCAGCCCGGCCAGGATCAGCGCCGCCCCGGCGACTGCGTCACGCGGCTGCTGCCACGCCGTGTTGATGACGAGCCAGAGCGAGAACAGGATGAAGACGATCGGCGTCACCGGATAGCCCCACGTCTTGTACGGCCGAACCAGATCTGGCGCCTTGTGCCGCAGCCGCAGCACGGCGCCGCAGGACATCGCATAGAAGACGAACTCCGACAAGACGACATAGGTGAACAGACGGCTGTAGGTGTCCTTCCAGGACGGCTCGGTCGAGATCCAGGTGAGCCCGATCGAGATGATTCCCTGCACGACCAGCGACGGAACGGGAGTCAGGAAGCCGGGGTGGACACTCCCCAGCCAGCGCGGTAGCACGCCGTCCCGCGCCATCGCGTAGGGGATGCGCGCCGCCGTGAGCACGATGCCGTTGTTCGAGCCCAACGTGGCGGTCATGATCGCCACCGCGACGAGCGCGGCGCCGCCCCTGCCCAGCGTGACCTGGGCCGCGTCCGAGGCGACCAGCGACGACGCCGCCATCCGGGCAGGGGAAAGCACGTAGGCGAACGAGGCGGTCACGAGACAGTACAGCGCCATGCCGATCAGCGTGGACAGCACGATCGAGCGCGGCAGGTTGCGCTCCGGATCCTTTACCTCGCTCCCGACGTACGTGATCTCGATCCAGCCGTCGTACGCCCACAACGCCGCCACCATCGCCACGCCGAACGGCGCGATCCAGCCCCCGGCCGGAGGCCAGAGCGGCGACAAGTTCGCCACGCTGCCGCCCGGCAACACGAACCCGGCCAGGATCAAGACCGCCAGCAGGGCCATCTTGATCAGGGTGAGCACGTTCTGGGTGATCGCCCCCAGCCTCACCCCCAGGCAGTTCAGCGCCGTGAGCGCCACGATGGAGGCGACCGCGACCGCTTTGAGGCCGGCGTCCGCGAGCGGCACGAAGAAGCCGAAATAGGTCGCGAACCCCACGGCGATCGCCGCAATCGAGGCCGGATTGATGACCACCCCGCTGGCCCAGCCGTACAGGTATCCCCAGACCGGCCCGTAGGCCTCCGTCAGATACACGTACTGTCCGCCCGCCTGGGGCATCGCGGCGCCGAGCTCCGCCACCGAGAGCGCGCCGAGCAGCGACACGAGGCCGCCCGCGATCCATACGAGAATCGTCGGCAGGGAGGCGTGCAGCTGCAGGGCGATGGCGCTCGGCACGATGAAGATCGCCGACGCGATGATCGTCCCGACGTTGATCATCGTGGCGTCGAGCAGGCCGAGCTGGCGCTTCAGGTCGGCCATCGGAGAACCTTCATCGACGACCATCCGTACGGGGTGGGCTAGGATAGACGGCACCACACGGCCCCGCAAGGATAGATTCTTGACCCTATGACCGGTCCCCGGTTTGCGTCGTTCACGGCTCCGAGCTCTTACTGGCAGGCGAGCCGCGCCCCCCGCTACAGCCTGCTGTTCGCGTTGCCGCTGCTCGTGTTCTATCAGGTCCTCGCCGTGAGGCTCGCCGCCGGTCCGCGCTCGGTCCGCAACGGGGCCGACGTGATCTTGCAGAGTGTGTTCACCGCGGTGGCCGGGCGTTGGGGCCCGCTGCTGTTCATGACCTGCCTCATCGGCGGCGGCCTGTGGCTCGTGGCGCGCGACGCGCGCGCCCACGGCTCGCGCTTCAAGCGCTGGGTGTTCCTGGGCATGCTCGGCGAGTCGCTGCTGCTCGCGCTGGCGTTCGGGATCGTCGTCGGGGGCGTCACATCCGGCGTGCTCGGGCTGCTGCAGACGCTGGCCCTCGCGCCGGCCGCCGGCCTCGATTGGTGGACCCGCTTGATGGTCTCGCTCGGCGCCGGGATCTACGAGGAGCTGCTGTTCCGCGTGCTCCTCGTCACCGCCCTCGCGGCCGCGGCCCGGACGCTGTTCGGCTGGAGCCCGCTGGCGGCGGGGAGCGCCGCGACGCTGCTCGGCGCCGCCATCTTCTCAGCCTTTCATTATATCGGGCCCTACGGCGACCGCTTGCAGCTCTATTCGTTCCTGTTCCGCCTGATCGCCGGGCTGTTCTTCTCCGCGCTGTACCTGCTGCGCGGGTTCGGGATCACCGCGTGGACGCACGCGTTGTACGACGTGTCGCTCCTCCTGCTGTCGTGAACAGGAAACAGACGGAGCAGACGGACAGGAAAGGCAACGGCTAGACGCACAGACGCGCAGCGGTGAGCAGCGAATGGAGAACAGGAGAAAGACCTCCGGCTCTCTGACACCTGTTCACCGCGGCGCGTCTGTGCGTCTAGCTGTCGTTAACAAGAACGTTGTTCACTGAGCTCGAATAAGCGAGCCAGGGGCGGCCGCCGCTGCAAGGCAGTGTGCGGCCGCTCGACGTTGTAGCGCCGCAGAAACGCCGGCAGCGCCGTCGCGCGGGCGGCCGAGGTGCGGTACGGTCGTCCATACGCCCACTCCCGCAAACACGTTTGAATAAACCGCTCCGCCTTGCCGTTGGTCCGCGGACAGTACGGCCGGATCCGGACGTGCCGCGCCTGGAGCCCGCGCAGCACCGCGGCATACGCCTGCGACGTGTACGCTCGAGCGTTATCTGTCATCACGCGCTCGATCCGAATCCCCAGCTGTCCCAACCACCCCGCCGCGCGCTGCAGGAACGCGGCGACGCTCGTACCCGTCTCGTCAGCCAGGAGCTCGCTGTAGGCGACGCGGGTCGCATCATCCACGCACACATGCAGCGTCTCCCACCCCCGGCCCACACCGGGGCGGCGCTGGCGATCACCGTGGATCCGATGGCCAATCCCGGCAATCCGCGCCAGCCGTTTGGTATCCACGTGCACCAGCTCCCCCGGCCGCGCCCGCTCGTACCGCACGACGGGGGGGCGGGGCTCGAGCGCCCGCAGCCGGTTCAGGCCCAATCGCCGGAGCGTCAGCACCACCGTCGAGACCGGCAGGCCGAGCGCCTGCGCAATCCCCGGGCTCGTCCATCGCCGTCGGCGCAGCCGCTCGATCCGTCGCACGGCAGCGCGGCGCAGCCGATGAGGACACCGCCGCGGCCGCGACGACCGATCTACGAGGCCCGAGGCCCCTTCCACCCGCCAGCGCCGCACCCACTTGGCCACGGTCCGCCCACTCACCCCAAACGCGGCCGCCACCGCCACCTGCCGGACTCCTTGCCCGACGACGCGCTCCACCAACAGGGCTCGCCCTGCCGGCGTCAACTTGGCATTCTTATGGACGTTCACTGAGGCCTCCGAGGAGCTCACTGGTTTCTCGACAACTCCAGCTTCGCTCTTCGCGCCTCAGTGAACAACCTCCTTGTCAATTACATCTAGCCGTTGCCCTTCCTGTTCGTCTGTGCACCTATTTCCCGTAGCCTAAACCGTTGGATCTTTCCCGTCGCCGTCTTGGGGAGCTCCTGAACGAATACG
>Ga0209472_1001919_pt1 | contig 11854 bp, 12 predicted proteins | sample GraSoiAngelo_130_FD_185887 | JGI IMG/M metagenome (GOLD analysis project Ga0209472, IMG submission 185887) | Grasslands soil microbial communities from the Angelo Coastal Reserve, California, USA - 14_0929_02_20cm (SPAdes) (version 2) | ecosystem: Environmental > Terrestrial > Soil > Grasslands ...
GGAAAGTGCCAGGCACGACAGCCACCGAGCCGAAGTAATGCCCGCTTACCGCCAGTGGCCACCGCCACGATAGCGTCTAGTGGCAGATTAGACTGAACTATCTCCAGGATCTGATCGCTCATTTTCAGAAACCCGTAATAGTCTTGCCAATGTCTTCTTCCTGCCATGAACGCCTCGATGCGCTGACCATCGCCTTTCACAAAGTCCCACTGCGTATCGAGCGCCTTGAGCGCTTCCCGAAGCATCCGCGAGTGATCGACGGACATGTTTGACCCGTGGAAACGGTACTCCACAACGAATTGATTGTGACAGAAGATCGGAGAACTCCTCGAGATGCGAAGGTAGAGATCGTAGTCGGCGCATGGGCCGAGCGAGGGGTCAAAACCAGTGACCGAATCGAACGTGCTGCGCCGGTAAGTTACCGAGGCAGGGCACCAAATATAATTGCCCCGAAGGAGTCCGAGATAATGCTCGGTTGAGATCCGACGCGGCTCATGGTCGGCAAGCAGTGATCCATCAGCCGCTATGATCCTGCAGTACCCGGAAGCAAACGCGCAGGCGGGGTGCTGACGCAGAGAATCAACTCCGATTTCAAGGGCCCTGGGCAAGAGCCGATCATCTGCATCAAGAAAAACGAGATATTCACCCCGACTCTGCTTTAATCCGGCATTACGAGCGGCTGAAACGCCGGAATTTTCTTGCCGAATGTAATGGACCGCTGGGTAGGCAGCAGCGACTTGAGCAGTTGTGTCTGTGGATCCATCATCTACAACCAGCACCTCACAATGCGGATAGGTTTGCCCCAATGCGCTCTCGATTGACTCGCGAAGGAAATGCGCCTGGTCATAGCACGGGATGATAACGGAAACGAGGCCGGTTTCCGGCGCAGGTGTGTTTTTCAGCAATCGGCTGGCGGCTGTAGTCACGCTCTGCTTCGTTGTATTCATTGCGATGGCCGTGCGAATCCAAAATCATGCATGTGTTCTCATACACCGCAACAATGCTAGTACGCCCACAAGGTCGAGCTAGTATTTCATGCCAGCCACTATGCGTGGCGTGGCGACCGATTCTTCTGGCGCTTCAACAGACGGACCCTTTTGTGGCCTTGGTTCACATGCGGAAAATCGTTGTTCTGCGGCCGACCAACCGAAGCAGCTCAGTATTCCCGGCTGTCGCGCTAGCCAGCGCCGCGTTCCACCGCCACAAACTTCCAAGAGTTGCTCGAGCAATGTTGCCGATATTCTGCAATTGCATTGCCAGTGAGAGTCGAGCTCGTTGCGCGATCGCTCTGATATTCCAGTCTTAGAGTATGCAAACTCCTCGATGACGAGCGCTCGTGGACGATCTACTGTGCCGCCATGGATCGGATTGATGGACGTGCCTACGAGCAATTGCGGCCTGTTACTTTCGACCTGGGCATCGCGCCGCATGCTGGCGGCTCCGTGCTCGTGAACATGGGGAATACCCGTGTCATCTGCGGGGTGACCGTTGAGGAAAGTGTGCCCCGCTGGATGAAAGAGCAAGGCGCAGCCGGCGGCTGGCTTACCGCTGAATACTCTATGCTACCCTATTCGACACAGCCACGAAAACCGCGCGACATCGCAAAGGGCCGCATCGATGGCCGCAGCATGGAGATCCAACGTTTGATTGGGCGGTCGTTGCGGGCAGTTGTCGATCTCGAAAAACTGGGGCCGCGCACGATTTGGGTGGATTGCGATGTCTTGCAGGCCGATGGCGGAACACGCACGGCCGCCATCACCGGGGCGAGCTTGGCCGTAGCGATGGCCTGCCGGAAACTTGTAAGGGAGAAAAAACTCGACGCGCCTCCGGTACGAAAATTGGTCGCGGCAGTGAGTGCCGGTGTTCTCGACGGACAGGCTATTGTCGATCTTAATTACGAGGAGGACAAACTTGTCACCGTCGATTTCAATCTCGTGGCGACCGAAGACGGCGAATTCGTAGAAGTGCAAGGCTCCGGTGAGGAAGCGACTTTTGCGCAATCACAGCTGGACGAGATGCTCGCGCTCGGGCGCAAAGGCATCGCTGAATTGATCGCGGCGCAGCGTGCTGTGCTCGCACGATTGATGGTCACACCGCCGGCGAGCTAAATCAGTTGCTGGCGCGAGAACGATAAGCTAAAGCGCAAGATCGACATGAAGAAGGCGCTCATCACCGGGATCACCGGCCAGGACGGAAGTTATCTGGCCGACCTGCTGCTTGAGAAAGGCTATGAAGTGCACGGGATCATTCGGCGCGCGAGCACATTCAACACAGTGCGTATCGACCATCTTTACGCCGATCCCCACATCAATGGCGTGCGGATGTTCCTGCACTACGGCGATCTGAGCGATTCGGTCAACCTGGTGAAACTTCTTTACGATTTGAAGCCCGACGAGATTTATCATCTCGGCGCGCAAAGCCACGTTCGCGTGAGTTTCGATATCCCCGAATACACGTCGGACATCACCGGCGTCGGCACGATCAGGATTCTGGAAGCGATTCGCGAAACCGGAATTCGCTCGCGTTTTTATCAGGCTTCCAGCAGCGAAATGTTCGGAAAGGCGCAAACGGTGCCGCAAAACGAAAAGACGCCGTTTTGGCCGCGCAGTCCGTACGGGGTGGCGAAAGTTTTTTCCTATTGGGCGACGGTGAATTATCGCGAAAGCTATGACCTGAATGCGAGCAATGGAATTTTGTTCAACCACGAAAGCCCGCGCCGCGGCGAAACGTTTGTGACACGGAAAATCTCGCGCGCGGTCGCCGCGATCAGGCATGGTCTGCAACACGAATTGTTCCTGGGAAATTTGGAGGCGAAACGCGACTGGGGTTATGCGCCTGAGTACGTCGAAGCGATGTGGCGAATTGTGCAGCAAGATCAAGGCGATGATTTCGTCATTGCAACGGGCGAGACGCACACAGTGCGCGAATTCGCCGAAGCGGCCTTTTCATACATCGATCTTGATTGGAAAGAATTTGTCAAACACGACCCACGGTATGTGCGCCCGGCGGAAGTCGACCTCCTGATCGGTGACGCTTCCAAAGCAAAGAAAATTCTCGGTTGGGAACCAAAAGTGCGATTCCATGAGCTTGTCCGCATCATGGTTGACGCGGACATGAAATTGCTTTCGCGTGAAACGCCGAGAGAACATCTCGGAAAACTGCCTTAGCCCAGACAGTGCGGTCCGTTCGATAATCGCAGGGAGCCCTTTAGCGATTCACAAGAGGTGGCGAAATCCCGATTATGTGGGCAGCGGCGAGACCAGGAACGGCTTCCACAAGCGGCTCATCGACGACGGTTACCGGCGCTCCGACGCCGACGATGTCGTAGAGGTTGATAATATCGCGTGAACGCATGCGAATACACCCGTAGCTGGCAGGGATGCCGATAAAGCGTTCTTCTGGAGTGCCGTGAATGTAGATCATGCGCCCGTACGCATGAGCGTTTCGCGCCTCGCGCCCACGCAACCAAAGGATGCGCGTTACGATTGGATCGCGGCCGGGTGAATCCGGCGCTATGATCTCGCCGGTGCGCCGCCGATCTTTGAACACCGTACCAGGTGGCGCGTTATCGCCTATTTTCTTCGCGATCTCCAACTCTCCCAGTGGAGTAAAGGAACTGCCCGGCCAATCGCCAAGACCGAACTTGGATGTGGAGATCGGATAGACGGCCATCAGGTTCCCCCGATCGAGAAGGGCTAATTTCTGTTCGGGTGCGCTGATGACGACATGATGCCGAGTGTCAGGCGCGGCGCACGATGCGACGATGATGACAACCGCGACGAGAAAGATTACGCGGCTGAAGATATCGAGCTTCATCGGTTGAATCTGAAAAATCTTTCTGCGGTTTCGGTGGTGGCCTCGGCGACTTCTTGCAGCGGAATGCCGCGTGCAGCCGCGATCGTTTCCGCCACGATGCGCGTGTGTGCGGGCTCGCAGCGTTTTCCGCGGAACGGAACCGGCGCCAGATAAGGGCAATCTGTTTCCACCATAAACTTCCAAAGCGGAATTTGGGTCGCAACATCTCGTACGGTTACGCCGTTCTTGAAAGTCACAATCCCGGTGAAGGAAACGAGATGGTCGAGATCAATAACTTCGTTCGCCTGTTCGAGCGAACCGCCAAAACAATGGAATACGCCGCGCAACTTTCCCGTATACGGCCTCATGATCTCGAGCGTGTCGTCCCAAGCGTCGCGTTGATGAATCACGGCATTCAAGCCCAGGTCAGCTGCGAGATCGAGTTGCTGCTGAAAAACACTACCCTGCCGCGACTTGTATGCGCCGTCCTGGATGTTTGCTTCGATTTCCTCCTCGGTCTCACCCTGGAATGCGCGAGCGAACACCTGCACATTCTTTTCTTTTGCCGCCTCTACGCTTGGTAAACGGTGATAATCGAGACCAGTCTCGCCAATCCCGGCGACGCGCCGGCTTTTGGCCAGTTCCCGTAACGGCGCGATCACGTCCTCCTCGGCCTCTTGGGCATAAGTCGGATGAACACCGATCACCGCGTAAATGTTCGAATGCTTCTCGGCAAGATCGACAGCCCGCCGGCTGCTTTCAACTGAAGTACCGATTGTGATGATGCGCGTGACGCCCGCTTCGGTTGCGCGACGAAGCACATCGTCCAGATCGCTGGCGAAATCGGGATAATCAAGATGGGCGTGCGTTTCGATTAACATTTTGTGATTGCCACTGCTGACGTCTGGCAAAGACGCCCTGCAAAAATCGACGCCATTACCATTCGATGATTGTGCTCGCCCACGTTAGCCCTCCGCCGAATACGACCATCAAAATATAATCGCCCGGTTTGATGCGCCCGCTGCGATTGGCTTCATCGAGAGCGATTGCCACGGCAGCAGCAGAGGTGTTTCCATAGCGGTCCAGGTTTACATAAAATCTGTCGAGTGGAATACGGAGACGATCGGCGATTGCTTCGATAATGCGCACGTTCGCCTGGTGTGGAATGACACAGGCGATGTCTTCAATGGAGAGTCCGGCTTGTTCGAGGGCTTTTTTTGCCGCGTTGAGCATCGCGGTCACCGCCTGTTTGTAAACTTCCTTCCCGGTCATGTGAATCGTGGCCAAATTCAGATCGACATTATCGCGCGTGATCGGGCAGCGCGAACCGCCGCCCGGCATAAATAAAATATCGCTGTACCGGCCATCGCTGCCAATGTGCGTGCTGATTACGCCGTGAGCACTGCCCCGATGCCTTAAAATAGCCGCGCCCGCACCATCGCCGAAAAGCACGCAAGTGTTGCGGTCGGTCCAGTTAGTGATCGACGTCAATTTCTCAGCCCCGATGACAAGGACAGTGTCGTGCGTGTGTGAGGTAATGAACTGCTGCGCGATCTCCAGACCGAAAAGAAAGCCAGCGCAGGCTGCCGAAATATCGAGACACGCAGCGTTGATTGCACCGATCTTTTTCTGAACAAAACAGGCCGTCGCGGGAAAGAGCATGTCGGGAGTGGCCGTTGCTACGAGAATGAGATTGATATCCTTGGGCGAAATCTTTGCTTGTTCGATCGCCTTCAGTGCCGCCTCGGCGGCCATGTCGCTGGTGTTTTCATCCTTCGCGGCAATACGGCGTTCCTTAATGCCGGTGCGAGTAATGATCCAGTCGTCGCTGGTATGAACCATGCGCGAGAGATCTGCGTTGGTCAGAATTTTCTTGGGCAGATAGCTGCCCGTGCCGATGATTGAGACCGTGCGCAGCGGTTTAGCGGAGCGCGGGCTCGAACGAAGCGGTCGTTTCATTATATCGGCGAATCTCGTCGACAATATGCGGGTTCACCTGCTGTTCAATCGACTCTGCCGCGACCCGGAGCGCATTCTTGATGGCGAGTGGCGTGCTGGCGCCATGCGCAATGATGCAGATGCCGTTGACGCCGAGAAGCGGGCTGCCGCCGTACTCCTCGTAGTTTGTTTTTCCCTTGATGGTATCGAACGCATTCCGAGCGAGAAAAGCGCCAACTTTCCGCATCCTGGTGCGCATTAGTTCATGCTTTAGCCACTGGAAAATCGCCACCGAGATCGATTCGCACGTTTTCAAAATCACATTGCCGACAAAACCGTCGCACACTACGACTTCGACTGGATCTTCGAAAAGATGGCGGCCCTCGATGTTGCCGGCAAAGTTGAGCGAACTCTTCTTCAGCATTTTGAAGACTTCCTTGGTCATCTCATTGCCTTTTACGTCTTCCTCGCCGAGCGACACCAGGCCGACGGTCGGATTTTTGTAGCCGAGTACATGGCGCGAATAAACCGTGCCCATGAACGCATATTGAAGAAGCTGTTCCGGGCGAGCATCGATGTTTGCGCCCGCGTCAATCAAAACAAAGACGTTAAATTCGGTAGGAAGCACCGCCGCGATGCCGGGCCGGTCTATTCCCGGCAAAGTGCGAAGCTTGATCATGCTGGCTGCGACGGACGCGCCGGTGTGACCCGCGCTCACGATTGCATCTGCTTGGCCCCGCTTCACGAGATCGACTGCACGGCTCACCGATGAATCTTTTTTCCGGCGCACGGCTGACCAGGCAGTATCACTCATCTCCACCACTTGTGTTGAATGAACGATGTCGATTCGCGAATCGTTGCATTCGTGTTTCTTCAATTCGCTTCCAATTTTGGCGGAATCCCCGACCAGATACAGTTTGTTGATGTGCGGGTATTCCTGCAGCGCCATCACGGCGCCGGCCACGAGATTAGGCGGCCCAAAATCGCCGCCCATCGCATCCAGGGCGATCTTCATCAGTTGCGAAACTTGCGAACTAAAACTGCGAATTGCAAAGCGAAAATGTAGCCGCTTCCCTCTGTGAAGCCCGGCGCTGAGGTATTTAAGATCCGGGCGTTAGGTGGCCGAGAGGGCGAGGGCTACAGCTATTTGCCCTCGAGCGTTAACACCTGTCGTCCGCGGTAGTAACCGCACGATGGACACGCAATATGCGAGGGAATAGCGCTCCCGCATTGCGGACATTTGCTGAGCCCCCGCGCACGCCAGCGGTTTGCCGCTTTGCGCGTGCGCAAGCGCATCTTCGAAGTTTTGCGTTTCGGGACTCCCATGGCAGGCGTTCACGGAAGCACAACGTGTGAAAAAGACAAACGTGATTCGAGATTCGCGGTCCGATGCAACGATTTAACGTTTCTCGATCTTCAGTTTATCCAGCGCGCTCCAATCTGATTTACGCTTCGTCTGCTGCTCTTTGGTTTCGATTTGCTTCGGTGTACAAATTTGACCGGCGTCTCGATCGCAATGCGGGTGCGCCGGCAGATTAAGCAAGAGATCCTCGCGAATGAATGGCGTCAGATCGACAGTCTCGGGCCCGCGTAGCTTCGTATGCAATGCAAAAGCCGGGACTTGAACCACGTGCAGAAATTTCTCCAAACACGAAACGCAACGCAGCTCCACCGGCTGCGAGAGCGATCCACTCGCCCACAACGCACCGCCCGCAACACCGAGATCGATATTGTAATGCAACGGGCCAGCGCAACCAATTCCCTCTCCTTCGAGTTCCGGAATCGGACATTCTTCGTTCCCTTCGAGATGCAGGCCTTTGGTTGGAATTTGTTTCAGATGAACTTTCACTCGCGAAACCTTTCGGAGTTTATGGATTGAATTTCCTCCTCAGCGCTTTGGCCACGCAAGCTGGAACAAAGCCGGAGATATCACCGCCGAGGCGCGCAATTTCTTTGATGATCCGCGAGCTGAGATAGGTGTATTCCTCCTTCGGCATCAGGAAAATCGTTTCGACGCCGGTCTCGAGTTTGCGATTCATCAACGCCATTTGAAATTCAAATTCAAAATCGGAAACGGCGCGCAGCCCGCGAATGACGGCGCGGGCTTTCTGCTCCATGGCGAATTCGACCAGCAATCCTTCGAATTGCGCGATACGAACGTTGTCGATCTTGCCCACCGTTTCCTGAAGCAAGTCGAGCCGTTCCTGCAACGTAAAGAGCGCCTCCTTTTCGTCGTTATGCGCCACAGCCACAATGACCTCATCGAATAATTTCCGCGCACGCTCGATGACATCGAGGTGACCGTTCGTTACAGGATCAAAGCTGCCCGGATAAATCGCGCGACTCATGCGCGAAATTCGCAGAGGAATTCGAAAATGAAAAGCGGAATGAAGAGAATGACGAAGCACGAATGACGAATGACGAAAGAAGCACAAAGCCCGAATGACTCAGGCGCGGAGGCGCATCGTTCGTCATTTAGTCATTCGTTATTCCTTCGAGCTTCGTCATTCGGGTTTCGCCATTTTCGTGCTGGAGTTGCCCAATGGTCGCGAAACGCGACATTGATTTCGCGTCATGTTGAATCCCTCGCCGTACAAAGCAATCGCCGTCGCGATCACGTTCTCGCCCCGGTTTAAGCAGGTGCTTGCGGAAGCGAAGCGAATTCGGGACAGGTTTTCCGCCGATCTTCGTCTGATTTATGTTGGTCAGCGCAATGAGGAAACGACGAAAAAGTTTACGGATGCTCTCGCGCAACTGCAGCTTCCGGCCAATTCACAGATTCATTACGAAGAAGGCGACCCAGCGAAAGCCATTCTCCACGTGCTCGCCCAAAATAAGATCGACATGGTTGTCGCGGGCGCGCTCGAAAAGGAGGCTGTGTTGCATCCATTTCTTGGCAATGTTGCACGCCGGCTCGTGCGAGAAGCCGCTTGCTCGGTGATGCTCTTCACCAGACCGGACACGGAGCCTAAACCGCTGCGCCGAATCGTCGTTGTTGCGGATTATTCCGAGCATGGATTGCAGGCTTTGAAAAAAGCGCTGCCGCTCGCCTCAGCGGAATCGTGCGAACGGCTTTATGTTATTCGCATTATCACGACGTTTGACCAGGCGCGCGCGGCGATTCGCGCGGATGCGGGCGAGGGTGAAAAACCTCAGACAAAGGATGAGGAAGAAGACGCGCTGGAAAGATTCGTTTTGTCAGCCGGCGCGACTGAGGTCCCAATCGAGACGCGCTGCATCCGCGGGAACACTGGTTTGGCGGCCTCGGATTTTGTTCAATCGGTGAAAGCAGACTTGCTCGTAGTGCCGATGCAGAAAGACGCCGGTGCGATTCACCGGCTGCCGAGCAACATCGCCTGGGTCACCGATGTTATTCCCTGCAATCTCTGGGTGATTAGGTAGGGACGGCGCGCTGCGCTGTCCATGGACATCACAGCGCGATGTCCCTACCATTATCAACCTTGCAATGGAACATCCGTTTCAGCCATACGGCCCGCCGCACCTCACGGTGATTTTTCTTACAATCGCCCTCCCGTTTGCGCTTGCCGCGCTCGTGTGGCGCGCGAAATCGCCGCGTGTGGAACGGGTGATTGTCGCTGTTCTCTCGACACTGCTCGTCTTGAACTATGTCGCCTACTTAATTTTCGTGCGCAGTCACGGCATCGTGACCTGGCAACAAATGCTGCCACTCCAACTCTGCGACTGGGGAATGGTCGTCGTCATCGTAGCGATGTGGACGGGAAATCAGCGCTGGTTCGAGGTGGCGTATTTTTGGGGGATTGGCGGCACGCTGCAGGCCGTGCTCACGCCCAACTTGCGCTTTGGTTTTCCAGATTGGCGGTTCATCAGCTTTTTTACTTCGCATTGCGGTATTATCATCGGCGTGGTTTTCCTGATGCTGACGCGGCGATACCGGCCATACCCCATGTCGATCGTGCGCGTGTTTCTGTGGTCGGAGTTTTATTTTGTGGTCACCCTCGTTGCCGACGAGCTAACGGGTTTTAACTACGGATTTCTGCTGCACAAGCCGGAAGCGTTTTCCATTTTGAGTTTTCTCTCTGATTCGCGTCCGCTTTACCTGCTGGAGATGCACGGAGTGGCGTTGCTGTTTTTCCTGGGCCTGTATGCGCCGTTTGCAATTGTCGATCTCGTGCGGCACAACCGACCGACCATTCAATAAAAGCGGGGTCATTCCGAGCGAAGCGAGGAACCTCTCACTCGATGATTGGTCACACTAGCTAATTTGCGTAATGTTTCGCGCAATTGCGAGGTCCCTCGCTGCCTCCGCGGCTCGGGATGACATGCTGAGTAAGTTATGACTGTAAAACCGAAGCCATTGCACGTTGGCAAAGTCGCCATCGGTGGGAAACGCCCAGCGTTTATTCTCGGGCCGTGCGTGATTGAGTCGGAGAAATTTGTTTGGCGCATGGCAAAAAGAATAGCGGAAATCTGCGCGGCGGAAGATGTCGATTTTATTTTTAAAGCTTCCTACGACAAGGCGAACCGGACTTCGGTGCGGTCCTTTCGCGGAATTGGCGTGCGAGATGGATGCGAGATTCTTTCCCTCATCAGGCACGACTTGAAAATCCCGGTCACAACCGACGTTCATTCTCCGGCTGAAGCGAAGATTGCTGGCGAAAAGATCGACATGTTACAAATCCCGGCATTTCTTTGTCGGCAAACCGATTTGCTCCGCGCCGCCGCGGAAACAGGTCGCGCAATCAATGTGAAAAAAGGCCAGTTCCTCGCGCCATGGGATGTCCGAAATATTGCTGAAAAGCTCGCAGCGGCCGGTAGCGAGCAATTCTGTTTCACGGAACGGGGCACAACGTTCGGCTATAACAACCTCGTGGCCGACATGCGCTCGCTCTATTGGATTCGCGAGGCCGGATATCGCGTGATCTTTGACGCGACGCATTCTGTTCAACGACCCGGCGGGGCGGGGGACACGACTTCGGGTGATGGCGCTCTTGCACCCGTATTGGCCCGGGCTGCCATGGCCGCCGGGTGCGACGGTATCTTTATGGAGGTGCACGAAAATCCGGTGCGCGCGTTGTCCGATGGACCGAGCCAGGTTCCGCTAAAGTATTTGCCGAAGCATTTGCGCATGTTAAAGGCTATTCATGCTGCTGTTTCGTAGCGGCCGCTTTGCAAGCCAAAGCTGGCTCGTTTGTCTGATGCCCTTCCTGTTGTCGATTGCAGTGTCGGCGAGTGACGTGTTTGCCCAATCCAAAGGCCACAAAAAGAAACAAGCTCGCGCTACGATGACGTCGAGCGCTTCTCCAGGCGAGCAGAGCTTGACAAATATTCCGCTGCCAATCGGCCACGAAGCGAAAGGCCTCGTGTTGCCGGATTTCGATAGCGAAGGTCATCTGCGGGGGAGATTTGAAGCAGGGACGGCGCACCGGATTGACGAGGGACATGTCGGCTTTCAGCATCTCAAAATCACGACCTACACACCGGAAAGTCAGCCCGATCTGCGAATCGATATGCAGACCTCCGTGCTTGACTTGAAGACCCGCATTTTAAGCTCGCAGCAGCGGACAACGATCCAGCGCACAGATTTCAACATCGTTGGCGATTCGGTGCAATTCGATACCAATACAAAAACCGGGCGATTGATCGGCAATGTGAAAATGGTCATCACTGACCGCTCGCATCTGGCAGGGAAAACAAGCCAATGAAGAAAATCATGGGTTTTATCCTGTTGCTGGCTGCCGGAATCCCGGCGCAATTCGATGGGCAAATTGCGCCTTCGTCGATCTCCTCGGCCACGCCGGCAGGAAAGCGACAGAAAGCAGGGGCAGAAAAATCAGACAAATCCTCTCAAAACAAATTATTTGGCAACCCCCTGCAATCCACCCAGCCGACTACCACAGAAATCTATGCAGATGAGGCTTTTTTTGATTCAACCAAGAATATGGGCATCTTTAGCGGTCGGGTGAAAGTGACTGATCCGCGCTTTAACCTTCAATCTGACAAACTGACAGTGTTCATTACCAAGGGGCAAAATCAGGGCCTGGAGAGAGCGATTGCAGAAGGGAACGTTGGACTGGTTCGCGACCGTCCCGATCCGAATGGCGGACCACCAACACGTGCGATTGGTCGAGCGGATAAAGCC
>Ga0209472_1001920_pt1 | contig 11845 bp, 13 predicted proteins | sample GraSoiAngelo_130_FD_185887 | JGI IMG/M metagenome (GOLD analysis project Ga0209472, IMG submission 185887) | Grasslands soil microbial communities from the Angelo Coastal Reserve, California, USA - 14_0929_02_20cm (SPAdes) (version 2) | ecosystem: Environmental > Terrestrial > Soil > Grasslands ...
TCACAGACATACCGGGGCGAAAAGATCTGACCATTCTCGTCCAGGAAAAACGCACCGGTTCACTGAGTTTTGGAGGTGGCTTCAGCACGGTCGATAAACTGGTAGGGTTTGCGGAACTCACCCAGGGCAATTTCGATCTGTTCAACTGGCCTTCGTTCACTGGCGGAGGGCAAAAGTTCCGTCTACGTCTCCAGTACGGCACCGAGCGTAAGGACTTTATTCTTACAATTACAGAACCTTATTTCCTTGATCGCCGTCTTGCGCTCAGCGGCTCGGCATTTTACAACGAGGCGAATTACTTGAGCTCCCAATATGACCAGCGCAATTACGGATTCACGTTTGAGTTGCGCAAGCCATTAACCGCTTACATGTACGGCACCCTGGGATACACACTGCAGGACATCGACATTTTCAATGTGGACCCGAGCTCCTCTGAGTTCATCCAGTCCCAGGCCGGATCAACCGTCGAAAGCAAGCTCTTCGGGAGCATCGTATATGATTCACGCGACAATCCGTTGCTCTCCCGCCGGGGACACCGCATCACGTTTTCGCCGGCTATGACCGGTGGCTTTCTTGGAGGTGACACGCAAATTTACGGACTCGATCTGGAGGGATCGCAATATTTCCATTTACCTTGGGATACCATCCTGCTCATCAATGGCGAAGTCGCGACGGTGAGCCAATGGGGTAACAACAACGAGGTGCCAATTTATGAGCGGCTCTTCCTGGGCGGCTCGAACAACCTCCGAGGCTTTCCGTTCCGCGAAATTGGGCCTAAGGATGAAAACGGCGAGCCGACTGGCGGCCAATCAATGGCGCGTGCCACGATTGAGTGGACTTTCCCGATTATCGAAAAAGCGCGGGGCGCAGTTTTTTACGACACGGGTTTTGTAAATAGCGACGCGTGGTCTTTTGGCTTCAATCATATGGCGTCGGATATCGGCATCGGACTCCGGCTTGATTTGCCGATCGGTCCACTACGCCTCGATTATGGGTACCCGGTGATGCGTGACGGCTATAACGGCGGCGGCCATTTCAACTTCAACGTGGGGTATCAATTTTGAACGAATATATGTGGTTGCAGTCTAACGCGATTCGTCCACCATATCCTCTGTTTCTATGAAAAAGTCTCTGTCAATACTCTCTGCGCTGACGTTGGCCGTTCCCATGGCGGCCTTCGCACAGGGCACAGGCAAAATTGGAACGGTCGATATGCAGCGTGCGTTCAAGGATTACAACAAAACCAAGGACGCAGAGGTAAAAATCAACGAGGCTAAAAACGCTGCTAAAAAGGAATACGATGACCGGGCCGAAGCTTACAAAAAAGCGCTCGACGAAATTAATAATTTAAACAAGCAGCTTGAGTCTCCGGCATTGAGCGCCGACAAGAAAACCGGCATGGCCAAGGAGCGCGATGACAAAATCGCCAATATCAAAAGCATGGAGCGTGAGATTAGCGACTTTCGCCAGACGCGGGAACGTCAGTTGCAGGAGCAATTGATGCGAATGCGCGAGGGAATCGTGAAGGAAATTACCGACGTCGTCGTTGAGAAAGTCAAAGCTAAGAGCCTCGATTTTGTGCTGGATAAATCGGGTATGAGCATCAATGGAGTTCCAGTCGTGCTGTACGCGCCAGAGACTGTTGATTTCACAAGCGAAATCATCGACACACTAAACAAACCCGGTCGTGCTACAGCTTCGACCAAGAAGCCTGTGGCAGGTTCGTCTGTCACTCCGGCAGCAAGAGCGACGAAACCCTGAGGTTCGCCTCGAATTTCAAAGATACACGCGGGCTAAACTCGCGTGTATTTTTTGTACGGATGAAATCATCCGCTGGCGCGCCAATGATTGTGAGCAGTTGCGAACCTCCACAGAATGTTTCTTCCATCCCGATTCCGGATAACGAAATGCGCGATTACGATCCTGCTCGCGTTTTGGACCGGTTCGTTCGCTGCGGATTGGCAGGCAACACTGAGCAAAGAGCCAGCGGGGAATTTTCCAGAGTTGCGCCCTCTGCGCGCGTTCTATCGCTTCGGATGGTCTGGAGTCACCGCGGCCACCGGTGAGATTCACTTCACCAAGCCATCAAACGACAGGTTTCAACTCGAAGGTACAGGCCGAACCATTGGCTTCGTTCGGGCCTTGTGGAAACTGGATGTCACGCAACGCGCCGTTGCGAACTCCGAAACACTCGCTCCCATCGAAACGCAGCAAACCGAGAGCTACCGCTCGAAGAAAATCGCTACCCATCTCACTTTCACTGGCAGTGGAGTGACTCGAGCACGGACAGAAGGCGAAGGCGCTACCGCCAAGACAACCAGCAAGCAATTTAATTTGCCGGACTTGTTCGATCTGCATTCGGCGGCACTTTACTTGCGCAGTCAGCCACTCAAACAAGGGAACGTTTATCGACTGGCGGTTTACCCGACCACAAACGCTTACTTCGCCACTATCAAGGTAACTGGGCGAGACAAAATCTCTGTGCGACCCAGCACTTACAACGCGATCAAGCTTGATCTGCAACTCAAACGCATCGGAAAGCATCTCGAATTGGAGCCGTACAAGAAATTTCGTCGCGCCACAATCTGGGTGTCAGACGATGCCGAGCGGCTCATCCTTCGCATCGAGGCACAAATTTTCGTGGGCACAGTTTTCGCCGAACTGCAGTCGGTGCGTTTCGACAATCCAAACCGACGCTAGCCGGGTTCCCATTGACCCCGAATCGGTGGCCCACGAGGCGGACGCATACGCTGGCGGTAGGGATTGTAAAATGGCTGGCGCGGTCCCGGCAACAAGCGCAGCGCTGCGAGCGTTCCGAGATCCAGCCGGCCAGTCACTGGCAATTTCGTTCGCGCTTGATAGGCGCGCAGGGAGAGTTCCATCGCAGGTCCGTAGATTCCGTCAATTTGTTCACGATACAGTCCGTACCGTGCGAGGGTGATCTGCGCCGAGACGATCACATTGCGTTGCACGTCCGGAGGAGCGGTCGCAAACGGTGTATCAGCAAAAATTGTCCCCGGTGAGTTCGCGGGACCCATGGGAGTTGAAGGAAAAACCTGCTGGCCTTGTGGCCCATTATTGAAAGGCTGAACCGGAGGGGCTGGACTTGCGGTTTCCGTCTCGACGGAAGGAGGCTCGCCAGGCACAGCACCCGCCGCAGGAGTCGGTGACGCAGCTTTGGTCGTTGACCGCGACGACCCAGAAGATTTAATCCCGAGCGATCGCAGCGTCTCATCGTTTAGCTCACCGGTGACCTGCAGGCCATTGCGAATTTGATAACGGCGGATCGCTGCCGTGAGATTCGCATTCATTTCGCCGCTGACTTCGCCGTAGTAGAAACCCTCGTCCTTCAAGGCCTGCTGCACGCTTTCTACGAGTTGGTCCGCTCGCACCAGCATTATCGATCCCATGAAGATCACTACAGCGGTTGTGATTTTCATGTTCATTCGACGACGAGGCCCTTTGCCTATTCAGCGCTCTTCTGACTTGTGGCTGCCAAGGCTGAGTTCCGCTGACTCACTACGTCTCGGTACCGCAGAATGCCGTCGGCAACTGCCGCCGCTAATTGGTCGCGATAATCCTCGCTTGCGAGTTTCAACAGTTCGTCCTTGTTCGTGATAAAGCCGCCCTCAATCAACACCGCAGGAGAAGTCACGTTTGCGATCACAAAAAATTGTTTGGCTTGCGTCCCGCGATCGACGGAGCTGGTTCGCGCCACCAGTGCTTCCTGAATGAAACCGGCTAGACTTTGGCTTTCTGGCTTCGGCGAACTGGACGGCGGCCGAGAGAAAAACGGCAGCCACGAAGCGAGAGCAGAGCCGGAAGCGATCTGATGCGCAGCGTAGTAAGTTTCAACGCCGCTCGCGACCGGTTTATTGTCTTCATTGAAATGAATGCTGATAAAAATGCTGTCGTTCGCCCGATTCGCGAACGCTGCGCGATCCGCCAGTGAAACATAGCTGTCCCCAAGGCGCGTCATAAATGTCGCAATCCCTTGAGAGTCTAGCAGGCGATCGACGCGGCGCGCTACGTCCAACGTCAGATCTTTTTCCATGACTCCGCCACACATTGCGCCGGAGTCTTGACCGCCATGACCTGGATCAAGAACGACTGCTGCAAACGGCTTGGAGGTCCGGGGCTGAGCCCCTTTCGATTCTTTATAAACCGCGGATCGCTTCTCCTGATGGAACAAAATCCAGACAAACGAGGCGATCATCAACAACAAGCCCGCGACCGCCAGCACATTCCGGAAGGCTTGTTTCATTTATGGTCCCCGTGAGAAGATTTCTCTTCATCATTTAATCACTGAGTAATGATGGAGCGCAATTCCTTATCTGCTAACGAGCGATAACGAATCGGTCTGCTGCCATCGCGCTCCAGTACTGCTGCTTCGATTGCAGCAATGGCGAGTTGTTCCTGGCGATGTTGCGTGATCGCGTCGCGCGCAGGCAGCTCGTTTGTCTCGCTGGCTTGCAACAACATGTGCCCGACACTCCATGCATCGAGCGCTGAATTCACTGCCGTTTCAAAGCTGGCATCCGGTTTGTGTTCGCTTTTGAGAAATGTTTCCATCAGTTCGACCGATTGGCGCGTGCCGCTGAGCACCGCAAAATCCTGTCGCGCTCGCGCATACGTCGCGCCGTTGCTCGCGATTTCGCCGTCGTATTCAACTCGCAAAAACAAATCGTCCTCGGGGTGTACGCCCACCTCCGCAAAAAGCATCCGCGCCAGATACGGCGGCCCGTACACCTGCTCGAACGCGGTTTTCATGACAGGACTGAGCGAATAATGCGCTAGCCGCCGCAATGAAACATCTGCAGCCGAGCGGGTGAAGCCTTCGGTGCTTGCCAGTTCAATCGCAGCCATTCGCAACCGCTCGATATCGCCGGGATGCCCAATCGCTCCCATTGCGATCCGATCGTAGATCTCGAAAAGTTTCTGGCGCGTCTGACCAAGCGTGACAAACAGAATGCCTTCGCGATAACCGAGCGCCGCGATGGGACTACCGGGAGCGAGCTGCCCTTCGATGTACTCGCGCCGGTTGGCGATTGCTTCGACCCAACGATACGGCTCTTCGATCATGCAACCATTTCTTTGAACACGGTGGCGATTTTGCCCTCGGGCAAAGTGGTGATGCCTTCGCGCGACACAATCTTGATCACGGGATAAACCTTTCCGCTGCGATCCACGCCTGCTGTCGCCGTATCGGATTCCGCAGCGGTGTCGAGCGCACGCAATGCGAGGGATACTGCCTCCTGTTCGCTCAAGTTGTGCAGCGGCTTCGCGCCCCAGGTGTTTTCGTAATAGAGAATGCCGCGGACCGCAGGCGAACCGGACCCCGTCGCTGCGTAATCGGTTGCTTCAAATTGCGCGCCCATTGCATCATAGAAATACAGCCGCGCTTCGGGTTTTGAGTTTCCGTCGTAAGTCGCAAAGATCGGAACTACGACACCGATTCCTTGCATGACGAACCCGAAATTGTCGCGCAACAACTTCGAGAGCGCCCGCACTTTGCCGTCGACAGTCATTTCCTGAAGCTGAGTTCTTCGAAAATATTCGAGTGAATGCTCGAGCACGCGCGCCATCTCCCACGCCGTCGCAGGCACACCGGCGATGGCCATTATCGAATGCCGATCAATCTCCAAAACCTTGTCCGCACGATCGTAGACGACGGTGTTACCCGCAGTTGCACGGCGATCACCCGCAACCAGAACGCCGCCGGTAAATTTGAACGCAAGGATCGTTGTCGCCTCGGTCGATTGCCACGTCTGTTGTTGCGTCGCGGTTTGCGTCATCGGACCGAACGCAATTGGGCCGAGCAGACCTTTGCGTCGCAGCAGCGAAGGAAAGTCATCCTCTGCACCAGAAACGTTCTGGTCAAATCCCAACTGTAAACGGTCCATTACTGACCCGTGCGCTGGCGATAGCGCTTGGATTGGTTGGGATCGACTTTGCGCATTTTCTTTAACAGATCGTTTGTGTCCGGTCGCGAAACGTCCGGCGAACGCGGGCCACCGCCATCGCCTTGTTTTGGTTCCCACGGAGCCGGTTCCACTGGCTTTTGAATGCGCTCAGGCATGAAAAAACGTACGAGCAAAAATTCGAAACGCAAGCTGCGCGCCGCCCGTGGAATCATTACAGCATCACACCGAATCGTTAAGCATTAAAAAAACAATGGTTTAGTGCGGCGAACCCGCTTGTCAGACAAATGTGCCGATGGCAAAATTCGTTTTGCCATGAAGGTAGCCGCCATTTTCTGCGCAATAAGCTCTCTCGCGCTTTGGATTGCTTTTGCGCAAAGCCCCGCCTCGCATGAAGCAAAATCAGCTGAGTCCGCGCAGCTTGAAGCTTTGGCAAAAAAGGTTGACGAACAAAACGCCAAAATCGACGCGCTTTCTCAGGAGATTCTCAGACTGGAGCAACAACTCTCGCATGCTCGGCCAGGTGTAATGATCGGAGAAGGTGCACCCGCCCCGGCAACCGCAGCCGCTCCGGCCGCATCTGCATCGCATTCCGTGGTCGCAGGCAATACGCATACTGTTGCGCGCGGAGAAACGCTCACGTCCATCGCGAAAATGTACAAGGTGACCGTGGACGACTTACAGAAAGCCAATCACATTGAGGACGGCCGTAAATTGCAGGCCGGTCAGACCATCACTATTCCGACAGCTTCGCCTGCCGATTCCGGCTCGCCGTCGCCTTAACGGACAACAAAATCTCCCGATGAACGAAAAATGGTTTCTCCGCAAACACGAGGACGGTAGTACCTTCGGCCCGGTGCAGTTCGAGCAGATTACGCGTTGGGCTGCTGCGGCGCAGATCGCACCGCACGACATTCTGTCCAGCGACGGGCAGACCTGGATCAAAGCACCGATGGTCCCGCAGCTCGGCATGGACTGGCTGGTCGAGTTAACGAGCGAGCATTACTACGGGCCGACTACGCTCGGTACGTTGCGGGAATTTATTCGGCTCGGCGAAATCGACGGCGAAACGGTCGTTATCAACAGCTGTGAGGGTACTCGCCGGAAAATCCGGGAAATGCCCGACCTGTGGGAAACCGGCGAGTTACAGGTTGAAAATCAAATCGAAATTCAACTCGGCGATCCCGTCGGGCCGGCGGTGGCAAAGATGTCCTTGCATCTTCAAAAGCGAATTCGTGATCTTGAGCAAACGCTTCAGGAAGAACGCCGCGCCTTGGCCGAGAGCGAGCAACGTTACGGAGAATTAGAACGAAAATACCAGGATCTCTTGCTGCGCGACTTATCGTAACTCAGGCAACGTGTCCGCCAGGTTGTTAAACTTGCAATCGCTCCTCCTGCGCTTCCACGACTTCTGAGGCGACGATTTCCTCCTGCGGCTCTGATTCCCGCTGAGGCGACGACTCCAATAGACTCTGCCGGCATAGCTGCGCATATTTTCGGTCAAGCGCGAGCAATTCATCGTGTGTGCCGCGCTCGATGATTCGGCCGTGATCGAGCACCAGAATTTGGTCCGCGCGCACGATCGTGGAAAGCCGGTGCGCAATCACAATGGACGTTCGATTCGCCATCAAATGTTCCAGCGCTTCCTGAATCAGGCGTTCCGTCGCCGTATCCACACTAGCAGTTGCTTCATCAAGAATTAAAATCGGCGGATCTTTGAGTAGCGCCCGCGCAATCGAGAGCCGCTGTTTTTCGCCAACGCTCAATTTCACGCCACGCTCCCCAACTACGCTTTCCACGTGCTGCGGCAAACGCTCGATGAACTGTCGCGCGTTCGCAGCATCCACCGCGCGCCATAATTCTGCGTCAGTGGCCGTTGGTTTCCCCATCAAAAGATTTTCGCGAATCGATCCGTTGAAGAGAAAGCTTTCCTGCGTCACCACGCCGATCGCTCCGCGCAACGTGTGCAGGTCGTACTCGCGAATTGGTGTGTCATCGACGTAAATCTGGCCGGAGTCGAATTCGTAAAAGCGTACCAGCAAATTCACCAGCGTCGATTTCCCGGCGCCGGTCGCGCCGACCAGCGCAGTCGTCGTCCCCGGCAGCGCGTGAAACGAAATGTGCTTTAGCGCCGGCAATCCTTCCATGTAACTGAAGCTGACGTTTTCGTACCGAATGTCGCCAATGATTCGCACACTGTAGCCGCGATCGGTGATCGCGGTGCCGGCGTCACCGAACACGGCTACAACGCCGGGCTCAGCGTCTTCGTCGAGAATCTCGAAAACACGTTCGCCCGCTGCGCGGCCAGCCTGCACCAATTGATTCAGCTGATGCAACCGGCTGATGGGATCATAAAGGAATGCCGTGAGCATCAGGATCGCCACCAGATCGCCGAGCTGCAAGCTGCCACTCAAAACGGCATGACTGCCGAATCCCAGCACGAGCAACGCGCCGATTGCTTCAAACATCGACATTGACGGCGAGTAAATCGCCCATGTCCGCATCACCACCAGCGTGGCGTGCTGCAGTTGATCGCTGGCGCAATTGAAACGCGCGTGTTCCTCGCGTTCGCGCGCAAAACTTTTGATCTGACGAATCCCGGCAAGATTATCATGCAACAGCGCATTGATATTTGATGCGGCGCGCCGCTGTAACCGATACCGTCTATGCGCCGTTAGTGTGTAACCGAGCGCACCCGCGATGAGCAGCGGAAGCGGCACCAGCGCAAGCATTGCCAGCTTTGCGTTCCAATAAAACATCACCGACACCACGATGACGATCTGCAAAACTGCCACCACGCCTTGCTCGATTCCGTCGATCAACACGCGCTCGACCGAGTTCACGTCTTCGATTACCCGCGTCATCAGGTCGCCCGTGGCCCGATTATCGAACCAACGCAACGGCAGCAGTTGAATGTGCGAATACAAATCGCTGCGCAGATCGAAGATAACTTTCTGCTCGAATGTGTTATTCAGAATGATCCGAAGCGAATTGAAAAGGTGCTGAATCAGAAATGCCACTGTGGCGAACAAAATCAGCGGCAGCAATTTGTCCGGCCGATTCGCGCGCACCACGTCATCAATGATCCATTTGGTCACGCTCGGAAATACGATCACCATTAACGTGCCCAGGATCGCGCACGCAAGCGTCCCCGCAGCCAACCAGGGATACCGCTTCAGATAAGCTAATACGCGCCAGACCGTTTTCATTCACCAGCAACGTCGCGCAGCGTAGTTCCTGTAGCAACCAGCCTGTGGCCGGTTTGGCACGGCGATCGCATAAACGCAAGCCTGCGGAATCAGCGATGCGAAACTTTAGGCTTGATAATTGCACCCCGCGGAGTCAAACCAGCTGTCGCTATGAAGACGTTATCTGGAACATTCCGGTTTGTTGTATTAGCCGTAATCGCGATGGTTGTGGTCGTCAGCTGCTGCGATTTTCCATTCATCCCACAGATCGCATCATACTGTGTGGAGATTGGAAGTCAGGATAAAGGTCCGACATACGCTGAGTGGAAGGATGATGGTACACGTTTCTACAGAGCGTTGGAACAGGTTCGTGGCCATAATGGGCAGTATTGCCTCTGTGTTATAAAGAAGCCCGGCGAAAAACCCCAGCCGTATGACTACAAATGCCATTCGCGTTACAATTGCCCTCCGGACAATGGCCCTCCGGGAAACATCAGGACTGTTAAGGTCACAAAATCCAAAGCCGCGGACAACCTAGCGGCTGGAGAATCTGCCGCTAACGATCCTAATGTTATGCACAGGGTTCAGTCTCCTGATCCAGGTGACATAAAACAGGTTCTCGACGCGCTCGCCACACCTACTTCCATGCCTAGTCACTAAACATCCGACGCACCTTGCGGCAAAAGTATGCTTACCTCGCCTGGCTCACTCTGCATCTTCTTCTGATCGTTTTGGTTTCCTGTCGCGACACGTTGCGGGTTGTCGCGGAAGGACCAACGATTCTTCCTGTTTCATTTAAGAATTTTTCCCAGAAAGCGGAGACGGCTCTTTCCGCTGCGCTCGGCCGAAAGCTGCCGGCGTCGAATTCGGCGCGCGAGGCGCTTGCTACGTACGTTCAAGTCGCCGGCGTTGAAGCCGGCTACGGGTACTTTGCACCAAACGTGCCGGGCGGTTACGGGCTAATCTTCGAGTTACATTACCCGGAGGGACGAGTAGAATATGAGTTGCCGTTGGTTAGCAGCCCAGCCGCCGCACTGCCGATAGCTGGTTTCCTGGATAGTATCGGGCGCACCCCTCACGATGCTTTACGCGAAATTTTGGTGAAGACGCTGGCGCAATCCGTCTGGCGCGAGCATCCCGACGTCGAGAGTGTTCGCGCGATACTTGGATCGATCAGGTTGCCGACCGCACGCGAATTCACGGAGGGAAAACGAGAATCATATGAGTTTCTGTATGCGTACGATTTCAATCTCGAGAACGCGCCTGCCAAAAGGAACCATCACTAAGCCAGATGCAAAGCGTTAAGACCAAACTGTTCGGGTTTCTGTTTCCTCCCAGCACCGATACATGGCTGGCAGTATTACGGGTCGGCCTTGGTTTGCAGGTAACGATCTACTCCCTTTCTCTTCGAAGCGATTGGATTTCTCTGCTTTCGGGAACTGCGCGCAAAGTGGCGGAAGCGTTGCTTTCTTTGGAAAGCCATTTTGTCCCAAGACTCGGATGGTTTGTTGCTTCGGCGGCACAACTTGGCATACATGAGGAGGCAGTACTCTTTCTCGCATGGGCTTGTTTGCTAGCTGTCGGCTGCGGTCTTGTTGTTGGAGTTGCCTCCCGGTTTTTAGCAATTGCAGCGTGGTTTTTACACCTGTGCGCGGCGAAAAGCGGAAGCTTCGTCTCCTATGGGATGGATAATTTTCTGACGATTGGCCTGTTCTATTTGATGTTGTCGCCGCTGCCGGACCGATATTCGCTTGACTGGCGATTGCGAAAATCGCAGCCGAAAAATCCGCAGCTTTTAGGATTCTGGCGGCGCGTCCTTCAGCTCCACTTATGCGTTGTCTATTTTTTCAGCGGCCTGACCAAATGCCTTGGTAGCGGCTGGTGGGATGGCTCGAATGTTTGGCGCGCGCTGATCCGTCCGCCATTCAATGTGATTGATCCCGAAATCCTGGTGAGATGGAAATACCTATTTCCAGTGGCAGGCATCTTCATTTTCGTGCTGGAATTTGGATATCCGGTCTTTATCTGGAACACCAGAACACGAAAGATTTGGCTCCCCAGCGTGTGCGCGATGCACGTCGTTATCGCAGTAGCCATGGGGATGTACCTTTTCTCGCTAGTCATGATCGTCCTCAACCTGGCCGCGTTCGGGACGGGTTTGTTTGCGCGGACGAAACAAATCCGTTTACAGCCTGAGAGAGCTAGTGCCTAGTTGTAATGCGATTCTGCTGGCTCCGCAGTTGCCCGCGACCGAGGCTGTCACTATCATTTCCAAACGCGTGAACGCCCCGCACACGCCCGCGGAACCGACTCCTGATCTCCAGCCCGAGATTGCCCACCTGCTGTTACTCGACATCGTAGGTTATTCAAAACTGCTGGTGGAGGAGGAGGTTAAAGTTGTCCAAGAGTTGGCCGAAATCGTCCGCACGACGGAATGCTTCCGGAATGCGGCACGAAACGGCAAACTCATCCGAGTTCCAATGGGCGATGGAATGGCGCTGGCTTTCTTCTCAAGTCCGGAAGAACCGGCGCGGTGCGCGCTCGAAATCAGCAGAGCCTTGCAAAGTCATCCGCGGATCCAATTACGGATGGGAATTCATAGTGGTCCTGTGAATCGCATCGTAGACGTTAACGAGAAGACGAACATCGCGGGCTCGGGAATCAATGTCGCCCAGCGGGTGCTGGACTGCGGCGATGCCGGACACATTCTTTTATCGGCCCACATTGTGGAAGATT
>Ga0209472_1001923_pt1 | contig 11839 bp, 10 predicted proteins | sample GraSoiAngelo_130_FD_185887 | JGI IMG/M metagenome (GOLD analysis project Ga0209472, IMG submission 185887) | Grasslands soil microbial communities from the Angelo Coastal Reserve, California, USA - 14_0929_02_20cm (SPAdes) (version 2) | ecosystem: Environmental > Terrestrial > Soil > Grasslands ...
CAAGAGCTCGCAGGAGGTGCTCGCGCTGCTGCGCCGGTTGAACGGTGAGTTCGGCAAGACGATCGTGATCGTGACGCACGACGCGCACGCGGCGGAGCAGGCCAAAACCGTGCTCCACCTGGAGAAGGGCGTGCTGATCGAGCGCGCGGCGGTGACCTCGTGAGATACCTCCCGCTCGTGCTGGCCAATCTCGGCCGCCACAAGCGCCGCACGTTCCTCACCGCGGCGAGCGTCGCGCTGGCGCTCTTCCTGTTCGCGTCGCTCCGCACCGTAGTCACGACCATCGCGGCGGGTGCGCAATTCGGCAGCGCGCGCCGCCTCGTGGTGACCAACGCCACGGGCATCGTATTCCCCCTGCCCGTCGCCTACGCCGGCCGCCTGCGGACCCTGCCCGGGGTGCAGGCGGTGAGCTGGGCCAACTGGTTCGGCGGGCGCTATGGCGATGGCAAGCGCTTCTTCGCGACGTTCGCCGTCGATCCGGCGTCGTACCTCGCCATGTATCCGGAGATCCAGCTGCCGGCGGAGCAGCGCGAAGCATTTCTCCGCGAGCGCTCGTCCGCGATCGTGGGCAAGCGCTTGCTCGACGTGTTCGGGTGGCGTCTGGGCCAGGACGTCACCATCCAGGGGACGATCTTCAGCGGTGACTGGACCTTCACGATCCGGGGCGTCTACACACCCTCCGATCGGGTGATCAACGACGACATGCTGATCTTCCGGCACGACTATTTCGACGAGCGCCTGCAGCGCGCCGGCATCGTGGGCTGGTACATCCTGCAGATCGACAACCCGGACAACGCGGCCGGGATCGCCAAGCTCGTGGACGACCAGTTCCGGAACTCGAGCGCGGCGACCAAGACCGGCACCGAGCAGGCGTTCAACGCGAGCTTCGCCACCATGTGGGGCAACGTGAGCCTGCTGATGAACACGATCGGCATGGCCGTGGTGTTCGCGATCCTGCTCGTCACCGCCAACGCAATGATGATGAGCGCGCGCGAGCGCACCGGCGAGGTGGCCGTGCTCAAGACGATCGGCTTCTCCGACGGGCGGCTGTTCGGGCTGGTGATGCTCGAGGCCGGCGTGATCACGCTGGCGGGCGCCGTCCTCGGCCTGGGGGGCGCGAAGCTGCTGTACCGCGCGACCAATTTCAACGGCGCCGGGTTCCTGCCGGGCTTCGACGTCAACGGCGCCACGCTCGCGCTGGGTGGGGTGATCGCGCTGCTCTTGATGCTCGCGAGCGGGCTCGTGCCCGCGCTGCGCGCGGCGCGCCTCCCCGTCGTGCAGGCGCTGCGGCACGTCGAATGAAGATCCCGCTCGTCTACAACGTCCGCAGTGTGCTGCAACGTCCCGTGTCGACCGCCTTCACGGCGCTCGGCATCGCGCTCGTGGTCGCCGTGTTCATCGGCATGCTGGCGCTCGCGAACGGCTTCCGCACGGCCCTGGTGCGCACCGGGTCGGACCGGAACCTGCTGGTGCTGCGGCGCGGGGCCGACTCCGAGCTGTCGAGCGGCCTGTCGCGGGAAGTGGCGAGCATTCTCGCCGCCGCGCCCCACGTCGCCACGGGCGCCGACGGGAAGCCGCTGGTGAGTCCCGAGGTGTACGTCCTGGTCCCGCTGCCCAAAATCTTCGATACCACGCAGGTGGCGAACGTCGTGGCGCGTGGCGTCGGCGACCAGGCCTGGACGGTGCGATCCAACGTGCGCGTGGTGGAGGGCCGCAAACCCGAGACCGGACGCTCGGAGATCTGCGTGGGCCGGCGCCTCGTGGCCCGGTTCCCGCATACCGGCATCGGTGAGACGCTGCGCTTTGCCGGCCGCGACTGGACCGTGGTGTGCCACTTCACCGCCGGGGGCTCGGCGTTCGAATCGGAGGTGTGGGGCGAGAACGAGCAGTTCATGCCCGTGTTCCGCGGCCAGGTCTTCCAGTCGGTCACATTGCGGCTGAGCGATCCCGGCGCGTTCGAAGAGGCCAAGCGCCTGCTGGAGGGCGACAAGCGCATGACCGTGGATGTGCATCGGGAATCGGACTTCTACGTGCAGCAGTCACAGCTGCTGGGGCGCATCCTCCGGATCCTCGCGTACCTGATCACCAGCATCATGGCGATCGGCGCTGTCTTCGGGGCCGTGAATACCATGTACGCGGCGGTGGCCTCCCGGGCGCCCGAGATCGGCGTGCTCCTCACCCTGGGATTTCACCCCCGCAGCATCCTCGCGAGCTTTCTGGTCGAATCCGCGATCATCGCCGCCGCCGGCGGCGCGGTCGGGTGCCTGTTCGCCCTGCCCATCAACGGCATCGTGACGAGCACCACCAATTGGGCGAGCTTCAGCGAGATCGCCTTCAGTTTCCGGGTGACGCCCGGGTTGCTGTTGGCGGGACTGGTCTTCGCCGTGGTCATGGGGGTGCTGGGCGGCTTCTTCCCCGCCCGCCGGGCGGCGCGGGTACCGGTGGTTCAGGCGATTCGCTGACTCGTCGCTCCTCCGGTCACTGAATCGCTGGTCCGCTCACGCGACGCGCGAGGCTCGAGAAGAACGGCGCGGGGTCGTCCCACGCGAAAAACGCCCCGTGTCGGACGTTGACCAGAGATCCGAAGTAGGACAGCCAGCTCCATTCGCGCTCGCGCCGGTACGTCGCCATCGCTTCCCAGTCCCGCTCGAAGTCCAGCCACTCGATCCCTTCCCGCTGGTGCTGGGACGGAGGTGCTTGTCCCGTGATGGCCGCGTACGCCGCCAGCGGGAAGTTGCACCCGCAGCGCGTCGGCAGCTCGGTCCACGTGGAGTAGCGGCAGTTGATTTCGAGCACCCGATAGGCGCGATGGGTCGGGTCGAACTTGAGGTTCACATTGGCCATTCCGGTGACCCCGAGGCGGTGCAGCGTGCCGAGCGCGACCCCGACGGCGTCCGGCAGGCGCTCGCTGAGCACCAGCACGCCCAGCCCCCGATGGGGCGGCCAGATCCGCAACTTGCGCGCGCTGAAGACGCCGAGCACACCGCCGCCGCGGTCGATATACGCGTGCACGTCCACGTGCTCACGGTCGGTCCCCGGCACGAACTGCTGCACCACCGCGTGCTGCGCGCCGTTGCCATGGCCCTCGAGTCGGTCGAACAACCGGACGAGATCCGCGGCGCTGTCGACCCGCTCGCCGCGCACGTGCCCGACGATCCCCGGCGGTAGCCCGTCCCAATGCTCGTGTACCCACGGCTTGACGAAGACTGGGAACGCGAGGTCAGCCGCCGCGGCCCGGACGTCCGCCGCATCGCGGGGGACGAGGGTCGGGGGCACGGGCACGCCGGCGCGGGCCGCCCAGTGTGCGAACCGGTCTTTGCGAACGCAGCGATCGACGACCTCGGCGGGTGGGAGATCGTGGTCAGCGAGGTCCTCGAAGCCGTCCCGCTGCGCCGACAGGAACTGGAGCGCCCAATCGCCAGTCGGCAGGATGACCGGGCGCGGAGACAGCCCGCGCGCCGTGGTGCAGAGCTGCGCGAGGCGCTCTTCGGCTGACGCGTCGCGCGGCGGGAAGTGATGAACCGCCGTCACATAACGCGACGTGGTCGTGATGGAGCGGGAATCGGCACACAGCAGATGGACCGGAACGCCCGCGAGTCCGAGGGAGCGTACGATCCCGAGATCGAGCCGTGATCCCCCGTCCAGCAACATGACGGGACGCGAGGTGTCGAGCGTTGGGCTCACCACGTGTCCAGGTAGCGACGTCGCTGGCTGTTGCAAGGGGGGTGCCTGTAGCGGTAGCGCTGCAATGTTGCGACCTGGCCCCCTGGTGCGTCATAGACGCCACACTCGCCGCGGCCTGGCGACAGCCCACACCTGGTGACGCGAGCGCTCGCCCGCGAGGTATCTCTCTCTTGAGGGATCCCTTCCGAGCGAGGTGTCTATGACCAAGCGGGCCGTCCGCCTCTCGAGTCTGCTCCTGGCCCTGGCCGGGCCAGCCGCAGCGCAGCTCATCTCGATCAAAACCGTCCCCATCGCCCAGGGAGATCAGTTCGAGATCTTCCCGTCCAACAATCTCGGTATGGGGAGCGTGTCGATCGCCCTGCCGGACACGCTGCTCGACCCCTTCCTGAACCCGGCGAAAGGCGCGCGGCTCGGGGCGGCACGCTTCTTCGGCGCCCCCACCGCCTACGGCATCTCGCAGGGAGCGGGCGGTGGCCGCACCCTCCCGCTCGCGATCAACGCGGGATCGGGTGCCTGGTTCGGCGCGTTCTCGCTCGCGCTGCAGCAAATCGACGCCAGCAAACCGCCGTTCGATCAGGGCAGGTTCGTGGCCCAGGCGCCCCTACCTCTTCCGGGCGGGGCCCTGCCGGAAACAACCGTGGTCGCCGTGCCGCCGCGGCAGGACTCGTACGGCAACCAGTACGTGTTCGCGATGCTCGGCCGGCGCGCGCCCGGCACTGGGCTCTCGCTCGCAGCCAGCGCGCTGTGGGCGCGGCTCACCGGGGTCGACGGCGTCGATCTGCTGTTCGCCGGCAACGCGGGGCTCAAGCAGTTCGGCCACGCGTTCGATCTGCGGCTCGGGCTGCTCCAAGAATGGCCGGGCGAGCGCTCGCTCGCCGCAGTCGTGCTCCACAACCGGTTCGGCATGACGGACGACGTCGCGTACCTGGACCAGGTCTGGAATCCCGCGACGCAACAGATCGCGGTGCGCACGCGGCTGGAGCGCAACCACGACCAGACCAACACCTGGGGCGCGCACGTCGAGTACGTGCGGCCGCTGGCGGCGTCGGGTTGGCGCATCGGCTGGCTCGCGACCGTGAACCGGATGTCGCACCCCAAGCTCCCGGAGTACGAGCTCGCGAACGTCCCGGCCATCCCGCGCGACCCGGGTCATTCCTCCGCCTACAACCTCGGTCTCGGGCTGTCGAAGACCCGCGGCCCCCTCACGTTCGGCATCGACGCGATTTACGAGCCGATCTGGAGTTACACCTGGGCCGACGCGGCCTCGCCCGTCCTCACGGCGACGGGGGATACGATCCCCGTGGGCGGCAAGACCGTGGAGAACCACTTCCGTTTTTCGGATGGACTGCTGCGCATGGGCGTCAGCCGCGACGTGGCGCTCGGACAGCTCGGCAAAGCGGCGGCGCTGCAGCTCGGCCTGATGGTCCGCTCGGTACACTACCACCTGACGCAGTCGGATAATGTCCAGGCCGTCGGACACGCGCTGCAGGAGGCGTGGCTCGAGTGGACCCCCACCTGGGGTGTGAGTCTCCGATTCCCGGATCTGGAGATCCGCTACCGCGGTCGCGTCACGCGGGGGACCGGTCGCCCGGGGGTGACGTCCCCGTCCGGCGCCTTCGGGGTCGTCGACCGCGCTCTCGCGCTGGCGGGCGGCAGCATCCTCGTCGCGCCGAGCGGGCCCATCAGCCTGCAGGAGGTCAGCACCACCACGCACCAAATCTCGATCTCGCTCCCGCTGCGGTGAGCCAGGAGGCACGATGATGACGCGCGTCATCCGCACGATTTGCCTCGGCCTGCTCGGGCTCGCGGCCGGCTGCGACGGAGTCACGCCTCCGGAGACGCTGCCGCCCCCGCTCGACGCCCAGCTCCGGCAATCCCTGCAACGCTGGGGCACCATCCCGATCGGTCCGATGCCCGCTCAGGATCCGGCGCTCGTCGATCTCGGCCGGGCGCTGATGTTCGACAAGATCCTGAGCGGCAACCGTGACATCGCCTGCGCGACGTGCCATCTCCCATCGCAACACGCCGCCGACGGTTTGTCGCTCGCGATCGGCACCGGCGGATCGGGCGGCGGTCCCGCGCGGACGCTCGGCCCGGGGCGCCAGTTCGTCCCGCGAAACGCGCCGTCCCTGCTGAACGGCGGGCTCGGCCTGTTCTACCTGTTCTGGGACGGCCAGGTGGCGCGCGCCGGCTTCGGCCCTCCCCCTCCGGGCCCGGGCGGGAGCGGATTCGTGACGCCGGCGGGCACGCTGCTCCCGGTGGTGCCCAACATCCTGGCCGCCCAGGCGATGTTCCCGGTGATCAACCGCCGCGAGATGCGTGGCGAGCGCGGTGACGTGGACGTGTTCGGAAATCCGAACGAGCTGGCGCAATACGACGACAGCCAGTTCGTGGAGATCTGGCAGGCGATCATGCGGCGGCTGCTGGCGCTCGACGCGTACAAGGCGAAGTTCGCCGCCGCGTTTCCGGGCACGGCGCCGGGCCAGCTCGGCTTCCAGCATGCCGCTGCCTCGATCGCTGCCTTCCAGATGCAGGCGTTCACCGAGACCAACTCGCCGTTCGATCGCTACCTGAACCGCGACGACGCAGCCCTGACGACAGCGCAGAAGCGCGGCGCATTGCTGTTCTTCGGCAAGGCGCAGTGCTCGAGCTGTCACAACGGGCCGTTCCTCGGGGGCGCGAGCTTCGCGAACGCCGGCGTGCCGCAGCTCGGGCCGGGGACGGGTGACGCGGCCCCGCTCGACCTGGGGCGCGGCGGCCTCAAGGACCAGTCGTTCTACAAGTTCGCGTTCCGGGTGACACCGCTGCGCAACGTCGAGCTGACGGCGCCGTACATGCACGACGGCGCGTTCCCGACGCTCGAGGCCGTGGTGCGCCACTACAACGACGTGACGCTGGCGCTGCGGACGTACGACGTCGCCCAGCTCGCGCCGGAGCTGCGCCCGCTGTACCACGGCGACGATGCCACGATCGGCGCCGTGCTCGAGACGCTCGACTTCCGGCTGCGGCGCTCGCTCGACCTCACCGACGCCGAGCAGCGCGACCTGGTGGAATTCCTCAAGTCCCTGACCGATCCCGCGGCGCGAGATCTGAGCTCGCTCACGCCGGCGGCGGTGCCGAGCGGGCTGCCGGTCGGGCCGTAGGACGCGGCCCGTCTAGGGAAACTCTGGACAAGTCGCGCGACGTCGGGGGTGGGGGCAAGCACGCTGACACGCGGGGGCGCACGGCAGGCACATACGCGCCGGTATCGCCTGTGCTTCGGAGCAGATGTGCCGCCCGAGCGCCCCCGCGTGTGACGCGTGCGACGCCCCCACCCCCGACGTCGCGTCACCTATGCAGTGCTTCCTAGCGGAGCGCGTGCCGCTCCACGCTCAAGAACGCGACGAGCGCCGCGATCTCCTCGGACTCGAGCCCGAGGTTGGGCATCCGGGCCGTGCCGTTCTGCGGCCCTACGCCCGGGTTCGCGAGGAATTCCTTCAGGTAGTCCGTCGGCAATGGGTGGTTGGTCAGTTCGGGGCCGACCGCGACCACGCCGCTGCCCGCCACCTCGCGATGGACATGACAAGTGACACACCCTTTGGCCACGAACAGCCGCCGGCCGCGCTCGGGCTCGGACGGCGACGGCGGCGCGGCGGCCCCGGGCGCGACGGCCGCCAGGGGGAGCAGCGTTACCTGGCGGTCCAGGAAGCCGCTGTGGATCGTGATCGTCCACTCTCCGGCGCGGGGGAGACTCAGGGTGGAAACGTACTGCCCGGTCTCTCGTCCCGGAGACGCCGTCGCTGTCGTGGTGACGTCGCCTGATCGGGCCTCGATGCTGGGCTTCAAGCCGCTGAGCCGCGTGACGCCGTGCTGGCGGACCGTGAACGTCAGCGTGACCGGCTGCCCGGCCACGACGTAGTCGGGGAGCTGCTCGACGGTGATAACGGCCCATCCGCCGATCGCGGCTGCGATCAGCGACGCCAGGAACAGGCAGCGCAACATGAGTCCTCCCTCGTGGGTTCGTGCTGCTTCGATGCCGCGAACCCGTCGAAGGTTTGCGTCACTCCTGACGGGTGAACATCGCCCGCCACGCCCGGTCGCGTGCCGTCCATGCAAAATGGTTCTGGTCCAGCATCGTCATGATCGAAGCCGGGCCGACCGGCTGGCCCGGGCCCGCCGGGGGAGCCGGGAGCATCGAGTTGAACGTGACGAGCGGCTCGGCCGCGTCGAGCGTCCCCGTCAGGAACTCCGGCGCGGCGCCGGCGCTGTACACCGCGGAGCTGAAGAACCGGTCGCTTCCCGGGTCGAACCCGAGTACGCCCTGTCCGGCGATGGTGCTGTGGTCGAGCTGTTCGCTCCATTCGAGGCGCAGATCGTCGAACAGCGCTTTCACGACGCGCGTCCCCGACGCGTCAGGGGCGCCGCCGTAGTTCCCGGCGAACCAGATCTCGAATCGCCAGGTCCCCACCAGTGTATGGAGGATGCCGCGAGCCGGCTCGAGGTGCGATGGCTCGGCGGACGCGGACGCTACCAGGTCGGTCGCCCGGCCGAGTCGCTCGTTACCCTGCGCGGCGAGCCGCAGCGGGGCGATCGCCGCGAGGGCGAGCGCGCTTAGCGCCAGGGCGACAGTTCGGTGGAGGCGGGGAGCATTGATTCTCATGGCCTGGCGGGTTTGCACGGGCTGTGCCACGGTGTGCGTGTCGGAAATCGCGCCGCCGCCGGGGTGTTCACGGGCGAGCGGCGTGCGTCTCGCCCGCTCTCTTGCAACCTGCACCGTCACGACCCAGCCAGCTTCCCCAGGTTATCCAGCATGATCTTGAGCTGATTCTGCACCCTGCGCTTTTCCAGGAAGCGCCCGCGCAGCCACCCGGCGAAGGACTGCGGCATCCACACGTCCCGAATCGTAACAGCCGTGGAGCCGGCGTTGGCGTCCAGGCGAAAGAAGGTCTTCCAGCCTTTGCGCTGGCCTCGCTCCACCCAACCAAACGTACTGGGTGGCATGAAATCGACGATCTCGAATTCGGTCTGGCGCGCGCCGAAACGCGCCGTGAACCGGGCGCCCTTCCGCAGCGGACCGGCGCTCTGAACACCGTCGCATCCCGGGAGCCACTGCGCGATGCGCCCCGGGTCGGTGAGCAACGCGAACACGCGATCGATTGGAGCGCGGATCGAATTGATGAGCGTGTGGCTGACAGGCCGCATTGTCCTTGATGATGCAGGCCCTGACCTGACTGCACAAGACGGCGCGCTGCACGACCTGCACGCGCGTAGCGTCGGTCACGGCCCTCCGGCGTGGCATGCTCTATGTAGACCGGCATGGAGCGCCCCGTGCAAGAATTGCCGGTGGCATGGGCCCGTCTTCGCGTGGACGTCAACTGCGGGCTGCGACGCGGGGGATGGTACCGCGTCGTCCAGGTGACCGGCGTCGAGGCCGTGCTCGAGGTCACGCCCGAGCCCGTGCCGGTGCCGCGGCGTCTGCTCGAAACCGTCTTCCGGCGTCCGTTTCGCTGGTCCATCGTGCCGCGTCCCCGCGACGCCCGCAACGTGCCGAAGGGCTGGGGCGACAGATATGCGGTGTGTCCCGTGTGCAGCGCGCGGGCGCCGATCAAGGGTCATCCCGCCGACCTGGGGTGCCCGCGGTGCCACGGGGTGTTCGGGATCGCCTGGGACGAGCAGTACCTGGCGCCCGGCGCCAACCCCTGAGCGCCGGCGGTCGCCGACACTCAGCCAACCAGCCGGTTCGTTCGTACTCCCTCGAGGCGCTCGACGTCCCGTCGCGCCTGAAGGCTTCCCTATCGAGAGAAGGCAGATGTGAATGCGACAACCCCGATGGTGCTTGCCGCAGCGACCCTGCTCGGTGGCGCAACCAGACTACCCGCGGCCGTCCAGCGGCCCGATCTCTCCGGTCACTGGACCTACAACCCCGCGCAAAGCGACAACCCACGCTCCATGATGCAACAGCGCGACAGCGCCGGCGGCGATCGTCCCGGCGGCGATCGCCCCGGTGGTTTCGGTGGCGGGCGGGGGGGCTTCGGAGGGGGGCGTGGCGGGTTTGGGCGCGGGGGCCGGGGAGGGCGCGGCACCGACATGACCGACGAGCAGCGCGAGCGGATGCGTCAGACGATGGACCTCGCGTTCCGACCGCCCGCCGCCCTCACGATCATGGCGTCAGACTCGGCGCTCACCTTCACGTCCGACACGGGCGCTGCCCTCGTGTTGTACGGCGATGGCCGCAAGCTCAAGCAGTCCGTGGAGGGAGGCGGAGACGTCGAGATCAAAGCTCACTGGCAGGGCAACGATTTCGTCGTGGAGCGCAAAGTCTCCGGCGGTGGCAAGGTGACCGAGGACTACCTTCGCTCGCAGGATGGCAAGCAGCTATACGTGATCGTCAGCGTCGACGGGGGTCGTGGTCGTACCAGCGATTTCCGGCGCGTGTACGACGCCGCGGCGAGCACGCCACAGCCGCAGTAGCTCAACAGGCTTCCGGCCCCCTTCGTATACCTCGTGGACTTCTCCCGAGCCCGCGCCGTGATGCCACGCCCGTCCTGCTGGCTGCTGGTCGCTCTCGCCGCGCTCGGCGCGCCGGCCGTCGCGGCTCAAGTCGGCACCACGACCGATATCATCACCGGTACTGTCACCGGCCCCGACAACCAACCGCTGCCCGGAGCGATCGTCCAGGCGACGTCTCTCGAAACCCAGGTGTCGCGTCAGCGCACCACGGACGCGCGCGGACGCTTCACCATCCTCTTCCCTGACGGTGGCGGCCAATACCAGCTCGTCGTGCGCTACCTGGGCTTGGCCCCGGCGCGGGTCGCGATCGCGCGTCAGGCAGATGAGGATCGCCTCGTGGCCAACGTGCAGCTGGAGGTGGCAGCCGTGGCGCTCGACGCGGTGACCGTCCGCGCGCGCGCCCCGCAGCGCGGTGTGGAGCGGCCGACGCCGGGCTCCACCGAGCGCAACTTCGCGCCCGAGGTCATCGCCCGCCTGCCGATCGACGCCTCCGACTTGAACACGCTTGCCACGCTCGCCCCCGGCGTCGTGGGGATCGGCGAGACCGATTCCACCAGCGCCGCGTTCTCGGTCGCCGGCCAGCGCTCGACCGCCAACAACGTCACGCTCGACGGCCTCTCGTTCGGCTCGGGGAACGTGCCGCAGGACGCGCTGCGCACGACCCGCGTCGTGACGAGCACGTACGACGTAGCGCGCGGCCAGTTCTCGGGAGGCCTCGTCGCGTCGACCACGCGTAGCGGCACCAATGTCCCACAGGGGTCGTTCACGTACGCGCTACGGGACCGCGACCTCGCCTGGGGCGGCGTGACGGAGTCGCCCTTCGACCAGGGGTACACCCAGAACCAGCTCGGCGGCGGCATGGGGGGACCGATCGTGCCCAACCGGCTGTTCGTGTTCGGGTCGTTGCAGGGACGCTGGCGCGGTCAAGCGCTGCCCACGCTCATGTCGGCCGATGCGCCGAGTCTCGAGCGGCTCGGGGTGAACCCCGACTCGGCGGCGCGGTTTCTCGCGCTGGCGGGGGCGACCGGCGTCCCCATGACGCTGCCCGCGCTGCCGGGCGACCGCGCCACGGACAACAGCGTCGCGCTGCTGCGGCTCGACTGGAACCTCTCGGACGAGCAGACGGTGATGGTGCGGTTGGACGGGCGCTGGAGCTCGCAGGACCCCACCCGCGTGAGCCCGCTCGCGCTCCCCGCGACCGGCGGCACCCGCGCGCAGCGCGCCGGCGGCGCGATGGCGTCGCTGTCGTCGCACTTCGGCGGCGGGTTCATCAATGAAGTTCGAGGCTACGTGTCCACCGATCGCTCGGACGCGAGCGGGTTTCTCGAGCTGCCCGAAGGCCGCGTGCAGGTGGGCTCCAACCTCTCGGGGAGCGCGCCGGGAGGAGGCCGCGGCATCGCGACCCTCGCGTTCGGAGGCAACCCCGGCTTCCCCCAACAGACCGAAGCGACGAGCGGGGAAGTGACAGAGGAGGTCTCCTGGCTGTCCGCCGCCGCAGGGCATCGGCTCAAGCTCGGCCTCTACCTGAAGGGAGCGCGCCAGCGCGCTATGCAGGCCGCGAACCAATACGGGACGTTCGTGTTTCAATCGCTCGGTGCCCTCGCCGCGGGGCAGCCGGCGCAGTTCACCCGCACGCTCGCCCCGCTCGAGCAAGCGGGGACGGCCT
>Ga0209472_1001927_pt1 | contig 11832 bp, 7 predicted proteins | sample GraSoiAngelo_130_FD_185887 | JGI IMG/M metagenome (GOLD analysis project Ga0209472, IMG submission 185887) | Grasslands soil microbial communities from the Angelo Coastal Reserve, California, USA - 14_0929_02_20cm (SPAdes) (version 2) | ecosystem: Environmental > Terrestrial > Soil > Grasslands ...
ACTCACCGTCGGTCTGGTCCTGTTCCTAGGACTGAGCTCGCGGCCGATCGCCGCAGCGCTCAGCCGGCGCGACCTGACCAGAAGCACGGCCGGACAACACGGTTCAACTGAATGATCTTCACGGAGCCACCTCTTTAACGAACGCATCCACGAGTATCTCGATCAGGTTGTCCATCCGCCCGTCGCTGCTCGGCCTAGCGATCTCGCTCCCTGAGCAAGGTCCGCTCTTCGCTTCGAGTCGAGCCGTCCTTCAGTTGCAGAAAATCTTCTCTCGGCCTCTGACACCACCATTAATCTTCGTGACGCCGTTTGCAATGCGCCCAGATCCGGACGCTTACGGGTCCGAACGGCCTATGTCGTGTTTATGAAGGCTTCACGAGCATTGCACATGCTGCTTGGCGTTCGCGGGTTGTGTGTACACGCTTGATCGGTCCGAGTTAGGCCAGCGTCACCTGGTCTAAACAGGGACGTCCGTGAAGAGAGTGCTCAGCGTATTTGGAACGCGACCAGAGGCGATCAAGATGGCGCCACTCGTTCACGCGTTAAGGGTGAACTCTGGTTACGAGCCACGCGTGTGTGTGACCGCACAGCACCGACAGATGCTCGATCAGGTGCTCAAGCTGTTCGACATCGTTCCCGATTTCGATCTCGACCTCATGCGCACGGGGCAGAGCCTCAGCAGCGTAACCTGTGCTGCGCTTCAGGGGCTTGACACTGTCCTCAATACGTTCGCTCCCGACGTAATCCTCGTGCATGGCGACACGACGACGACCCTCGCAGCGAGCATTGCCGCGTTCTACCGGCGCATCCCGATTGGCCACGTCGAAGCGGGGCTGCGCACCGGCAACCTGCGGTCCCCGTGGCCGGAGGAGATGAACCGCCGAATGACCGATGCGATCGCCGACCTGCACTTCGCGCCGACGGAGCAGGCGCGCGCTAACCTGTTGCGCGAAGGCGCCGATCCTGCGCGCGTTGTCCTTACGGGCAACACAGTAATCGACGCCTTGTTGCAAGTAGTCAAGCAGCTGCGTTCCGATGAGACCCTGCGCCACCGCGTTTCGGCACGCTTTCCATTCCTCGACGACGACCGGCGAATGATTCTCGTCACCGGACATCGACGCGAGAACTTCGGCGAGAAGTTCGCAAGTTTCTGCAGGGCATTGCGGCGCATAGCAACTCAACGGCCCGATATCCGGATCGTATACGCGGTGCACTTCAATCCAAACGTACAGCAGCCTGTACGCTCGATCCTGAACAACCTCGCCAACGTCAGTTTGATCGAGCCGCAGGAGTACCTGCCGTTCGTCTATTTAATGATGCGCGCATACCTGATCATCACGGATTCCGGGGGTATTCAGGAGGAGGCCCCTGCGCTCGGGAAGCCGGTACTCGTTGTACGCGACACGACCGAACGGCCGGAGGCGATCGAGGCGGGTACTGCCCGTCTCGTCGGCACGGGTACTGAGGCTATCCTCGCGGCCGTGATGCAGCTCCTGGACGACGACGGTGAATACGAGCGCATGGCGCACGCCCACAGTCCCTACGGGGATGGCCGCGCGACTGAACGGATTGTAGCCGCACTCGCGCGCCGGTTCCTCGAGCTGCCGCAGCGGCGTCTTCCGATTTCCGGTCCCGCCGCCCCGATCGCCTCATTCGCTGACTTCGTCGACAGGATCGCCACATGAGCGATGCCATCGCTTACTTGTTGGTGGCATGCGAGCTACTGACCGCGGTGGTCGGCGTGGTGTTCCTGATCAGCGGAATTGACGATCTCTTCATTGACATCTGTTATCTGGCGCGGGTCCTCTACAAGCGCTTGTTTGTAGCCCCGCGGTATCCGGCGCTGCGCGAACAGGCGTTACGGGCCCGACCAGAGCAACCGATCGCCGTGATGATTCCGGCCTGGCAGGAGTCGAGTGTCATCCGTCAGATGCTTCTAAACACCCGTAGCAGGCTCGACTACACGAACTACGTGATTTTCGTGGGCACCTATCCGAACGACCCGGCGACGGCACATGAAGTGGATGGGCTCGAGGAGGTCGGAGCGCGCGTCATTCGCGTGACGGTGCCGCACCCTGGACCGACCAACAAAGCCGATTGCCTGAACTGGATTTATCACGCCATCCGGCGTTATGAGGCCGTAGAAGGCATCGCGTTCCAGATCTTCGTGATGCAGGACTGCGAGGATGTGATCCACCCGCTGTGCTACCGGCTCTTTAATTACCTGATCCCGCGCAAGGACATGGTGCAGCTGCCGGTGCTGTCGCTGGAGCGTCGGTGGCGCGAGTTCACGGGCGGCCACTACCTCGACGAATTTGCGCAGCTGCACTACAAGGACCTCGTGGTTCGCGAGCTGCTCGATCGCAGCCTGCCGGCTGCCGGAGTTGGCGTCGCCTTCAGCCGCCGTGCGCTCGCGGCAGTCGCTGCCGCCAACCGCGGCGAGATCTTCAGTACCAAGTCGCTCACGGAGGACTACGACTTTGGTTTCCGCCTGAAGCGCCTCGGTATGCGCCAGATCTTCGTCAAATTCGAAGTTGTGCGCGACCTCGTTGTCCGAGGTGACGCAGAGTCCAGCAGCCGGCGCACGCGTCGTGTTCGTGAACTCGTCGGTGTCCGCGAGTACTTCCCTGCGACGCTCCGAAGTGCGATTCGGCAAAAGTCGCGCTGGGTCATAGGTATCGCCATGCAGGGCTGGTCCCACCTGGGCTGGTCGTCCGACTGGCGTACCAACTACATGCTGTACCGCGATCGCAAACCACTGATCACGAATCTGGCGACAGTCGGGGGTTACGGCGTCGTGTCCGTCGTTCTAAGTGTATGGGTTATGCAGTGGTTATGGCCGGACGCCTATAGATTCCCGCCGATCGTGCAGCGCGGATCGACGCTGTGGTACATGCTGATGATCAATTTTGCATTACTCGTGTTGCGAGTGTTGCAACGAGGGTACTGCGTCTGGCGCCTCCACGGCTATCGACAGGCTGCGCTCTCAATACCGCGCATGGCGTGGGCTAACTTTGTGAACTTTGCGGCGACGGTGCGGGCAGTGCGCCTGTATCTACGCTATCTGCACACGGGCCGAGCAATTGCGTGGGACAAGACTGACCACATCTATCCGGCGCTCGAGTCAATTCCCTTCCGGCGCCCGCGAGGGGAGGCGCACGCCAACGGACAGACTGCACCAGCGTGAACACTATCACTGCTGCGACGGAGCTACTCTCATGAAAGACATCGAATCCAAGCGGCGACGCAAGCTACTTCTTCTTGGCGGCGCGCTGGCCGCCCAGGCGTGCCTTCCGATGCGTGTTACACGCGCCCTCACGCTGCCGCCGCTGCCGCCGCTGCCGCCGCTGCCGCCACTACCGCCACTACCGCCAGTGCCGCCAGTGCCGATACTGCCGCCACTCCTGGACTTGCTCAAGCGCTTCACGGCGTCGATCGTCCCCGTTCCGAACAACCCCTATTTCGTGCCGCAGGGTGGCCCTGTTGCCGTGCCGCCACCGGCCGGCGCACCGTTCAGCGGCACCGGGTTGCCCGGGTCAGCCTCGCAAAGCTCGACGCTCGTGTTGTACGACACGACGGGGCCGTGGGGCTGGCTGGGCGAGATCTACGCGACAATGGCGGGGAACCTTGCCAGCCACTTCGGCGCCTGGGTGGCCATGCCAGTCGTGTCGTACACGGCGGGCACTCTCCAACAGTACTCGGCCTGTATCTACATCGGCTCAACTTACGGCGAGCCGTTACCCGCGGCATTCCTGACGGACGTCTACGCGGCAACGACCAACGTCATTTGGATCTACGACAACATCTGGCAGCTGACCGCGAGCCAGCCGCAATTTGCGGCCCGGTATGGCTTTATGCCGTGGGTCTTCGATACCTCACCGGTCGCTACGGTGACCTACAAATCCCAGAGTGTGAGACGCTACAGCGCCAATGCGGCCGGCATCATGAGCTACTCCAGCATCGGTGCCCCCGCGACGGTGCTTGCCGAGTGCGTGCGCGCGGACAGCACGACGTTTCCGTGGGCAGTGCGCTCGGGAAATTTCACCTACATTGGTGAGATCCCGTTCGCATATATGACCGAGGGCGACCGCTACCTGATCCTCTGCGACCTTCTCTTCGACGCGCTTGCCCCCACGACCGCAACCCAACACCGCGCGCTCGTGCGCCTCGAGGATCTCCATCCGCTGTCGGACCCCACGGCCTTGCTGCAGGCCGCGGAGTGGCTATTCAGCAACGGGATACCGTTCGGTTTCCACATAACGGCCCGCTATCTCGACCCCAACGGCTATTACAACGACGGAGTCCCGCAGGATGTTCCGCTACATACACAGCCCCTTATGATCGCCGCTATCCGTACGATGCAACTGTTGGGCGGCGTGATGATGCATCACGGCTATACCCATCAGTACTCGAACATAGCGAACCCGTACACCGCTGTGACAGGCGATGACTGTGAGTTCTACCGCATCACCGCCAGCAACGGCGTACTGACATACGTGGGGCCGCTGCCGGAAGACACCGACTCCAGCTGGGCTCAGGGGCGATTCGACTCTTATGCGGCTGAGCTGAGTGCCTCGACCTTTACGATGCCGCAGATCTCGACGTTTCCAGCTTACTCCGCATCGGTACCCGACTACCAGGCTGCAGCACAAACCTTCGCAGCACGGGCGGAGCGAACGCTTTACTTTCCGGGAGTTCTGACGAACCAGACCATCGATTACACGCGCCCCGCAGGCCAGTACGTCCCGTATAGCGTTCAGGACGCCTACGGATCCAAGGTGTTGCCCGACACGCTGGGCGGCATCGATCCGGACGTGTTCTTCAACATTCCGCCGCGCCTGCCTGCGGATATCATCGCCGATGCGCAGCGCACGCTCGTAGTTCGAGATGGCGTAGCGAGCTTCTTCTACAACCCAGAGGATCCGCTGAGCTATCTCCAGCAAACCGTCCAAGGCCTGCTCGATCTCGGCTATCAATTCGTGAGTCCCCTTGACGTGTGAGTCGAGCAATGTTGACTGGGGAGAAAGATCGTCGGCGGGCGATTGGGGGGGCTCGACCGCGATTGCTGGGCAGTAATCGGGACGGCGCGCGGTTCTTGCAATCAGGCCTGCTCGGCGGTGCGGCTGTGGCGCTTGTGATGGCGGCGCCGGTACCGGCTGCGGAGGTGTCGGCGCCGTGCCCAACAGCCGCCCCGGTAGCACGCAGCGCCGCTGGAGAAGAGAGTTGGTTACAGCGGCAAATTGTACGCTTCCGGGGCTATCCGCACCTGGATCGCGCCTATCGCCTCATGAAACAGGGCAAGGCACAGGACGCAACGGACGAGCTTGCCAGCTACTTGCGCCGGGATCCATACGATGTAGCTGCTCGGCAAACTTACCTTATCCTGCTATACGAACAGGGTAGGTACGCGGAGACGGCGTGCGAAGCGACCTCGCTGTTGAAGGATGAGTCGTCGTGGAGCGAATCGGTATTGGTGTATCGGGCGCTGGCCGAACAGCGTCTCGGAGAGACCGCTCGGGCGCTCATGGACTTTCGCGATGCCGCGGCAAACGTGTCGGCCCCACGCGCGGAACGAGTGTTTGCGGCCAACTCTGAGATTGAGCTACTGATCCGTAACGGCAACTTCGCGGAGGCGCAAAAGGCGCTGCAGGGGATTGCGCGCGAAGCGGATGACTTCGCGTTCTATTACCGGAAGGGCATAGTGGCCGACGCGCTCGGGCACGACGTCGATGCGCAGAGCGCCTATCAGGCTGCGATCAACAAGGCGATCAAGGACTCGGACCGTGCGACAGCATTGGCCGCGGCGGGACAGGCGGCAATGCGCCGGAGTCGCTGGACCGAGGCTGGTGGCCTGCTGCGTGCCGCGCACGAAATCGAACCCCACAACATCGACTTGATACGCGCACTCGTCGCAGTTGACCGCAACCTGGGTAAATACGATGAAGCCGAGAAGTTGATCCGTGCGGTACTGGCGGTCGCGCCCTCAATGCGTGACCGCGAGGTGCTCGCTGAGCTGTCGGTCAGCCGAAAGGAGTGGGTGCGCGCTGCCGAGCAGTATACCGCACTGCTTGAGGAACCCGGTGGAGTTGAGGACCGCTACCGACTGACAATGACGCTCGCACAGATCTACCAGCAGCTGGGACGCCACCTCGACGCGGAAGCGACGCTGCGCAAAGCAGTCAGTATCAAGATGACGCCCGAAGGATTGGGAACGCTCGCTACACAACTTGACATGGACGGCAGGACATCAGAGGCGGCGCAGATCCTCGAGACCAGCGTTGCGTTGAAACCTAGCGCGCAGGTCCATGCGCAGCTGTCCGTCCTCTATGAGAAGCTCGGAAAGCGCGCGGCGGCGATCACGCACCTAAAGGATGCGCTGCGCATGGCGGATACCCCCACGCTGCACGAGCGCCTCGGCTACCTGTATGCCGGGAACGGGTCCTACGCCTCCGCGGCCCGGGAGTTCGAACAAGCGACGCCGCGGCGGCGCCCCGGACTGTGGCACATACATATCGCCGAACTGTACGCCAAAGGCGGTGACCGGAGCAGCGAACTCGCGCACCTCGACCTTGCCGCCGCTGAGCCGCTGGAGCCCGCATCGCGCCGATACGTTGAACGGCAGCGCGGCTTCCTATATTCGCAACTCGGTAATACCGAGCAGAGCATTGCGGCATGGCGCGCCGCTGTCGCTGCGGGCCTCGATGACAGCGCGATCCACCAGGATCTCGGGTTCGCTCTGTTGCAACTGCAGCGTTGGGACGCAGCACGTGCGGAGTTTCTGCGATCCAATGAGCGTGAGCGGTCGCCGCGTACGCTCTACTACATCGCGCAGTGCTACAGGAAGCTAGGGCAGCCAGATATCGCCATCAACTACCTCAAGTTGGCTGAACGCGACGCGCAGCGCCTCGATCCAAGCACGCGCACAGCACTCTATGATGAGCTCGGTTTCGGCTACAGCGCCGATGGCAAAGAGCTGGAAGCCGCGGCGGCTTGGCGCAACTCGCTCGGCGTTCGTTACGACGCGCCGATCGCGCTCAAGCTCGCGCTTGCCGAACGCCGCCTAGGGCACACCGATGAAGCCGAAACAACGGCGCGTGCGATCCCATACGCGGAGCTCACCGTGCCGCAGCGTATCATGCGTGCGGAATTGATCGCTGAAATGCTGGAGGGCAAGCGGCAGTTCAGCGGTGCACGCGCCGCGCTCATGGACGCCGACGAGCTGCAGCCTACCGCGGAGCACGCGCACCGGCTGGGACTCCTCTCGCAGCGTGCGGGAAATGATAGCCAGGCCGTTGACGACTACGAAAAGGCCGTCGCCCGTGAGCCGGACAACCTGCTCTACGCGGAGTCGCTCGCGTACGCATACCGGCGAGCTGGCCGGACCAGAGACGCCGAGAAACTGCTTCGACGTATTGTCGCCCGGTATCCTGACCGGGCCGCGGCGTACCGCGAGCTCGCCTACACGCAACTCTCCCTCGGGCGTCAGAATGACGCGGCGACGACGCTGCGTCAGGGAATCGACGCACAGCTTGCGACGACACCGCCGTCAGAGGGCGAGCGCGCTTCCGAGGCGCTCCCTGCGATGCGCGCAGAGTACCAGACGCTCGCCCGACGTTTTGTCACGACCGTATACGAGTCCTATCGACCGAACGGCGGCCCGGCGGTAGGAGGTACCCTCAATGGTGGTGTCATTCCGTCTGCGGGCGGTGCCGAGTTGTCGTACTTCCCTGCGGGCGCGTTCAGCCGCAGCGACGCCGCATTGCAGTTCGGCGCGCGACTACTCTGGACAAATTCGGCGAGCGGACTGGCCATCGACCACCGGTCGCTGCAAGCGGGCCTCAGTGTGCGCTACAAGCCGCTAGCGCAAACTAACTTCTTCGTTGGAGCTGAGCGGCTGGTCAAAATCGGGGCGGATACCGGGAGCGACTGGTTGCTCCGTGGCAGTTTCGGTTTGGGAAACGAAGTCGAGCGGCAGGCCGACAGGACGCACTGGAACTACTGGCAATTCTACGCCGACGCGGGCTATTTCGTCAGCTCGCGGACGGAAGCAACGTACCTGGAGTTTCGCCGCGGGGTCACGCTCCCCGCTACCGCGAATCTCCTGATCACGCCCCACGTGGTTCTCGCCTACCGTCAGCAGAGCCCGGACCCTACCCGGACCTCGATCTCCGAGGGTGGCCCGGGTGTGTCGTTCAAGTACCTATCTCGCGGCAGCCGCTACGAGCCCCATGGCCCGACTTTCGATGCCCTGTTGCAATACCGCGAGCGACTCAGTGGGCGGGGGCATGGCGAGTGGGTACTGACCTGCGTCGCACGGTTCTGAGTCGGACAGCGGCGGCCCCTCAGGCGGTCGACATCAGCGACTGCAGCACCGCCCAGTCGGGCGTGCCATTCGGGACCATTGTCTGGCGGAAGTGCCAGTAGCGGTTATCGCGCAAGCATCGCCACCAGCATTTTGAAGCCGGAAGGATTCAATGAGCTTTGGAATGTTCCAGGCAGTTGGGAAGCGTGGAAAAAAGCGAAGCTGCCAGTAGAAGGAGCCGCCGATGTATCGCGGTATTGAAGGCACCCGGTAGCCGTAGAATCGCCGGATCAGCGCTGCGCGCGTGGCGTTGTCGCTGGGGATCTGGCCGCCCCACCCACATTCGCCGAACCCGAGGCTAGCACTGCTAAACCGCGCGGCCAGCGCAGAGAACATCGTGTCGAGCTCGCTCTGCGTCAGCTGATGACCGGCGTTCTGGTCTTCGTAGTAGCTGACCAGCACGTAGTCGAGTCCCGAGCGCATCCGATGCCCTGGTGGAATGTTCTGGTCTACCCAGGAGATCATCTCGTAGCCGGGCGTAGACGGGTTCTCGTAGTAAAGCGTAAGCGCCGTCAGCTTGCCGGCTGCCTTGGCCGCGTCGTACATAGTCTCGACCTTGGTGATGACATCCTGACCGAGCCAGTTGCCGTTGACTTCGTTGCCTATTTCCCAGATCCGGACGTATGGGCCGAGAGCGGAAATATACTCGCCAATGCGCGCGCCGATCGCAGCCGTCGTGAGCTGGCTCATCGCGCTTGAATCCACCGGCAGTCCCATCACGTCGGCTTTGGCCGACAATGCCTGCACGGACGAGAGATAGTCGGTAGCGGCTGGTGACCCGCCTACCGGCGGGTCAAACACCGCTCGTATGGTCACGCGTTTCGAAAATGCCGCAACCGCACTCACCTGCGACGCAGTTTGAACAGTCGAGTCGTCGGTCGTGACTCCCCAGAGCCACGAAGTGGAAGGCGGCGGCGCCGTGACGGTCACCTGGGCCGAGCCGGAGCGAGTCGGGTCGGCCACCGACACCGCCGTGACCGTCACCTTCGCCGGAGATGGCACGGTTGCGGGCGCCGTGTAGACACCGGTAGTCGAGATCGTACCGACGCTCGTGTTTCCACCGGTGATGCCGTTGACCTGCCAGGTCACCGCCTTATTGGTAGTGTTGGTAACAGTCGCGGTGAAAATCTGCGTGCCGTTCGTCTGGACGCTGGCCGCTGCGGGTGCTACCGACACGGTGACCGGCATCGGCGCCGTGGCCGTGATGGTCACCTGGGCCGAGCCGGAGCGAGTCGGGTCGGCCACCGACACCGCCGTGACCGTCACCTTCGCCGGAGATGGCACGGTTGCGGGCGCCGTGTAGACACCGGTAGTCGAGATCGTACCGACGCTCGTGTTTCCACCGGTGATGCCGTTGACCTGCCAGGTCACCGCCTTATTGGTAGTGTTGGTAACAGTCGCGGTGAAAGTCTGCCTGCCGCTCGTCTGAACGCTAGCTGCAGCAGGTGTCACCGACACATCGATCGGAGCTGGAGGCGGAGGAGGAGGAGGAGATGGCGGTTGTGGTGCAGTGGCGCCCGACCCGCCGCCCCCGCATCCAACGAGGTGTAGCAGTCCGGCGACAAGTCCCGCGATCACGCGGCGCCTCTCGGAAGTCCCCTCAGGTTCCGTCATCTGACCATTACCCCCCAATCTCCGCACTCCCTCAGCCGCTTGACTTGATCTCCGACGATTCGCCCGGGATGCGGGATGCAGAGGATCGTATGGATTGAAGCGGGCACTGTCCAAGTGTCGCAGCTCTCGCACACGCGCCGCGTTCCAGCTTTAGGTTTTACACCCACTGTGTTGTGAACCCCACCCCACGGCGGGATACTTCTTCTCCTCAGCGGGCTCTCAATTGGCATTGGGCGCATCATGCGCGAGGCTCCGACTTGCAATCGACGCCATCTGTTGGCGGTGGGACTCGCCGCCGCTCCCTTCATTGTCAGGCCTTGCGGTCTCGCACTGGCATCAGCAGAGCGCAGGCCGATGCTTTCGGGCACGTTTCTGCAGCTATTGACGGAGCATCACACTTGGCGAGAGGAGCAGTGGGTGCGCCTTTTTGACGCCTTCCGGCGACTGAGCTTGTCGCAAGTAATCCTCCAATGGGTGATGAGTGATAGCCAGCCTTTCTTCGCTTCGGGCCCTGCCGGCAGTGTGAGATCTCCCCTCCAGATGATTTTGGAACTGGGGGAGACGACCAACATTGAAGTTATCATCGGCCTCGTGCACGACTCCGACTACTGGCTGCGCATCACTCAGCCAAGCGCTGCGGTGGCCAGATACCTTGCGAATCGCGAATCACGGATCGTTCAGCTCGTGACGGAGATTGCGCCGCTTTCGCGCAACTACCGGAGCTTCGCTGGATGGTTCATGAACGAGGAGATAGACGACATCAATTGGCACGAGCCGACAGCCACCTCCGTTTTGCACTCTTACCTGCAGCGAGTGAGTGACTATCTTCGTCTGGCGCTCCCGGGAGCCCCCGTCGCGATCTCGGGCTTCTCCAACGCCCACGGCACACCGGCGCAGCTGGAAGTCTTCTGGCGAGAGTTGCTGAGCGCTGCACCGGCGATCGGCACGGTCTTGTTCCAAGATGGCATCGGCGCGCGGAAGCTGACGTTGGAGAACCTGCCTCGATATCTCCACGCCGTCCGTGCCGCCACCGATGCGACCGGACGCCGGCTGTGGTCTGTGGTCGAGCTGTTCGAGCAGACCGGGGGCGCGCCGCTCGATTCGGGCGAGTTCCGTGCAAGCGCTGCACCGTTTCCCCGAGTAGCCGCCCAGCTGCAAGTCGAAGCCGCGTGCGCGTCGGCGCTCATCGCGTTCAGCGCCGCCGACTATCTGTTGACGCCGACGCGGCGCGCAGCCGACCTGCTCTCAAGCTATCTGGAATACACTCACAATTGGGGCAACCCCTCGTAGTCCGCATTAATTCGATCGGCGCCGCCCAACCGCTCAACCGCCGACGTTCCTTGCGCTCGAGGTCGGCCCCGAGTTTCGCTGAATAATCCGCGAAACTCGAGACCACACGCCTCGGCCGTTGCTGCATCATTCCCGCGTGTCCAATCGTCGCTGTATGCAAGCTCCGCCGGCCAGGCTCTCGACGCGGACCTACGCCAGGCTGACAATGAGGTCGCGGACGGGGGTGAAACTCGGAACGCCGTGCAAATTTAAGAACTGACTGTTTATTTCACAGTCGCTGTCGGCTCGGGTCGCCTATGATGTGCTTTCGGGCACATAGGTTACAGAGTATTCCGATCACATCGCTGACACTTTTGGGCTTTTGCGGGAGACGCAGATGCCCTGGCAGGAGTGTCGGAAGATGGACGAGAGGCTGCGTTTTGTCGCCCGCTTGCTCGACGGGGAGAAGATGGCGGCGCTGTGCCGCGAGTTCGATATCTCTCGCCAGACGGGCCACAAGTTTTATAAGCGATACAAGGATCTGGGCCTTCAGGGCCTGACCGATCGCTCTCGGCGACCCTACCGCC
>Ga0209472_1001929_pt1 | contig 11830 bp, 10 predicted proteins | sample GraSoiAngelo_130_FD_185887 | JGI IMG/M metagenome (GOLD analysis project Ga0209472, IMG submission 185887) | Grasslands soil microbial communities from the Angelo Coastal Reserve, California, USA - 14_0929_02_20cm (SPAdes) (version 2) | ecosystem: Environmental > Terrestrial > Soil > Grasslands ...
GGTTCGTCGAGGACCGGCTCGCGACCCTCAGGGACGTGACGGCGGAGCCCGCGCTCGCCGGCGCGAGCCTGTTCCTCGCCGCGTGGGGCTACAACACGCCCAAGGACCGTGAGGCGGCGGGGCGCGACGGCCGCATCGTGCTGCTCGCGCTCGACCGGTTCGCCGCCGACTTCCCGGCCTGGCTCGAGGCGTGACCCGAGTCGCGCCGGGCCGAGGGGCCCGTGCGGCAGGGGTCGCAGGGAACCCGTTCCCGGCTCGCGGCGACGGACCCCGCGTGCCCGGATGGAGCCCAGCCGCAACGGAGCAGCGGACGCGTGCCGCGTGGTCCCGAGATCCCTGCCGCGCGGGCCCCCTCGGCCCGGCGTCGCGGGACGGGCGCTCCACCTATCTGCCGAGCGTCATCTCCGCGACGATCAGCCGGTAGTCGGACCGCGCCTTGAAGTGGAGGCGCCTCGCCACGCCGTAGACCACGACCTCCTGGAAGAGCTCGAACCACGGCTTCTCGTCGTGGACGATCTGCGTCGCCTCCGCGTAGAGCTGGCGGCGCTTCGCCGGATCGAGGGTGTAGCGCCCCTGCTCCATCAGCTCGTGGAAGCGCTGGCCCGGCTGGTTCCCCGCCCAGTACTTGCCGCCGAAGCCGTTCGGGTGGAAGAGGCGCCAGAGCGAGCCGTCGGCGTCGAGGAGCGTGGACTGCGGATTGATCAGCATGAGCCCGTGCGGCGGCAGGGTGCGCTCGTTGTTCATGCGCTGGCGCGCGCCCATCTCCATCATCTCGAGCTTCGCGCGGATGCCTACCTTCGCCCACATGTCGGCCATCGTCTCGAGCAGGAACTTGTCGTTCACCATCGTGCCGCTGCCGGCGTAGAGGGTCACGTCGATGCCGCCGGCGCGCCCGGCCTCGGCGAGGAGCCGCTTCGCCAGCGCGGGGTCGAACGGGTACGGCTTGAGCGCCGGGTTGTAGCCGAAGTCGGTGTCGGCCAGCCCGCCGCTGAAGGGCTTCCCCATCCCGGCATAGAGATTCTTGATGATCGCGTTGACGTCGAGCCCGTAGTGGAGCGCCTGGCGCACGCGCTTGTCGGAGAGCGGCGGCTGGGTCGTGTTGATCCAGAACGTGACGGTCCGGGTCGCCGGCGCGCTCAGGATCTTCGTGACCCGGCCGTCGGCGAGAGCCGCCATCCGGTCGGGCGGCACGTTGGTGATGATGTCGGCCTCGCCCTTCTCGAGCGCGACGATCCGAGGAAAGTCGTCGGGGATCGGCTTCCAGACGACGCGCTCGATCGCCGGGGGCTTGCCCTCCCAGCCCCACCAGTCGCGGTTCGCCTCCATCACGAGCCGCTCGTCCTTCACCCACTCGACGAGGCGATAGGCGCCGGTCCCGACGGGCCGACGCGCGAGCTCCTTGACGCCGTCGTCGGTCGTGAGACGCGCGGGCAGGATCTGCGCGCCCATCTGGGCGACCCGCACCCGCAGGAGCGGGTCGGGCCTCTTCGTGACGATGCGGATGGCCGTCGGGCTCACGACCTGGACCGCCTCGAACGTGGCGAACCCCGGCTGCACGACGGTCTTGCCCGGCAGCATGTTGCGCTCGAGCGTGGCCTTGACGTCCTCGGCCGTGAGGGGCGCGCCGTCGTGGAACCGGACGCCCTGGCGCAGCGTGAACTCCCACGTGGTGTCGTTCACGTTCTTCCACGAGGTCGCGAGCCCCTCCTTCAGCCTGAGCCCCTGATCCCAGCGCGTGAGCGTGTCGTAGAGGTTCACGAAGTAGTTGACCGTCAGGACCTGCGTGCTCCGCCCGGGGTCCATCGTCGTGGCCTCCGCGGGGAGCGCGATGGTGATCTGCGTCGGCTGGGCCTCGGCGGCCGCGGTCAGCGCGGCCAGCGCGAGCGCGACGAGCGGGACGACGAGCGTCATCGACGTTCCTCCCCGCGGGAGTATAACGCGCGGCCGTGGTAGCGTAGCGCCCATGTGCGCCGTGTCGCGCTACACCGTGGCTCTCGCACTCGGGGGGTGGCTCATGGGAAGCGCCGCGCAGGCGGCCGAGAAGACCGTCGTCGTCCTGGGGACCGCGACGCCCGGCGGGGGCTTCCCCGTCTACGGCGCCGCCGTCGCCGACACCGTCAACGAGGTCGACCCGACGCTCGCGCTCACGCCGCAGAACACGAAGGGGAGCACCGAGAACGTGCCGCTCCTCGAGGCGGGCCGGCTCGACGTGGCGCTCGTCCAGGGTGAGGTCGTCCACGAGGCGCTCGGCGGCATCGGTCGCCCGCCCGCGAAGCTCAAGCTCCTCGCCGCGATGTACTCGACGCCCGGGATGTTCGTCGTGAGGGCCGACAGCCCCTATCGCGCGATCGCCGACCTCCGCGGCAAGCCCGTCGCCTTCGGCGCGCGGGGCTCGGGCCTCGTGATCCTCGCGCGCTACGTCCTCGACGGCCTGGGGCTCGACCAGGAGCGCGACTTCCAGGCCGTGTACCTCGACCGCGCGGGTGACGGGCCGGCGATGGTGCTGGACGGGCGCGTCGCCGCGCTCTGGGGCGGCGGCCTCGGCTGGCCGGGCTTCACCGCGGTGGCCGGCGGTCCCGGGGGCGCGCGCTTCCTCGCGCCGCAGGCCGACGAGCGTGCGCGCATCCTCGCCAAGCACGCGTTCCTGAAGCCGCTGACGGTGCCCGGCGGGGCCTACGCGGGCCTCGACGCGCCGCTCGCGTCCGTCGGCTCGTGGAGCTTCATCCTGACGCGCGCGGATCTCCCCGACGACGTGGCGTACCGGCTGGCGCGGGCGCTCCACCGGGGCGAGGCGCAGCTCGGGCAGCGCCTGCCCCAGGCGCGCGAGACGACGGCGGCGAACACGCTGGCCGCCGCGCCGCGCCGCGAGCAGATTCATCCGGGCGTGCTGCGCTACCTGCGCGAGGTCGGCGTCGACCGGTGACGCGACGCCCGGTCGGCCCTACAGGCGTGGCGCGATGACCTGCGCGGCCTCAGCGGACGTGCGCACCGGCACGATCTCGAACTCGGCGAGATCCTTCCAGGCGCCCGTCCAGGCGGTGAACAGCGATGGATCCTCGGTGCGCATCAGCTGATAGCAGGTCGCGAACTCCAGATCGACCCAGCTCGACACGTACTCGAGACCGTCAGGCGCCATCCGACCTTTGTCGCGGAACCGCCGGTACACCTCGGGCGCCGCCCCGGCCTTGAACCGCTCGATCACCATGTAGAGCATCTGCGTCTCCTCTGCGCCGCGATGCCGGGAGCATAGGTGGGGGACACGGCATCCGCAATCCACATAAAATTTTCTTGGCGCGCGCGGAGGCCGCGGTCACACTGGGAGGCGTGGAGCTGCTCCTGCGGGAAGAGGTCGCCCTCCTGCTGGCGACGAGCATCGCCTGTGGCCTCCTCGTCCTCGGCACCCTCGAGCTCATCTGGCCCACGCGCCAGCGCGGCCCGCGACCGTCCCGCCACGACGCGCCTCCGGGCGGCGGCCCGGCCGCGCCGGGCGGACGGCGCCACGAGCCGCGCGGACCGGACCAGGACCCCCCGGAGGATCGCGCCACGGTCGCGCTGCGGGTCGGCCGAGCGCTCCTCGAGCGAGCGCTCCAGGACCCGGACCCGACGTCGGATTGGCGGGCCAGGATGCTCTGCCGGGCGATCGCCTGTCTCGAGCGCGGGCGGGAGGCAGCACCCGACGACGCCCGGCTCAGGGAGAGCCTCGCCTCCGCTCGGGAAGCCCTGGCGCAGACCGACCAACGCCTCGCGTTCCGATGGCTCGCCGCCGTCATGCCCCAGCGCGCGCCGATGCTCGCTCCGGCGGCGCCGGGGCCCGAGTAGCGGCGGGCCGGCGCCTCAGCCCCGGAGGCGTCTGACGTCGCGCAACGCCGCCACCGCCGCCAGCCAGGCGACGAAGGCGGCCACCCACCACATCGGGCGATAACCGAATCGCTCGGCGAAGAGCCCCAGCAGGACCGCGCCGGCGAAAATCCCGAGCTCGAGCGCGGTGTAGAACGTTCCCATCGCTCGCCCCCGCTCCTCGAGCGGCACGCGGTCGGTCGTCATCGCCATCAGCGCAGGGGCGCCGGCGCCGAACCCGATGCCGTAGAGCAGCGCGGCGGCGCCAAGCCAGATCGGCGACCGCCCCGCGGCGAGGAGGGCGAGCGCGAGCCCCGCCGCCACGAGCGCCGGCAGGACGACGACGCGGCGACCCCAGCGGTCCGCCAGCCGACCGGCGCCGGGGCGAACGGCGACGCCCGCCAGCGCGAACAGCGTGTAGAAGAGCCCCGGATTGCCGAGCTGCTCGCGCTCCGCGAAGAGCGGCAGGAAGGACGCGATCCCGCCGTACCCGAAGAAGAAAGCGAGATAGAGCGCCGACGGGTAGAAGGCCGCGACGCTCAGCATCCCCGAGGGCCGCGCGGCGTGGGCGCTCGGCGGGCGGGTCTCGGGCAGAGTGGCCGCGACCGCGACCGACCCCGCCGCCAGCGACGCCGCCACCAGGAACGTCGCCGTCGAGCCGAGGCGCTGATAGAGCTCGATCCCGGCGTACGGTCCGAGCATGATCCCGAACGTGGACGCAAGGCCGAACACGCCGAGCGCCTCGCCGCGTCGCGCGATCGGCGCCAGATCGGCGGCGGCGACGCTCGCGGCGGTCTGGCCGAACCCCATGCCGCTCCCGTGCAGGACGCGGAGCGCCAGCAGCGCCGCGAGCCCTCCCGCCGCGGCGTACCCGAGCGGCGCGGCCGCGAAGATCGTCGAGCCCAGCAGGATGAGCGGACGGCGGCCGAGGCTGTCGGTGAGCTGGCCCACGACGGGCCGCAGGAGCATCGCGGTCCCCGCGAACAGCCCCGTGAGGAGACCGAGCTGCACGTCGCTGGCTCCGAGCCGCACCGCGTAGAGCGGCACGACGGGAACCAGGAGCTGGAAGCTCAGGTAGAACAGGAACACGGCGAGCCAGAGCGCGCGGAACGGGCTGCCGACGCGGCTCACTCGCCGGGGCCGCGGAGCTTCCTGAGCTGGCTTCGGTACCGGGGCTGGGTGGCTCCGTCAGAGTCGGTCAACAGAATGTCGCCGCGCAGCGAGCGGAGGTGCGTCTTCGGCTCCACCACCTCTTTGAGGAGCACGAGACACGCGCTCCGCTCGAGGCTCGTCTGGCCGGCGCGCTGCAGGACGAGGCTGCCCTCGCCGTCCACCGCCCACGTGCCGTCCGGCGCCGCGCTGAGCAGCGCCCGGTGGTCGGCGTCGGTGATCCGCGTCTGCGACGCGACGTGACGCACCGTCGCGTTCTTGTAGAAGACGTATTCCTGGTGGGGGTAGAAGGCCGGATCGCTCCGGTCCACGCGAGCGCCCGGCGCCGCGCCGAGGCGGATCACCACCCACGCGCCGATCAGGTCGGCCCGCCGGCACGGGCGCGTCACATCGGCCAGCTCCTGCGCCGCCGCGGGCAGGGTCGCGGCCCAGAGGCTCGCACCCAGGAGGAGGGACCGCATGGGACGCCGGCGGCGCACGCCGACGACGATACCACGCGGCGTGCGGCGGCCGGCCGCGCGCGCGTTACTTGCCGCGCCGGGCGAGGTACTCGGGCCCCACGAGGACCTCGCGGGGCTTGGCGCCGTCGCCGGGGCCGATGACCCGGTCCTGCTCCATCATGTCGATGAAGCGCGCGGCCTTCGGGTAGCCGAGGCGCATCCGGCGCTGGAGGAACGAGATGGACGCCTGGTGCTGGCCGATCACGAGGTGCACGGCGTCCCAGTAGAGGTCGTCGCGCTCGGCGGCGTCGCCCTCGATGACGTCCTCCTCGCTCGGCAGCACGACCTCCTCGTAGACGGCCGTGCCCTGGCGCCGGAGGAAGTCGCACACCGCGCGGACCTCCTCGTCGGAGACCCACGCGCCGTGCACGCGCATCTGCTTGTTCGCCCCCGGGGGGACGAAGATCATGTCGCCGCGGCCCAGCAGCTGCTCCGCGCCATTGCCGTCGAGCACCGTTCTCGAGTCGACTTTCGACGCCACCTGGAACGCGATGCGCGTCGGGAAGTTCGCCTTGATCAGGCCCGTCACGACGTCGACCGAGGGTCGCTGGGTCGCGATCAGCAGGTGGATGCCGACGGCGCGCGCGATCTGCGCCAGGCGCACGAGCGACGTCTGGACCTCGCCCGCCGAGACCATCATGAGGTCGGCGAGCTCGTCCACGACGACGACCCAGTAGGGCAGCCGGTCCTCGACGGAGACGGCCTTGTTGTACCCCTCGATGTTCCGCACCTGCCGGGCCTGGAGGAGCTTGTAACGCTCGTCCATCTTGCCGACGATCCAGCGCAGGCGCGCCGCGGCCTCTTTTGCGTCGGTGACGACGGGCGCCAGGAGGTGCGGGATCCCCTCGTAGACGCTGAGCTCGAGGCGTTTCGGGTCGATCAGGAGGAAGCGAACGTCGGCGGGCGTCGCCTTGTACAGGATCGAGAGGATCATCGCGTTGAGCCCGACCGACTTGCCGCTGCCCGTCGCGCCCGCGACGAGGAGATGGGGCATCGCGACGAGGTCGCCGACGACGGGCGTGCCGGTGACGTCCTTGCCGAGCGCCAGCGGGAGCTTCCCCTTCGACTCAGCGAACTCGGCCGAGACGAAGATCTCCCGGAGATAGACCATGCTGGCCTCGTCGTTCGGGACCTCGATCGCGACGGTGCCGCGGCCCGGGATGGGCCCGACGATCCGCACCGAGGCGGACTTGAGCGCGAGGGCCAGGTCGTCACCGAGGTTCACGACCTGGCTGACCTTGACGCCGGGCGCCGGCTCGAACTCGTACGAGGTGATGATGGGGCCCGGGCTCACCTGGACGATGCGCCCGTCGACCTCGAACTCCTGGAGCCGCTTCCGGAGGGTCTCGGCGTTCTCCTGCAGCTCCTCACGCGTCCGCTTGAGCTCCGACGCGGGCGGCGCCTTCAGGAGACCGACGGGCGGGAGCTGGAACGACTTGGCGCCGCCCTTGCCGAAGTCGAAGGTCTCCTGCCAGGCGAGCCCCTGCTCGGCGAGCCGGCCGCGTGGCCGGGACGGCTCCACGACCACCGGGGGCGTGAAGACGTCGAGGGCCGACGACTCCCCGGCGAGCGCCGTCGCCTGCGCGGTCGACCTGAGCCTCGACCCGTCGGCACGCGCGGAGTCGTCCCGGCGGAGCTGCGCGAGCCGCGCCTTGAGGACGCGCGCCAGCACCGCATAGGAGACGCGCGTCACGCAGAGGACGCCGACGGGCACGGCGGCCAGGAGCACGAGCCAGGCGCCGAAGTTTCCGACGCCGCCGCGGAGGCCCGTCGCGAGCGCGTCGCCGACGAGCCCGCCCTTCGCGGCGCCGTGACCGAGCAGCCCGGTCGCCGCGGCGAGGAGAATGCCGAGACCGGCGACGGGGATGAAGCCGCGCGCGACGAGCGGCCGCACGAAGGCCGACGTCCCCCACGCGCCGAGGAGCAGCGGGAAGAAGAAGCTCGCGTAGCCGAACGACTGGAAGCTGACCCAGGCGAGCCAGACGCCGACCGGCCCGACGGGACTCGTCTGCTCGGCCGGCGGGACGTCCGGCCTCCACAGCGCGAGCGCCAGGAGCATGAAGCCGGCGGCCACGAGGCAGAGGATGCCCTTCACCTCGGCGAGCCAGCGGTCGCCGCCCTTCTTCCGGCGCTGGCGGGACCGGGACTCGGGCTTGTCCTCGCTCGAGACGAGCGTCGCCATCAGACCTCCATGATGATCGGGAGCACCATCGGTTTGCGCCGGAAGCGCTGGGTGATGAGCTGGCGGACGACCGTGCGCATCCGGGTTCCGGCGACCTCGCGGTCGAAGGCCGGCCCCGGCTGACCCTCGGCGAGCGCGCCGAGGACGGCGCGCTTCAGGTCCTCGAGGAGCTCCGCGGACTCGTCGACGTAGACGAAGCCGCGCGTGGCGATCTCGGGTCCCGCGACGACCGCGCCCGCCCGGTCGACCGTGACCGCGACGGCCACGAAGCCGTCGTCGGCGAGGAGCTGGCGGTCGCGCAGCACGACCGCGCCGACGTCGCCGACCGACTTGCCGTCCACGAGGACGCGGCCCGCGGGGAATCCGCCCACGGCGCGCGCCGCCGTCTTCGTCACCTCGAGCGCCGTGCCGTCCTCGATGAGGAAGACGCGGTCGGGCCCGAGCCCGAGGCCCGCGGCGAGCCGGGCGTGGCCGAGCAGATGCCGGTACTCGCCGTGCACGGGAATGAAGTACCGCGGGCGCGTCAGATTCAGCATCAGCTTCAGGTCCTCTTGGCTCGCGTGGCCCGAGACGTGGACGAAGGCGTTGTCCTCGTAGAGGACCTCGGCACCGAGCCGGTAGAGCGCGTTCACGACGCGGCCGATGGTCCGCTCGTGGCCGGGGATCACGCGCGCCGAGATGATCACGAGATCGCCGGGCAGCACCCGCACGTACTTGTGCTCACCGGCGGCCATGAGGGCGAGCGCCGAGTTGGGCTCGCCCTGGCTGCCGGTCGAGAGGATCACCTGCCGCTCGGGCGGGAGGGCCGCGAGCTCCTCGATCGGCAGGAGCAGGCCCTCGGGCACGTGAAGGTAGTCGAGGTCGGCGGCGAGCCCCACGTTCTTCTGCATGCTCATGCCGAGGAGCGCCACGCGGCGGCCGTGGCGCGCGGCGAGCGTCAGGACGTGCTGGATCCGGTGGATGTGCGAGGCGAAGGTGGCGACGACCACACGCCCCGCCGCGCGCGCGAAGCGCTCGCCGAGCGCCTGGCCCACCTCGCTCTCCGAGCGCGTGTGCCCCGGGCGATCCACGTTTGTCGAGTCCGAGCAGAGGACGAGGACCTCCTGGTCGCCGAGCTCGGCGAAGCGCCGGTAGTCGGGCGTCTCGCCGTCGAGCGGGCTCGGGTCGAGCTTGAAGTCGCCCGTGTGGACGATCGTGCCGATCGGCGTCTGGATGGCGAGCCCGATCCCGTCCACGATCGAGTGCGTCACCCGGATCGGCTCGATGCCGAACGGGCCCAGGTCGAAGCGGGCGCGCGGTCGCATCGGCCGGAGGTCGGCGGACTCGAGCAGCCCGTGCTCGCGCAGCCGCTCGCCGACGAGCGCCAGCGTCATCGGCGTGCCGTACACGGGCACCGGGGCCTCGCGCAGCAGATACGGGAGCGCGCCGATGTGGTCCTCGTGGCCGTGCGTCAGCAGCACCCCGCGGAAGCCGTCGCGCCGGGCGAGGGCGTAGGAGAAGTCCGGGATCACGTGGTCGATGCCGGGCAGCTCGTCGTCGGGGAACATGAGGCCACAGTCGACGGCGAGCAGGTCGTCGCCGCTCTCGACGAGCATCATGTTGAGACCGATCTCGCCGAGCCCGCCCAGGGGAATGAGGCGCACCGAGGGTTCCACGAGGACTCCTTTCCCGACCGCCGGTTCATCGTACCACTCGGCGTCCCGGTTCCGAAGTTTCCCCCGGGACGCGGGGAGGTCATCGCGGCGGGCGTCGCTCGCCGCGCCGACGGCGCGTCCTAGAACGGCTTGTCGGCGGCGAGACGGTCGAGGGAGACGCGGGCGTGCTCGAGGAAGCGGGTGCGATCGGCGCCGGCGAGCGGCTCGCCCGGGATGAACTTCTCGCTGAGCGGGTTCACGAACTGGCCGTGCCGGGAGACGCGATAGTCGAGGTGCGGGCCCGTCGCGAGGCCCGTCATGCCGACGTAGCCGATGACGTCGCGCTGGCTCACCCGCGCCCCGCGGCGGACGCCCGCGGCGAGCTTCGAGAGGTGGTTGTACATCGTCGCGAAGCCCGAGCGGTGGCGGAGCGTCACCGAGATCCCGTTGCCGCCGTCCACGCCGGCCGCGATGACGACCGCGTCGGCGACGGCGCGCACCGGCGTGCCCGTCGGGGCCGCATAGTCGATCGCGAGGTGGGGGCGCACGCCGCCCAGGATCGGGTGCGGACGCGCGTAGGTGAAGCCGGACGTGATGCGCGAGAACTCGAGCGGCGACTTCAGGAAGCTCTTCTTGAGCGAGCGGCCCTCGCGGTCGTAGAACGCCCAGCGCGTGTCGCCGGCGCGCGCGAAGCCCACGCCGGAGAGGGTCTGCCCGCCGCTCACGTACTGGGCGGCGAGGATGCGCCCGTAGTTCACGAAGCTGTCGCCCGCGTAGCGCTTCTCGACGAGCAGGCGGAAGCGGTCGCCGCGGCGCGTGTCGGCGGTGAAGTCGAAGTCGGAGGAGAAGATGTCCACCATCGCCAGCACGAGCTGCGGCGACTCGCCCGCGGCCTCGATCGCCTCGAAGAGCGAGCGCGTGACCTCGCCGCTCACCGCCTCGACGCGCACGCGTGGCTCGGTCTCGGCACGCGTGACCTCCCAGCTCCCCGGACGCGCCGACGCGATGAAGCTCACCCACGAGCTCGGCGCGTAGCGGACCACGATCGGCTCCTGGCGGAAGTTCCAGGTGACCACGAGCGCGTCGCGCGGCCGGAGCTTCCGGAGCTCCGCCCCCTTCCGGGCCAGGCGCTCCGCGACCTCGCCCGCCGCGCGCGCGTCGAGCCCCTCGCGCGTGAGCGCGGCGACGAGGCTGTCGCCCGGCTTGATCTCGATCCTCCGCGTCGTCGTCGGGAACGAGGTGCGGAAGTCCAGCGCGGGCGGCTCCACGGGCGGGCCGGGCCGGAGGTAGATGAGCCCCACCGTCGCGAGGGCAACGAGGCCCACCGCGACGAGCGTCAGGGCGACGAGGCGCGTCCGCATACCGTCTATCATAGCCGCCGCGCAAGCTCGGCGAACTCGAGAATCGTCAGGGTCTCGGCCCGGCGGCCGGGCTCCACACCAGCGGTTGTGGCCGCGCGTCGAGCCGCCTCCGGGGAAACCCCGAGGCCCGCGGCCAGGGCGTTGGCGAGCATCTTGCGCCGCTGGCCGAACGCGGCGCGCACCACCGCCTGGAACCGCTGCGGATCGGCCAGCGGCATGCGCGGCGCGCGCAGCACCCGGAGGTGGAGGACCGCCGACTCCACCTTGGGCGGCGGCCGGAACGCGCCCGGCGGCACGCGCAGCGCCACGCGCGCATCGCAGTAGATCTGCGTCAGCACCGACAGGCTCCCGTAGACCTTGCCGCCGGGCGGCGCGGCCACGCGCTCGGCCACCTCGCGCTGGAGCATGAGCGCCATCTCGTCGATCGCGGTGCGCGCCTCGACGAGCGCCATGAGGATGGGCTTGCCGACGCTGTACGGGAGGTTGCCGACGACGAGGACGCGGCCGCCGGCCGGCGCCGCCAGGCTCGCGTAGTCCCAGCGGCGCGCGTCCGCCTCGACGATCTCGACCCGCGGGAGGCGCGCGCGGAGTCGCGCGACGAGCGTCGGGTCGACCTCGAGCGCGACGACGCGCCCGGCGCGCCGCGCGAGCTCGCGCGTGAGCGCCCCCTCGCCCGGCCCGATCTCGACGACCAGGTCGTGCGCGCCCGGGGCGACGACGTCCACGATCGCGCGGGCGAGGCCCGCGTCGCGCAGGAAGTGCTGGCCGAGCGCGCGCCGCCGACTCAGCGCCCTGTCTTCTGGCGCGCTCGGAGGTCCGCGAGGAGCGCCCGGTGGACCCTCCGGACCTCGGCGAGCGTCGCGGCGCGGTCGCCCGAATTGTCGACGACGTAGTCCGCGAGGCGGGCCTTGTCCGCGAGGGGCATCTGGCTCGCGATCCGCCGCTCGACGTCCTCACGGTTGCCGTCCCGTTGGAGCGCGCGCGCGTGCTGCGTCTCGGCGTCGGTCACGACGACGATCAGGCGGTCCATGTCCCGGTAGCCCCCGCTCTCGATCATCACGGCCGCGTCGAAGACGACGACGCCGTCGAAGTCCTGTTCCGCGAGCTCCTCCAGGCGCCGCGTGAAGCGTGCGCGGATCCGCGGAT